>ERZ825896.532-NODE-532-length-49117-cov-8.641515_pt1 | contig 49117 bp, 37 predicted proteins | sample MGYA00519858_ERZ825896 | MGnify/ENA primary metagenome ERZ825896 (study PRJEB31778, sample SAMEA3449214) | human gut metagenome | biome: human gut; feature: human-associated habitat; material: faeces | place: United Kingdom | collected 2010/2012 ... | reverse complement strand
CCAACGAAGTGGGTCTCGTTTGAGAGCTTGTCAAAAATACTTTTTTGACAAGCTCCGGCCGTGCCTCCCGATTTTGGGAGGCACGGCCTTTTCTTTGGTTTATTCGGCTTTTAAGCCATATTCTTCGGCGAGGGCGGCAAAGGCGGGCAGCGAGCGGCGCAGCCGCTCCTCCGGCACGCAGTAGGCAAGGCGGGCGTAGCCCGGACAGGCGAAATCGTCTCCCGGCACGAGCAGAAGATCGTGCGCCATCGCCTTTTTGCAGAAGGCACGCGCGTCCTCCTCCGGTGATTTTACGAAGAGATAGAACGCCCCCTGCGGCTTCGCGCAGGAAAAGCCGAGCGCGGCGAGTCCCTCGCAGATGAGATCGCGGTTTTTCTTATACTCGCGCAGCTCCCCCGTCTGGCCGAGGCACGCGGCGCACACGCGCTGGAAGAGCACCGGCGCGCAGACATACCCCAGCATCCGGCCCGCGCCGGAAACGGCGGCGCGCAGCGCGGCGCGGTCTTTGCTCTCCGGCGGCGCGGCGAGATAGCCGACGCGCTCGCCGGGCAGCGAGAGGGACTTGCTGAACGAGTAGCAGTAGATCGTGTCAGGATAGAAACTGGGGATGTACGGTACGGCGTCGCCGTCGTAGACAAGATCGCGGTACGGCTCATCCGCAAGGATATAGATCGGGTGACCGTACTCCGCCGAGCGCTCGGTGAGCAGAGCGGCGATCTTCTTTATGCTCTCCTCCCCCAGCACGACGCCGGAGGGGTTATTGGGAGAGTTCAGGATCACGAGCCACGTTTTCCCGTTCACCGCCGCGGCGAAGGCCTCATAATCGAGCTGGAACGTCTCCGGTTCGGAGGGCACCTCGCGCATGACGCCGCCGGCGGCCTCGGTATAGGTGCGGTATTCGGAAAAATACGGCGTGAGCGTGATGCACTCGTCGCCCGGCGAGAGCAGCGCACGGCAGCCGATGGCAAGGCCCGCGGACGCGCCGCTCGTCATGTAGATATCCTCCGGCGCGTAGGTCATGGAAAACGTGCCGTTCAGATACTCCGCCACGGCCCTGCGCACCTCCGGCAGGCCCTGATCGGGGCTGTAGGCGTGCAGCTGCGTGGGGGGCATTTCCTTCATAAGGCGCTGCGCCGTCTCCTGCACCGCCGCGGGCGGCGCGATGCTTGGCGAGCCGATGCTGAAATCGTAAACATTTTCCGCGCCGACCTCTTCGGCGCGGCGCATGGCGTAATCGGCGATCTCCCGGATGGGGTTGCCGGACGCGCCGAGCGCGTATACTTCGGATGGGATCATGTGGTTTTCCCCCGGTTCACAAGATATTCGACCGCTCTCCGGTAGCCCTCAAAGCCCAGCCCGGCGAACGTCTTTTCGCACGCCATGCCCGCGTAGGACACATGCCGGAAGCTCTCGCGCTCCTGAATATCGGTGAGATGCACCTCCACCGCCGGAAGCGCGACGGCCTTGAGCGCGTCGAGAATGGCGACGCTCGTGTGCGTATACGCCGCGGGATTGATGACGATGCCGTCCATCCGTCCGAGAGCGGACTGGATGGCATCGACGATCGCGCCCTCGTGGTTGGACTGGAAAAGCTCGCATTCTGCGCCGAGCTCCCGGCAGGACGCACGGACATATGCCTCGAGCGCGGCAAAGTCACGCTTTCCGTAAAGCTCCGGTTCCCGCACGCCGAGAAGGTTCAGATTGGGGCCGTTGATGACGAGGATCTTCATAAGATCACCTTGCGGATGTCCTCCACGGTGTCCTCAAGCGCACGGTTGTTGTCGATGATATAGTCCGCAAAGCGGAGATAGCGCTTCTCGCGCATTTCGTACATGGCGTTGAGATTTCCCGCGCGGGAGAGCGGGCGGCCGTCGCGCTCGAGCTTGTCAAGATCGCGGCGCAGCCAGAAAATGACGCCGTTCTGGTGCAGCGGCGCGTAGTTCTCCTCGTGGAGCACCGCGCCGCCGCCGGTGGCGACGATCGCGCCGAAGGCGCTGCCGAGCTCGCGCACGGCCTCGCTCTCGTGCGTGCGGAACGCGGATTCGCCCTGCATCGTGATGATCTGCTCGGGCGTATAGCCGGTGTGCTCCTCGATATAGGCGTCCGTATCGAGCACCTCGCGGCCGAGCGCCTTGCCGAGCGCCTCCGCCACGGCGGATTTGCCGCAGCCGGGCATGCCGATGAGGACGATGTTCATCGTCTTGCTCTTCACGAGGTCGATGGCGTGCTCGAGCGCGCCGGACGCCGCCTTTTTGCCGGTGAAGATCTCGCTCGCGCGGATGGCCTGCGCCGCGAGCATCACCATGCCGTTCGCGCAGGGGATGCCGAGTTTTTCCGCCTGCAGCAAAAGCTCCGTGCGCACGGGATTATAGATGAGATCAACGACGGCGCGGCAGTGCGGGAAGCGCAGCAGATCGATGACCGCCTCGCCGTTGTGCGGGTACATGCCGACCGGCGTGGTGTTCACGATGAGCTCGGCGTCCGTGTGGCGGGAGAGATTGGAGTAATTGTCCTTCCCATCGCGGGAGACGACGACGATCTCGCGCGCCTGCTGCTTTTCAAGCGCGTACACCACCGCGGCGGAAGCGCCGCCGCTGCCGAGCACGAGCACCTTTTTCGCGCGCGGCGAGAATACCGCGCGGCGCAGCAGCTCTTCAAAGCCGTAGACGTCCGTATTGTCGCCGTAGAGCGTTCCGTCGGCGCGGCGGACGATCGTATTGACGCTGCCGATGGCGCGCGCCGTTTCGGAGAGCTCGTCGCAGAGCGCCGCGGCGCACTTTTTGTAGGGGATCGTGACGTTCAGCGCGTCAAAATCGCCCTTCCGAAGGAAGGTCTCCACATTCTCCGGTTCGGTCTCATAGAGCTTGTACTCATAGTCGCCGAGCATGGAATGGATGGCCGGAGAATAGCTGTGGCTGAGCTTTTGTCCAAGAAGTCCGCAATGCATCATGTCAAATTACCTCACTATAGCTTCCAAGATAGGTGTATTCCTCGCTGATGTCCCCCAGCTCACTCACAAGCTGAAGGAAGGCGGGATCGTACACCGGGTTTTCCAGATCGAAATAGAACATGAACTCAAAGCTGCGCTCCGGGAGCGGGCGGCTTTCGAGCTTGTTCAGGTTGATGCCGAGCGCATAGAAGCGCGAGAGCACTTTATAAAGCGAGCCGGGTTCGTGGCGCAGCGTCATCATAAGGCTCGTCCGATCCGCGCCGGGATAGATCTCCAGATCGCGCGCAATGCAGATGAAGCGCGTGTAGTTGTTCGCCGTATCCTGCACGGAGGGGGCGAGACATTCCAGACCGTACAGCCGCTCGCACGCGCGCGTGGAGAGCGCCGCAGCGTCGTTCCGCCCGGACTCCGCAACGAGCTTTGCCGCGAGCGCCGTATTCTCGCACGGGATGACCTTCACGCCCGAAAGCGACGAGAGGAACTGCGCGCACTGGCTGAGCGCCTGCTCGTGCGAATAGATCTCACGGATGCCGGAGAGCTTTGCGCCGGGCCTCGCGAGCAGGTTGTGGTCGATCTTCACGCGCACCGAACGGACGATGTGGAAATGGTGGCGCATCATAAGATCGTACACGGCGTTCACCGAACCCGCGGTGCTGTTTTCGATGGGCAGCACACCGTAGCGGCAGAGGCCCTTTTCGATGGCGTTGAACACCGCGTCGAAGCTTGAAAAGTAAAGCTCATTCGGCAGGCGGAACAGCCGCTCGCACGCGATCTGGGAGTTGGAGCCTTCGACGCCCTGGCAGGCGACGGCGGCCTTCTCCGGGAAAAGCGGCGGAGTCTGCTCGATCGCTGCCTGAATGCTCTCGGCGAGCGGGCTCTGCTTATGCAGCAGGCGGTTCTGGCGGCTGCGGCTGAGCTCAAAGAGCAGCGCGTAGAGCGACACGGCGTAGCTTTGCAGCTCCTCCGGCGCTTTTTCGCTCACGGCGTAGAGCTTTTCCCGCTCCCGCCGCTCATCGAGCACCGGAAGGCCGTGTTCGGCTTTATACCGGGCAATGTCCCCGGCGATGTCCATGCGCTCGGCAAAGCATCGCAGCAGCTCGTCATCCACCGCGTCGATCCTGCCTCGCAGTTCGTCCATGTTCATGGCTTTCTCCCTCTTTCCGAACAAAGAATATCATATAGCACGACCGCTGCCGCCGCTTCCACGCAGGGAACGGCGCGCGGCACGATGCAGGGGTCATGCCGGCCGGCGATCTCGATTGTCGTTTCGCGCATGGCGGCGAGATCAACGGTGCGCTGCCGCCGCGCGATGGACGGCGTCGGCTTGAACGCCGCGCGGAACACGAGCGGCGCGCCCGTCGTGATGCCGCCGAGGATACCGCCGCAGCGGTTCGTCTCCGTCATAGCCCTCCCGCCGCGCAGCACAAAGGCGTCGTTATTCTCGCTGCCGCGCAGCGCGGCGGCGGCGAACCCCGCGCCGAACTCCACGCCCTTCACAGCGGGAATACCGAAGAGCGCCGCGGAGAGGCGGCTCTCCACGCCGTCAAAAAGCGCGTCGCCGAGCCCTGCGGGCAGGCCGAGCACCGCGCACTCCACCACGCCGCCGACGCTGTCGCCGTCGGCGCGTGCCTTTGCAATGGCAGCGAGCATCTCCTCGCCGCGCGCTTCGCTGAGCGTCGGGAACGGTTTTCCCAGTGTGGATGCCGGGAAGATGCCCTCGTCCGCGATACCGGCAATGGAGGCGATATGCGAAACGATGCGGATGTTTTCCTCTTCCAGAAGCTGCATGGCGATGCCGCCCGCAACGCAGAGCGGCGCGGTGAGCCGTCCGGAAAAGCGTCCGCCGCCGGAGAGATCGACAGCCTCGCCGTCTTTCATGCGGGCAGCAAAGTCCGCGTGGCCGGGGCGCGGCGTATTGCGCAGAGCGTCATAATCGCCGGGATGGGCGTCGCCGTTGCGGATGACCGCCGTGACCGCGCCGCCGCAGGTGACGCCGTTTTTCACGCCGCTGAGAAAGAGCGGCGCATCGCTCTCGCGCCGCGCGGTGGCAAACGCCCCGCGCCCCGGCGCGCGCCGCGTGAGGAAGGCATTGAGCGCATCCATATCGATGGCAAAGCCCACGGGCAGCCCTTCCATAACGACGCCGATGGCCTCGCCGTGCGAAGCGCCGAAGATCATGATGCGAAAGTTTTTTCCCAGACTGCTCACGGCGTTTCCTCCCTTTTCAAAGCGTTAAAGTCCCCGCCAAAGCGCGGATAGGATTTGTTCGTGCACTCCCAGCCCTCTACTGTGACCGGTTCCGTGCAGGCGCACGCCGCCACCGCCGCCGCCATGGCAATGCGGTGGTCGTGCTGCGCGCTCACCGCGCCGCCGCGAAGTCCGCCGCCGTGAACGATGAGTCCCTCCGGCAGCTCCTCGACGTGCGCGCCGAGAGAAGCGAGCATCGCCGCGGTCGTTGCGAGCCGGTCGGATTCCTTGAGCCGGAGCCGCGCGGCATTCACAACGCGCGTCTCCCCTTCCGCCGCCGCAGCGAGCGCACAGAGCGCGGGGATAAGATCGGGGACGGGCGCGGCGTCGATGACCGCGCCGTGAAGCGTGCCGCGCCGCACCGTGATGCCCGCGGCCGCTTCCTCCGCGCATGCTCCCATCGCGCGGAGAATATCGAGCACGGCGCGGTCGCCCTGCGCGGAATCGGCGCGCAGGCCGGAAACGGTGATGCCGCAGCGCGAGAGAGCGCCCATGCAGAGAAAGAACGCCGCCGAGGAATAGTCCCCCTCGACCTTGACCGCGGCGGGCAGGGCGTACGTCTGCCCGCCGGGGATATCATACCCGGAATCCGTTTTAAATAGCCGGACGCCGCTTTGGGCGAGGGCGTTCTCCGTCATGGCGATATAGCCCTCGCTCTCCCGCGCGCCGGTGATCGTGAGCGCGCTGTCCCCGGCAAGGCGCGGCAGCGCGAAAAGCAGCGCGGAAATGTACTGCGAGGAAATGTTTCCGGGGAGCGTATATTCTCCCGGCGCGAGTTTTCCGGAGCAGAAGAGCTTCCCGCCCTCGGATCGGAACATCATGCCGCCGCGGACAAGCTCGCTCAAAAGCGACTCGAGCGGGCGCTCAGGCAGCCGTCCTTCCCGCAGGAACACCGCGTCCGCGCCGAGCGCGCCAACGACCGGGAGCAAAAACCGGAGCGTCGATCCGCTCTCGCCGCAGGGCAGGACACAGAGGCCGTCCGGCACTGCTTTGATCGGTTCAACATGCAGCGCGCCATCCTGCTCCGCGATGTTCGCGCCGAGCGCGCGAAGGCTCGCGGCCGTGGCAAGAATGTCGGCGTTCAGCCCGTCGCAGCGGACCGTTACCGGCGCTTTGCCGAGCGCGGCACAGATGAGCAGGCGGTGCGCCTGCGATTTGGAAGCCGGGATACGCACCGCGCCGGTACGTGCTCCCGGAGAAATGACAAAGTTCATTTAGCGCCCCCCTGCCGGAGCCATCCGGCATAATCGGACGCGGCGATCTTTCGCACGGTGCAGCGCCCCAGCCCCTCAACGGTGATGACGGGAAGCGTTGAGCCGGCGCGTTTTTTATCCGAAAGCGCGGCGTTGGCGAGCGCTTCCGCCGTATACGGCAGCTCCGTCGGAAGGCCGCATTTTTTGATAAGCGCTTCGATGCGCGCGGCGTCCTCTTCGCTGCAGAGACCGCGCGCGGCGCACGCGCGCGCCATGGAGCACAGCCCCATCGCCACGGCGCTGCCGTGGGAGAGCGAATAATCGCTCAAAAGCTCCGCCGCGTGCGCGGCGGTATGGCCGAGATTCAAAAGGTGCCGCGCGCCGGTATCAAATTCATCCGCGGCGACGATATTCCGCTTTATCTCCACGCAGCGCGCGAGAATATCCTCCGGTATTTCGTCCGGCAGACTGTTTTCCAGCCGGGAGAAAAGCGCCGCGCCGTCCAGTACGCCGTATTTGATGATCTCGGCGCAGCCGTCGCGCCGGACGGCGTCCGGAAGCGTTTGAAGCGTGTCCGTATCGCATATAACGAGCGACGGCTGCCAGAACGCCCCGATAAGGTTTTTCCCCGTCGGGAGATCGACCGCCGTTTTCCCGCCGACGGAAGAATCCACCGCGGCGAGAAGCGTCGTCGGGATCTGCACGAGCCGGACGCCGCGCTGGTAGCACGCCGCGGCAAACCCGACCATGTCGCCGACAACGCCGCCGCCGAGCGCAACGACAACGTCGCTCCGGCTCACGCGGTTTTCGGTAAAGAAACGGAGGATACGCTCCCAGTTGCGGAACGTTTTGGAGTGTTCTCCGGCAAGAAAGTAGTCCTGCAATACCGTAAAGCCCGCGGCCTTGAGCGACTCGGTCACGCGCTTTGCATAGAGCGGGAACACGGTCGTATCGGTATAGACGACCGCCTTTTCCGCGCCCGGAACGGCCGCGGCAATGCGCTGCCCGCATTCATCGAGAAGCCCCGCGCCGATAACAACATCGTATTCGCGCGACGCCGTTACATGGATCGTTTTCATCGTCCGTCTACCTCCTCCTTGCGCCGGCGGCCCTCGTCGAGAAGCGCCGTGAGCGCCGCGAGATCGTTATTCTCCACCGCCGCGCGGTACTGCGCGAGGGACTCCGCGAGACTGTCCAGCTCAAAGAGCACATTGTCCCGGTTATCCAGAAAGAGCTCCGCCCACATGGAAGGGTCGAGCCACGCAACGCGCGTCAAATCCTTATAGCTCCCCGCGGAAAAACCCCTGTGGCTGCGCGCGGTGGGGCTTTTGATGTAGGCGTTTGAAACGATATGCGCGAGCTGCGACGTAAAGGCGATCATGCGGTCGTGCTCCGCGGCGCTCGTCACGGAGAATTTTCCGAACTCCGCCGGGGCCAAAAGCTCCTTGGCCCGCGCGAGAAGGGCGATATCGTCTCCCTCCGGCGGTACGAGCACCATGGGCGCTGCATGGAAGAGATTGGCGCGGGCATTCTTATATCCCGCGCGGTGGCTGCCCGCCATCGGATGACCGCCGAGAAACGTGAAGCCGTGCTCCCGCGCGAGAGCGAACGCGGTCTCGCACACCTCCCGCTTAACGCCGCAGCAGTCGATGACGACGGGGCGCGCGCCGATATGCGGCGCCGCTTCGCGCAGATACGATATCGCCGCGCCGGGGCGCACCGCGATGAGAACGATATCGCATTCGGAAACATTTTCTTTTGTCAGCACGGCGTCCACCGTGCCGTCGAGCTGTGCGAAGGAGAGCACCGCGCCGTCCGTATCAAAGGCAAGAACGCGCGCGCCGTGCGCGCGGTACGCCTTGGCGAGCGAGCCGCCGATCAGCCCGAGGCCGACGATCCCCGCTGTCATCGCATTGCCACCTCGCGGATAGTCCGCACGTCCCTGCAGAGCGCGTCGTACTCCTCGGGCTTGATGGACTGTGCGCCGTCGCACAGCGCGTGCATCGGGTCGTTGTGGACTTCGATGATGAGGCCGTCCGTGCCGCAGGCCGCCGCAGCGAGCGCCATCGGGCGCACCATGCGGGCAAGACCGGTAGAATGGCTCGGATCGACGATGACCGGCAAGTGCGTCAGCTCATGGAGCATCGGCGCGGCGGCAAGATCGAGCGTGTTTCTCGTATAATCGTCAAACGTGCGGATGCCGCGCTCGCAGAGAATGATCTGCTCATTGCCGCCCGCCATGATGTACTCGGCGCTCATCAAAAGCTCCTTGAGCGTGGCGGCGAGACCGCGCTTGAGCAAAATGGGCTTGCGGAGCTTTCCGAGCTCCTTGAGCAGGTCAAAGTTCTGCATATTGCGCGCGCCGACCTGGATGACGTCCACATCCGCGAAAAGATCGAGCGCGGAGGTGCCCATGATCTCCGTGACGATCGGAAGGCCCGTCTCCTGCCGGGCGATCTTCAAAAGTTCGAGCCCCGTGGCGGCAAGGCCCTGAAAATCGTAGGGCGAGGTGCGCGGCTTGAAAGCGCCGCCGCGGAGGATCTGCGCGCCGGAGGCCTTGACCGCCTTTGCGATGCCGACGATCTGCTCCTCGCTCTCGACGCTGCACGGGCCCGCGATCATCACGAAGTTCCCGCCGCCGATGCGCACGTCTCCGACCTGCACGACGGTGTCGTCCGGGTGGAACTTGCGGTTGCAGCACTTGAACGGCTCCGTGACGCGCTTGACGGAATCAACGATGCCGAGACTGGCGATAAGGTCCATATCGACCCGGCTCGTGTCACCCACGAGACCGAGAACGGTCTGATACTCGCCGACGGAGGTGTGGATCTGCAGTCCCTGCTCCTTCAGCCAGTCAATAAGCTGGTTTTTCTTCTCTTCGGCAGCGCCGTTTTTCAAAATGACGATCATCGGTTATTCCTCCAAAAACAAAAAAGCGGCACAGTGTAATCTGTGCCGCCTAAAAAGCCTTCGCTTCCAAGGTCATTTTCCGCATCACAAATTACCATACTATGAAATAGTACGGGTAAAAAAGTATCGAAACATACGAATGGACACGTTCATGATGCCGATCTCGCTCCGATCTGCGGAATTTGGTTTCAGTATAAATTCTTCTCTTGGAAATGTCAACAAATAATTCGGTGAAAATTTGTATAAAAATTTATTTTTGATCCGCTTCAAGCCTGTCTATCACGTCGCGGATGCAGCGTCCGGGCGCGCCGAGCTTCGTCACGCCGGGAAGCGCCAAAACTTCCGGCAGCGCCGTTTCCGGCGCGAAGGCGCGGCCCGCCGCGCGCAGCATCGGAATATCGTTCCAGCCGTCGCCGATGCAGACGATGTTTTCCGGAAGAATATCCAGAAACTCCGCAAGCCGCCGCACGCCGCTGCCCTTGTCGCTCCCGGCGGCGACAACGTCCACCAGAGCGCCGGAGGGCACGGCCTCATACCGTCCGGGAAACTGCGCTGCGATCCACGCGCAGAGCGCGTGCGCCGTTTCGCTCTCGGCGCGGATCTCGCCCGGCGCTACAAGCACCACCTTCGTCCACGGATACAGAATATGTCCCGGATCGGCCTCCGAAACCGGCACGCCCATGCGGGAAAGGTGCTTCTCGAGCGTCGCGTTGCTGCCGCAGACGCGCACATCCGCGCCGCGGTGGACCTCCATGCCCGTGCCGGGAAAGGCGTCGCGCGCGGCAAGAAGGTCGCTCCGGCAGGAAAACGGCAGAAAGCTCTCGTACCAGCTCTCGCCGGATTCGCCGTCGAAGATCACGGCGCCGTTGCTGAGTACGAGCGGCGCGTTGACGGTGAATTTGTCCCGGATGGAATAATACGAGCGAACGTCCCGCCCCGTGGCGATCGTGAAAAGGCCGCCCTCGTCCATGAAATGCTGCGCCGCGCGCCGGTTTTCCTCCGGCACGGGAGCGCCGTGCTCCGGGCAGAATGTGTCGTCAAAATCCGCAACGAGCAGATATCCTTCAAATTTTCCGTTTCTCATTGGTATTTCTCCCAAAACTATGTATAATGAACTTTCAGTGGCTTCTCCCCGTCTTTCCGGCAGGAGATCTTTTCCGGAGGTACGCTATGACAAAAAAAGAACAACGCATCAACCGGCTCTTTCTGTATGCCGGGATACTGACGCTTATATATTATCTCGGTCAGGGCATCACCGTGCGGTTCGGGCAGTCGCTGCTCTATCTCTGGCTGATGCTGTCGGCCGTGTGCTTTGGCCGCTTCTTTCTCTGGAAATGGGCGTGGAAGCACGGAAAGAGCGCGCCGATCCCCCTGCCGTGGCTCCGGGCAGTGAACATCGTCGTGATCGCCGCCGTCGCCGTATTTCTCGCCGTGGAGTGTCTGGTATTTTCCGGCGCGTTCCAGAAGCCTCCGGAGGGGCTGGACGCCATCATCGTTCTCGGCGCGAGAGTCGATGAAAACGGCCCGAGCGGGTCGCTGCGGCAGCGCATCAGCGCCGCGCGCGTCTATCTGGAGGAAAACCCGGATACGGTATGCATCGCCTCCGGCGGGCAGGGCGAGGACGAGCCGATGAGCGAGGCGGAATGCATCCGCGATCATCTCGTCGCGGGCGGCATCGACGCAGACCGCATCCTTTTGGAGGATCGCTCCACGAGCACGGAGGAGAACATGCGCTACAGTCTCCCCATGCTGCGCTCGCTGGAGACCGACGTGGAGAGCGTCGGCATCGTCACGAACGACTTTCATGTTTTCCGCGCGCTGTGTCTGGCGCGGAAAAACGGCGGATTCACGTTTTACGGCGTCCCGGCCCGCTCCACCGTGTTCGGCTTCATCCACTACGCGATGCGAGAATTTTTCACGCTGAGCGTGTCGCTTGTCCGCGGATACATCTGATTAAACCACAAAAACGGCTCTCCGTCCATACGGCGGAGAGCCGCAGACTGTCGAAAAAGCCTCGCAGAGTTTGCGCCCGCAGGCGCAAATAAAATTTTAACCATTTTCTCCGGCGACATGTGCGTCGGAGAAAATACTTTTCGGCTCGCAAACGTGCGAGCGCAGCGAGTGCGCTGCGGCGAGCCGCAACCCCTTCAAACGAGAGCCCAACGAAGTGGGTCTCGTTTGAGAGCGTGTCAAAAATTCTTTTTTGACACGCTCAAACGGCTCTCCGTCCATACGGCGGAGAGCCGTTTTTTATCTGGGCAGCCCCATCCGTCCGCGTTCAGGCCGCGTTTTCCCAGGCAAGGCAGAGCGCTTCCATATCCTCCACCGCCTGCGGGACACACGCGGGCAGGCCGTCGGTGAAGCATTCGAGACCAACCTTGTCAAGCAGCTCGCAGTACGTGTAATCAAAGGCGCCGAGCGAGACGAGATCGTTATAGAAGCCCGCCGCCGCAGCCCAGTCGTTCTCCGCCATTTCGTAGATCTGCAGCGAGGCGAGCATGCTCACGGCGTAGCTGATATAGTAGAAGGGCGACTCAAAGTTGTGGTTGACCTGCATCCAGTAGTGCGAAAACTCCTTGCCGAAGGATCGCAGGCCGTAAGAGCGCGCGATGGTCACGAACGTCTGGCTGATCTGCTCCGGCGTCAGAGACGGGTCGGCATAGACCACGCGCTGGAACTCGTCGAACAGGCAGCCGGAAAAGACGGTATAGAGCGCGCTGTCCAGAAACCGGATGCGCGCGAGATCGGCATCCTCGCCGTAGATATCCTCATACCAGCCGGTGGAAAGGGCTTCCATGCCGGTAGAGTGGATCTCAAAAATGTCCAGCGAGCCGACGCTCAGCAGAAGGTCCGGCACGGGGTTCACATAGGCGTCGTAATAATGGCCGAACTCGTGGAACATACTCTGGATGTCGTTCTGGTCGCCATAGAGCGCGAGATAGATGAAGGGGGCATTATACTGGTCGAGCGTCGTGGTGAAGCCGAGATCGCTGACGCGCTCAGCGCTGTCCATGAAGTACAGCCCGTGCTTTTCCATATACGCCGCCGCTTTGGCCGCGTCGTCCGAGACGCGGGGCATATACTGCGTGACGAGCCCGACGAGCTCCCGCTCGGTAAGGTCGGTGTCCGCGGAGAAATCGGCATACGTCGCCTCATTATAATAGAGCGAGCCGAAATACTGCCGCGCGTACGGCTTCACCGCTTCACACAGCGCCGCGGCATCGTCGGGCGTAAAATCGCGCCCGTAGCTCGCCTCGTAGGCATAGTCGGCATAGTCTTTATAGCCGACGATCTGCGCCTCCTCGTTGTGGAGATCCACCAGCTCGCGGTAGAGTGCGCCGATCTTCTCGGTCTCCTCGTCATAGCTGAGATATTCCATGATGAGCGCGTTGTACTGCAGCGTCAGCTCGGAGACGCGCTCGGTGATCTCGCGCTGCCGGTCGGTCTGCTCATCGTAGCCGACCAGAGCGGTTGCCTTGTCCTCGCCGATATACGAGCGCAGCGCGGAGCCCGCGGGGCCGTCGAGCGCGTCGGAGAGTGCGGTGCAGAGCGCGTTGTTCACCTCGTTGAGAACGCTGTCGAGCTGCCGGCAGGCGTCGCTGAGCGTCTCATCGCCGGGATGGGCGTAGAAATCGATGTAGGCGAGATTGTCAAACGTGTACACCTTGGCATACTCCGCCATCAGCCAGTCGTAAAGGTCTGCCGCCTCTTTGCCGTCCGCCGTTTCGCCGAGCCGCGCGGCCTTGTCGAGCAGCTCCGCGGCATCGTAGATGTACCACGTCATATCGGCATAGTCCACGTCGGCATGGATGCCGTCGGCCGAGGCGAACCGGCCGGTCTCGTCCTCCGGTACCGTCACGCCGAGGCCGGTGGCGAGCGCGTCGCTCACGCTGCCGTCGCTGCGGACTGCGCCGACCGCCTCGGCGTCATCCGCACAGCCGCAGAGGATCAGGGAAAGCATGGCCGCCGCAAGGAGCAGCGCTATTCTTTTTTTCATTTTCATTTGCATCACCTGTTTTCATACTACACGATTCCTCGCCGAAAGTAAATAGCACGCCATTTTCCCCTTGCTACCGCGGGAAAAATAGGATATAATCCGCCATATGAAAAAGATTCGTAAACTGATTGAAAATTTTCAGCACATTTCGGACTACATGGGCCGGCGGCAGATCGCCACCATTGCCGCCTCGACGGCGTTCTGGTTTTTTCTCTCCATCGTGCCCATCGTCATTTTGTGCGTGTCTGTTCTTCCTTATACGTCCATCACCGAGGAACAGCTCCTCACGACGGTCGCGCCCGTGCTGCCGGACTCGATGAACCAGCTCATCCGCGTCATCATTGCGGACGTATACAGCAGCGGCGTCGGCGTTTTGAGCATTTCCATCGCGGCGACGGTGTGGTCGTCGGCGATGGGCTTTGCCTCGCTCATTCGAGGGCTGGAGGATATTTATGAGCAGCCGCGCCGCGCCGGGTTTCTGATGCGCCGCGCCCGCGGCATCATCTATACGCTCGGCATGCTGCTTATGATGATCCTTTCGTTCGTGCTCGGCGGCTTCGGCCAGCAGATCAAGGCGCTGGTAGAAAAATACCTTCCCGGCTCGCAGTCGTTCTTCTCATTTCTGCTGCACTTCCGGTTCGTGGTGGTCATCGCGCTGCTGACGATCTTCTTTGCCGCCATCTTCCGCTGGAGCACCGGACTGCGCCCGCGCTTCGGCGAGGTGCTGCCCGGCGCGCTGACTGCCGCGGTCGGGTGGTCGATTTTCTCGTGGGCGTTCTCGGCATGGGTCTCCGCCACGGGGAGCTACGGTACCTACGGCAGTCTCGTAACGGTCGTCGTCGTGATGCTCTGGCTCTATTACTGCCAGTACATTCTTCTTCTGAGCGCGTGCCTGAACCGCGCTCTGCCAAAGTTCCGCCGCCGCGGAGAAACGGAACCGGCATCCGAACCGGAACCAAGCGAAGAGTAAAAAAATCCGTATGCTTTTCGATTTCGATGAAGCATACGGATTTTTTCATACTATTGATCTTTTACTTCCGTGCGCCGGACGCGCCGAGCCTGCCGGAGAGCCACGAAAGGAGCGCCGCGGCGAGCGCTGCAATGCCGGCGGTCTGCCACGAGAGCGAGAGCGCCGCGCCGCCGAGCGAGCCGAGCAGCACACAAAGTGCCCACGCAGCGCCCGCTCCGAGCACGCCGCCGAAAAGACCGAGCAGCAGGCTTTCCGCGCCGACGATGCCCTGCGGCGACGAAAGCCCCAGCATGCGGAGCTGCCAAAGCTCGCGGCGGCGCGCCGAGGCGGCCAGTGCCGAGACAAGCACGATAAACGCGCCGGCGAGCACGCCCGCGAGGACCATACCGAGCCGGTCGGTCTTTTCCGCGCTTTCCATGAGCGCCATCCCCGGCTGCACAAGGCCGGAGGCGGCGTCGGCATAGGTCACGGTCTCGGCATAGCCGCGCAGCACCGCGCCGAGCGTTTCGCGCGCGGAGAAGCTGTCGGCATAGAGCCGCAGCTGCGTCACGGTCTGCGCCGCCTCCGCGCCGAACGCGCGGAGATTTCCCTCCAGCGAGCCGGAGGAAACGCCGGAGGCGATATACCGGGCGAAAGCATTTTCCAGCGCCTCGCCGGAAAGCGAGGCAATGGTCTGCAAAAGGGCGTCCTGCGCCCGCTCGGTCTCCGTCGCCGTTCCAGTGAGATCGAGCACCATGGCCGCCTGCTGCGCCGGGGTCTGTCCGACGGCAAAGCCGCGCAGCGCGGCGCGCTGTCCGGTCTCGTCCTGCGCATACACACCCTCGGTGTCGAACGGCAGGCCGGTCAGAACATCCGTATCGGGCGAGGCCGTCTGCGCTTTTACGATGTCACTGCCGAGCACCGTCTCCACGGTCCACGTCATGAGCTCCGGCAGGTAAGCCGCGCCGCCGGTCAGACTCTCGCCGGGAGTCTCCCCCGCCGGGCACAGGATGCCGACGATGTTCAGCCGCTGCGAAGAAGCGATCTTCGCGGTGAGATACGCCGTGTCTCCGCCCATATAGCCCCAGGTGCCGTCCACATTTTGGACGTACTCGTCCGTCGGCAGCAGCACACGGAACGAAAGACGCAGAAGCTCGGTATAGCTGATGTTGGCGTTAGCTTCTGGGTCAATACCAAGCGAGCGTAGGCAGCTCTCGTCCACCTTGCCGCGCGCGTCGAGCAGCACCGCCGCCTCATCGTACCGCTCCGGCCAGCGGCCGGCAGCGAGCGTATAGCGCATCTGCCGCAGGTCCTCCCCTTCCGGGAGCTGCGTCCAGAGCGTGTTGTTCTCCTCGCTGTTGAGCGCTTCCGTCCCGGCGGCAGAGGTATCGCCGCTGTAAATGCGCGGTGTGATGGCGTAACGGCGCTGCACGGAGATCGTTTTTTCGTCCGTGTGACCATCCAGCCAGTCGCCGAGCGCTCCGAGATCGCCGGAGGGAACGCTTCCTGCGTCGAGCATGACCGGATAGGCGGCGAGCACCGCCGTTTCCGCGTCCTTCGCGCTCTGCTCCCCGCCGGAAAAGGCGGCGAACAGCAAAAGGCAGAGCAGCACCGCAACCATCGGCGCGAGCAGGCGCGGCAGCGTATGGCTCTTTTTCTTTGAGAAATCGGAGAACACCATGCGGAGGCGTTCCCCGCCGGAGGCCCCGGCAACGCTCTGGTGCGCCGAGGCCGCGCTCTCCGCGTCCTCATCCGTGTCGGAGGCGATCTGCCCGTCCTCCAGTGTCAGGACGCGTGCGTCCTCGCCGAACGGCCCGGCATTCCGCGCCGCGACGATGACGAGCTGATCTGCCGCAGCTTCACCGAGAAGCGAGAGCACGGTCTCCGCGCTCTCCGCGCTGAGACCGTCCGCCGGCTCGTCCAGAAGCAGCACGCGGCCTTTGCGGGCAAGCGCGCAGGCGAGCGCCCCGAGACGCCGCTGCTCTCCGGAGAGACGGTCCGGGTATACGCCCGCCGCGCCCTCGAGCCCGAGCAGAGCGAGCGCTTCGCGCGCATTCTCCCGCGCGTCCCGGCCGGAGAAGCCCGCGAGCACCGCGGCGCGCTCCGCGTTTTCCGAAAGCGTGAGATCGGCAAAGAGAAGCGCTTCGTCCGCGGCGGCGCATTCCCGCAGCCAGGCGCTGCGCCGCGCTTCGCTCCAGCGCGCCGTATTCTCGCCGCCGATAAGGATTTCGCCGCGGGACGGCGTCTCTCGCAGGGCGAGCAGATGCAGCAGCGCCGTTTTCCCGCTGCCGGACACGCCGGTGAGCACCACGAGACCGGTCTCCGGCAGCGTGACATTCAGGCAGCGCAGCGCATGCACGCTCTTTTTTCCGGCGGAGGATTCCAGCGCGGCGTTTTTCAGTTGGATCATAGAAAGGCCCATCCTTTCCCTTTTATACAGAGCAATTATACCTTTTGCATAAAGCGCGGTCAAGTCTCCGGCGCAATTCGTCAAAGTTGCGCTTGCAATTCCCTTTTTTGTGCGGTATGATGTGCGTACAGAACAGGGGTGCTGGGTTTTCCCGGCTGAGACGGTGCGAATCGAAGCGCCGGTACCCTTTTACCTGATCCGGGTAATGCCGGCGGAGGGAGTGCCTATACGGTATTTGTTCTTCAGCCACGTCCGGGATCGGGTGGCTGATTTTTTTATTGGAGGGCTTTTTATGAAAAGCAAACAGACCACCCGCACACTTTGCGAAGGAGCGATCATGGTCGCCATGGCGGTCGTGCTCAACTTCTTCAAGTTCGATCTGTTCGCGCAGGGCGGATCGATGAACCTGCTCTTCATTCCTCTGATGGTGTTCGCGCTGCGGCGCGGCCCGGTCTGGGGCATGGGCGCGGGTCTCGTTTTCGGCGTTCTCAAGGCCATCATCGGCGGCGGCATCGCCTACGGCTGGCAGTCGCTCCTGCTTGACTACGCTCTGGCCTACGCGCTCACCGGTCTCGCCGGTCTCACGCCGAAAAAGCCGGTGCTCGGCACCGTCATCGGCGCGCTCGGCGCGCTTCTCTCCTTCGTCCTCAGCGGCGTGTTCGTCTGGGGCGAGTACATGCCGGACGTGTTCCTCGGCATGGCGATGAAGAACGTGTGGATCTACTCGTTCATCTACAACTTCATCTACACCGCCTTCAACTGGCTCATCGCGGCGATCGTCATCTACTTCCTTTCCAAAAAGACGAAGCTCCTGCAGCCCGAAAAGTAAAAACGTTTTTACTCATCCTCTCTTTTTTCCGCGCGCCGCCTCTCCGGGAGAACCGGAGGGGCGGTTTTTTTCAAACGAACCCCGCTTCATCGCGGGGTTCGTTTGAGAAGGGCGCAGCTCGCCGCAGCGCACTCGCTGCGCTCGCACGTTTGCGAGCCGAGAAGAATTTTTGCCGACGCGCATGTCGCCGGCAAAAATGTTTTGAACTTTCTTTGCGCCTGCGGGCGCAAACTCTGCGAGGCTTTTTATTGTTTCCGAGAACCGGAGGGGCGGTTTTTTCGTCTATAAAGATAGAAGTCGTTTATTATATTTGGATTAAGGAACTTGTCAAAAGGCGACATTCTGGTGTATACTAATTTGGTGTCTTTATATTACTGTTGAGAGCGAGGATGAAACCATGCGTGAACGCAGCGCAGCCGGTGGGATCTTCCGCGTCGTTGGACGCATTCTGCTGATCCTGCTGGTCACCATACTGCTGTTTGCCGTTTTCCTGCTTGGCGTGATGGGCGTGCTGATCCACGGCCCTTCGGCCGAAGCAGAGCGGCTTTTCGTGCTGTCCGTTAATGAGACAAGCGCGCTGAAATTTCTGCCGCACATCTATCTTTCCGATGCGCAGGTGGACGCGATACTGCACCCCGTCAGCACCTCCACGGACGATGAACCGTCGCCGGACGACAATTTTGTCGAGCTGCCCTACGAGGACGGCCGCACCGTGGAAGACGAAAACACCAACGCGGGACAGGTCGTCGTGGCCGCCCCGTCAGAGAACACCGGCGAGAGCGGCGAGTGGCTTGAGGTCGTAGACATCAAGGGCTCGACCTTTAAGGGCAAGCTCATGATCATCCGCGATCCGTCAAAGGTCGTTGTCGGCACGCTGGACGCTTACGGCGCGAACTATCACGGACTGTATCTTTACGAGTTTATCGATAAGTATAACGCCATCGGCGGCACGAACGCCGGCGGCTTCTACGATCCGGGCGGAGGCGGCAACGGCGGTATCCCCGACGGTCTCGTCATGCGCGACGGCGCCATCGCCTACGGCAATCCCGGCACGTGGTATCTCAACGTTATCGGCTTTGACGCGGATCATATCCTCCACGTCGGAGACATGTCCGGCCAGCAGGCACTCGATCTCGGGCTGATGAGCGCGGTCAGCTTCTCCCCCGGCCCGGTGCTCGTGAAGGACGGCGAGCTGCAGACGAATCTCGGCGGCGGCATGAACCCGCGCACCTGCATCGGCCAGTGTGCGGACGGCACCATCCTTCTGATGGTCATCGAGGGCCGCAAGCCCGACAGCATGGGCGCGACGTACGACGATATCGCCAAGATCATGTATGACCGCGGTGCGGTCAACGCCGCGAACCTCGACGGCGGCTCGTCCTCGCTCATGTACTACAACGGTGAGCAGATCACCCGCGGCTCGAACATCATCGGCATGCGCCAGATGTCCACCGCCATTCTCATTTTGAATTGAGGGCAGCTATGGGAAAGCATGAAAAACCTGTATCCGGCACGAGCCGGAAGAGCGAAGCGCGCCTGCCGCGCGCCGAGCGCACTCCCTCCGTCCGCGAGGAGGAGCTGCTCTTTGATATTCCGGAAACCGCCGAGCGCGTGACTGCGCACGCGGCGGGGACGCTGCCGGAAGAGCCCGCCGCTCCGGTCCCCGCGGAGAGCTTTGAAGCTCCCTCCCCCATTCCGGAGGAGAGCTTTGAGGCGCCCGCCCCCATCCGGAAAGCAGCGCGCCCCGCGCAGGAAGCGGCCCCGGTGCGCCGCGAACGCCCTGTGAGCGAGGAAAAACCCGTCCGTCGGGAACGTCCCGCGCAGGATAGTGAGCCTGTCCGCCGCGAGCGTCCCGCGCAGGAGAACAAGCCTGTCCGCCGCGAGCGTCCCGTGCAGGAGAACAAGCCTGTCCGCCGCGAGCGTCCCGTGCAGGAGGACAAACCCGCGCGTCGGGAACGCCCCGCGCCGGAAGAGAAGCCTGCTCGTCGGGAGCGTCCCGCACAGGAAACGAAAAGCGCGCGCCGCGAACGTCCCGCCCGTGCGGAAAATCCCGCCGCGGACGAGGAGATCGTTCCGAAAAACCGAAAGAAAAAAGGCGGCTTCCGCAAGGGTCTGCTGACGTATGTTCTTGTCGTTGCGGTGATCTTCCTTGCCGCGCTCATTGTCCTTTGGGTCGCGCTTGCGCGCTTCCAGAAAAACAAGGACGCCGAAAAAGCCGCGGAAGCTGAGCAGAACGCCATCGTGCTGCAGGAAAAGCAGCATGCCGAAGCCGTGCGGCAGGCGCCGCAGCGCGCGTTTGAAGCGTGGCTCGCCTCCTATACCGCCGACGACTGGACAAATCTCTGGTACGAGAAGCGCCCGGAGAACATCGACGGCCGCGACCGTGTGCGCGCTTACATGGAAGAGCGCTTCGGCAGCGACAGCGTGCAGGCGTTCCGCTCGCTCGACTATACCGATGAAGCGCCCGCCTACGTTCTCAAGGACGGCGACGAAGCGCTCGCCCGCGTAACGCTCTCCGGCAGCGACGTGAACTGGGCCGTATCCGACGTGGAGCTTGAGCTTGAGGGGACGAAGTCCGCCTCGGTCGAGGTCGCCGTCGGCAGCAAGGTGTTCTGCAACGGCACCGAGCTCGGCAGCGAGTACGCCGGAGAACCGCAGAACAACTTCTCCTATGAGCCGCTCAAGGACAAGCTCATCAACCCCGTTTCGTGGACGACGTACACGGTGGACGGTCTCCTGATCGAGCCGGAGCTGACCGCCGAGCCGCCCGCGGGATGCAGCGTTACAAAGACCGCCGAGGGCGATTTCATGCTCTGTCTTGACGGGGCGGATGCCGAAAAGTACACCACGCGCGCGGTGAGCTTCGTGAAGGCGTATCTCACCTACTATATGAACGGCTACAACGGCACGTGGGGCAACCTGTACGCCGCGCTCGCCTATCTCACGCCCGGCACGCAGGCCTACACCGATCTGCAGGACACCTACAACGGCGTTGTCTGGAACACTGCCTACGGCAACATCGACGTTTCCAACACCACCGCCTCGGGCGTAGTGATCTGGGCGGACAACTGCTACAGCGTGGACGTGACCTACGACGCCAACTGCACGCACAACGGGCAGGCCATCGACTATGCCGACGCCACCATGCGCATTTATTTCCTGCAGACCGACGCCGGTTTTGTCATCAGCAACTACGAAACTCTCTGATAAAGGCAGGGTAAAAAGCGAAATGAAAGTTACTGCTGTCGTTCCCTCCTACGAGCCGGACGAAAAGCTCATTCAGGTCGTGGACGGCCTGCTGACCGAAGGCTTTGACGATATCGTCGTCGTCAACGACGGCAGCCACGAAGGGCATCTCCAGCCCTTCGCGGAGGCCGCCGAACGCCCCGGCGTCACGGTGCTGCGGCACGAGGTGAATAAAGGCAAGGGCCGCGCGATGAAAACGGCGTTTGCCTGGTGCGTGGAAAACCGGCCGGATATCGACGGCGTCGTTATCGTGGACGGCGACAACCAGCACCGCCCCAAGGACGCCATGGCCGTTGCCGAGGCGATGTGCCGCGAGCCGGACAAGCTCTGGCTCGGCGTGCGGGATTTCTCGCTGGAGCAGGTCCCGCTGCGCAGCAAGCTCGGCAACAAGATCACGCGCAGCTTTATGAAGCTCGCGTGCGGCGTCGGCGTGACCGACACGCAGACCGGACTGCGCGCCATTGCCCGCAAGCACCTGCCGCTGATGTGCTCCATCGGCGGCGAACGGTACGAATACGAAACGCAGATGCTCCTCTCGCTCAAGGGCGCGGGGCTCGGCGTCGGCGAGGTTGTGATCGATACCGTGTACATCGACGAGAACCAGACCAGCCACTTCAACACCGTGAAGGATTCCTGGCGGATCTATAAGCTGATCTTCCGCCACATCTTCCATGGGGACAAGAAGGAGTAAAGCCGCTTTGAAATCGTTCCTCCGCTTTTCCGGCAGCAGCGCCATCTGTTTTCTGCTGGATTATGGACTGTTCACGCTGCTCAACTCCGTGCTTCTCGTCTCCCTGCCGGACGGCACGCGCGAGCTCTGCGCGACCTATGGCGCGCGCATCGTTTCCGCCGTGACGAATTTTTTCCTCAACCGGCTGCTCGTGTTTCAGGATAAGAGCGCGGCGGGGCAGTCGATCTGGCGGTATGCCGTGCTTGCCGTTGTGCAGGCAAGCCTGTCGGCGGTGCTCGTTTCGGTATTGCAGGATCTCACAAATGCAACAAACCTGCTCGAAACGGTCATCAAGATCCCGGTGGACGGCGTGCTCTTCCTGGCAAGCTACCAGATCCAGAAGCGCTGGGTCTTCCGGCAGCGTACCGACACGCCGGATAAATAAAAAAATTCCGTATGTCCGACGACATACGGAATTTTTTTATGTGAGCATCAGCATTCTCCGGAAATATGCAGCACCCGCCAGAGCGTCTCGCCCGCAGCGGTGAGACCGAGGCCGGGCATACCGTAGGCATACCGGCTGTCGCTCGCTTCGAGCACCGGCGTTCCGTTCACGAAAAGCGTGAGCACCTCGCCCTTTGCCTCCGCCCGGAGAGCGTATTCCCGCCCCGGCTGCCAGACAAACGGCGCGGCGGCGAGCTTCGTCACCCGGCCGTCCTCGTACCGGAGCACGGCGCACTCGCCCGGCGCGGAAAAGCCGAGCGCATAGTACCGGCGCGTACCCTGCCCGCGCAGCAGCACAAGGGCGCTCTCGCCGCTTTCAACCGTCACAGACGCGCTCACCGCCGTATCGCGCAGATAGTAATTCCCGGTGAATGCCTGCGCGCCGGTCATATACGGCAGCGCCTCCGCCGTGAGACGCATGGCGTCCCCCTCGCGCTTCCCGGCGCAGTCATTGAACGCAAACGGCGTGAGCTGCGAAAACTCCTCGCGCTGGAGCGAAAAATTTACCGCATAGTCCATTGCGCCGGTAACGGTGATCTCGTCCACATACACCCGGCCCATGACCCAGGGGTCAACGTCGGGCTTCGTCTCGACCGTCCAGCCGACATCGTGCACGGCGTCACCGCCGAGCTCCGGCACGGTGAACACGATCTCCGTCCACTCCCCTTCCGAAAGCACCGCGGCGGGCATGTTCACTCTCTCGCCGGTCATGGCGCGGCGGATGAACGGCGTCACCGTCACCGCGGCAGGGGCGGTCTGCTCGCTTTTCATCCAGACGCCGACGCGCTGACCGGGGTTGACCTTCGCGGTGAACACGGGATCATAGCGCTCCTCGTGGAGATCCGGGCGCGTGAGCATCGCCTTAAACGAGAGATCGACCGGTCCGGCGCGCTTGCCGTCGGTCATAAGCTCGGCGCAGAATGCGCCAGAGTGCGCCTTTCCCGGAACGATGCGCAGCGTGTGCTCCGCCTTATCCGACAGCTCGAGCCCGTGCGTTGAGCCGGGGAACGGAAAGTCCATACGCAGCTCGCCCGGCTTTGGGCAGACGATATCCTCCGGCAGCGCGCCGCCGTGCATCCGGCAGGAGAGCGCGCCGAGCTCCTTTGCCTTGTCGGAAAGATCGACGAGATTGAGATAGCCGGACACGCTCGAGAGCGTGACAAGATCGTTGATCGGACGGCGATAGCGCTCCGGCACGCCGCCGAGACCGCCGAGCACACCGAGGATCGTGCCGATGTTGCTCGCGTTGCAGTCGGTATCGTAGCCGCACATGACGGAGATCTCGATGCTGCGGCCAAGCTCGCCTTTGCCGTAAAGCATGGCGAGTATGCAGATCCCGGCGTTCGGCACGATGTGGTATCCGCCGGGGTATTCTTCGTCGCTGAATTCGCGCGCGATCATCTCGCGGCAGGCGCGGAAATCCGCCTCCGCCGGGTGCGCGCGGTGGTAGGCGCGCACCGCCTCGACCACGCGGCGGTAGTCGCACTTCTCCGGCAGGAAGCGCAAACCGGCATCCAGCACCTCGTCCAGCGAGGACGCCGTATACGCCGCGGCGACGCACGCGGCCATAAACCGCGCGCCGTCCACGCCGCTGCCGCCGTGCGATACGCTCGCGGCTGCGGCGGCGAGATCCGCGGCGCGCGCCGGGTCGCCAGGGCAGATGAGCCCCCAGGTGTCCACAAAGATCTGTCCGCCGATCTGCTCGGCGGCAGTCTTTCCGTTTTCCTCGATGCTGCCGGAGCGCGGCGCCTTTACGCCGCGGCGGAGGTTCATATACGCGCGGTGCTCGGTGGAAACGTCCTCGCCGCCCCACCAAATCATACCTATGCAGCGGCGAGCATAGTTGAGCCATGCTTCGCCGACCATCTCCGGCGCGAGCGTTTCTGGCATGGCATTGTCCGCAAGCGCGCGCACAAAGATGAGTGGACCGTTCACATCGTCATCCGCGGTATAATACCGCTGCTCGCGCAGATAGCCGCGGATGTCGCCGTAATAGCTTTGCAGCCGTTCGTATGTCCAGAACGGGTTTTCCACCGGCGCACCGAGACGCATGCCGGCGTCCATGCCGATGAGTCCGGCATAAAGTTTTTTGAGCGTTTTTCTTTCCATGGCATTTAATAGCAGCGGCGCAGGATCTCGATCACGTCGTCCGCGGTGAGCTGCCGGTAGCTGTAGCAGCTGAGATCGGTGAGCTCCGCGACGCGCGCAAAGCAGCTCTCCGGCACGCCGAGAGCGCGCAGCGTCGCCGGGGCGCCGAGCTCTTCATGGAAGAATTTCTTCAGCGCGGCGATACCCTCTTTCGCCTGCTCGCTCTCGCTTTTCCCGGCGGGATCGATGCCCCAGACGTTCCGGGCGAAGCGGGCAAGGCGCGGCGCGGCGCTCTCGCAGATATACTCGAGATACGCCGGGTGTACGACCGCGAGACCCGCGCCGTGCGCCACGTCAAAGAGCGCGGAGAGCGGATGCTCAATGCAGTGGCTCTCCCAGTCGGTCTTTTTCCCGTTATTGAGTATGCCGCAGAGCGCAAAGCTGCTCGTCCACATAAGGTTCGCCCGCGCCTCATAGTCCGTGGGTTCCACGATGGATCGCCGCGCCGCGGCGATCTCCGTGCGCATGGCGGCCTCGGCGAGATTGTCCGTGAGGAAATCGTCGTCCGGCGGGGAGATATAAAGCTCCATCAGGTGCGACATGGTGTCCACAATGCCGTTCACCATCTGGTTTTTCGGCAGACTGTATGTGAGCGTCGGGTCAAGAATGGCAAAGCGGGGAAATTCCCACTCGCTGTCATAGCAGTTTTTCTCGCCCGTGGCGAAATTTGTGATGACGGCGGACTTGTCCAGCTCGCTGCCCGTGGCCGGAATGGTGAGAATGACGCCGAGAGGGATACCGGTTTCGGTGCTCTCCCAGTTTACATAAAACTTTTCCCAGAAGTCGCCCTCCGCCGGTGCTCCCACGGCGATGGCCTTGGAGCAGTCGATCGTGCTGCCGCCGCCGACGGCAAGAATGAGGTCGATCTTATGCTTCCGGCAAAGCTCGATGCCCTCGTACACCTTTTCGGTGCGCGGGTTCGGCATGATGCCGGAGAGCTCATAGACGCTCTTCCCCGCCGCGCGCAGCGCATCGAGAACGCGGTCATAGAGGCCGGTGCGCTTGATGCTGCCGCCGCCGTAGGTGAGCAGAACGTTTGCGCCGAATTTGCCCAGCTCCTCCGGCAGATGGCTCATGGCGTCCGCGCCGAAGTGGACGCGCACGGGATTATAATACATAAAATCGTTCATGGATCTTCTCCTTTCCCAGAATGCCCCGTTTCCGAAAACCGAAACGGGGCATGATTTTTGTTATTTCGCGCCGAGAAGGGCATACATGCGCTGTTTGAAGAGCGCGGTATCCACCGCGGTGCAGAGCACGGCGTTGTGCTCCGCCTCCGGCGCGGCCGTATCGAAATGGAAATATCCGCGCTTTTCCGCGTCGTGCAGCTCTATGCGGCACTTAGCGGCAACGAGCTTCGTCATAATCTCCGGGTACAGCGCCGAGGTGACGGCGAGACTGTCCACCACACCGTAGGTCTCGCTGCCGCCGCGGATCTCGTTATAAAATTCACGCAGCCGCCGTGTGGCGAGCGCGCAGAACCGCCCCGCCGGAGACGGCGACGCGAGCAGACGTTCCACCTCGTCCGGAGTGATCTCGGTGCTGCCGCGGGTCGTATCGAGCGTGATCCACACCGCCGGAGCGCCGGACTGCAGAACGATCTCCGCCGCCTCGGGGTCGGAGCCGACGTTATACTCGGCGCACTCGGTGAGATTGCCGCGAATCCCGGCGCTGCCGCCGAGGATCCAGAGCTTTTTGATCTTCCGCACGAGATCGGGCGCAAGCGTGAGCGCGACAGCGATGTTCGTCAGCGGGCCGATGGTAACGATCTCGATCTCGCCGGGGTTTTCGCGTACAAGATCGATGATAGCCGGCACCGCGTGCTTCTTTTCCGCCTCGCGCGCAGGTGCGGGCAGGTTGAGTCCGCCGAGACCGTCCTCGCCGTGGACATGGTACGCCGCAAAGCTCTTTTGGGAGAGCAGCGGGTGCTCCACGCCGCGGTAGACCGGCGGGAGATAGCCTCCCGCCGCGTCCTCCGCCAGAAGCGCGTTCTTGGTGCAGAGATCGAGCGGAAAGTTTCCGCACACGGTCGTGATTGCCTCGACACGGGCGATGTCCTCGGCGCAGAGCGCCTCGACGATGGCCCAGGCGTCGTCCGAGCCGGTGTCCGTGTCGATGATAAAGCGGCGGCTCAAAGCTTCGCCGCCCAATCCGCGCCGGGCATGTCGTGCCGACGGCAGTACTCGTCAAAGACGATGCCAGCGGGGAGCATTTTGAACTCTTCGAGCAGCGCGAGACGGCGCGTGAAGTTTCCTTCGCGCTCGGCCTCCATGAGCTTGTCCGTCGGTTCGAGCAGGGCGATCATCAGCGCCTTTTTCACGCTGCGCGCGCCGATGACAGACGCGCTCACGCGGTCGATGCTCGCATCAAAGAAGTCGAGACCGAGATGCACCTTGTCAAACGCATTGCAGCGCCTGATCTCCTGCATGATGGCGACGGTATCCTCCGACACGGTGGCGACATGGTCGCTGTCCCAGCGCACGGCGCGGGAGAGATGCGTCATGATCTCCTGGCCGAACACGAAGTAGGACGAGAGCTTCGCCGCAACGCTCTCGGTCGGATGGTAATGGCCGGTATCCATGCAGACCATGGCCTTGCCGGTCGTGAGGGCGTAGTTGGTGTAAAACTCGTGCGATCCGGCGGTGTAGCTCTCAAGACCGAGGCCGAACACCTTGCCCTCGATCGAGTCGCGGTTATACTTCCGGTCGATCGGCTCGGCAAAAATGCGGTCGAGCGATTCGACGAGCCGCTCGCGCGGGCCGAGCGTATCGACGCGGGTGTCCTTCGAGCCGTCCGGGATCCAGTGGTTCGTGATGCACACCTCGCCGAGCTCGCGGCCGAAATACTCGCCGATCTTCCGGCAGGCGATGCCGTGCTGTACCCAGAAATCGCGCACTTCCTTCTCGGGGCTTGCGAGCGTCCAGTTATCGCGCAGCATCGGGTGGGAGAAGTATGTGGGGTTAAAATCAAGACCGATGCCCTTTTCGCGGGCATAGTCCACCCACCCGGCGAAATGCTCGGGGCGGATCTCGTTGCGCGGCACCTTCACGCCGTTTGTGAGCGGATACACCGCGTGCAGCGCCAGATGCTTCGCACCCGGGACGAGCGAGAGCATTTTGTCGAGAGAGACGAAGTATTCCTCCACGCTTCTCGGCTTGCCGGGGGCGTTGCCCGTGGCGGCGATGCCGCCGGTCAGCGCGGCGTCAAAATCCTCAAAGCCGGTGAGATCGTCCAGCTGCCAGCAGTTGATGGAAACGGGGATGGTATCCATCTTCCTCAGCGCTTCTTCGGTGTCCACGCCCCAGGCGGCGTATATGTCACGGGCGGCTTCGTACTGGTTTGCCATGCAGAAACTCCTTTCGTAAGGGGAAAATCAGTTATTATTGTAGTAGACCACGTTCTCCGGGCGGATGCGGACGAAGAGATCGTCGCCCTCCGAGAGCGTTCCGGCGTGGGTGCCGAGCGCGGAAATATCGAGCGGCTGCGTACCCAGCGTGCCGATGAGCTTCCACGAAAGACCGGTGAAGATCTTCTTTTCGAGATGGAACGGGTTCGCGCCCTCCGTCTCCGGCGTGCAGAATTCGAAATACTCGCCGCGCACCGCCGTCTTGACGGTGTCGCCCTCCCTTCCGCCGACGTGGTTGACCGGAATGCGGACGTTTTCGCTGCATACGCACCACACACCGTCCTCACACGCGAGAACGCCGGAGAGGAGGTTCGCCTTGCCGAGAAAGTCGGACGCGAACACGGACGCCGGCTGGCTGTAGATCGTGAAGGGGTCGCCCTGCTGCTCAATCTGGCCGTCGTGGAGGAGGATGATCTGGTCGGACATTGTGAGCGCTTCCTCCTGATCGTGCGTAACGAACACGGTCGTCGTGCCGATCTGCCGCTGGAGATTGCGGATCTCATACTGCATCTCGGCGCGCACCTTGCGGTCGAGCGCGGAGAGCGGCTCGTCCAGCAGGAGAATGTTCGGCTTGGTGACAAGCGCGCGGGCCAGTGCCACGCGCTGCTGCTCGCCGCCGGAGAGCTGCGTCACGCGGCGGGAGTTATAGCCGCCGAGCTTCACAAGCTCGAGCGCCTCGTTGACGCGCTCGTCGATCTCCGGCTGGGGGACCTTGTGCATCTTGAGGCCGTAGCCCACGTTTTTCGCCACGTTCATGGAGGGGAACAGCGCGTAGTTCTGGAACACAAGACCGATGTTGCGCTTTTCCGGGCGCACCTTCGTCACGTCCGCGCCGTCTACGAGCACCTCGCCCTCGTCCGCGGTCTCCAGACCGCAGATGATACGGAGGATCGTTGTCTTGCCGCAGCCGGAGGGGCCGAGCAGCGAGAGAAAGTCCCCGCTTTTTACATCGAAGCTGACGCCCTTGAGAACGACATGGTCGCCGAAGCTCTTTTTCAATCCTTTTACCGAAAGATCCGCCATCGGTTATTCTCCTTTCTTCTTCGCGCCGCCGGACATGCCGAACAGGCTGCCCGCGGAAAAGCCCAGCCGCGAGAACACGATCACAACGATGACCGCGATCAGAACGATGATCGCCGAAAGTGCGTTCAGATCGGCCTGATACTCGCTGCGGATGCGGGTGAACACGAGCGTCGGCAGCGTATTCCTGCCGACAGGGATGAGGTAATACTGCAGCACGAAGTTGTTGAAACACATGATCATTGCCATAATGCCGCCGGCCAGAATACCCGGCGTGATGGCAGGAAGCGTGATATCAAAAAACACGCACAGCGGGCTTGCTCCGAGAAGCCGAGCCGCCGCCTCCGGCGAGCGGTCCATATCCTGAAACCGGCCGTTGACGAGCAGCACAACGTACGGCAGCACAACGATCAGGTTGCCGAGGAACATGGTGCCCATGCCGCGCCCCGAGCCGAGGAATGAGAACATCAGCAGCAGGGAGATCGACGTTACGAGCCACGGGATGATGATCGGCAGCTGGAGCACGAAGTTGAACCGCGCCGCCCACTTGGGGGCGTAGTACTGCAGGCCGTAGGAGCAGAGCGTGCCGATCACGACGGCGGCCAGCGTGACAAGGAAGGAAAACTTCAGACTGAGGATACAGGCCGGAAGAAGGTTGCTCGTCGTGAAGAGCGTTTTGTACCACTGGGTCGTAAACACATACGGGAACATGCCGTACGGCGTTTTGTTGAACGACATGCCGATGATGGCGATAATAGGGATATACATGAACGCGAGCACGATGCACAGACACGCCATCATCGTGCGGCGAAAGGCCTTGCTCGTCATGCGATATCACCTCCGATCGCTTTCTGCGCGCGGTTGGCGGCAATGCGCGTAACGGCCATGATGATGCTCAGAATGATGAGCAGCGCACAGGAGAGCGCCGCGCCGTAGCCCATGTTCAGAGAACCGGAGTACTGCGTATCGATCATGCTGCCGACCATGGAGCCGCCCGCTCCGCCGACAAGTCCCGGCTCGACAAAGCTGCCGGCCACCGGAACAAACACGAGCAGTATGCCGGAGAGAAGGCCCGGCACGCTCATGGGAAATACAATGTTCGTAAAGGTTTTCGTCTTGCTCGCGCCGAGGATCAGCGATGCCTGGATGACGTTGTCGTTGATGCCCTCAAGCGAGGAATAGAGACACAGTATCATATACGGAAGATACTCATACGTCAGTATGAGTGCCGTGGCCTTGTTCGTATAGAGCCACGTTTTCACGCCGTGTATGCCGATGGCGTCGAGCGCCGTGAGCAGCAGACCGCCGGTCTGGATAAGGTTCATCATCGCGTAGATCAGCAGCAGCTGCGATGTGAAAAACGGCAGAATGACGACCATCATAAGCGTACTGCGGTGCTGCGGCTTCACGATCTTTGCGATCGCCCACGCCGCAGGGTACGCCGCAACGATGCAGATGAGCGTGACCTCGCCCGCCGTAAGGAGCGATTTTCCCATCAGCCGCCAGAACGTCGCGGAGCCGAACATACGGGTGATGTTGCGCAGCGTCCAGCCCGGCCAGGGCTGTCCGGCAAAGATGTTGCGGTTCATAAAGCTGAACACGAGCAGCATCAAAAGCGGCAGGATCGTCAGACACAGCAGGAGGATAACGCTCGGCGTCGTCCACAGCGCGCCCGGACGAAATTCGGATCTCTTCTTTTTCATTATCAATAACCGCCCCTCTTTTAAAAAAGAATGCCGCCGAAAGGGGTTCCGGCGGCATTCTGTCGTTGGATGCGTTATGTGCCGGGCGCTTTAGCCGACGAATTCCTGATAAAGGTCGGTCCAGGCGTCCTTCAGTTCGGGATCAGCGATATAAGGCAGGAGCTTGATGCAGGTGGGCATCGGGTCGAGCTCGAGGGTGATCTTCTGCTCCGGCGTCAGATTCTCGATGGCCTTGGCGTTGACCGGCGTATAGGTGTAGTACTCGCCGGGGTACTTGTCGCTGATGCCGGTAGCCATAGCGGTCTGCTGCTCTTCGCTTTCGATCCAGTTGATCCACTCGCACGCGAGATCGTACTCATCGGTGCCTTCCACAATGGCCCAATAGTCAACGTAGCCGACCGTGCCCTCGGTGGGGTGGACGAGCTTGATGTTGGTGCTGGGATCGTTGATGAGCTGGCTGTAGGGGCCGGACCAGATCTCGCCCGCCCAGAAGTCGCCCGCGAGCCAGGGGATGGTCTGCTCGTCGTTGGAAGCCCAGAAGCCGAGGAGCTGTCCCTTGAGCTCTTTGAGCGCGGCGCGGACCTTCTCGATATCAACGTTCTCGATATCGTCGGAATCCTCGCCCGCCAGCAGGCAGCCGATGACCCAGTCGTCGCCGTCGCCGTCGAGGACCATGACATGACCCTTCAGTGCAGGATTGAGAAGATCGGACCAGTGCTCGAGCTCAAAATCGACCTTGTCGGGGTTGTAGGCGAGAGAAGAGGTGCCGTTGCACCAGGGGAATGCGAAGAGGTTGCCCGCGTCATCCACGGCATAAGGGCTGAGGTCCTTGTAAACATCGGCCACTTCGGCGTAGTTGGGGATCTTCGCCGGATCGACGTTGGCGAGCAGGCCTTCGTCGTGGAACCACTGGGTATAGTTGTTGGAGAGAACGACCGCGTCGATCGTCTTGTTGCCGCCGGTCATGAGGGTGGTCATCAGCTCGTCGTAGGAGTTGAAGTAGACGTGCTCGACCTGCGCGCCCGTCATGTCCTCAAAGGCCTTCTCGCAGTAATCCTCGTCGGAGTTGTAGCCCTGCCAGTTGGCAACGTACAGCGTGTGTCCCGCCCAGGGAAGCTCGCCCTCGGCCGGGGTCTCAGCCTCTGTCGGAGTTTCGGCCGCGGGCTCCGCCGGGGTCTCCGGAGTTGCCGGGGTCTCCGGAGTTGCCGGGGTCTCGGCTGCGGCACCGCAGGCGCACAGAGCAAACACCATGACCAGCGCAAGGATGAGTGCCAATGCTTTTTTCATGTTCTTTCCTCCTATTATTGGCTTTTTACGCAGCAGGGACGCAGTTTAGTAAACATCCCCTTTTCCCCGCTGCTTACCGTATCTTAATGATACGTTCTTTCCTCTCGTATGTCAATGCGGTACAATAAACAAAAACCCCCGTCGTTTTTCGTCATTCCGCTCTATCAGCCGCATACTATCCCTCGCTCTTATGGATATTTTATCCGAAGCGCATAACATACTCAGAACATTGTCCAAGTTTACCGCCGCATTTTTATATGGTTTTTCTGTGAAAAGAGTCTTTCCATTTTTAGTGAAATCATATAGAATAAAGATGTACATAAGCACCGTTTACTAAACAACCATAAGGAGGCACTACGGATGAAAATGCGCGAAATCGCCGACGCTGCCGGCGTATCGCTGACGGCGGTCTCCCTCGTTCTCAACGGAAAGCCCGGCATCGGCGACGAGAAGCGGGCGCTCGTCACCCGGCTTCTGCAGGAAAACGGCTACCAGATCCGTCCGGAGGACGCACCCCAACGCATCCATGCCCACAGCAATCTATGCTTTCTCAAATACAGCAAGCACTCCTATCTTGTCAACGGCAACCCCGGCTTCGTCACGCAGATCATGGACGCCGCCGGAGAGGAATGCCGCCGCCACGGCTACAATCTTCTCGTGAACGCCTTCAGTGACTTTTCCGCCATAAACCGCGCCGAGCTGATCGACACCGCCACCACCGGCGGCGTGATCCTGCTCGGCACGGAGATCGAGCGCGAGGATCTCTCATACTTTGACGGGCTGCAGAAGCCGTTTGTTATCGTGGACAACGCGCTCGAACGTCTGCCGTTTTCGACTGTGACGATGGACAATGCCGGCGCCGTATTTGAGGCGGTGGAGTATCTCCGTTCGCTCGGCCACCGGAAGATCGGCTTTCTTTATAATTCCATACCTTCGAGCAACGACAACGCCCGGCGCGACGCCTTTGAAGCGGCGATGCACCAGCCTGGGCTTTCGTACTCGGACGATCTCATCTGCCGCGTGTTCCCCACGATGGACGGCGCGCGCAAATCGTTCGGCGAAGCGCTCGACCGCGGTATCGCGCTGCCGACCGCTTTTCTTGCCAACAACGACAGCATTGCGCTCGGCGCCATGCGCGCCATGCAGGAGCGCGGCATCCGTGTGCCGCAGGATATCTCCATGATCGGCTTTGACGGGCTGCCGTTCTCCGCTATGAGCGAGCCAACGCTCACAACCGTGGACGTGCCCTGCGCCGACATCGGGCGCTGGGCCGTCAACATCATACACCAGCAGATGCGCGGGCGCATCCGCACGACCTGCAGCATCCACGTCAGCACACAGCTGCACATCCGCAAAAGCACCGCCGCGCCGCGCTCGTCCGGCTGGGTCTGGGGAAAGGAATGATTGAACATGCTTGGAAACCATCTGCTCGGCCTTTACGAAAAGGCGCTCCCGCCGGAGCTTACCTGGGAGGAGCGTCTGCGCGCGGTAAAGGAACTCGGATTTGACTATCTGGAAATTTCCATCGACGAGAAGGACGAGCGTCTTGCCCGGCTCGACTGGACGCAGACTGAGCGCGGCGTGCTCCACCGCACCATGCGCGAAACGGGCGTGCCCATCCAGTCGATGTGTCTGAGCGGCCACCGCCGCTTCCCCTACGGCAGCGCCGATCCCGCCGTGCGCGCACGCGCGCACGAGATCACGGAAAAGGCCGTGCTGTTCGCGCGCGAGTTCGGCATCCGCGTCATCCAGCTCGCCGGGTACGACGTGTACTATGAGCCCTCCACGCCGGAAAGCCTGCGGCTTTTTGAAGAGGGGCTGCGCAGCGCGTGCGAGATCGCCGAAAAGTATCAGGTCATGCTCGCCATGGAGATCATGGATACGCCGCTCATGAGCAGCATCTCCCGCTACTTAAAATACAAAGCCGTCCTCCCCTCGCCGTGGTTCACGGTCTACCCTGATGTCGGCAACCTCTCCGCCTGGGGCAACGACACCGCCGCGGAGATATCACTCGGACGGAATGGCATGGTCGGCGTCCATCTCAAGGATACGCTCGCCGTGACGGAGGATTTCCCCGGCAAGTTCAAGTGTGTCCCCTTCGGCAGCGGGTGCGTGGATTTTCCCGCGTGTCTCGGCCAGCTCGAGCGCGAGGGCTACCGCGGGCCGTACATGATCGAAATGTGGTATGAGCCCGGCCAGGACTGGCGCGCCGAGATCACGAACGCGCGGAAGTTTATGGAAGAGAAGTTTGCCGCCGCGATAAAATAAGAAAACATAGAGAGCGCCCGATGGATCAAAAATCCATCGGGCGCTTTTCCTATATCAATATTGCAGAAGCAGGGCATGCCGCGTCTCGCGGCAGGTTTCCAGCGCCGAGGTGAGGACGGCGCGGTCAAACTTTGTGCGCGCGGCGCGGCACTCGCTCTCCGGAAGCTGCGCCATATTCCGGCTGTGGGCGGCAAGGACTGCCGCGGCATGCGCTTCCCACTCGCGCTTTGCTTTCCCCGTGATCTCCATATGTCTGGCAAAGCGCCGCTGCGTCAGAATGCAGAGTTCCTTAAACTCCCAGAAGAGCGAAGTGTTCTCCCCCTCTCCGGGCAGGAATGCCTCGCAGAAGGCGGGCAGACCGTCAATATCGACATAGAGCGGCATATAAAAGCTCATGCGCGGCGTGGCGATTGCCGTCCAGAGGACGCTGCCGGTCTCCGGCGCATAGTCCGCTACAATGCTCGAGAGCGTGCCGCGGCGGCAGAGCGCATAGTCCGGCGTTACATCCGCGAACGGGTCGCCGGAGGGGAGCTTTGTGAGATCGTATTTCGTTCCGTCGTACACGTCGCTGAGGACGTCCATGAGCGTCCGGCGCGTGATGGGTTCCGCCGGTCGGACGCTGTAGAGCGTTTCGTTCTCATCCTGCGGCCGGCCGGAGAGAAGCTCCATGGCGCGCCAGCGGCGGCGCATGTTCATAGAGTCGAGCTCCGGGCCCCACTCGTTGGGGCTTTTGTCCGCGCCGTAGGCGCAGGCAAAGTCGAAATGACGCTCGTCGCCGTTCCACCAGCCCTGCGCGCGGGCATAGTCCGCAAGACCCTCGGAGGCAAGGACGTTCGCCGTGTCGGTCAGATCGGCGTCGTGCGTGCCGAAGGCGTTCGCGCGCACCGACACCTCGTCGTCCGGCACACGCACCGCGACCCAGCGGCCGCCCGGCGTGATCTCCAGCACCCATCCCTCGGACGGGTCGGCGATGGAAAACGTCGCCCCGCTCTGGCAGGAATCGAGCCCCGACGGGCGCAGGCCGTAGCGCGCGACGAGCTCGCCGATGAGCTCCACGGCGCCGCGGGCCGTCTCCGCGCGGCGGAGGATCAGAAGCGGGATATCGTCCGGCTCGAGCACCATGCCATCCCATGGGATCGCTTTGAACGCCATCACGCCCGTGCCGGCAACGGACACGTTCCGGTCGTTCGTGCCGCCGGCCCACGCGCGGTCGAGCGTGCCGATCTCGTATTTGCAGGCGGTATAAAGATAGCCGCAGGTCTCGCCGATCTCGGGGATCGTATTGCCGCCGACGAGCGTATATACGGCGTCCGGCGCATGCTTCTGCCGCGGAACGTGCGTGAGAAGGGCGGGCGTATCGTCCCAGTCGTCGTTGGCGGCGAGCAGCGCATAGCCGCTGCGCGAGGCGCGGCGGCCGGCGATAAGGCAGGTACACATAGGCTCTGTTCCTCCGGTCGTTTGTCGGGATTTCCGTGTCTTTTTTATAAAGTATATTCTGGCGGCAGGGCAAAGTCAAGCCGCGGGAATGTTCCCTGCATTTCAGCCGGAAGGGGGCGAAAAATAGCTTGCTTTTTGGCTGTGGCTGTGGTAACATATCTAAGCGCAAAAAAGTTTTCTTTTAGAATAGAAAGGATTGAATCTCGTGAACGGTCTTGTTCTTGCTTTCACCATCATCCAGCTCCTCGCCGGTATCTTCCTGATCGTCGTCGTGCTGCTCCAGTCCGGAAAAAGCTCCGGTCTGTCCGGCGCTGTCGCCGGCGGCGCGGAGACTTTCTTCTCCAAGGGAAAGGCGAAAACGCTTGACGGTACTCTGGCGAAGATGACCAAGTGGGTCGCGCTCGCGTTCGTCGTTCTCACGCTGGTGCTGAATCTGCTGCACTGATCCCAGACTTTCCAAAAGCCTCGGAAGCACCGCTTCCGAGGCTTTTTCATATGAACCAAACGGCCGCTCCATGCGTCCTATGGTCGTATATTTCTATTATTGAACACTGAGGTGCACTCCTATGAAACGTTCCAAAACGATCGCGCTTCTGCTCTCCTGCACGCTTCTTCTGCTGACCGCGGGCTGCGGCGCGTCCCCCAAACCCGCCCCCTCGGCCGCGCCGGAGGTGACTTCTACCCCTGCCGTTACCACAACGCCGGAGCCGACGGCCACGCCCGAACCGGGCAGCGAAACGCCCGAGCCGACCGCAGAGCCGAGCGGCGTAAAGGATGAAATCGCCTATGACGAGCCGCGCCTCGTCCGCACGATCAAACGCGCCAACCTGCGCAAAAAGCCCGCCGGTTCCCGCCTTGGGGAAATCGCCGCCAACACCGCCCTGACCGTCGTCGGCGAGGTCGAAAAGGACGGCGAACTGTGGCTGCACGTCGAAAAGGGCAAGGATCACCGCGAGGGCTATATGCTCTCCGAGCTGGTGCGTCAGGTGAAGCCCGTCGAGCTGATCCCGATCACGGAGGGCGATGTGCGCGCGCTGTTCCCGGTCATCGGGCGCGACCCCATCGCGGATATCAAAAACGAGATTCCCTTCACCTATACGGAGGAGGAGCTGGCGCAGTATCACACGCTGGACGTCGGCGACCGCGATGCCGACGTGCTGGCGCTGCGCAAGCGGCTCTACGCGCTGGGCTATTACACCAAGCCGAACGAGAACCCGCTGTATACCGAATCCACCGCCGACGTCATCGAGATGTTCCAGGCCGACTGCGGTTTGGAGGAAACCGGCGTCGCCGATCCGTATACGCAGGCGCTGCTCTTTGACGATCGTATGCTCGCCCGCGAGGGCAGCGCGCAGGAGGTCACCTACCTGTCAAACAAGGCGCAGTCGCTGATGATCCAGCGCGCGGAAATCACGTCCTACAGCTTCTACGGCAGCGTGCAGGTCAGCGTCCGCAACAACACGACCGGCAAGCTGACCGCCTTCGGCCTGAAGATCATCCCGAACACGAGCGACGGCACGCCCGCCGACATGGCCGACACCTTCGCCGAGGAAATCGAAAAGGAATACGCCATCGACGACATCGCCGTTGCCAAGGGCAATTCCTATTCCGATTTCGCGACGAACGGCAAAGCGCCGCTCTACAACGATCCCGAGGATTACGAAGAGCCGGAAATCGGCGAGGTCTACGTCTATCCGCATCACTTTCAGGTCAGCTATAAAAACTACTTTTCCGGCGCGCAGGTCGCCGTCTGCTGGTATCGCGCCGCCGGGCGCAACGTCTATGTGGACGACGACCAGATGGTGTTCATTCCCGTCGGCAAGGGCGCGGACGACGTTTTGATGAATACCCTGCCCATCTCCATTTCGGACAGCGAGACCGAAAACGCCCGCACGTGGGAAATGGGCATCGTCGCGCGCTACGTTCTGCCGATCTATCAGGATTATTACAATCTGCCGCAGGGCGCGTATCTGCGCAGCGTGGAGGACGGCTCCCCCGCGCAGGACGCGGGCCTGCAGGAGGGCGATATCATCGTCGGCATCGGCGAGCAGACCATTCTGGGCGACAGAACCCTGCGCCTCTCCCGCGCCTCGTTCGCGCCGGGGGACATTCAAACCGTCTATTTCTGGCGCGACGGCCAGTATTACACCACCGAGATGATGCGCCCCGAAACCTGATCGCCGCCGTCCCCTTGCGCCTTTCCCGGCGAAACCGAATCCCCAAAATACAAAACCTCCTGCTCCGGCTCAAAGCGAACCGAAGCAGGAGGTTTTTCATATGTCGTTCCATCAGAAGCGGCTCAGCTCTTGCAAAGCCGCTTCCTCGGAACGAGGGAAATTACTGGTTGTCGGCCTGAATCGCCTCAGCCGCGGTGCGGCCGGAAACGAAGATTTCGACAATCGCGTTGCCGCCGAGACGGTTGCCGCCGTGGATGCCGCCGGTAACCTCGCCAGCCGCGTACAGACCCGGAATCACGTTGTCCTCAGCGTCCAGCGCGTGGCGCTCGGTATCGACCTTGATGCCGCCCATGGTGTGATGGGTGGACGGCGCCATGAAGCGGACGCGCAGCTCCACGCCGTCGAGCTTGTAGGTCTCGGGCAGGTAGTTGCCGCTCTCGTCCTTCTCGGCGTAGCCGATCAGGGCGTTCGGGTTGGTCTTCTTCACGCCTTCCGGCTGCTCGCCGGCCATAACGGCCTTGTCGTAATTCTCGATGGTCGCGCGCACGGTGTCCGCGTCGGTCTCAAGGCCGAGGGAGGCGAACAGCTCCGCGAGCTGATCGACGGTGCGCACGTACTGACGCCACTCCACATCCTCATTGCCGTAGAGGTACGGGCCCGGAATCTTGGAGGAAGCGTTGGCCAGCTCGATGAACACGCCCTTGGTGCCGTTGTGCTCAATGCCGTTGCGGAACTCCGCCAGAGAGAGCACGTCGCGCTCGGAGGTCTCGTCCACAAAGCGCTTGCCGGTGGTCGGGTTGATGTAGATCGCGTAGTTGCCGCCGCCGAAGGCGAGGTTGCCGTCGTCGATCCAGCTGATCGGCATCATCTGGGTGTAGCCCATGCCGGTCACATCCGCGCCCACGGCCTGCGCCATGGTGATGCCGTCGCCCTTGAGGGAGGAACGGTTGGTGGTCTTGGTGCTGGTGGAGAGATAGTCGCTGGACCAGTAGACATTGGTATCCACAACCATCTGCAGGTTCGCCGCGTAGCCGCCGGTCGCGATCACAACGCCCTTGGTCGCGTGCGCGGTCACCGGGGTGCCGTCATACTGGGTGGCCTTCACGCCGGTCACCCTGCCGTCCTCGACGATCAGCTCTTCCGCGGTGGTGCGGAGCATGATCTTGTTGGAGGCGGCGGTCTCGGAGGTCGCCAGCACGGTGTTCATCGGCGCCTTGAAGTAAGTGCCCCAGCGGCCCGGATAATCCACGCCGTCGATGGTCGCGCCGACAAACTCGTTTTCACGATACCAGAGCGCGCCGATCAGCGTCGGCTGGGTATCCTCGACGAAGGTGGAGCCCTGCGCTTCGAGCCACTGCTTGAGCGTCTGGCCGCCCTCGATGAACTGCTTCACGAGGTCGTAATCGCCGTAGATCCAGCTCGTCATGTCCGCGGAGGGACGCAGGCCGCCGTAATAGGTCTGGAAGATGTGCAGGTTGACGGTGGAGAACAGCGTGAGCTGACCCGCGCCCTCGGCAACCTTCGGCTCCGCCCAATCGAGGTACGCCTGAATTTCCGCCTTCAGATCCTTGAGGGTCTGGAGATACTCGGCGTGCACGCCATGCTTGGACAGCTCGGCGATGTCGCCCGCCACGAACTCGTGATCCTTGTAGTAGGCCTCGTCAAACGGCTCTTCGGACCAGCCGAGGATCGTCTTCAGTTCGTCCAGAGTCGCGACGCTCTCGACGACCTTGTTGTAGGTGTTGCCGTCATAGCCCACGCCGGTGGTCGCGTCCGGATCGGCCGGGTCCCACACGAGGTAAGGCATGACGCTCTGATACTGACCGCCGGAGACCAGCGTGTTGCCGCCGACTTCCGCGTTCTTTTCGATCACCAGAACGGTGTTGCCGTCCTGCGCGGCCTGAGCCGCCGCCGCGATGCCCGCGCCGCCCGCGCCGATGACGACCACATCATAGGTCTCCTCGATCGCGGCCTGCGGCTCGTGCGCCGCGCCCGCCGCCTTAAAGGCGTCCATGTTGGTGCAGCCCGCCTGCTCCGCCGCGTCGTTCACCGCGTTGCGGATCGCGTTGCTGGAGAAGGTCGCGCCGGAAACGCCGTCCACACCCGTGCCGTTCGCCGCGAGGATATCCGCGATGACCGGCTCGAAGGCCACGTTGCCGACATGGTCGGTTTCCTTGTTCGCGCCGACCTCGATAGCGGTCACGGCGCTGTCGGAGAAGGTCACGGCCACTTCGACCGGGCCGTTGTAGCCCTTCGCGGTGCCGGTGTACGTGCCGGCGGTGAAGGCCACGGCCGCGTCGTTTACAACCGCCTCGCCCTTCGCCTCGGCCAGCGCCTTGGCCAGTGCTTCCTTCACGGCGTTGCTGGTCACGGTCGCGCCCGCGGTCGCGTCAACGGCGTCCGCGTCGGCCACGCCGATCAGAGAGGCGTTATAGCCCTCGATCGCAGCGCCGCCCAGCGCCGGGGTCTCGTTTTCGCCGGTCACGGTCACAGCCGTCACCTTTTCTTCGTCCACGGTCACCTTCACGGTCACCGCACCGGCGAAGCCCTGCGCCGTCGCCTCATACTCGCCCGGCGTGAACGTCGCGGCCAGACCGGCGGCAAACGGCACGACGGCTATCGCGGACGCGAGAACCAGAGATGCAAGTTTCTTCATCTTGACAAAACCTCCTCTTGAATTGACAATCAAGCCCGAATACGCCGCCCGTTTTTTCGCGCAAAACGAGCTTTTCAGGCATTCCTCACGCTTATTATGTTATCACGCATCGAGAAGTTCGTCAATTTATTTACAAGCAAATCCACCCATTATTTTCTAAAGCTGCTTTAGATTTTACTCCTTCCGTCACGACTTCGTCGTGCCACCTCCCTCAAGGAGGGAGGTCTTTCATCAGGTTATTTTCCGTCTAAGCAATAAGTCGCGCCGTACCCGTAGGGGCGCGCATTGCGCGTCCGCATTTTGTGCAACATTCGCTTTTTGCTCAATGATTGTATGGAACGGTAAGGGGCTGTCAAGCCTGCGCGGAGACATAGGCCAGCCCGAATACGCCGGGGCCGACGTGCGCGCCGATGGTCGGCCCGACGGAAATCGCGTCGTCAATCGTGCAGGCATAGCCCTCCTGCGCGGCCTGCCGCAGGAACGCGATGCAGTTTTCGCGCCCGGCGGTGTAGAGGGGCAGAACCGGATAGCGCGGATCGACGGGGCTGGCCTGGATCAGCTTAATCAGCGCGTCGCCCGCACGGTGGCGGCCGATGGCCTTGCCCGCCATGGCGACACGCCCCTCCGGGCTGAGGGCGACGAGGGGCTTGAGGTTGACCAGCTTGCCCAGATCCGCCGCGGCCTTGGGGATGCGCCCGCCGCGCGCCAGATAGCTCAGCGTATCCAGACAGGCGGCGATGCGGATGCGCGGCACGAGCTGACGGACGGCGGCGGCGACGTCCTGCGCGCTTTCATTGCCTGCGTCGCGCAGGCGGCAGGCCTCCTGCACCAGCAGGCGCTGACCCGCCGTCGCGGAGAGGGAATCCACCAGCGCGATATCCAGATCCTCGACCATGCCGGCGGCGATCAGCGCGCTCTGCATCGTGCCCGAAAGCGCGGAGGAAATCAGAATACACACCACGCTGTCGCCCGCGTCCTTCGCGGCTTCAAACTCGCGCAGAAAGGCGTCCGGCGAGGGCTGGGAGGTCTTCGGGTTTTGACCGGCCTCCATGCGCTGCCAGAAGATCTCCTGCGGCAGATCCACGCCGTCGGTGTAGCTGTCCTCGCCGAAGGAGACGGTCATCGGGACGCAGCGAACAGAGAGCGCTTGCAGCTCCGACTGCGAAAAATCGGCGGCGGAATCGGTGATAATACGAATCATATGCTCAAAAATCCTTTCGTCAATCGATGTTAAACGATGTGCTCCAGCGCGGAAACGGCTTCGTTGATGCCGTCCGTCAGCGCGCGCGCCCGATCCTCGCCCAGCGTGTCGATCAGCTGGCTGAGAATCCCGGCGATATGCTCGTGCTCGGCCAGATAAGCCGCCCTGCCCGCGTCCGTCAGCCGGATGAGGATGACGCGCTTATCTTCTTCGCTGCGCGCGCGGCGGATGAAGCCCTTGCCCTCCAGCGTGGTGAGCAGCTTGTTCATCTGGCTCTTGAGCAGGCGCGTCTGTGCGATCAGCGTCGTGGCGGTGCATACGCGCGCGGTATCCTCCGCGCGGAGCAGGATGCCGAGGACATGCGCCTCGTTATACGTCAGGGTGGAAACAAGCCGCTTATTCCAAAGCGTCGAGGTGAGGGAGAGCCAGGCGGCCAGCAGGCGGTCGCCCGTGGTGGGGGTATACGGCATGAAGCAGCCTCCTCATATGGTTCAAAAAGTGAACGACGTGCATCATCATAAACCGACAAAAGGGAATTGTCAAGCGATTTGGCGAAAAAAGTTCATAAAATGAACCATAAACCCGCTATTGACAAAGCAGGAAAAAACGGCAATAATAGAAACAAAAGAAACCATCCGTCTTAGGGCGGATGAAACGGAGGAACGACAGATGAACGAACAGTGGGCTGCGTATCAGGATTCAAAGGCGTTTGCCGACCGCGTGGCGACGCTTTACGGCGCGGGCGAGGATGTGCTGGCGCTGCAAAAGGCGCGTTACGGCAAGCTGGTGGAGCGGTTTGAGGCGCGTTTCGGCGCGCAAAAGGGTGGGCTGTGCTTCTTCTCCGCGCCGGGACGCACGGAAATCGGCGGCAACCACACCGACCACAACAACGGCCGCGTGCTGGCGGCGGCGGTCGATCTGGACACGATTGCCTGCGTGAGCGCGACGGAGGATCACACCATCGTCGTGGACAGCGAGGGCTTCGCGCCGATCACGGTGAAGCTGGATAACCTCGATGTTCGCGAAAAGGATTTTGGCACGACGCTGGCGCTGATTCGCGGCACGGCGGGCGTGATGCAGGAGATGGGCTACAAGGTCGGCGGCTTCCGCGCGACGATTTCCAGCTCCGTGCTGCGCGGAAGCGGGCTTTCCTCCTCGGCGGCGTTCGAGGTGCTGATCGCGGCGATTCTCGATGGGCTGTACAACGGGTTTATCGTGGATGCGAAGACCCGCGCCGTCATCGCGCAGAAGGTGGAAAACGTCTATTTCGGCAAGCCGTGCGGGCTGATGGATCAGATGGCCTCCTCCGTGGGCGGCATGGTCACCATTGATTTCAAGGAGAAGGACGCGAAGGTGGAGGCCATCGCCTGCGATTTTGCGGCGAAGGGCTACGCGCTCTGCGTGGTCAACACCGGCGGTGACCACGGCGATCTGACCGACGATTACGCGGCGATCCGCAAGGAGATGGAGGCCGTCGCGGCGCACTTCGGCAAGCATGTGCTGCGCGAGGTCGAGCCGGAGGCGGTGGAAAGCCGCATCGGCGAGGTGCGCAGGGCCTGCGGCGACCGCGCCGTGCTGCGCGCGCTGCATTATTACGATGAAAACGCCCGCGTGCTCGAGCAGGCGGCGGCGATTCGCGGCGGCGATCTGCCCGCGTTCTTCGACGCGGTGAACCGCAGCGGCGAGAGCAGCTGGAAGCTGCTGCAAAACGTCTACGCCCGCCCGACCGAGGAGCAGATGGCGATGGGCATTGAGCTGAGCCGCCGTTTCCTGCATGGCGACGGCGCGCAGCGCGTGCACGGCGGCGGCTTTGCCGGCACGATTCAGGCGTATGTGCCGCTCGCCCGTCTGGCCGATTACAAGAAGCTGATGGAAGACGCTTTCGGCGCGGGGAGCTGCACCGCGCTGATGGTTCGCCCCGAGGGCGCTGTGATGATGCCGATGGAGGCTGAATAACGCGACGAACGGCCGCTTTTTGAAAGAGAAGCGGCTGTTTTGTTTGCGCCTACTTGAAAAACGGAAGCGGAATATGCTATAATCTACAATCAGCGAGACTGGGAGAATCTGCGCGCCTTTTTTGCGCGCTTTTATTGGAGAGAGACAACGAATGAATAAGCTGAAAAACAACGCATGGTTCCGCAAGGTGGGCATGGCGCTGCTGGATATTGTGCTGATTCTGCTTTCCGTATACCTGAGCATGGAACTGCGCTTTGAAATGTATATCCCGACGCGGCACGCGCAGACGATGTTTTCCGCGATGCCGCTGGTGGTCGCGGTATACATGGCCTGCTACGTGTTCGGCGGCATTTATCAGATCATGTGGCGCTACGCGGGCGTTCGCGATGTGGCGAGGCTCTGCCTGCTGAGCGCGATTGCCTGCGGCGTGACGCTGGCGCTGAACCAGTTTCTGGCGCTGGGGCTTTTCCGCGGCGTGCTGATTCTGATTGCGCTGATGGCGACGATTGCCGTCGGCGGCAGCCGGATGATCTGGCGCGTCTGCTCGAAGGATCGCATTTCCGGCAGCCTCGGCGACGCCATGCCGGTGATGATCGTCGGCGCGGGCGAGGCGGGCGCGTATGCCGTCAACGTCTGCAACAAAAACCCGCGCAAGCTGGGCAAGCCGGTCATTCTGGTGGACGACGCGCGCAACAAGCAGGGGCTGAGGATTCAGAACGTGCCGGTTCGCGGCTCGACGAAGGATATCCCCAAGCTCGTCTCCCGCTACGGGATTCGGGAGATCATCGTCGCCATTCCGTCGCTGGGGTCAGGCAAGCGCATGCAGGAAATCCTCGAGCTGTGCAACCAGACGCACTGCCATACGCGCATCCTCTCCGAGCCGACGGACGCGGATCAAAGCTCCGGCGAATCGACCCCGTTTATCCGCGAGCTGAACATCTCTGACTTCCTCTCCCGCGAGGAGGTGGAGCTGGATACCGATTCCATCGCGGGTTATCTTTCCGGCAAGGTCGTCATGGTGACGGGCGGCGGCGGCTCCATCGGTTCGGAAATCTGCCGCCAGATCATGCGGTTCAAGCCGAAGCTGCTGATTATCTTTGAGATTTACGAAAACTGCGCGTATGAGCTGATGTACGATCTGCGCCAGCGCTATGGCAAGGATTGTCCGGTCATCACGCTGATCGGCTCGATTCGCGACAAGCACCGCCTTGACGAGGTCTTTGACCTGTATCACCCGGAGGTCGTCTTCCACGCGGCGGCGCACAAGCACGTGCCGCTGATGGAGCTCAGCCCGGCCGAGGCCATCAAAAACAACGTGTTCGGCACGCGCAACCTGCTTGAATCCGCCAGCGCGCACGGCGTGGAGCGCCTCGTGCAGCTCTCTACGGATAAGGCCGTCAACCCGACGAACGTGATGGGCGCAACCAAGCGCATCACCGAAATGCTGATCCAGCGCTACGGCGAAAAGACGAACATGAAGTGCATGGCCGTTCGCTTCGGCAACGTGCTCGGCAGCCACGGAAGCGTCATCCCGCTGATGGAAAGCCAGATTCGCAAGGGCGGCCCCGTTACCGTCACCCATCCGGATATCACGAGGTATTTTATGACCATCCCGGAGGCGGCGCAGTTGGTTCTGCAGGCAGGCGGCATTGCCAAAAGCGGCTCGATCTTCGTGCTGGACATGGGCGAGCCGGTGCGCATCATGGATTTGGCCAAGAAGCTGATTCGCGCTTACGGCTACGAGCCGAACGTCGATATGCCCATCAAGATCATCGGCCTGCGCCCGGGCGAAAAGCTCTACGAGGAGCTGCTGATGGATTCCGAGCGCGACAAGATGACCCGAACCGCGCACAAGAAGATCTTCGTCGCTAACGTGGATAAGATCGACGACGCGCAGTACGACCACATGATGCAGGTGCTGCAGACGGTGGAGGATAAGAACGACGAGCGCGCGGTGGAGGCGATTGCCGAGATCGTGCCGACATATCACCCGGATGAAAAGAACCGCCCGGATAACAAGGCGGAGCTTCTGCAAAAAAACGAAAATCAGGCTGCCGGTTAAGCCGTGCCCCTCTTCGACGTGCTGTCGGGGAGGGGTTTTTCTTGCGGACAAGGCGCTCGAAGAGGAAGCTGTCGAGCAAAGCGATATTGAGGAAGAAAAAAATTTTCCGATTGCGTTACATTTTCCGCGCTTCTTGCCGTCTAATAAGGTGAAAGGGGGCAACAAAAGATGGGATTCACTTCGGTACCAAGTGAAATCCGGCTGAAGGAGTGGATCAGCCGTTACAGCGACGATGTGTTGCGCACGTGCTTCGTCCTGCTATCCGATCAATCACTCGCGGAGGACGCCATGCAGGATACGTTCACAAAGGCATGGAAAAACATGAGCCAGTTCGAGGGGCGGGAAAACGCCTCGCCCAAGACGTGGCTGATGCGCATTGCCGTCAATACCTGCAAGGATTACCGCCGCACACAGTGGCTTCGTCACCGAAACCAGACCAGCCCGATCGACGAGCTGCCGGAGGCCGTGCTGCCGACGACAAGCGTTTCCCGCGAGCTGTTTCTGACCGTGATGAGCCTGCCGGACAAGTATAAACAGGTGGTGCTTCTGTACCACTACCAGAGCATGACGATGGAGGAGGTGGCCGACGCGCTGCGCGTCAGCCGCCCCGCCGTCAGCAGGAGACTGAAAAAGGCGTATGAACTGCTTCGCGCCGAGCTGGAAGGAGGAGCAGAACATGAATTGGGATAAAGACATCCAAAACAGTCTGGACGCTCATCTCTCCGGTCTGCACGTTTCGGAGCGGCAGCAGGCGCAGATGCTTAACCGCATCGTGAGAGGAGAGCAACCGATTATGAAGAAAAAGATTTCCGCCGCGCTGGTTTTTGCGATTGTGATGGTGATTGCGATGGGCAGCATGGCCTTGGCGGCCGGGCTGGGGCTGTTCGGGCATTTCAGGCAGACGCAGGAGAACAACAACGGCGCACGGCTGGAAAAGCTGGAGACGCTGGCCGACACATACGAAACGACGAAGGCCGCCGCCATGCCGACCCCGGCCGTCCCCGTGACGGGCGACACCATGTACGACAAGCTGCTGTCGGAGCAATACAGCCACACGTTTGAGCTGACGCTCGATCAGGCGTACTGCGACGGGCACAAGCTGTATTATTCCTACACGCTCAAGCGCAGCGCGCCGATGGCGGCAACCTATGGCGAGGGCGAACCGACGGGCGATTTCAATTACACATGGGTGGAGGAAGGCAAGACCGCGAACGACTGCATGACGCTCGAGGGCGAGGAAAAGGCGTGGTTTGAGGATCACAAGGTCGCCTATAAGCTCTTTAACGGCTTCGGCCTCGGCGACGGCGCGAGCACGCCGGACGGGCACGATCTGATGATTCTGGACAGCGCGGACGAGCAGGTGGACGCATGCACCAAGCGCGGCTTCCAGGAGGTCGAAATTCCGGAGGATGTGACCGTGGGCGACACGCTCGACTTCGTGCTGTCCATCAACGAATACGGCGGCGTGTATTATCAGACCGAAAAGGACTTCAGACGCGCGTCGGCGAGTGTTCCGGAGGATCGCGGATTCATCCGCGTGCCGTTCACCGTCAAGGTGGACAAGAAGGCCGAGATCCGCGCGGGCAGCGTGACGACCGACGCTTATTCCGCAAAGGCGACGCTGTTCGTTTCCGACGTGGATGTTTCCGGTCAGGTTTATTTCGATAACGCCGAGTTTGTGGAGGCCTATAAGGAATATGACAGCAAGATGCTGAAGGGCGAAGAAGCGCAGATGCCGGATATCATCAACGCTTATGAACTGGTTGCGGACGGACAGACCGTCGAGCCGATTGACGGCGGATTTGGTGTGGACGCCAAGACGGGTCAATTCCGTGTCGAACTGCGCTATGACCTGCCGAGCAGCACCGAATCCCTGTCCCTGCGCCCGATCTATTATGACGGCGGCGCGGGCACGGAGGAGAATCCCTACCTCATCTCCAGTGAGGCAGGTCTGCGCTACCTCCAGGCCCAGGTGGCGGCTGGCACCACCTATGCCGGTCAGTACCTCAAGCTGACCTCCGACATCGCTCTGACCGGCGAGTGGGCGCCCATCGGCTCCTCCGGCACGCTGGCCTTCGGCGGAACGTTTGACGGCGACGGCCACTGCATCTCCGGTATGACCATCACCGACAGCACCCTGGGCTACGTGGGCCTGTTCGGCTACACGCTGAACGGCGTGGTCATCCAGAATGTCCACCTCACGGATGTCAGCATCAACATCAGCGACGCGGCGCAGAACGTGTATGCGGGCGCTCTTGTGGCTTTCATCAAGAACAACACCTCCGGCACAGCTTCCTCCATCATTGATGGCTGCACGGTGTCCGGCAGCATCAGCATCACTACGGCTAACAAAGTTACAGTCGTTGGCGGCCTGACCGGCTTCACGGACCAGCGCGCGGCCATCACCAACTGCGGCACGGACGTGACCGTCACTGCGGATTCCGGCACCGGCCGTGCCACGGTCGGCGGCCTGTCTGCCTGGGCGAGCATCCGGGCGCTCTTCATGAACAACTATGCGCTTGGTGATGTGAGCGTCACGACCACCTGCGCCAATTACGACAATGTCGGCGGTGCGTTTGGTCAGGTCAACGGCATCGTCTACAATGTCTATACCGCAGGCAATGTAACGCTGACTTCCCCGGATACCGCCACATATAAGCCCGGCGCGATTGCCGGTGACCTTGCCGCGGCGACCTATGCAGACAGCTGCTATTATGTCGGCGATACCGCGTTTGGCGCGGAAAGCGGTAAGTTCAACGCGGAAACGGTCGGGAAAAAGGCGGCCGACGAGGCTGCGAGCGAGGAATTCGCCCAGCTCCTGCACGATAACCTGGCTCCCGCCGCCATCACCACCATGACGGCTAACGTGAAGACCGCCAATATCAGCGGCTGCGGTGACTTCACCGACATGACCGCCCGGGTGAACGACGCCTTCCAGGATTGGACCCTCTCCAACGGCAAGGTGGTCCTGTCCGGCAGCCTGTGGACCAGCGGCGAGATCGACGCCAGCATCTTTGAGAGCGGCGACGGCAGCGAGGAAACTCCCTATCTCATCGCCAACGAGACCCAGCTGCGGAACTTCGCCGCCTCCATGAACGAGAAGATCGACTATACCGGCAAGTTCGTGGCCCTCAGCGACGACATCGACGTCTCCTCCGCCGCCTGGACCCCCATCGGCGGCAGCGACTACGCCTTCAACGGCAGCTTTGACGGCCGGGGCCATGCCATCTCCGGCATCACCCTCGGCAGCCAGGAGAGCCCCCTGACCCTGGACAAGGACAACATCTACATCGGCCTCTTCGGCGTTCTGGGCAGCAGCGCCTATGTGAAGAACGTCTCCGTGCAGAACGCGGCCATCTACACCCACTATGCCCTGAACGCCTTCCTGGGCGGCATCGCGGGCTACACCGACGGCAGCCGCGTCAACGGGGACTACCGCGGCGCGGTCATCGACGGCTGCTCCGTCAACGGCACGTTCGTGCACACCGGCGACCGGGGCAACCAGTTTGTCGGCGGCCTGGTGGGCATGCAGTATAAGGGCGCCATCCTCAACAGCAGCGCCCAGGTGGACCTCTCCGGCGTGGTCCTGGCCGGGGAGGAGCTGACGGCCTTCGGCGTCACCTTTCCGGAGCAGGGCCTCGCGGTGCTGGCCCTCGTGCCCATCCTCTGCTACCGGGGGCGGCAGGGTCCCCACAGCAGGGCCATTCAGTACGCCTGCTACGCTTTTTACCCCGTTCACATGCTGATCCTGTTCCTGGCGCAGCGGGCGCTGGGATGAGAGGAGAAAGGAAACCATGGCAAAGCAAAAGGAAGAAAAAACCAACGTGATGCGCATTTTAGAGCAAAAAAACATCCCCTACACCCCCCACACCTATCCCCATGGGGAGGGGG
>ERZ825896.525-NODE-525-length-50038-cov-5.724746_pt1 | contig 50038 bp, 63 predicted proteins | sample MGYA00519858_ERZ825896 | MGnify/ENA primary metagenome ERZ825896 (study PRJEB31778, sample SAMEA3449214) | human gut metagenome | biome: human gut; feature: human-associated habitat; material: faeces | place: United Kingdom | collected 2010/2012 ... | reverse complement strand
ATTCTTCCTTCCTCCAGCTTCCGAATATGACAAAAGGGCGGCATTTCTGCCGCCCCTGCCGATAGTTACTTATCCCGCGCCGCTTCGCAATACGCCGCAATAAACTTCTTGATTTCCGTTGTCGGCGTTGTCCCGTTGTCCGCGCAAGCCTTTTTGAATTCCTCCAGCACTTCCGGACGAAGATCAAGCGGGAAGCGGGCGTAATGCGTCCGAATGTGTTTCTTTTGCGCTGAATAGTCCTTTTCGTTCATTTTGTTACTTCCTCCGCTTCAAGGATAAGACGATAGCAACGATCGACAAAGCAATGCTAATCGCCACAAGAATATAAATCGCTGTATCCATGCTCCATTGACGTTAAGCGTTTTTTGTGTTATACTTATCAAGGCAAGGGGGATTTCTCCCCCTGCCCGTTACCTTGTCAGCTTTTCTATCAGAAGAAGAATTGCAATTACAAGGTTTACGATCGCGGTAATAAGATTGATTGTGCTTGCTGGCTGGTCTATCTTATTGCCGCTTTTCTTTTGCTTTTTCTTGCTCAACGTCTTAACCTCCTTTCTATCTATTATTATACTATATACGTGCGTATATGTCAATAGCTTTTGCGAAAAAAGCAGAAAAAAATAAGCGGCGACGGGATCACCCCGCCGCCGTCATTCGTCTATGCCTAAAAGCCATTGCACCGAAACGCCCAGCACTTCCGCAAATATCTTCAATTCAAAGTCGGATACGAAGCGCGTACCGATTTCAATTCGGCTTATGCTGTCCCGCTCCATGTTGATCCCTTTCAACTGTATTTGTGCGGCTAAATCCTCTTGCCGTAGCCGCCGGACGACGCGCGCTTCGCGCAATCGGTCGCCGCAAATGTTCTTTTTGCCGTTGTAATCGTATATCTTCATTTCTGCCGCGATCCCTCTTCATTCTGATTATTTGCAAATCGTGTGTGAATATTCTGCTTTATTCTTGATTTTAGCGCACGGCGGGCGTATAATTGTGTTAAAGGTCAGAATGGGCGAATTCTGCCTTAAAAATTTACAATTTGAAAGGGGAATGAGAATGAAAAAATCTTCTATCGCTCTTTTTGTTGCCGCCGCGCTGTTCCTTTTATGTTCCTTCACCTTCCTTCCGGACAGGATCGGCGAATTCGCTTCCGGTGTTGCCGTTGCCGTTGTCCTTGCTCTTGTAGGATTTTCCAAAGAGAAAAAGGCACGTAAAGCCGCCGCCGAAGCACGCTTGAAGCAAGAGGAAGAAGCCCGCGCGCAAGCGGAAGCAGAAGCCCGCCGACGCGAATTTGAAGCTACGCACGGCGTTCTTTCTTTGCCTGTGTCCGGCGTAACATTCGATAGCCGCCAGCGTGTTCTTGCGAAGCTGTATCGCGAAAGCGACGGGATCGGAATTGACGGTCGTTTGGAAACGTGCGAATACGAAGGCGCGCCCGCCGTCCGTGTTTTTGCAGAAGATGAATTGATCGGATACGTTCGGAAAAGCGATCTTTCGCAAACGCTCCCGATTGTTGATCGCGTCGATGATGTAACGATCACGATTGATTGCTTTGAAGATAACGAAAAGATTTACAACGCCGAAGCGCGCGTCGTCTATACGAAGTGAACCAAACAAAAAAATCCCCCGTGCAAGGCTCGAAAGCCCGCACGGGGGATTGTTCTTTATGCGGCGGAAGGCTGAAAGGGGAAGCGCGATCCGCCGCGCGGTCAATTACTCTTTGTTGCTGTCGGTATCCGCCGGAATGCCGGAAATAGTGAAGTAGTCCGGAAGATTAAAGACGGCGGCTTCGATCAGTTTATCCAGCGTTTCCGCGTCGATCTTGAAGCCCTTGCTATTCAGAAATTCAACAACGTATGCTTTCTTCTCTGCGCCCCTGCCGCTTCCGGTGTAAAGCTGTTCGGCGGCTTCGACGGCAACCGTTACCCACATTTTGATTTTCTCAAACTGTGCGGCGGTCGTCTTGCTTCTGATCCACGGGATCACGAAGGCGGTAATAATTGCCGCGATAAGAGCGATCACGGCGTTTGCAATGCTGGTAAGATCAATAGTCATTGTTTGTATCCTCGCTTTCTGTTATGTCGATTTTTTCTTTTTTCTTGATCCTGCCGACGATTACTTCGGCAAGACGCTTCATCATCATTGCGCCGCATTCGATCACGACGGCGCGGAAATACCATTCGATCAGAACGGTTTGTTCCTGCCGCGTGATAAGGAATGAAACGTACTGCGCGACGATGAAAGCCGCCGTTGTAATTGCGATCACAATAACGGCTTTCGTTGCGAAGCGTTCGTCAGCCTTGAAGAAGCGGCGCTTCGCCACCCGCTTCCCGCTCGAAGGTTTGTTTTTCATTGCGTCCCCTTTCATAGCGCAATTAACGCACGGCGCGCGTTGTGTAACGCATACCGTGCGTTGTGCGTGTGTTAAACAAGCGTTAGATCATCGACGTTCACCGCCGCGACAACCGTTCCGCCGTAGGTAATCACGGCGCGCTTTCCGGAAAGCTCTTTGACGATGTGATCGCGGGAATAGACGAAGGAAGCAAGGCTTCCGCCGGAATAGGTTTTCGCGCCCGCTTTCACGCGCACTTTGCTTCCCGTTGTGATCTTCCGCGCCGATGTCCCGCCGGACGTGCCGGAATAGGTAATGAAAGCGTCGTCGTGTCCCGCCTTCTTCAACTTCTCCAGCATAGCTTCCGCGTTCTTCTTGACGCTGAACGCGCCCACTTGAACCTTGTAATACTTTCCGATCTGCACGATGTACGTATCGAAGCCTTCCTTTTTCAGCTTCGCCGCGAACGCTGTTGCGTTGTCCTTCTTCTCAAACGCTCCAAGCTGTACGCGGTAAAGGTTCTTCGCGTCGCCCTGTGGCTTCTGCTCCGGCTTCTGATCCTCTGCCGGAACGCCCAGCCGCCTGTTTACCTCCGCCGCGATCTCGCCGTGTCGGTTATACAGATAATCGCCGGGGCAAGCCTTGTTCGCGTAATCCCTGTGAACGGTCATATTGCACCCGTTCTTGTGGTTTACGCGGTCGTCCTTGCTTGTACTCCATACCAGCTTTTTGATCCCGTTCCGGCGGCAAATATCTTCGACAAGATCAAGAAGCGCCGCGTATGCTTTATCATTCACGGCGTATGGGTGCTTTGTGTCGCTTGCAACCTCGATCGTGATTGCGCGGTTATCGTTCGCCGCCGAAGAACTGCACCACGAACGATCGGCTTCATCGACGTAAAGCCCGATCCGCCCGTCGTAGCCGATCCCGTAGTTTGAACTTGCCTGTCGCGAAGTCGGCTTGAAGATTTCGCCGATCCTCTCGGCGGAACATTGCCCGACGACGCAATGAATTGTGATCGTGTCGATCTTGTGATTTCGTGGGCTGTTCTTGTTCGGTGAAATCAGCGTACACGAAATAAGTTTGCTATTGCTCATTGCTGAACCCTCCTTTGCAATGAAGAAGCGGCGGGGAAGCCCCCGCCGTCGCTGGTGTTACTCTGCTTGATCCATTCGTTTTTCGATGTGGTCAAGCCGCTTGTGTGCCTGTTTCGCCGACGCTTCAACGTCGGTCAAGCGCGTTACGAACTCCGTATTCGTCTTTCGCTGTTCCTTCTGCTCCGCCTTGATTTCGTCCGTGTTCGCCTTGATGTATCCGATCTCGGTTAAAACGGTCGCGTCGTGCTTCACATTGCTTTCCTTGTCCTTGTCCCTGTTACGAACAAAAGCGATATAGCCGAACACGATAGCGCATACGGTAGAAAAGACGGAAAGAACCGTTGTGAAAGTGTCCATCGTTGATCCTCCTTCCCGTTAGGTTACTTTTTCCCATTGCCACAAGCCCGCCGTGTCCGGCGGATAAACGCAATTCGGCATATCTGCTTTTGCAAGGTATACCGCGCCTTTGTAGCTGTAATACAAGCCGGAAACGACATTAACGACGATCCCCGCCGTTTCCGGATACGGGATCGGATCGTCAAGCGTTCCGGTCGCGGAAAGCTCGATCAAGCGATAGTACGCGAAGGTGGTTTCAACGGGATAAGCCGCCGCGTTCGACGTGTGCGCCGCTTTGATCTCGTAATACCGCCCGTTGCGCTTGATGATTTCGCCGACGGTGTTGTAAGCGTGATTGTCGGCGTATTCGTCGTATTCGATCACTTCCGCCGATTGCAGGATCGCCGCGTCGGAAATGACGTTCGTTCCGGCGGCGCGATCCTGCACGATCTGCGCTTTGAAGGATAGGGCAAGCAAAGCGGCGGTTTGCTCTCCCGCCGCTTTGACTTCCCGAACCTCTTTTTCAATTTCGGTGGAAGCTCCGCCGTTGCTCTTCTTGTGAATTACGCTCATTCAAAATTCCCCCCGATCCCCGATACCCAGCAAGCGGTCAGCGCGTCGCCGCGCTGGACGGTTACGCGGATATTCATTCCGTACTGTGCCGCCGTGTTGATCTTATTTGTGAAAACGTGTGCAACGCCTTGAACAACCGCGTTCGTGCAATCCTCCCAAACGGGGGAAGCGTCAAACGGATTATTCGTAACTTCAACCTTGAACGTGCCGCCCGCCGGAATGTCGCGCGTTACCTTGACATTTGCGCGTGTCGGCTGGCTGTCGGCTTCCAGCGGCGCGGAAAGCGTGATAACGAAGCCCGCAATCGACTTTGTGAACGTCAGCGTCCGGACGGCGCTATTTCCTGCGCTGTCGGTCGCCGTAATCGTGATCGTGTGCTTTGCGTTCGTAAGCGCCGTGAAGGTATTTCCGGAAACGGAAAGCGTCTGCGTCGCGCCCAGCGTGATCGCGTTCTTCGTCGCGATTGTCTTTCCGTCGATCTTTTCAACGACGTTCACCACGTCATTGTCCGGATCGGTTACGCTGTATTGATAGGTGAAATCCCCGCGCTTCGTGCCAAGATCGGCGTTACTGCCGGAAATCACGGGCGGCTGGTTATGGATTACGGCAATATCTCCGCTTGTGGTGTACGCGGAATAATTGCCGTAGCTGTCCTTTGCGCGGACGCGATATTTTAACGTGTTCCACGCCTTCATTACCGCTTCCGTGAACGTCCTGCTTGCGGACGTTTGAACCTGTGTCCACGCGCCGCTGTTGTATGAGCGCTCGAAACAATATGTCAGCGCGTCGCCGTCCGGATCGGTCGCCGCCGCGCAAGAAATGTTGATGTTCTGTCCGCTGTAACACGTTGCGGGCGCGGTAATGCTGGGCGGCGCGGAAGGCGCGGAATTGTAGATTACCGTATAATTTCCGTCGCTGTTCGGGCTGTCAGATACCAAGATAGAAGATTTAAGATTACAAAGCGGGCGAACGCCATTGTAGCCGTTGCACGCGCTGCGGCTGTTCAAAGAGCCGTCCGAATCGACGTAGCGGACGTAGTAGGCGTACGACGAATAAGGCGTCCGAAGCCACCAATACCAGCCCTTTGACGTTGCAAAGCCGCTGTTCGTGTAACCGTCGGCGTTGTTCACGCATTGCGCCGTAGGATAAGCGACGCGGGAAGCGTCGTTGCTGAATAGCGCAAGAAGCGATCCTTCCGCGATATTGTTTTCATTCGCAAGCCCCACTTCGGTGGTGGACGCAAGAAACATTTTCGCCTTGAAGGTTTCGTAACTGCCGCCGTCGGTCGAAGATTTAACAACGGTCAGCGTTGTTTCCATAAGCTCCGCAACAAACTTCGGATCAAGCATTGCAAGGAAGCCCGCCCACGAAGTGTACGGATTATACGTTACGTGCGTGTTCTTCGTCGTCGGCGCTTGATCCGCGCTGTGCTTTGCGCTGTACCATGCGCCCGCCGCCGCGTTACTGTTCAGCCATTGCAGAAGGTTTGAATAGATATGTCGGTTATTTCCGTAATTCTTGCGGTCGCTGTTGCTGTTGCTCGGCTCTTTCGCGTCGGAAGCCATGTTCTGAATGATCTTTTCCGTAATCAGCGTTACGGAATTCGACGGGTAGCCGCTGTGGTTCTTGTCGGCGATCTTGAAAACGATCTTTGATCCGAAGCGCGATTGATACGCCGAAAGAACCGGAACTTCAATCTTCGCGCCCACCGACAAACTGCCTAATGTTTTTGACATTGTGCCGCCTCCTTTGATTTCATTAAGCTGTTGTAATAATGATCCGTCCGCCGGATCAAGTGATAGCTGTTTCCCTTTTCGGCGTGTCCTCTCCAGCTTTGATAGGATTGTTCAACGGTCTTTCCATCGATCCGTCCCGCCGCGTGAAGGGCGGCTAATTTCTTCAACTTCCGCTTCATATTGTTTTTGCTCCTGCGGCGCACCTTGCGGATCACCGCGCCGCTTTCGGTCAAGTATGTATGAAAGCCCAAGAAATCAACGCCGTGTTTTAAGGGAAAGATATTTGTTTTCGCATTCAGCGAAAGCCCGCGCGCCTGTACGAACACTTCAATCTGCTTCCGGCACTCCTGCAAATACGCTTTGTCGTGATGGATCAAAAAGAAGTCGTCCATATAGCGCCCGTAATATTTGATACCCAGCTTTTCCTTTACGAAGTGATCCAGCCCGTCAAGGTAGAGAAGGGCGAAAAGCTGTGAAGTTTGATTGCCGATCGGTATTCCGACGTTGCCTTCGGTGCTGTCGATGATAAGATCAATCAGCCACAAAACGTCCGGATCGGTTATCTTCTCGCGGATTAAGGTTTTCAAAACGTCGTGCCGGATCGAATAGAAATACTTTGAAATATCGCCTTTCAGTATCCAGCCGTCAATTCCGTTCTTTCTGTAAAACCTCCGCATGAACTCTTGAAGCCTGTCTAACCCATAATGCGTACCTTTCCCCACCTGCGACGCGTAGTTATCGCGAATGAACGATCGTGTCAAAATCGGTTCAAGCACGTTATCGCAAAGCGAATGTTGAACAACCTTGTCTTTGTAGCTGTTCGACATAACCACGCGGCGCTTCGGTTCGTATACCTCGAACGTGTTATACGGGGACATGGTATAGCGCTTCGTTCTGATCTGCGCGCTTAATAGGTTCAGCGCTTCAAGAAGATTAACTTCAAACTTTGCCGCCGCTCCTTTCCACCTCTTGCCTTGCCGCGCCTTTCGGTAGGCATTGTATAGGCTTTCAAAACTGTGTATCTTTTCAAAGTCTGTCATAATAAAAAATCCTCGCTGTTTATAACCTTTGCCAGCCGCCGGAAGGCGGTATGCTCCGGTATCGGCGATCCTGTATTCGTCCCCGCCGTGGATAGCGGCGACGGGATACACCTTCCTTTGATGGTGGTATTCTGCTTTCGGCTGTGCCTACTCGTTCACATAGTCCACCGAAGCGGGCGAACGCCATTGTTGCCGTTGTACGCGTTGTTGTTGTTCAAAGAGCCGTCCGAATTGACGTTGCGGACGTTGTTGGCGTTCGACGAATTAGGCGTATCAAGATGTACCCCGAACGTTTTTCAAGCTCTCGTTTTGTCCCGCTTCTTCCACGCGGTCGTCATGTACTTCACTTCAAGCGCAAGTTTTGACCAATATTCGCAACTGCTCATAGAAATAAAGCCCATTTCCTGCGAAAGCTCTATGAAAAATAGAAGCTCCTTGCAATAGGTCAGCGCCTTTGCTTGTAGCTTCTGCCGTTGTCTGTATTCCTGCGCGTCCCGAAGGTCTAATTCGTTCGCTTCAAGGACGCATTCGTAAATGTCCACCGCTTTATCCTGTATGCGGTTTACCAGTGTAAAACGGTATTTCTTCGGGTAGCGTTCCGTCGAATTCGTGATCGTGAAGGTGTGCTTTACAAGGTCTTTCGCTTTCACAATCACGTTGAATTCCGTCGGTTCTTTCCGCTCCCGCTCCGGTCTTTGCATATATGCACCGTCCTTTCCGCATTCGCTCGATCATAGCGGTATCGTCGGCGCACCCGTCGAAATCGAAGCCCGCTTCGGTAACGGTCAGCGTTGCCGCGTTCCCTGTAACCGTTGTTCCTGTGATCTGCAATACCTCCGCGCCGCAAGCCGCGCATGGCGGCGAAAGCTCCGCAAAGATGTTTCCGATCACGCACGACAATTCCGCCGCCGTGCAAGCGTACCGCGTCAGCATTCGATCCTCTGCAAACTCTCGTTCCAAATGCCCGTAGACGTTACGCCGTCGAGATCATCGAAGAGGATCAAGAACGGATTTGTCGTAATGTCATTGAAAAGCACCGCTTCCAGCATATCCACGCGCGCGTCAAGCGCGTTCGTGATATTCAGAAGATTTGTTGCCGCGTTATCGTCAAGGACGTTTTGCAAGCCGTTAAACCATGCGTTGAAGTCCGCCGCCGCCTGTGTTTCAAAATCCGCCATGTGTTGCTCGAACGCTTCGTACTGCGTGTTACCCTGCAATTTCAGCGAATTCATATACGAAACAAGCGTGTTGTACTCCGCCGCCGAAAGGGATTGATATTCAGCGAACCACGCTTGAAGCTGTGCGTTAAAAGCCGCCGTGTCGATCTGCTGAACGACGGCGGCAACAACGCCGCAAAGCGACGTGTTCAAGCGTTGATCCGTGATCTTGCTTTGCGTGATTGCTGTTACGCCCGCGCCCACGTAGATGTCCGCCAGCGCAAGCTCGTAAACGTCCGCGTCCCTCTGCAATGCGGGCGCGGTAGGGGACGCGCTGAACGAAGAAGATTTGACCTTCACCGACATAACGCGGTTTGTCAAATCCCAGCGCACGACAACGCGATCAATGCGGTTCAACTGTCCGTCCGCCGTGTCAAGCTCGACGGCAAGATCGCCCGTGTTGAAGTAGAAGTAACCGTTGATCCACGCTTTGCCCGTTTTAACGTTCAGCTTCATTCCGTCGTTTGCGACGACTTGAAGCCCCGTCGAAGGGACGGGGAAAACGCCGTTCCCGATGAACGAAGCGAAGTATTCCGCCCAATCCTCCGCTTTGTACGTGCGATCGTGCGAAACGCTGTTGAAGAAACTTGATTTTTCCATGCTGTGAAGCCCTCCTTTATTTCGTAATCTGCCGAATTTGTGTCAGAAGCGCGGGCAAGCTCTCGCCGAAGGTAATATCTATTTCTTCGCCGCTGGTTTCGTAGGTTTCCGCGATCTCCGTTATGCGAACGTCAATGCGGACGTTCCAGCGCTTATTGATACACGTTACCCGATCGCCCAAATCGTAGTCCGTGCCGTACTTCAAATTCGCGTTCGTGTTGATCTTCGATCCGAAAGCAAGCGTTTCCGCGTATTGTTCCAGCTCTTCAACGCCGCGCGCGGAAAGAAGCGCTAAATATTGCGCGTTGGTAAGCGTTACGGTCTGCCCGCTCTCGTTTTCGTATTCCTGCACGATGTCCGTTGCATTGATGAAAACTTCGTCGCGGGAAAGCCCCGTCGAACTGCCGCCGACTTCGGCAACCTTCCGCGTTACGCCTTCCTTTTCCTCTCCGCCGACGTAAGCCGTTGTTTTAAGGTTTTCAACGCTGTTCGTGTATTCCTGTTCAACGATGTTGTCGAACTCCTGCGAAAAGATACAAGGCGCGTTCCCTGCGGTATTGCCCGCCGTAAGATCGCGCCCTTCGTAAACGGAAAATGTATGCTTGCCCGTGCGGGCATTTGTCAGAACCCGAATACCCAGCTTCGCCGCCTTCGCCGCCGTTTCCGCCGCAAGCTGGGCGTTCGCGTACTGCTCTGAAGTATAGTCGATCTGCCCGCTTCCGGTGTCTGCGTCGGTCGTGGATATGCTTAAATTCGGGATATTGCGCGCCGCTCCTGCGTTCGTGCAAGTCTGCTTCACAATGGCGTATAGAATGTTCTGTGTCGTGTCCTTCGTGATGATCTGCGTTGTCAAAATGCGCTTGCCGATCCACGAAAGAAGGAACTTGCCTTGAACCTCTATTTCCTCCATGCCCTGTGAATTCTTCGTGATGTGAATATAGCGGATTTCCGCCGCTTCGTTGCCGCCGCGCTTGATGATGATATTTTCCTTCACCAGCAAGCGGGCGTGTTCCTCCGTGAAGGGAACAAGCAACTTGAATTCGCCGCAACTCCAATAACGCCGCGTCCATATTAAGGACGAAATCTTTTCGACGATCCCTTGAAGTGTCATATCGCGGCTATAAACGTATAATTCCACCGCGCTACACCCCCAAATACAAGTTATTGTGATAGATCGAAACTTCGAGATTTTCGGCGTTCGCGTCCGCTGAATAACGGAAGAGATTGTCACCCACGGCGATCTGCAAATACGAACTATCAACGTCGAGATAGCGGAACGCGTCTGTAATCGTGCCGCCACGGTTCAGCTTCACGGCTTTTTCACCGTAACCCGTGGAAACGGTTAAAACGTCGCCCGCTACAAGCGAAATATTCAGCTTGATAAACTCCCGTGTATCGACGTTCAGCAATACGGGATTTGTAACCGCGCCGATCGCGCGGAACTCGATCCGGATACCGCTTTTCACGTCGCCGGAATTGTAGACGTTCACAATCAGCGACGGCTGGCGATAGCCGATTTCCCAGCCGTCGTAAAGCTCCAGCCCGTCCGGAACGGGGAATTCAAAGCCGCCGATCCACGTTGCTATGTCCTCGCGCGTTTCCGTTTCCTCTCTCCAAAAGGGATTAAGGCAAGACAAGCTAACCGTGAATTGCTCGAAGATCGGCTTTCGCTTGAAGATCGGCGCGTCGTCGATTTTGCACCCGATCACCCGCCGGAAGTCGCCGAAAACATACGTCAACGTTGCTTCGTACTGCGGATTTAATATGCGGTTCAGCTTCCGGCGTAGGTTCTGCGCCGCTTGCTTGTCCCGCTCCTTGATGTATCCCACGATGTCAATATCGCGGCTTTCGATCCGATAGCCCAAGTATGTGTCGCCGTCCTGCCCCATGCTGTTGGTGCTGTAAATAGCGTTCCGCACGTCGGAAAGTCCGGTAACGTCCTTGAAGTTTACGTGATACGAAGAAGCGGGGGAAAACTCTATGCTTTCCCCGCGCTCGTTCGTGTAGATCAATTTTTCTTGTGTCCTCATGCCATAACCTCCCGCGCAATCTGCCGGAACTGCCGCGCCGCCTGTCTTTGCTGTTCGGCGTAGCTCGTTTCGTTCGCATAGATGTTTTGCACGACTTCAACGGAAGGCGTACCGCCGCCGCGCGTGTCGCGTCCCTCTCCGGAACGAAATTCCGGAACGGCGTTCGACGTTTCGCGCCGGATCGAACTTTCAACGTCGCGCATTTCGCGGGCGAAGCCTTCGCCCAAGCCCTGCGCCATGTACGAACCGATACGGGCAAAAACCTTCGACGGGGAATTGATGTCCATTTCCTCTTCAACCGCCGCCACAATATCCCTCATCATAGAGCGGACACGGCTTTCAAGCCAGCCGGACATATTTTGAAAGCCCTGCCAAATGCCGCGCACCATCTCTTCGCCCGCCGCCGTGAACTCCGATACGTAAGAGCGAAGCGCGGTAATAACGGGCTGAATAATTTGTGCAACCTTGCCCGTGATCTGCGGGATACCCGCGATCATTCCTTGCGCTATGCTCTTGTCGATGTTCGTTCCTTCGGTTACGAACTTTTGATGTTGTGCCGTGAATGCGGTAATAATGCTTTGCGCGATCTGCGGTACTTTCTGCGTGATCTGCACGATACCCGCCACCACGCCGGAAGCTATGTTCTTGTCGAAGTCCTGTCCGGCTTGATTGAAACGTTGAGCTTGCGCCGTCAGTCCGGTAATAACCCGCTCGACGATCGCGTTCACCGCTCCGGACAAGCCTTCAATGTTCGCAATAATGCCGTTGTTCACGGCGTTTACTGCTTCCGCCGCCGTCAGCGCGCCCGCTCCGCCCATTGCGGCGGTCATATCGCCTTCAACGCCGCCCATGTTGTCGGTGAAGCCTACGCCCACGCCGTCCGCCATGTTGCCGCCGATTTCAGCGAATACCGTTGACGGGGAATGAATGCCGAAGAAGTCCTTGATACCCGAAACAAGGGACGAAGCCCAGCCGGATACCTTTTCCCACAACCACGAAGCCGCGCCGCTGATACCTTCCCACAAGCCGTGAAGAAGGTTTGCGCCCGCGTTTATCATTTCGCCGCCCAGCGACGCGAACGCTTGCACAATGCCGGAAACAATCTGCGGAACTGCCTTCACAATTTCAACTATGATCGTCGGCAAATTCTGAATGAGCGCCACGAAAAGCTGAACGCCCGCCATAATGATTTGGTCGATGTTGCCGATCAGCGCGTTTACAATGCCGCTTATGATTTGCGGGATCGCTTGAACGATCGTCGTTATAATCTGCGGTAATGCCTGTATGAGCGCGACAAGAAGATCAATGCCCGCTTGAATGATAAGCGGTATGTTCTCCGTAAGCGCCGTGATAATGCCTTCAATGATCTGTGGGATCGCTTCAACAATCGTTGTTATGATCTCCGGAAGGGCGGTAATTAAAGCCGTCAGAAGGTCGATACCCGCTTGAATGATCTGCGGGATTGCGGAAAGCAAACCGTCGATCAAGCTGGTTATCAACTGCGGAAGCGCCGCAACAAGAACGGGGATTGCGTTTATAATGCCTTCCGCCAGCCCTGTTACAAGCTGTAAAGCCGCGTCGATCAGCAACGGGATATTGTCGATCAGAACTTGCACGATGTCCGTTACAAGCTGAACCAGCGAAGGAACAAGCGTCGGCAACGATTGAGCTATGCCCGTAGCGATATTCGCGATCATCTTCACCGCGAATTCAAGGAAGGTCGGTAACATTTCCGTTAGCTTTTCGATCGCGAACGTAACCATACCCAGCAAGCCGTCTGTGAAGTCCTCCGCCGCGCTCTCTGCACCGGAAAGCGCACCCGTCAAGCCTTTTCCGATAAGCTCGACGAACGGCGTTATTTCCTGCAAAAGCTCCGCCGCAAGCTGTTTCAGCTTTGTAATGATCGGTTCAGCAATCGCGCCCAGCGCCGCCATAGCGCTGTTCAGATTTGCTGTTGCCTTCTGCGCGTCGATAATGTCGCCGTTTACCTCTCTGTACTTGTCCGCCGCTTCTGAATAAAGCCCGTTCAACGTGGACGTTATAAGGGCTTGCCGCTCCTGCTCCGATGTGCAAGCGTCAAGGCTGGCTTGAAAATCATCTTCGGAAACGCCTGCCCAATTCAGCGCGTCGGCAAGATTGCCCGTGATTGATCCCGTCTTTGCCGTTTCGTTCGCGGCTTCGGTCAAGCCTTCAATCGGCAAGCTGTCGCCGAATGTCGCGTAAACGCCCGTGCAAATGTTTGTCCAGTCCGAAAGCTCTTTTTCGTTCGTAGTCAGCTTCGCAAGGTGGGCGGCGGCTTCCGTTGCCTGTCCGTCGTCGCCAAGAACGCCGTACAACTCCGTATAGGTGTTTTTCGCGTCCTCTGCCGAATGTCCCGCCGTCGTGAAGCTGGTTTCAAGTTTACCCATGTTTTCGCGGGCTTCGCGTGTTTCTTCGGCAAGCCCGAAGAATGCCGCACCCGCCGCCGCAATCGCCGCACCCATAGCCGCGCAAGCTGCGCCGATCGCCTTCCCTGCTTTGCCGACGGTTTCGCCGACGCTCTCCCAATCCACCTTTGAGCTTTTCAGCTTTTTAGAAGTGTCGTCGATTTCCTTTTGAATTTTCACCATGTCGGCTTTGGTGTTGTTCAGATTTGTTTGCATTTTCTGATATGCGGGATTTGTCGGTTCTATACCGTTATCGCGCATTTTCTTCAATGCCTTTTCCGCCGCTTCTGCTTTCTTCGCCTGTTCGTCGAACTGCTTTTGTAATAGCTTCTGTTTTGCGGTCAGCGCTTCCACGCTGTCTGCGTTGTCGGCGAATTCCGCCGTCGTCAGCTTCATTTCCGATCCGATTTCGCGAAGGGAAGAATTTATGTTAGTGCAAGCGGCGCGATACTCTTTTTCGCCTGTAAGGTCGATTGATGTTTTGATCTGCTCTTCTTTCGCCATTTATATCCCTCCCAGCACGTCGTCAATATCAACTTCTTTCGGAACGGGCTTGAAACGATCCGGATTGAATTCACGATGAATTTTGAAAAGCGTCAAAATTTTATACGGTGTCATGCGCCATACTTCGGCTTCGCTCCAGCGAAGAAGCGTTACGCCGATATAAAGAAGGCGGGCAAGGTCGATTATTCCTTGCCCGCTGTTGCGTTTTTTTCGATGTCCTCTTCGTCGTCCTCTTCCTCTTCGTCCCGTTCGGGCGGTTCGGGCGTTCCGTTGTTGCCCATAGAAAAGGATTTGAAGATCGCCGCTTTCACGTCGGCGAAATTGCCCGTATGAATGAGCTTGCCCACCTGTTTTTCGGTAAGCGGTTCTTCGTCGTCCGCCGCGCCCTCATTCAAAAGCACGGTCAGAAGCCAGCGAAGATTTTTAATGCTGTCCTTGCCGGAAAGCACGGTATCAAGGCGATCGAAGCCGCCGAATTTGTCTTGCATTTCGTCGATCGCGTTCAGACTGAAAAGAAGGTGTCTTTCCTTGTCCAGCATGATCGGGAAACGTCCGTCTTTAATTGCGCTCATAGCAGAATAAGGCGGGAAGCCTTTTCAGACTTCCCGCCGTTCCTCCTTTCGATATTCGATTAACCGCCCGCGTTGTTAGGCTCACGAACGGAAGTGAACCAAGCCGTCGCCACGCTGTTCGTAGGCTCTGCGACGTGTTCAGCCTTCCACAATCCGTCGGAACGCTTGATAAACTGTCCGACGATCTCCGGCGTAGTAAATTCGATACTGTCGCCCTTCGTGGTGTAGTTTTCATCAGGGATCGCGAATTTGACCTTGTAAAGCCAAATGTACTTGTACGTTCCGCCCGCCTTCTTCGCGCGGAAGCCGATTGCGGTATAGGGCGCTTCGTCGCTGTCAGAACCGTAAACAACCTTGTCCGTGTCCTGCTTCTGTCCAAGCAGGGCGGCAAGATCAGCCGGAAGAAGATCGTTCACGTTCAGCGTGATTTCTCCGGATACGAATTCTTTTACAACTTCGTCCGCGCCGTCGTCGGCGTAAAGGATCGCTTCGGCGACTTCAACGGAAAGCTCCGCCGAAATAGCTTTCGCCATACGCACGGGCGTTCCGTATTCCTCCGCGCCGGACGTGCCGATCGTGATGGGTGCGCGGTAAAGATCGCGCAAGCCGATTGTTGCCATGTGTCATACCTCCATATACTTGATTTCAACGGGAACGTGGTAATATCCCGTGTCCTGTTCGTATGTTTCCGCGTCTATCGTGATCGCGTAGAACCCCGCCGCCTTCAATGCTGTTTTCAAGCGTTGAAGAATGTCGATGTAATCCGTTTTTGAATAGACATGTACTTGATACGTGAATTCCTGCGCGCCCTCTTCATCGTCTGAAAAGAACGTGTCGCGCCCCACGACAAGCTGATAGACGATAAAGCAAGCCGCCTTCCCGCCGTATTTAAGGCGTTCGACGGGAACGCCCAGCTTTTCAAGCTCCGCTTTTAACAAGCTGTCAACGTTCTTCATTTTGCTTTTCCTCCCATACGCGGCGCATTTCCGAAACAACGTCGTCCGCCGCCTTTTCATTCGCCGCCGTGAACCACGGGCGCGCGGGCATATTTGAACGCCCGTAATTAAGGACGAAGCCTTTTTCCGCGTTGCGTACTCCGTGCTTGTCCTTTCCGTTCGGATAGATTTCAACCCGTTTTCCGCCGTCAATCTCTTTCACGGCGGATACTTTGATGGACGCAAGAAGCTCCCCCGTGCTTCGTCTGCTGTTGAACCTTGTCTTGATCTCTTCTTGCTGTGCCTTCTGCATTACTGCGCCACCCGCTTTGAGCATTTCCGGCACGGCTTCTTCAACGATCGCGTCTTGCCGAAGCATTGCTTCTTGTACGTCGTCCAGCCCGACAACGTTAAACTTCGCCATTGTTGCCGCCCCCTTCCGCTTCCGGAAGATTAACCAGCGTCAACTCTGTAAATTCTCCGTTCCCGTGCGTGTACGTCCGAAGGACGCGATACCGTTTCCCGCTCGAAACGGGATATTCCACGATCTGCTGTTCCTCATACTCGAAGGAATGCACGTCGAATTTTAATTCCGTCGTATAGCCCGCCTGTTGCGCCTTGTAAAACTCCGAAAAGCCCACGGATTTCTTGTCAGCGAAAACCGTTGTCGCGGTTTCTGTGCGGGCGACGGGGAAGCCGTGTTCGTTCGTGCGCGGCGAAGGTTCAGACAAGGCAACCAATGTTATTTGTTCGCCCCATCTCATTTATTTGCCCTCGCTTTCTTCGGTGTAATCAGCGGTCAGCGACAAGGCGCACTTCAAATAATCGTATGCGTTGCGGTAACGCTCCGCGTCGTCATTGAAGCCGAATTCCGCCTTTGCATAAAGCACAACCGCCCGATCAAGAAGGGGATCGCCCAGCGTTTTACTGGACGATCCCGCTTCCGCCGGAATGTTGATACCGACAAGGCGAAGATCAGCGATCGCCGCGTTTATGAGATCGGAAACTTCGCCGTCAAGCGCCGTCCCGCTCAACCGCAACGCCAGCTTTACCTTGTCAAGCATTTGTCAGCCCTCCCGCTTTAGTCGGTCGCCTTGACCAGCTTCACGATGGCTTCGCCGATAGCGGGCGCGCAATCGAAGATCGCGATACCGCTATATTTGTAGCTGTTCGTGTCGATGTCGTAGGCGCTCTTCACGCCGATATTTTCGGCAAGGTTCGCGCAAACCTTCTTGAAGTCGCCCAAGAAGGCTTCGTGATCCGCGACGTAATCGGACAGAAGAACGGGATAGCCGTACACGAAGTACGCGTTGTTCTGAACGGTTACAATGTGGTTCTTGCTGTTGTCCTGCAACGGCATAAAGTCGGTGAACAAGGTTTTCTTGTTCATAACGAACTTGCCGTTACGGTCATAGCCGGAAGGCAGAAGCCCGATCAACGTCTGCACGTTTGCGGCGGTAAGCGCGCCCGTCTTTGCAACGGTAACGCTGTTGGACGCGCCCCAAGTGTTCGCGTTTTCAATGCCCTTCGGCTGGGAAGAACCCGTGCCGTTGATAAGCAAATCTTCGACTTTGCGGGCGATAGCTTCCGCCAGCATATTGACGATCCAGCTTTCAAACGCGGTAATGCTCATAGTCATTACAGTATCGGAAATCTGAACCAGCTTGACGATCTCATAACCGGAAAGGGAAACGGTGGTCAGCGTGTCAGCGGCGGCGGTAATGCTTGCGTTCTCGGTGTGGATCGCGGCGGCGTTGTTCGTGCCTTCGATCGCGAACTTTACAGCGCCCTTGACGTGCAGAAGGGTAACTTCATTCAGCATAGGTGCAAGCGTCTTTACCTTGCTGATGATCTCGTTCGCGGTCTGCGTCGGGATAACCTCCGCGCCCGCGCCGCTTGCGTTGCTGAATGCGCGCTTCTCTGCGTCGTTCAGCGGAAGGCGGCGAATGTTTTTCAGCCACGCGGAACGATATTCGGGCGTACCGAAGGGATCATCGGGCGCGGCGTTGTCGTCGCCGTTGTTCTGCTGGAAGGAACGGGAAACAATGCCCGCGCCCTTCGCGATATTGTCAAGAATGCCGTTGCGCTTCTCGGCGGCGGCAATCAGTCCGGCGCGCTCTTCGGTAAGCTGTGTGGTTTCCTGCTCCAGCGCGTCAATCTCTGCGGCGGTCATAGCGTCGCCGCGCTGTTCGATCTCCTGCTTGATAGCCGCAAGGCGGGCTTCGATTTCTTTAATTCTCATTGTGTTAAACCTCCGTCATTAGTTTGATTTTCAAAAGTTTCTTCCGGCGTTCCAGCCGCTCCTGCTGTTCCCTTTCGATCACTCCGTCGAAATAGGATCGTGCCGAAATATCGGTATCGGCGTTCGCCGGAATGGATACCGCCGAAACGTCGTAAACCTTCGCAATTTTCAAGATCGTGCGTGTGCGTGTGTCGCGGTCGTAGCTATCTTCCGATACGCGGAAAGCCCACGACATTTTCGTAACAAGTCCGTTCTTGATTTCCTCGAACATATCTTGTGCCGCGCGCGATTTCGACAAGTCCGCGAACGTGAAAAGCCCGTTATCGTTAGCTTCAACGCCCAGCGTCCCGTTGGAAAGGCGGGCAAGCACCTTTCCTTCGTGGTTATACTGCATGATTACGTCGGACATATCTGCACCCGCAAGGGCGTTCCGGTCAATCCGTTCGTAATATTTGTTCCCGTCCCACTCATACAGCAAATAGGGCTTGTCGAACGTTGTTGCGTAGCCCTCCACGTAGAAATCCGTATCAATTCGCTTCTCCGCCGCCGTCGGGATCAATAGCGGCTGGATCATTGTTCGGTACTCCCGATCCGTCTTTTTTGGCATTTGGTGTAACCTCCTTTCCCAATTCTGAAACTTCCGCGTATTCCTTGCGGATATAATATTTCTCGCCGCCCTCAACGTGCGCCATGTTCCAAACGTCCATAACGCCGTTTCGGTTCAGCAAGCCGCGGTCAAATAACTGTGTGCTGATATTCAGCTTCGTTTGATTGCTTGCGTATTGTAAGCGGTTCGCGGTAAACGTGATCGCGTTCCCGAAGGACAATTCCCGCGCCGTGTACGTCATATTCGACATAACAAGCGAAAGCTGGATCGCGAAAGGCTCGATCTTGCCTTCGTAATACGCGTTCCATTCGTCCTCCGTGTATTTGTTTTGCAGAATGCCCGCATTCGTGCCGAAGTAGTTAAACACGTTTTCGTTGATCTGCGCCATCTGCGCGGCGTTGACCGTGAACGGCTTGCTTTCGATCGGCTTCACGTCAGCAAACTTCGCGTCGTAGATCACCATTCCTGACTGATTTTCCGCCGAAAGGTTATCCGCCGTGAAGCGCTTGCGCTCCTTCGTGATGTCCTCCGGCTTCAACATATTTGCAACCTTCGCCAAGAAGCGAATAGAAGCCGAATTTTTAACGCCGTTGATAATTCCTTGATTTTGTGTATGGATCAACTGCATTGTAGGACGAAGCGCGGCGTTACTCTCGCCGAAGAAATCGTCGGTATATTGAAACTGCGTCATTACGCCGACGCGTTCAAACTCGATCGCGGCTTTCTGCCCGCTCCCGAACGTATAACGCAAAAACGGCGCGCCGTTGTACTCGACAACTTCGCACCGTTGAGGAAGCAGGGGATAATACCCGATCAGCCCGCCGAATTCATCTTCGATCGGAACAATAAAGCAAGTATTATTCACCGAAAGGATCGTCGCGATCCTGTAAATGAACTTCGATGTATCCATGAACGGATTAGGCTTGAACTGCAACGCCCGTTCAAGGTTCTTTTGCGCCGTGCCGCTGATCTCCGGTTTCAGCTTTGAAGCGAAGGACGCGAACGAATGTATCGCCGCGCGCGTAAGCTCCATTTCGTAAATACTTTCCGGCGCGTTGCTGAAAACGGGCGTGTACCCGTTTAGCATTTTGAAATAGCCTTCCGCCTTCAAGTCGGCTTTCGGCTTCCGGAAGATAGTTTCAAAAACTCCCATGTTTTTATCACCCCGCATTTTTGAGCATTTCGCCGATTTCGTTATAATATTTCTGTCGCACGGTCAGCGCGTCGATCACGGAAACAAAGCCGTCAATTCTCGCCCGCTGTTCGATCTTCACGGGACGGAACTTCCGCGTTTCCATGTTGTGCTTCAATGCGACGTTGAGGAAGTGCGCCTTCAACAAGTTATTGTCGGCAATCTTGAAATTGCCGTCCTTGATAACGCCTTCAAACTCGCGGATCACGGGCGCAAGGTTTTCACCCTGCCATACGTCGTCCGTCTGCCAGCCCGCGTTCTTCAAGTCGTCGATCAGATATTGCGCGGAATAGCGGTCGTATCCGATCTTCAAGATATATATTCCGTACTGATCCCGAAGCATAGAAAACCATTCGTAAACGTCGCGGTAATCGACGTGGTTTTCGCCGGATAGCTTGACGATCCCTTGCTTTACGAATATGTCATACGGTACGCCGTCGATCGCTTGTGCTGTTTCAAGTCGGTTCGCTGGCATAAAGAATTGTGCGAAGGCATATAGAACGCCGTCCCGCTCGATCACGACGGAAGCGGCGGTCAAGTCCGTTGTTTGCGAAAGGTCTATGCCGCCCACGGCGTAACTGTCCTTGAAATCCTCCAGCTTCGCGTGAATTCCTGCGCCGTCAACAACGACGTAATCAAGCCACGCGACGGAAGAATTCTGCTTGATATTGCAATACTTCGTAAGGAATTCAGCCCGCTTCGACATACTCATTTCGGCGACGGCGATTTCCTCTTTGAAGAAGTCCGGCGAAACGGAAACGCCCATATTCGGATTTGCTTTTTTAAGCTCTTCAAGGTCGTTCCATTTCTCCACGTCGTCGATCATGTAAAGCAGGGGAAGAAGGCGGCGTTCCTTGCTTCCTCCCTTCAAAAACGCGGTCGATCTCTTCATCAATTCGTCGAAGATACCGTCGTTTTCGTAACCCGCCGTCGAGATCGAAAGGATCATCGGCTGGCGGCGCGCACCAAGCGCGGATTTCATAACTTCGTACTGCTTCAAGCCGCCGTCGCCGCGCCACGACGCGACTTCATCGTTCACGACTAAATGCGGATTGAAGCCGTCGGATTTCTTCGCGTTGAACGCAAGCGGCTTGATCGCGGTATTGCTTTCTTCGATGTAAATATCGGAACGGCGCTTCTTCGATAGGTCGGAAAGCTCCGGTTCTTTTTTAATCATCTGATAGAAGTTATCGTAAACGATGTTTGCTTGCTCCAGCTTCGGCGCAAGGCAATATATTTTCGCGCCATATTCGCCGTCAAGATACGCCATGTACGCAATGACGGCGGACGCAAAAAGCGTTTTGCCGTTCTTGCGCCCGATCACAATAAACACTTCACGAAAGACGCGCGTTCCGTCCTCTTCGACGATCCCGAACATAACAGAAACGGCGGCTTTCTGCCACAACTCCAGCTTCAAAAGGTCTGTGCGCCCTTCGCAATGATGGCAAAAGTTTTCGATGAACCGAATTGCCTTGTTTGCCTTCTTCGCGTTGAAGGTGAAAAGCCCTTCTTGAAGCCCCTTCACGATGTATTCATACAGAAGGCGAACCCACTTGCCGACGGTTATATTTCCGGAAGAAATGCCGTCGTAATACTCGTAAATGTAATTTGAAAAGGGCATTTTTATTCGTCCCGTAACGCCTGTAAACGGCTTTCCTTTTTCTTCTCCGGCGGTACAAGATCGCAAAGCTGTTTGATAATTGCGGCGTGATTTTTTGTCATGGCGATATGTGTTTTCACCGCGTCGCTTTGCTTCGTCCCGCTCTGATTTGCGCCGTTTTGGTATTCGACGGTGTAGCCCTCTTCGTTGATGATCTCTTGCAATTCTTCAAGGGATACCGCCATGAACGCCGCGTTCTTGATAAGGCTTTCGACGGTCTGCAACTTGTTTTTATCCAAGTCTTTGAAAATGCGCTTCAATCGGGAAAACTCCCGCTTGATCTTTTCTTCTTTCGTCAAGTCCTTCTTTGTCGCCATAAATATCACCCCCTTTTCCGGTCAACCCACACCCCCTTAAACGCGTACACCCGTTATGCGCGCGCCTGCGGAGTATTTTTAATCTCCCGCCCTCGGTGTCGAACCCTCCCTAAATTTTGAGCGAATAGGGGGGGATATGAGGTTTCCCGCTTCGTCGAATGCGTACCGTTTTTTCTTGTCGTTCCGGTGGTGTTCTTTGTTGTGGCAATCTTGACAAAGCGCTTCGAGATTATCCCACGAAAGCGCTATGTATGGATCGTTGATATTCTGCTTCGTCAAGTATGTTTTGTGATGTGCGATCTTCGCGGTTACTGGATCGTCCGGCGTTGAACAGCGTTCGCACAAGTAGCCCTTCGACTTCAAGAAGCTGTCGCGGCATGAACGCCAAGCGTCCGAATTGTAGAACCTTTCCGCCCACGGCTTCATGCGGTTATCCTCCTTCCTGTGGAAAAGTCTGTGCAAAAGAGCAAAAGAAAAAGCCTTCCGCGTATCACGCAAAAGGCTTTATCCCGCGCTATTCAATTCGCAATAATTCAGCGTAATTATTATATCACGCGTAAGCGTCGCGGACAAGGTGCATTGTTTGGTCGCGTTTTGGTCATTTGTCAACGGCTTTCCGGTATGTCGCCGCTGATACCGCCGCCGGAATGCCGAATACGCATACCGCCATATCATTGACGATCTTGTTCCGCCAGCGGCGCGCCGTCTTTATCTCTTTGAGAATGCCCGCGTCGGAAAGCTCTTCCGCGATCTCTTCCCACGTCGCCGTTCCGCCCTCTCGCGGATTGCCGTTGATGTCCTCGCCGAAATAGTAAAGCCGGATCACAACGAATTCTTTATGCCCCTCGAAAAGAGAAATAGCGCGTGTCAAGCTGTCAAAGCCGGATTTCGTTTCTTTGAACTGCTTTTGTTTTTCCTCTCGCATTTCCTCGACGATCTCCGCTTCCGTCTTGCGCTGAATAAAGCCTTTTGCCTGTGGTGTCGTTGAAAACGTCTTTCGTCCCGCGTGATACTCAACTTCGCAATACGCTTCTTCATCGGCTACAAGCGCCGCCAGCTTTTTGTAGTTATACAGCAATGTTTCCATTGCCTTGAAGTAATTTACGTACCCCGTGTTCTGTGTGTATGCTTCCGCCGCCCCTGCGCGCGCGGCTTCAAATACGGCTTCCCGCAACTCTTCGGAAAGCTCTGTTTGCTTTTTAGTCATGTGTGCCACCTCCGGTTAGATATTCGATAATTGTTCCCGCCGCCTGTTCCCAGCCGTAGCAAAGCGCGGCTTTGTAGCCCTGCGCCGAAAGAGCGCCCAGCCACTCCGATTGATGGTCGCTTGTCCTGCCGCCGCGTTGCCGTTTAAGCTCTATGTAAAGCCCGTGATATTGCCCACGCGCGACGGGCAAGCATAGATCGGGAACGCCCGCTTTCACGCCCTCCGCCCGAAGCCGTCCCGCTTCCGCCTTGTGTCTGCTCCCGCCGTTCGGGACGTGATAAAGCAAATTCAATTCGGGATATTTCCCGCTTTGCATAGCCGCCCACGAAAACAGCGTCATTTGCTCTTGTGCTTCTGTCGGAACGGGCATTTTATTTTTCTGCATTCTGTGATCCCTCCCGTTCCCAATCAGCGAAGAAGAAAAACGGCTTGTTCTGCGCCATTGCTTCGCCGAATTCATATTTCGCGCCTTTGCTCTCTTTCCAGTCCGGAAGAAAACAGACTTCGGCGCACTCTGCAAGCATAGCGCCGGACATACGCATATAGGCTTCCCACGTGAAGCCCTCCGCCGGAAGAAGCGCCGGATTTACGACGATGAAGCCGCCTTCCTCCAGCTTCTTTTGCGCGTTGTAAAACTTTGTGAAGTAATACGGATCGCCCGTTATCTTCCCTGCAAGGTAAAGCGTCCTTTTCTCCTGCATTGTGTTTCCTCCCTTCATTCGTTGAAAATCGTTATTTGTGCCTTCCGCTGTTCCTGCTCCAAAAGATCGAAAAGCCGCATTTGCGCTTGTTCCTGTTCAAGCCGCGCTTGTGCCGCTCTGCAATAATCTTCGTCGATCTCAAAGCCGACGAAATCAAGCCCGCCTTGACGATAGCAAGCGATCAATGAACTTCCGCTTCCGGCGTGTGTGTCCAATATCTTCATACCTTTTCGGGCGAAGAGGGAAAGAACCCACGAATACAGCTTCACGGGCTTTTGTGTCGGGTGAATTGTCCCGTCGTTCAGCAATTCAACGCGATTGCAGACAAAAACGCGCGTCGGCGTGTCGAAGCTGGTATATGCTAATTCGCAATCGCTCATTGTCAAGCCGTGTTGCCCCTTGTCCCATACAAGCCAGCCTTTATGCCCTTGTTCAAGATACGGAACGAAGTAATTTCCGCCCCATATCACTTGCGCTTTTGAAACGCGTTCCAATTCGCGGAAGTATTCGGGCGGCGGAATAGCCTTGTCCCAGCTTTTCCGGATATGCTCTTTCCGGTTATGCTTCGGATTGCCGCATACGCGCTTCTTCTGTCCGTCTATGCCGATACCGTAAGGCGGATCAACGATCGCAAGATCGAAGAAGCCGTCCGGAAACTCTTTCATTCCCTGCATACAGTCCATGTTATACAGCTTGTTCAATTCAAGCATACGTTGTTCACCTTCTTTCTTTTTCTCCCCCCCTCCGCCCCCCGCTGGGGGGGACGGGCTTAAAGGAATAAATCTATCGGCGATCCGGCGTGCTTCCTCGATCCGTGTTCTGAACCGATCCTTCACGATTGATTTTATATCCCCGCCGCCTTCCCGCTTTTATCACTCCCGCGCTTTCATTATCAAGGGCAAGCGGCTTCGCCGTGCTTCGCACCCTTGACAATGCGCGCGTTCGTGATCTCTGAAAAGCGGGCGACGGGGAATAAATAAAATCAATCTTCCGGAAGGGAAAGCGCTGGTCGTAAAACTTTACACATTTACAAGGCTTTTTATTGCGCCCCTTCGGGCGTTCCCGCTATTCGCGTTTCTTCCGGCGTTTCGGTTTCTCCGGTTCGCGTACATATTTATAATATATGTAGCCCCACTTCGTCGCGCGGGCTTCCACCAGCTTGTAACCCTTCGGCGCGATCGGTGCTTTCTTTTCCGTATACGTCCGAAGTGCAAGCGTCGGCGCTTCCTTCTCCGGCTGGCGAAGATTGCGTGTCGCCTTCCAACGGTGTCCGCCCTGTTCCGGTGTCCAATGGTTGAAGAGGTAATCCGCAAGCCCCGTGTAATCCTGCCCGTAGTCAACGCCGTTATAATAATTGTGTTCGCGCAAGTGCCGAATATGGATTACTGATCCGTCGTTCCACTTGCCGCTGATCGTTTCTTCCGGTATGCCGTCCGAAATCATGTGAAAATGAATTCGGTTCGTAGACTTGCCGCGCCCCATGTAAATAATGATCTTCGCGTCGGGGCAAGCCCTTTGAAGCCGCCGGAAGTAATTGTCGCGTATTCTGCGCGCTTCGCTGAATGTATGAACTTCGCTGTCGTCGTCGAACGTCAGCGTACTATATAAGGAAAGCGGCGAAAAGTTTTCATTAACCAGCCGCTGGTGTTTCCGCTTTGATATGCCGATCCGGTGTTGCGCGCGCTCTTCGTCGTCCTTGAAGCGCGGTCGCGGTTCAGCTTTCTTGATGTTCGCTCGATCGGATACGGTGTAAACCTCTTGTTCACATACAACGCCCGAAAAAATACGTCTTTTAACCCTCTGCATAATCCCGCCGCCCTTCCTTGACAAAAGCGCCGTAAAATGCTATAATTTCAATATTGAATAGCTCCTTTTACAGCTATGTAAGAGGAAAAGAGAACGTCCGGAACGTCGCAACCGGACGTTCTCTTTTTTGTTTTGTCAGCCGTTATTAAATCCTGCGCCCTGCTCGAAATCGGCGCACCGTTCTTCTTCGCAAGGCTTGAAGCGCATTCCGTCCGCGCACCCGACGCAAGGGAACGGGCGCACCCCGTCCGGAAGCGCGCCTTCGCGCAAGTGAACGCATTGTTCCAGCTTCGCGCATTGATCGCACCAGCACTTCCGGCAATCGCCGATCAGCGTTTTTTCAACCGGACGTTTCAAGCCCTCTTCGGCTTCCTGCGCGTCGTGTTCTTCCTGCATTTCCCGCGCCGCCTGTTCGATCGTGTAATCTTCAACGCCTTCTAAAATGCCCCTAAAGAATGGCGCGAACGCGTAGCCGATCCCCAGCCCTGCGCGCAAAAGCAATTCTTCGTCGATCTTAATATCTGCCATTGTTCCCGCCGCCCCTCCGAAGCGCTCTGAAAAGCACGTTCAAAACGATGTAGACGATCACAACGGAAGCGGCGACGCAAGCAACGCCGCAAAGCATATAAAAGGCGTTCACCATGAATTGATACATTGTCATTCGTCAGCCCTCCCGAAAACCTCTTCCGCGTCGATGTCCCACGCGGCGGCAATATGCTTCATCATATCGACGGCTTCGGCGCGCTTCTTCTGTTCCTCTGCGTTCTCGCCGTTTAAGTACGATACCAAGATTTCAGATTTGAGATTGCAAAGCGGGCGAACGCCATTGTAGCCGCTGTACGCGTTGTAGTAGTCCAAAGAGCCATCCGAATTGACGCTGCGGACGAAAGAATTTATCGGGCTGTCCGGTGTAGCCGTCCACCACCAACGATCCGGAAGTGCCGGAATGTTGCCGCGCAAAAGGCGGTATTCCTCGCAAGTGATAAGCCCGATCCGGGCGCAATCGCCGCCGTAATTCTTCAAGCCGTCGTCGGCGGTCAAGTCGATGTTGAAATACTCGAACATTTCTTCCGGCGCGCCCGCCTTAATCAGACGGCGCAAGAATTCGCCGTTCAGATAGGCGCGAAGAGAAGAAGCGGCAAAGTCGTTCTTGTTCCCTTCATCGAAGGCGCGTTCCTCGACGCAATCGGAAGCAATGCACTTCACCCAATCCGCGCCCGTCTGAATGACCGTCCAAGCGATCCCGCCCATCGTGAATTCCTGTTTCGGCTCGAAGCCGTGTTTGTTCTCTTTCATATTGAATAGCTCCTTTCCTGCGGCGCTGTCTGCGCCCGCTCGTTGAATAAGTCTGTTGATATACCAAACCGCCTTTTGCAAGTCCTCTTCACCGTTTTTCAGCTTCCAGCGCCACAAATACTTGATCGCGTTCGCTGTGCAAAAGGCTTCGATACCTTGAAGCCCGCTTGTCGCGGCTTCCAGCGCGTCGATACACTCAATCCCGCCCGCGTTGTAATGCGGCGGGTGGTTCACCCGCTCCGCCATGATTAACACTTCTTGCCGCCGTGCCGATACGGGCGGCTTTTGTTGTATTCGTGCTTCTGTGAGATCGCCGCGTCAATGTCGATCTCTGCGTATCCGCAATAATCAAGAACGCGAATAATCACGTCCGCAAGCTCCGTGGGGATACCTTCGGGCTTGCCGCTGTCGCTGAAATAGATTTCCGTTGCGCCGTGTCCGTTGCGGTATTCTTCCAGCGCTTCGGATACCTCCGAATGAATGAGCGCTAAAACCTCCGGAAAGCCGCGTTCTTCGTCCCACCAGCCGTGGGCGACGGCGTTTTCGTGAATTTCCTTCGCAACCTCGTTAATACCTGTCATTGTCTTTTACCCTCTCTTTCAATCGGTTTCTTTTGCAAAAGCGCAATCTTCGCAACGTTCGACGGTTTCGTTCGGATTATCAAGCGGGCATTCCCAGCCGCTTTCAACGTCCTGTTCCGTAAGTCCGCAAGCGTATTTCTGCGAATTCTTCGCTTCGATTTCCTCTTCGCGGCATTCGCACTTTTCGCCGCTGTCAAGATGTGCGCCGCAATGCGGGCATTCCTTATAAGGTGTTGCCATGTCTTTCTCCTTCCTAATAATCAGCCGCCGGAAGCCGTCGGCGCATAGCGTCAAGCCGTGTTCCTTCACGTACTCCCGCCGCCGCGCGGCTTCTGCCGCTTCCCAGCCGCAAGAAGCGCATTCCGAAGGTTTGCATTTCTGCGTTTTCTCCGGATCAATGCCCAGCAAGCACTTCAAGGGCGGTTTTTCCTGTCGGTTATTCATTCTTCACCCGCTTTCCGCACGAAGGGCAATAATTGAGCGGGTAGCCCTTGCCGTCCTTCATGTAATCCGTTGTCCGTCCGCATTTGCGCCCGTTTACTACTGCGTAGGAAACAAGCGCGGCGGATAAAGCCATTCCGAACCCTGCGGGCTTGCTGTGGTGTTCTTCAATGAACCGTTGAAGCGCGATCGCTTCGCAAAACGGGCATTTCTTTTTATCGCTCATTCCTTCACCCGCTCCCCGTTATAGATAACTACCATTGAAGGGAAGGGCGCGGGATCGGCGGCGTTCCCGTCGTCGTCCGTGAACCGTAGCCGCCCGCGCACGAAGCGGATTTCCGCTTTCCCGTAAATGTAATCGTGAAAATATGCCGTATCCGTCCGCGCTGGGATAAGTAAAACAATCGGATACCCCCCCCCGCGCTTCCTCGAAAGCCTTTTGAACCCACTTGCCGATCTCGCGTCCGTAAGGCGGATTGCAGAATACCGCGCCGCCGCGATCCCAGCTTTGCGAAAGCCCGTCCGTTTCCGGTGTGTAATACAAAGAGCATTTCGCCGTCTTGTCGGTCGCCGCCGGATCAAGCACGAAGCCGAATTCGGCGTTCAGCCTGTCGAAGAAGTCTTGCGGCGTACACCAGCACATATTTTTAGAGGATAGAAGCGCCTTGTTCATCGTGCGCCACCTCCTTTTCGTCGGAAAAGACGCGGACAACCGCCGCCACCTGTTCAAAGTCCAAATATACGGGCTTATTCTCTACGATCCCGCCGATGTCATAGCCGCGCACATTTCCGAAGCCGTCGCGGTTAATCGTGAACTTGTCGCACTTGATAGCGAAGTCAACGCCGCTTTTCAAGATAACGCGCATTGTCATTTTAGGCATTGTCCGCCACCTCGCTTCCTTCTACGATCTCGCCCGTGTTCGGATCAACATTCAAGGCGAATTGCTCCGGCTCTGTCGCCGTGAAATGGTCGCGGGCTTCGCGCTCTCTGCGTTCCTTCTCGGAAAGTGCGAATTCGCATTCCCGCGTTAAGGCTTGCAAGCTCTCCACGAACTGCTGATTGATAACGTCATAGGGCATAATCACCGCTTGAAGCAGGAAGCCCGCCTTCGCTACAATGTAGGGCGCGCCGTCCGTCGTGCGGCGTTCGTAAAGCTCCAGCACGTCCAGCACGTCAGCAACGGGCGCAAGATAGCGGCTTTCGATGAATACCAGCCCGCGCGTTGTGTGGATCGGCTTCAAGGTTCGTCCGGAATAGATGATTGATATTCCTTCCCGCTCGACTTGTCTTTCCGTCGCGTCGGTATCCTCGAAGCTGATACCCGCCGGAATGCCCAGCGTTTTCACGAAGTAATTATCGCGGTCTTTCTCCGGAACGTCGAAGATCGTTAAAAGGCTTTCCGCGTCAAGCGGCGGAAGCCCGATAACCGGATAAACCGCCGATCCGTCGCCGATGTACTGCGTTAATATGTCGCCGTCGTCGCTGTACCGCTCGAAGATTGCAATATTCTTGTTCTTCTTGCAGATAGCGGCGATACTTTTAATCTTCATCTTCGCACCCCCACTTGATAGCCTGTCCGCATTGCCCGCAAAAAGCGTTTTCGTTTTCGTCTGCGTTGTGCAGATATTCACCGCTTCCGCAATTCGGGCAAGCCAGAACGCCTTTGTCCCCGTCCGGATACGGTGAAGCAGGAATGTTGAGCGCGTCCGCGTCGTGCCGTTCCGCATTGTCCGAAATGTCAACGCGGGGAACGCGGATCGCCAGCGCGATTTGGCAACCGCAAATCGGGCAATCAACCGCCGAAAAGCGCGTCGGCGCTTTCGTCAGCATATCCGCCATAGAACGCGGTTCTTCCGCCGTGTAGATGTTTTCCCGCTCCGGTGTGAAGCGATAGCCGCAAACGCGGCATTCTGTCTTTTTCTTGCTGAACATAATTGAATAGCCCCTTTCGTGTGATTTAATATTTACCGTAGACGCGGACGGCGGTTTTCCCGCCATGCGTCGCCGCCGATACGATAGCCGAAGGCATAAAGGAAACGCGCAAGAAGTCCCGTGCGGCGCGCTTCGCAAGCCGCCATGTAATCAACTTCGCGTTCGGCTCTTCCGCCGCCGTGTCGTCGATCGGATATTCGCAAATAAGCACGGTGTTTCCGAACGGGCGACGCGCCGGACGTTCCTTCATAAACTCTTTGTTCCCTTCCTTGCACTTGATAATTTCAAGCGCCTTCGGGAACTGCCAGCCGCTTTTGTTTTCCTTCATCGTGTGCCGCTCCTTTCAATCTGTGTACGGGCTTTCAAGCGTCCAGCCGAAGCAATCCGTACTTTTCCATTCCGTTGTGAAGTGATTGCGCCGCCCGTCGCCCGTGAAGAAGCAGTATTCCGCCGGAAGCACCCGCCCGACGTTTTCTTCGCCGTCAAGCTCCGCACGGTATCGTGTCAGCACGTCCGCCGCAAGAATGGCGAATTCCTCTTTCACGGGATATTCGGGATCGTAGCCGCTGAACTGATAGGGCGCTTCGATAACCTCCAGCACCGTGTCGGGGAAGCGCGGATCGTCAACGCGGTTCAGAACGCACCATACAACCGCCGCTTGCTCCGTCGTAGAAGGAACGATCCCCGCTTCGCCGTAGATCAGCTTTGCAAGGGCTTCAACCTCCGCCGCGTTCGGCACATATTCCGCCACCGTCCCGCTCGAAGGAAGAAGAACGGCGGTCGGCTGGTGTACCTCTTCAAGCGTTCCGGCGGTCGTGTCCTTCGGCTTGTCCGCCGCACCGCTCCCGCTCCACGGCATAAGCGCCGCAAGAATGGTGGCAACGGTCAGCAATGCAACCGTAAGGGCGACGCGACGGCGAAGCATTGCCCGCCGCCGTCGTTGTGCCTGTATCCGCCGGGGCTTGTGTGCGCTGGCTGTCTGCTCGACTATGTAACCGCAAGGCACTTCGCAAATAAACTTCCCGTCCGCGTCTTGCAGGACGGCAAGCGCTCCGCGCGCCCGATCCGCCGTCATTGTTCCACCTCCGCCGCCGGAAGGGAAAGCCACCATTCCGGATTGTTCCGGAACTGCTCATTCGCGCAAGCGTTGCAATTCTCCGCCGTGCAGGAAGAGCAATAACGCTTCTGAAAAGCCGCGTCCCACGGCGCTTCTATGACCGGAAGGGAACGAAGGAAGCCCGCCAGCGTGGGCTTGTCCTTCGTGATAGCGTCAAATACCGAAGCGAACTGCCGAACGTTCAAAACTTCGTCGCCGATAATGCACCCGTTCGCGATCCGCTCTTTGATGAACTCAACGCACGGCATTTCCTCCGAAACTCGAAGATCATTGAACCGCGCTTGCGCTTCGTCGAAGCTGTCGAACGTAACGGCGTTTGCGACGGACGCTTCGCTGTCGTATTCCCATAAACGGATTTTGTATCGTGTTGTACTCATTCCGAATAGCTCCTTTCCCGCGTTACTCTTCAATGCCGATATAAAGCACGTTTTCATCGGCGCGAAGCTCCGTAATCTTGCAATATGCGTATTTGTTCATTTCGTCGTGTGCGAAGTGCTTATACAAGCCCCTGTAAATGTCCCGCTTCTGATAGCCGCATTCCCGAACGTAGATATACACGTTCGTAAATCCGCTAATTACGTAGCCGATCGTTTGAAGTGCCACGTTGTTTGCGATCCTCTTCATCTTCATATTGAATAGCTCCTTTCGTATTTCAGCAATTCGCGCCGCGTCGGTTTCCTCTGCGTCGGAAATTCTCTTGCACCGTCGCTTGTGCAAGATCGGCGCTGTACTTCGGGCGGGCGTAGCCGTCAAACTCTCCCGTATAGCCGCGCTTCAACTCTTCGTAGATAGCGGCGGCGCTCCTTTTCAGACGGGCGGCAATGTCAACAACGCGTTCACCCTCTGCATACATTCTTTCGATCTCGCGGCGCTGTTCCAGCGTCAAATAACTGTATCCGTTCAATGTTTTAACCTCCTTCCGCCTGCCTTCGGATAAAAAAATAATGCAGGAAAAACCGTAACGGTTTCTTCTGCATTTAATGATACTCTCAACAAATATGAAAGAAATTGCAATTTGGACTTGATTTTTTTCGGCCGAGCCGCTATAATAATCTAGCGCTTTCCCCTGAAAGCGGCAAAACAGAAAATAGGGAGAGATGGCTGAGCTGGCCTAAGGCGCACGATTGGAAATCGTGTAACGGTTAACCCCGTTCGAGGGTTCGAATCCCTCTCTCTCCGCCAGAAAAGAAACAACCTTTGTCTACTAGACAAAGGTTGTTTCTTTTCAACGAAATAAATCCCTTCGAGATTTGTGAAATGCACTTCGTGCGTGAAATCGCTGAGGTGGTAGGTGGATTTCATTTCACTTTCTGCGCAAACAGAAAATTTCGCAATGACTAAAGGGCATTATTTCACATTCGAAGGATATTTCACTTCACACTCCTTTCTTTCCGCTGTATAATCAGTTTGATAAATAAGAATTTGTACGCTCCTATTGAAAAAGCATAGATAACGTTATGTACACGGCGAAAAAGTGTGTCAGGTTCGTATAGTCGCCAAAGGGCGGATGGATTTCTATAACAGTCGGGACATTCTTCCCGCACAGTGTCTGAAGGAACTCAGCGAACTGCTTAGCCCACCGCGCGGAATGCCAGAGCTGCGGCACGCCGTTGACCTGACGCTGGCGCAGCTCCGGATATGGCTCCAGCTGCGCGGAATTCAGGCTGCGTTTGCCGAAGCTGTACTCGGTGTGCAGGGAGAAGCAGGGAAGATGCGGATGAATGTCGGTTTTGTCCAGATGGCCGGCAATCTCCTGGATCCGGGGAGTGATGCCGGCCGGATAGGTGTAGAGCCTGTATTTTACCGGTATGAGCTGTGTCATGGTTCCATCACCTCAGTATATCCCCAAATTAAGGACAAATGGCAAGGAGGGACAAGCGGCAGATTTTTGCACACGGAAGCAGAGTTGGCGGGAAAAGGATCCAATCAGTCAGCTTCTGCCGCCGGGATATCGGATGAGCGGCAGTGCAGAATAGGCACTTAATAGGCCGTGGAGCGGCAGGCGAAAAAGTCGGTTTTTGTCGGGAAAGAATCACACTTTTCTATCTGTCTGTTTCCACGCAGCATTTGTACAACAAGCAGGCGGCTCAGCGGCGAATCAGCATTCAAGAGCGGATTCTGCGCTGCGGTAAATCCGTTCGATGGTCTCGACGATCCGCCGGCCGTATTCGCCTGTGGCGATATCCGCGGTGCCGGACTGAATATAGCGGCAGAACGCCTCCAGCTGACGTTCCATGTGTTTGCCGTCGCTGCGTATTTCGGTGGAATGCCATTCGCCGTCGGTGGTGTAGGACAGTATCGTACCGCTCTGCACCCGCACCGTTCCCCTGGTGAAATCATAGAACGTATCGTATCCGCTCGGTCCATACCCGCTGAAAGTAACCGCCGCACTCAGGCCGGAGGGGAATTTCAGCAGCATCTGGGCATGCCCCTCGATATTGCGGCTGTTTTTAGCGTTTCCGCAGGAGGCATATACTGCGGCTCCCTCGGAAGGGGTCAGGCAGAACAGTTTATCCAGCACATGCGCTCCATAGTTCATCACGATTCCGCCGCCGGCGGTGCGGCGGTCCAGAAACCAGAGGGGACGGTCGGCTGAAAAATAGTCGATGGTGCGCCGTTCGCTGAACATGCAGAACCGGCCGAGTTTTTCGGATGTGACCAGTTCCCGTACAGCCCGGTTGGCGGGGAAAAACCGCTGGAGATGGCCGACAGCCAGCTTTCGTCCGCTGCGGGCCGCTGCTGCCAGCATGCGGTCACATTCTGCGGTGGTGTTGGCCATCGGCTTTTCCACCAGCACGTGCAGCCCGTGTTCAAGAAAAAATACAGTGCTGTCGGCATGCAGATGATGCGGCAGGTTCAGGATCACCGCGTCGGCCTGCACGCGGCCGGGGATTTCCCGATAATCGGTCAGCCACGGGACGCCGTATGGTTTAGCCGCCTGTGCGGCCCTGTTCTCATCGGTGTCGCACACGGCGCACAGACAGCAGCCTTCCGCTTTTTCCAGCGCGCGGATATGCTCCATGCCGATGCTTCCGGCTCCTACCACGGCCATACGAATCATGTCGGTATCTCCTCTCTTTTCTGTACGTATGCGGTCAGCACGTCGGCAATATGGGCGCTGCGGCGCGCCATTTCCTGCTGTGCGGCCAGGTCCCGGCCCAGAAGGCGGGAAAGGGTATGTACATTGGAAAACGCGGAAAAGCAGAACATATTCAGCGAGAGCACAGTCTGCTCAATATCCAGATCCTCACGCAGAACCCCCTGACTTACTCCGCGGCGCAGCAGCTGTTCGGCGCCGCGGAACAGCTTGGGGGATGTCTCCGGAACATGCCGGGCGCCGTTCAGATTTTCCCACAGCACCAGGCGCACAAACGAGGGGTTTTCCATCAGAAAGCCGAAATAATCCAATATGATGCGCCGCACGGCTTCGGGACCGTCAAAATCCGTCTTCATCAGCGTTTCCTCGCACGACGACAAGCGTCCGTACACCGCTTCCAGCACAGCGGTATACAGCCCCTCCTTACTGCCGAAATGGGCGTAGATCAACTGCTTATTTACACCGGCCAGTCGGGCAATCCGGTCCACGCGAGCCGCATCCGGTCCTTTTTCGGTAAATTCCATTTCTGCGGCATCCAGAATTTTCTGCCGGGTAAGTGCGGCCTTTTTCTTCTGCTCCATGCACTTCTCTCCCTTTTACAGCAGGGAGCGGAGCAGCTCCGCTTCCCTGAACAGTCCTTCCGGAGTGGGGTCTTTGAGAAACTCAAACAGCAGGTCGGTACAGACAGACGCCGTCTCCAGCTCTGCTAAAAGCGCCCGCCACAGCTCCGGCCCGCCGCTTTCCCCGAGCGACAGGCGCCGGAAGGCGGGGTCACAGTGATATACATGCACCTTTTTCAGAAAGGGCAGAAGGCGCCGGAGTGCCCGGCGATTTTCTTGAGCCGACAGGGTGGGATCGACCTGAAAATACAGTCCGCAATTTGTCATGCCAACCGACTCGGCCAGCCGGACGGCAGCATCTGCATGGTCAGTCAGCGTATGCGGATGATACTCAAACGCCAGTGTGATGTTCTCTTTTGCCGCCATGCGGCACAGCGCACGGGTTTCCTCAACGATCTGCCGGAAGTATACGCTGTCTGCGTCACTGCTGCCCCGGCTGCCGGCCCACAGCCGGATCACTGGTGCGCCCAGCCGGCGAGCGGCCTCCAGATGCGGCGCAAAGGCGGCCTGCGCGTCATCGGTTTCCCCGCATCGGTAGTAGGAGCCATAAGAGGAAACCCGCAGTCCGGCGGCGGCGGTCAGCCGGGCGGCCTGCACCGCCCTGTCCGGGGTTGCGGGCGGCACATGAACATCGCCGCCCCACTCGATGCAGGACAGGCCGGCCTGCGCACAGCATGCGGGAATCTGCCGGAAATCCAGGTGACGAAAGGTTACGGAGGTCAAGCCGAGAGAAAACAAAACACATCCGCCTTTCCGGTAAAGTAAAAACCAACTAATTAGTTGCTTTTTATTTTACACGGTTCCGGCGGAGTTGTCAAGGGACGTTTGCTATGTTATGGGGATGGAGCCGGAAGCTTATCGGCAAATGATACTGGTATAGTTAAACAGGGAAAGAAAGACAAAAATGACAATGCATCGGCTGATCAATAGAGAGTATGAACTTATACGCAGACATAAAAGACATACGGCTGAATTACGAAAAATCCTTATTATAATCTCAAAAGCGAGCACTCCGAAAATGATGCACGGATGCTTGCCTTTTTGCGCGCAGCGTGTTAGGATAAGCAGGAGCGGATCCGGCCGATTCCGGCACGCGGCACAACTCCGGGCGGCTGTGGTTTTGATCCGGTGTATCCGATAACAGACAGGCAAAGGTAGGCGGCATATGGACGATATCCGATGGCTCGACGGCAGCGACGATCTGCATGAGGCGTTTGCTATACGGCTCGAGGTATTTTGTGACGAGCAGGGGTATTCCCCGGAAATGGAACTGGATGAGCTGGACCGCACCAGCCGGCATGTGCTGCTGTACCGCGGCGACGAGCCGGTTGCGACCGGCCGGCTGTATGAAAAGCGGCCGGGCGTGATGGGGATCGGCCGGCTGGCGGTGCGGCGGGCGTGGCGCGGTACCGGAATGGGCGGCGAGCTGCTTGACGCGATGGTGAAAAAGGCGGCGCAGCTCGGTGCGCAATGGGCGGAGCTCGACGCCCAGTGCCGCGTGATCGGCTTTTATGAGAAGCAGGGCTTTGCCGTATGCGGCGAGGAGCACATGGATGGCCATGTGCCGCATCGCATGATGCGCAGAAAACTGGGATAAAAAAGGGCTGCCCGATGGGCGGCCCTTTTTTATATGCTGTTTGAACCATGCACGGCGGGAAGCGTGCTGCCGATAGTGCTTGTGCAGTGCCGCGAACCGGCTGGTACGAATGGATACCGGGGGTGTGCTTTCCGCAGAAGTGCAGAAACATCGTGTTCGTGCCGGCTTATCTTATCCATAATGCCCGTCGTCGACGGCGTGTGGTTCATATGGTTTATCCGTCCTTCCGTTATGATGGGCCTCAATTGTAGCGGGCGGTGGGTCTCTGTGAAGAAAACGGGTGGATTCAGCGGGTCGGCTGCTGCGCCAGTGACTGAAACAGGCCGCTTTTCCGCATCCGACGTTTCCGGACGGCGGAAAATCCCGGGCGGCAGTTGAAAACAGGAAAGAAAAATGGTAAAATAAAGTATTAAGCCATTTGCCGGCGGGTTTGCCGCATAAGCCGCATAAGAAGGAGACGAGGAAACCATGAGCATCAGGCGTTGGGTATCGCTGCCGCTGGATAAAGATGCGGCCGCGCAGCTGTCAGAGGACTGCGGCGCCCATCCGTTTCTGGCGCTCCTGCTGAACACGCGCGGTATTACGTCGGCGGAGGACGCAGCAGAATTCCTGTACGGTACCGAACTGAATGAGGACCCGTTCAGTCTCGCGGATATGGATTTGGCGGTCGAGCGGGTGCAGCGGGCGATAGACGGCGGCGAGCGGATCGCCGTTTTCGGGGATTACGACGCGGACGGCGTCACCGCGACGGTGCTGCTGTACAGCTATCTGTCCTCGCGCGGGGCGGATGTGTTTTACCAGCTGCCGGAACGCGAGGGGGACGGCTACGGGCTTCACCGGCCGACCATCGACCGGCTCGCCGAAGAGGGAGCCAGACTCATTATCACGGTGGACAACGGCATCGCGGCGGTGGATGAGGTGGACTACGCCCGCGAAAAGGGCATCGACGTGGTGGTCACCGACCACCATCAGCCGCAGGAGGTGCTGCCGCGCGCGGTCGCGGTGGTGGATCCGCACCGGGCGGACTGTGAAAGCGCATTCAAGGAATATGCCGGCGTCGGGGTGGCGTTTCTGCTGGCCTGCGCGCTGGAGGGCGATATGGATACCGTACTGGAGGAATACGCGGATCTGGTGGCGCTGGGTACCCTCGCGGACGTGGTGTCCCTCAGCGGCGCCAACCGGGTGCTGGTGCGCCGCGGTCTGGAGTGCATCAACCGTCGGGAGAGGCCCGGCCTGCGGGCACTTGCGGAGGCGGCCGGCGCCGGCGGTAAGACATTGACCGCGACCGGCACCGTTTTTACGCTCGCACCGCGGATCAACGCGTCCGGGCGGATGGCATCGCCGGAATACGCCGCACGGCTGCTGCTGTGTCAAAGCGATGAAGAGGCAGCCGCGCTCGCTGAGCAGGTGCAGGCCCTCAACGTGGAGCGTCAGTCGGTGGAGGCGGCTATTTTAGCGGAAATTTTGGGCAAACTGGAAAAGGAGCCGGAACGCCTGCTCGACCGCGTGCTGGTGGTGGAGGGCAAAAACTGGCATCCTGGGGTGGTGGGCATCATTGCCGCCCGCCTGCTTGAGCGTTTCGGCAAGCCCTGCATTGTTCTGTCGGTTCGTGAAGACGGCATGGCACGCGGTTCCGGCCGCAGTATCCGGGGCTTTTCGCTGTTTGAGGCGCTGACCGCGTGCAGCGATGTGCTGACCGCCTTCGGCGGGCACGAGCTGGCGGCCGGGGCCTCGCTCAAGGCGGAAGATATCCCGCGGCTGCGGGAGCGGATCAACGCCTATGCCGCGCAGCGTTTCGCCTTTATGCCGGTGCCGGAGCTGACCATCGACATCCGGCTGCGGCCGTCTCAGGTCAGCGTTGATAAGCTGCCGCTGCTCGAAGCGCTCGAACCGTGCGGGGCGGGCAACCCAGCGCCGGTGTTTGCCCTGATGCATATGCAGCTTGACGCCATTTCGCCGATCGGCGGCGGCAAGCATCTGCGCTTGTCGGTATCGCGGGACGGCACCCGGCTGACGGTGATGCGCTTCCGCCAGACGGCGGACGCGTTTCCGGTAGCGTGCGGGACGCGGCTGAATCTGGCGGTATCTATGGAACGCAACGAATATAACGGGATGGTCAGCGTATCGCTGATCGCTAAGGATATCCGCATCGACGGGGCGGATCAGGAGCAGCTCGTCGAAGGGATGCAGCTGTACGAAAAGCTCATGCGTGGGGAGCCGCTGACCGCGCATGAGGTTCGCCTTCTGCTGCCTTCCCGGGAGGAGACTGCGGCGCTGTACCGGTATCTGCGGCAGCATCCGCGCTTTACCGGAACCCTTGAGCAGCTGGCTTTCGCGGCGCCTGAAGCCGGCGGGCCGGCGAGGGTGCGCGTCAGCCTCGAGGCGCTTGGGCAAGCGCAGCTGCTCGAGACGGCGGACGACGGCGAATTTTTGTCGGTACGCCTGCTGCCGGTGCAGGGTAAGGCGGATTTGCAGGCGACGCCGGTTATGCGCCGGCTGCAGACGGCCGCAGAAGGGAAGTGAAGCAGGCGATGATCCAAAAAGAGGAATGCATTTCCGATCTGAAAAACCGCATCATGAAAAGCGAGAAAGCCTACGATCTGGACGCGGTTGACCGCGCGATCACCCTCGCCTGCTGCGCACACGAGGGACAGAAGCGCGCTTCCGGCGAGGAATACGTCTGCCATCCGCTGCAGGTGGCCTGCATCCTGGTGGATCTGGGTATGGACAGCGAGACCATCGAGGCCGCGATCCTGCACGATGTGGTCGAGGATACGCCGGTCGAGCTGGCGGAGATCCGCAAGCAGTTCGGCGAGGATGTGGCCAACCTCGTGGACGGGGTCACCAAGCTGAACAAAATCCCCTTTTCCACCCGCGAGGAACAGCAGGCCGAAAACGTGCGCAAAATGCTGCTGGCGATGTCCGAGGACATCCGGGTGATCATCATCAAGCTGGCCGACCGGTTGCATAACCTGCGCACCATCGGCTCGCTGCCCGAGCAGAAGCGCCGCGACAAGGCCAAGGAAACGATGGATATTTTCGCCCCGCTCGCGCACCGGCTCGGTATCCGCGCGGTCAAGGAGGAGCTTGAGGACCTGTCGCTGCGCATCCTCGACCCGGTGGCCTACAAGGAGATCGAGGACGCTCTCGCACTGCGCGAAAATGAGCGCAGCGCCTTTCTTGAAAGCATCCAGCAGCGCATCCGTGATCGGCTGGCAGAATTCGATATGAAGCCGTTTGTCGCCGGCCGGATCAAGAGCATTACCGGCATCTACCGCAAGATGTACATGCACGGGCGCGCTTTTGAGGAGATTTACGACATCTACGCCGTTCGGGTGATCGTGGATACAGTTAACGATTGTTACAATGTTCTCGGCATCATCCACGACATGTTCCGGCCGCTTCCCAACCGCTTCAAGGATTATATTTCTACCCCGAAGGCCAATATGTACCAGTCGCTGCACACCACCGTCATCAGTAAGGAGAAGATCCCCTTCGAGGTACAGATCCGTACCTGGGAGATGCACTATACGGCGGAATACGGCATCGCCGCGCACTGGAAATACAAGCTCGGCATTCAGCGCAAGGATAAGCTGGAGGAACGGCTGGCCTGGGTGCGGCAGTTCATCGAAAACCAGAAGGACGTCGACGACGCGGAGGATATCGTCCGCAGCATCAAGACCGACCTGTCCTCCGACGATGTGTTTGTGTTCACCCCGAAGGGGGATGTGCTGACCCTGCCGGTGGGCGCGACGGTGATCGATTTTGCCTACGCGATCCACACGGCGGTGGGCAACCGCATGGTGGGAGCCAAGGTGGACGGGCGGATCGTGCCGCTCGACTATGTGGTAAAGACCGGCGAGATCGTGGAAGTCATCACCGCGTCGGGACAGGGGCGCGGGCCGAGCCGCGACTGGCTGAACATCGTCAAGACCGGCGAGGCGCGCAACAAGATTCGCTCCTGGTTCAAGAAGGAGCGCCGGGAGGAAAACATCGAGCAGGGCAAGCAGGAGCTGGAACGGGAGATGTCCCGCAACGGCATCCGGCTTTCGGGCGAGCGGCTCGAGGAGTTCCTGCTCAGCCAGAGCAAAAAGCAGCACTGTGCCTCACTGGAGGATTTTTATGCCGCGATCGGCTACGGCGGGGTGCTGCTGTCCCGCATCGTGCCGCGCATGAAGGAGGACTACCTCCGGCAGGTGCGTTCGGAGGAGGAAATCCAGCCCGAGGACGTCGTCACGGTGCCGCACCGGCACAACAACGGCGGCGTCATCATCGACGGTATGGACAACTGCCTGGTGAAATTCGCCCGGTGCTGCAACCCGGTGCCGGGGGACGACATCATCGGCTTTATCACCCGCGGCTACGGTGTATCCATCCACAAGCGCGACTGCACCAACGTACCGCGGGAGCTGGCGCTCGCGCCGGAGCCGGAGCGCTGGGTGCACGTCTACTGGGAGGATGACGCTGACAAGGAATTCAAGGCGACACTGTATATCGAGGCGCAGAACCGGCATACGCTGCTCGCGGATATTACCACCCAGCTCGCGTCCATGCACGTGATGATCCACGCCATCAACGCGCGGGAACCCAGAGACGGCCAGGCGCAGATGAGTCTGACCCTTGGGGTCAGCAGCCTGGATCACCTGAAATCGGTGGGGGCGCGGCTGGCAAAGATTCCGGGGGTGGAGCGGGTTTCGCGCTCCAACGCCGGTTAAAGGAAAGGGAAAAAGGATGAAAGTCATTTGTCTGCCGGTGGGGGAGCTGGCGACTAACTGTTATCTGGCCGCGGATGAAAACGGCGCGGCGGCAGTGATCGATCCGGGCGACGCAGCACAGGAGATTCTGGCCAGAGCGGCGCAGGAGAAGCTGACGATCGCCGCGGTGCTGCTGACCCACGCACATTTTGACCATATGCTCGCCGCCGGAGAAATCCGGGAGGCGACCGGCGCGCCGCTGTATGTGTATGCCGACGATCAGCCGGCGCTCTCCGACCCGGTACGCAGCCTGACGGCGTTTTTCACGCCCGGGCAAGACCTGCGGCTGACCGCCGACCGCGTGGTGCGGGAGGGGGATGTCATCGAGGCGGGGCAGCTGCGCTTTTCGGTGCTGCACACCCCCGGCCATACGCCGGGGAGCTGCTGCTATCTGTGCGGGCGCACGCTGTTCTCCGGTGACACCCTGTTCATGGGCAGCGAGGGCCGCACCGATTTTCCCGGCGGCGACCCGCACGCACTGGCCGCCTCTCTGCGGCGGCTGGCTGCGCTTGAAGGGGACTGTGCCGTTTATCCCGGCCACGGTCCCGCCACCACCCTTTCCCGGGAGAGGGCGGAAAATCCATATGTAACGGGACGATACGATGAATTTGATACTTAACGGGCACAAATTCCGCTACGAAATCGAAAATATCTGCCGGCTGTTCCTGCCGCAGGAGCCGGTCACGGTGCTGTGGGACGCGCCGGAGGACGCCGCGTCCGGCGGCCTGACAGCGTATACCAGGCTTATACGCGGGGAGGCCGGGACGACCATTCGCTGTGTGCTGACGCTGGAGGATTTCCGGCAGGAACGCGAGTGGACGGTGGACAACGCCGATCCGGAATACCGCGACGAGTGCGAGCTGCGCATGGCGGAAAAGCTGTATGAGCTGTTCTGCGCGCTGTTCGGCTGCACTTTGCAGTGGGGGATTGTCACCGGGGTGCGCCCGGTCAAGCTGCTGCGCCGGCTCATCCGCGAGCAGGGCGAGGAACAGGCGCTGCGCTGGTTCCGTGAACGGCTGCTCGTCGGGGAGGACAAGACTGCATTATGCCGGCGCACACTGGAGGCGGAGGACAAAATCCTGTCGCTCTCCCGGCCGGATTCGTTCAGCCTGTATGTGTCGGTGCCGTTCTGCCCGACCCGCTGCGACTACTGCTCCTTCGTCTCCCAAACGGTGGAGCGCGCGGCGCGGCTGATCCCCGCCTATGTCGAGCGGCTGAACGAGGAGATTGCCTATACCGGCGCGCTGGCCAAAAGCCTTGGCCTGCGGCTGGAGACGGTGTATTTCGGCGGCGGTACCCCGACCACACTGTCCGCCGAACAGCTCGCGGCGGTGCTGCGGGCGGTGGAGGACAGCTTTGACCTGTCCGCGCTGCGGGAATACACGGTGGAGGCCGGCCGCCCGGACACGGTGGCCGAGGATAAGCTGCGCACCCTCAAGGCGGCGGGTGTGTCCCGCGTGAGCATCAACCCGCAGACGCTGCGGAACGACGTGCTGCGCGCCATCGGCCGCCGGCACACGGTGGAGCAGTTCTATGACGCTTTTGCGCTCGCGCGGCGCTGCGGGCTCGACAACATCAACACCGACCTGATCGCCGGACTGCCCGGGGACGACGCCGAGGGCTTTTACGGCACCTTGGAAGGTATACTTTCGCTTGCACCGGAAAGCATAACGGTGCATACGCTGAGCATGAAGCGCGCCTCCAACCTGGTGATCCAGCGCCGCGCCGACTACCGGGCGCAGGATGACGCGGTGCGCATGGTGGCGTATTCGGCCCGGCGGCTGCCGCAGGCCGGCTACCATCCCTATTACCTCTACCGCCAGAGCCGGATGGTCGGCAACCAGGAAAACGTCGGCTGGGCACTCGATGGCCGCGACGGCCTGTACAACGTATACATCATGGACGAAACGCATACCATCCTCGCCTGCGGGGCGGGTGCGGTGACCAAGCTCAAGCAGCCGGGCACCGACCACCTCGAACGCGTGTTCAACTACAAGTTCCCGTATGAGTACAACGCGGGGCTGGAGGAGATGCTGGCCAGGAAAGAGCAGGTGAAGGCCTTTTATGAAAAATACGGCGCCAAAACGGATTTTACAGCTTGCGCAGATCAATGAGCACGCCCGCACCGCGCCCGAAGCGCTGGTCGCGGAGGAAAACCGCCGCTACCGGGAGGACCTCGAGGCGCTCGCCGTCTTTCTGGCGGACAGCGACAACGGCCGGCGGCTGACTATGTTGTCAGGGCCGTCCTCATCGGGCAAGACCACTACCGCGCTGCTGCTGCGGGACAGCCTGCGGGCTAAGGGGCTCGATGCCCATGTGGTGTCGCTCGACAACTTTTACCGCGGGCGCTTCTGTGCGCCGCGGCTCGAAAACGGCGAATACGACTATGAGGCGCTCGAGGCGCTCAACCTCGAGCAGCTGCACCGCTGTATGAAGGCGCTGCTGCAGGACGGCTGTGCGCAGCTGCCGCGCTTTGACTTCGTGACCGGCCGCCCCGCGCCGGAAACTACTCTCTTACAGCTCGAACGGGATTCGGTGGTGATTTTCGAGGGCATCCACGCGCTCAATCCGGTGTTTGAACAGCATCTGCCGCGCGAGCATGTGTACAAGGTATTTGTCAACACGCTGACCCCGATTTACAGCGGCGACGAAAAATGGGTGCGCCGGCGCGACCTGCGGCTGGTGCGGCGCCTGCTGCGCGACGAGCGGTTCCGCAGCAGTTCTCCGGAAAACACCTTGAACATGTGGCGGCAGGTGGTGCGGGGCGAAAATCTCTACCTGTTTCCTTATGTCGATACGGTGGACTGGATCATCGACACCACCCACGCCTATGAACCGTGCCTGTTCGCCGGCGAACTGCTGCCGCGGCTGCACACGGTGGCGGACGATCATCCGGACGCCGAACTGGCCCGCCATCTCGAGCAGGTGCTCGACGCCTTCGTGCGTCTGCCGGATGCGCTGGTGCCGGCAGACAGCCTGCTGAGGGAGTTCCTCGGCGGCAGCATTTACGCCGAGTAACCGTTTTTGCCGGCCGGAAAAGGAGCCGTGTGCCTCTTGGACGGTGCCGGATGAGCAGGGAAAACGTATGGTTCGGCTGCTGGTTGGAAGCAAAGCATGACGGCGCGGTGCCTGGTTCATAAGGCGGAGAGGCGGCAAGTCGGGCAGCTTAATGCTGTTTTCTGTCCTTTTCCCGCCGATTTCCGGAAGGGCGGCGTGCGCGGCCGGGCCAATAGGCTGTCGGAGGATAGCCTGCGTTTATTTCCGGTTTCATTCGATGGTTGAATTTACCGGGAAAAAGGAGTATACTAAAGGCAGCAAAGCAAAAAGGTGTTCCAAACCGGATACGGCGGACGATGCAGCCCGCCGCAGCAGGAAAGGGAGGAAGAGAGTATGGCAAGCTTTGAAGAGGTTCTGTATAAAGCCAAGTCGGTGGCGGAAACCGCCGGCAAGAAAACTGCAGATTTTGTGGAGGTTACCCGCCTGAAAATGAATGCGGCGGAGATCGAAAAGGATATCGCCGCGACCTTTGAGGGCCTTGGCCGCCTGATTTACGACGGCCGCAAGGATGAGCAGGACGTCACCTCGATGGTGGACGAATGCGTCCTCAAGGTGGATGAGCTGCAGGCCAAGCTCGACGAGGTACGCAAAAAGATCTACGAGTACCAGAAGGCGGTGCGCTGCGAAAAATGTGGCACGGTCAACACCGACGACTCGGCTTACTGCAAGCGCTGCGGCGCGCGCATCGGGGAATAACCGGACGGTGCACAACATAGGGGCAAACCTGCGGGTTAGCCCCTATGCTTTTATTATGGCGGAATGTCTGGATTGCGCAGAAAGGGGTTGGCGGCAGCCATGAATATCCCGTTGGAACAATACCGGCAGGCGGCGGACTACATCCGCGCGCACCTGACCGGACAGCCGGAGGTGTGCCTGGTGCTCGGCTCCGGGCTCGGCCGTCTGGCTGATGAGGTGGAGGATGCCGTGCGGATCCCTTATGCGGATATCCCCGGCTTTCCCCGTTCAACGGTGGCCTCCCACGCCGGCATGATGCTGTGCGGAAGGCTCTGCGGCCGCGAGGTGATCGTGATGGCCGGGCGATTCCACTATTACGAGGGCTACGACATGGAGACAGCGGCCTTTTACGTACGGGTGATGCACCTGCTGGGGGTGCGCCGTCTGCTGCTGACTAATGCCGCCGGAGGGGTGAACCCCGATTTCCGGGTGGGCGATTTCATGCTCATTACCGATCACATCAAGCTGTGCGCCGAAAGCCCGGCACGCGGCGCGGAGGAGCCGGCCTTCGGTCCGCGCTTTTTCGACATGACCCGCACCTATTCGCCGGCGCTGCTCACCCTCGCGCGCACTTGCGCGCAGACGCTCGGGCAGCCGCTGCGGGAAGGGGTCTATTTCTTCATGGCCGGTCCGCAGTTTGAAACGCCGGCGGAAATCCGCGCGGTCCGCCTGCTCGGCGGGGACGCGGTAGGCATGTCCACCGTGCCGGAGGCGATCGCCGCTGCGCAGTGCGGGATGGCGGTGCTGGGCATCTCCTGTATCACCAACATGGCGGCGGGCATGGTGCCGCAGTCCACGGTGAGCGACGACGAGGTGACGGTCAACGCTGCGCAGGCTTCGGGGCGGTTCATCCGCCTGATGAAGGCGATCCTCGGGGCCTTGGAAAGGGAGGATGCAGCGTGTGAAAAATAGTTTTTCACACGGCTGTTTATACCGTTCCGGTGCTATGCACCGGGATTTTGTCCGCCTGACGGCCGGCAAAACCGATCCAAATAGAAAAAGGAATGGGGATTGACATGCTGTTTCGGCATATTGATGTACTGCGGGCGGACGGCACGCTGCTGCCGGCGGTGTTCGTTGGGGTGCGGGATAAGCGTATTGCCTATATAGGAAAAGAAGAGCCGGTGGGGGACTGGGGCGAAACGGTGGACGGCGCCGCTTACCTGATGATTCCCGGCCTGGTCAACAGCCACACCCACGTGGCGATGACCCTCATGCGTGGCTACGGCGACGACATGCCGCTCGACCGTTGGCTCAACGACCGGATTTTTCCCTTTGAGGATAAGCTGACCGGCGAGGACGTGTACTGGGGCAGCCTGCTCGGCATCGCCGAGATGCTGCGCAGCGGCACCACCTCGTTTTCGGATATGTACTATTTCTGCGACCGGGTGGCGCAGGCGGTGCGGGAAAGCGGCATCAAGGCGAATATCGGCCGCGGCATCAGCTGCTTCGACCCGGATAAGCGGTTTGCCGATCTGCCGGCGTACCGGGAGCTGACGGAACTGCTCGATGGCGTGCACGGGGAGGACGACGGCCGCATCCAAATCGATGTCGCGCCGCATTCGGAGTATACCACACGGCCGGATATCCTGGCGGACGCTGCGCAGCTCGCCGCGGATCACCGCGCCCGCATGCAGGTGCACGTCTCCGAGACACGCAAAGAGCATCTCGAATGCGTGGGACGGCATGGAATGACCCCGGCGCAGGTGCTCGAGAAGACCGGCGTGCTGGATCAGCCGGTGACGGCGGCGCACTGTGTGTGGCTGAGCGAACCGGATATGGCGCTGTTCGCCGCGCACGGCGTGACGGCGGCCCACTGCCCGAAAAGCAACCTCAAGCTCGCCAGCGGGATCGCTCAGGTGGAGAAGATGCAGCGTACGGGTATGTCTGTGGCGCTCGGCACCGATTCGGCGGCGAGTAACAACGCGCTCGACATGCTCGAGGAGATGCGTACCGCGGCGCTCATCGCCAAGGGGGTGTCGCTGGATCCCTGTGCGCTGTCTGCCGGGACGGTGCTGCATATGGCGACCCGCGAAGGGGCGCTCTCACAGGGACGCGAGGACTGCGGCGACATCGCCGAGGGCATGCGGGCGGATCTCGTACTGCTGCGCCGGGACAGCACCCGGATGACCCCCTGCCACAACGCGCTGTCCAACCTGCTGTACGCGGCGCAGTCCGCGGATGTGGCTATGACAATGGCCGACGGCCGGGTACTGTACCGCGATGGGCAGTTCCCGACCCTTGACATCGAGCGGATCCGGTGGGAGACAAACCGCTGCGTGGCCCAGCTGCTGAAAAGGACGTGAATCGTTTGGCCGAACGCAAAAAACAGAGCTTTCTGCAGGGCGCTTTGATTTTGTCGCTCGCCGCGGTGCTCACCAAGGTGATCGGCGCCCTGTTTTTCAAAATACCGCTGAAAAACCTCAATTCCACCGCCTACGGTTATTTTGAGGCCACCTACAACGTGTACGTGCCGATTTATACCGTGTGTACGGCCGGTTTCCCGACGGCGGTTTCCCGTATGGTGTCCGAGAGCATCGCGCTCGGGCGCTACCGGGATGTGAAGACCATCTTCCGGGTCGCGTTCCGGGTGTTTCTGGTCACCGGCCTGGTGGGCACGCTGCTGATGCTCGGCCTGTCGTCTTTTTATCCGGAGTTCGTCAACCTGCCGAACACCCGGCTGACCATGATCGTAATGGCGCCGGCGATCCTGTTCTGCTGCCTCGTTTCGGCCTACCGTGGCGTCTATGAGGGGTCGCGCAACATGACCCCAACGGCGATTTCGCAGATCGTCGAGGCGGTGGGCAAGCTGCTGTTCGGGCTGAGCCTGGCGGCCGGCGCGCTCCAGCTCGGGCAAAGCCGGTTCGCTGCCGGGCTGCCGGTATACGGCCGGATGGCCGAAACGGCCGAGCAGGCGGTGGAGTTCAGCCTGCCGTATGTGGCGGCTGGCGCGATGATCGGTGTAACGGCCGGCTCCTTTTTCGCGCTGCTGTATATCATGATCCGCTACCGTGCCCGCGGGATCGGCTTCACCCGGACGGAGCTCGGCGGCGCGCCGCCGTCGCCCTCTTCCCGGCGGATGTTCCGCAGCCTGCTGCGGGTGGCGATCCCGGTCGCGCTCGGCACGCTGGCCACCCAGCTGACAAATATGATCGACGTGGTGTCGCTGCAGAAGTGTCTGGCGATCGTCATGGAGCGCAGCGGCGATATCGTGGAGGGCATGTACGCCGCCCAGATCGCGGCCGACGGCACCACCGACGTGCTGGGCTTTCTGACCGGCAACCGCGGCGCGGTGGTTACCTTTACCAACCTCGTGCCCAACGTCACCCTTACCTTCGGCATCAGTGCGCTGCCGCTGATTACCTCGGCATGGGCGCTGCGGGATAAGCGCAAGCTCAAATCCACCGTTTCGCTGGTGTTGCGGATCACCATGCTGGTGGCCACCCCGTGCGGCATCGGACTGGCGGTGCTGGCCCGGCCGATCATGCGCATGGTCTATGACGACGTGACCGCGCAGGTCGCCGGCCCGATGCTCGAGGTAATGGGCATCGCGGTGATTTTCATCTGTCTGGTGGCGCCGATCAACGCTATGCTCCAGGCGGTCGGACGCGCCGACATCCCCGCCAAGATCGTGCTCGTCGGCGGGGCGGTCAAGCTGCTGCTCAACACCACGCTGGTGCTCAATCCCTACATCAACATTATGGGATCCGCGTACAGTACCCTTGCGTGCTATGTGGTGATGGTGGTGCTCAGCCTGATCGCGCTGCTGAGGGTGGTGCGCGTGCGGCTGAAGTGGCGGGGGATCTTTCTTAAGCCACTGTTTTCCGGCGTGCTGTGCGGGGTGGCGGCCTGGGCGGCCAACGGCCTGCTCGCGCGCATTATGCCGGGGACCGTGGCCACCATTCTGGCCATCCTCATTGCCGGCATTGTCTACGTGCTTTTGCTGCTTCTGCTCGGGGCATTTACCCGCGAAGATATTTTAATGCTGCCAAAAGGACAAAAAATTGCACAAATACTTGAAAAACGCGGCTGGATAGGGTAATATATAAGCAGTTTTCAAAAATCCGCCGTATTTTGAGGGTTTTACATGGCTGTTTCGTTTGAATTTAAGGAAAAATACACAATAAGTGATCTGCTCGAGATCATGCGCCTGCTGCGCACCCCGGAAGGGTGCCCGTGGGACCGCGAGCAGACCCACGAAAGCATCCGGTCGAACCTGCTGGAGGAAACCCACGAGGCACTTGAGGCCATCGACCGCGGGGATATGCCGCTTTTGCAGGAGGAGCTCGGCGACGTGCTGCTTCAGGTGCTTCTCCACAGCCGCATGGAGGAGGAAGCCGGGCGCTTCGATCTCGACGACGTGGCGGACGCAGCATGCAAAAAGCTTATCTTCCGCCACCCGCACGTCTTCGGCTCCGCCGCTGCGGCGAGCGGGGAGGAGGCGCTGGACGTCTGGGATGCGGCGAAGCGCACGGAGAAGGGGCAGAAAACCACTGCTGAGGCGATGGCGAGCGTTCCGGAGAATCTGCCCGCCCTCTGGCGCGCGGAGAAGATGCAGAGCAAGGCGGCAAAGGCGGGCTTTGAGTGGCCCGACGTCGGCTGCGCCGTGGATAAGCTCCGCGAGGAGACGGAGGAGCTCGCCGCAGCCGTCGCGGAGGGGGACGCCGATCACATCGCCGAGGAGCTCGGCGATACGCTCTTCGCCGCGGTGAAGGTCGGGCGCTTCTGCGGCGCGGACCCGGAGGCGGCGCTTCACCGCTGCTGTGAAAAATTCCTGCGCCGCTTCTCGGCGACGGAGGCGGTCTGCGCGCAGCACGGCGAGAATATGGCGGAGCTGCCCATTTCGGAGCTCGAGCGCCGCTATCGGGAGGCAAAGAACTCCGAAAAGGACTGAGTGCCTCATTTTTTCACCGAAAAAGCGCCGAAAAAGCCGGGTTTTTCTTGACAAATCACGTCCAGCGTGGTACCTTGTCGTAGTGCGTGAAAAAACCCTATACGATGGTACCAATGCAAGGGCACAATCATAAGAGGAGGAGAATTTTTTTATGAACAAAGCAGAAATGATCGCCGCGGTCGCGGAGAAGACCGAGATGTCCAAGAAGGACTGCGAGAAGGCAATGACCGCCACGTTTGAAGTCATCACCGCCGCCCTCGAGGCGGGTGAGAAGGTCCAGCTCGTCGGCTTCGGCGTGTTCGAGACCAAGGAGCGCGGCGAGCGCATCGGCCGCAATCCCCGCACCAAGGCGGAAATCAAGATTCCGGCTTCCCGCATTCCCTGCTTCAAGGCAGGCAAGGCTCTGAAGGACGCCGTCGCGAAGTAAGATACGATTTTTTTCAGCAAGAAATGCCGCTCTGTTCTAAAAACCGGGCGGCTTTTTTGCTGGATGGAAGGGAGGAGCCGCTTTATGCGCATCGACAAATATCTAAAAGTCTCCCGCCTCATCAAGCGCCGCACCGTCGCCAACGAGGCGTGCGACGGAGAGCGTATCAGCGTCAACGGCAGGCAGGTAAAGGCAAGCTATCAGGTCAGGGTCGGCGACGTGATCGAGATCGCCTTCGGTCAGCGCACGCTGCGCGTGGAGGTCACGGAGATCAACGAGACCGCCGGCAAAGCCGACGCTGCCGCCATGTACAGGGAAATTCCCTGAGAAAAAGAGAATAAGGAGAAAACAGAGATGGAAAA
>ERZ825896.518-NODE-518-length-50468-cov-9.848075_pt1 | contig 50468 bp, 45 predicted proteins | sample MGYA00519858_ERZ825896 | MGnify/ENA primary metagenome ERZ825896 (study PRJEB31778, sample SAMEA3449214) | human gut metagenome | biome: human gut; feature: human-associated habitat; material: faeces | place: United Kingdom | collected 2010/2012 ... | reverse complement strand
ACACCAGCCGGGTAACCCCCGCCAACGTTGTTACCCCTGTCAGGGGGCAGCAAAGGCAGAAGGGGGATTTTTTGCGTTATTCCTCGAAATTGTGCGCGTCCTTGAGCACCATGTCCTTGACTTTCATCAGGCGGACCTTGGTCGCGCGGTCGTTTTCCTCGAGCTTCATGGAGATGTATTTGATGTTCTTCTCCATTTCGGGGATCATGACGTATTCCAGCGCGTTGACGCGGCGGCGGGTCTTTTCGATCTCAGAGGCGAGCAACTGCGTCTTCTTTTCGGCCTGCGCAAGCTCCAGCATGTCCTGGAACACGGAGGCGAGCGCCCCGAGCGCATCGTCGAGCTCGCCGGAGGTCTGCGCGAAGCCGTAGGGGTAGATGGACGCGGCGTCCTCGCTCTTCGTGTGGAACTCATAGATGGGGACGGAGACCGACATGATGTTTTTGAACGTCATGTCGAGCGTCGCCGACTGCTTGGGGTAGAGCAGCGCCTGCTGCAGCATCTCGGGGGACATCACGCTCGACGCGACGGTCATGGCGCGGTTGGCCTCCTCGATGCCGGCCTCGACCTTGGCGCGCAGCGCCTTGTTCTCCCGCACGATGAGGAAGAACTGCCGCATCAGCTCGTCGCGCTTGTCCTTGAGCAGCCGGTGGCCGCGCACGGCGGTGCGGAGCCGGCCCTTGAGCCGCGTGAGCTCCATCCGGGTCGGATTGATCGTTTTACTGGCCATGAGCGCACCGCCTTACGCCTGCTTTTTGGGCAGGTACTTCTCGATGAACTCGGGCTTGATGCGCTTGAGCTCCGTCTCGGGCAGGATGGAAAGCAGCTCCCAGCCGATGTTCAGCGTCTCCTCGATCGACCGGTTCTCCTCGTAGCCCTGGCTGACGTAGCGCTGCTCGAATTCCTCGGCGAACTTCGCGTACAGCCGGTCCGTGGGCGAAAGGGCGCTTTCGCCGAGGATAGTCGCGAGCTCCTTGGCGTCCTTGCCGGCGGAATAGGCAGCAAAGAGCTGGTTCATGGTGCCCGCGTGGTCCTCACGCGTCTTGCCCGGGCCGATGCCCTTGTCCTTGAGTCGGGACAGGCTCGGCAGCACGTCGACGGGGGGAATGACGCCCTTGCGGTACAGGTCGCGGCTGAGGATGATCTGCCCCTCGGTGATGTAGCCGGTGAGGTCGGGGATCGGGTGGGTCTTGTCGTCTTCCGGCATGGTCAGGATCGGGATGAGGGTGATGGAGCCCTTCTTGCCGATGCGGCGGCCGGCACGCTCATAGAGCGTGGCAAGGTCGGTATAGAGGTAGCCGGGGTAGCCGCGGCGGCCCGGGACCTCCTTGCGCGCGGCGGAGACCTCACGCAGAGCCTCGGCGTAGTTCGTGATGTCGGTCATGATGACCAGCACGTGCATCCCGCATTCGAAGGCCAGATATTCGGCGGCGGTCAGGGCCATACGCGGCGTTGCGATACGCTCGACAGCAGGGTCGTTGGCGAGGTTCGAGAAGACGACGGTGCGGTCGATGGCGCCCGTGCGGCGGAATTCCTGGATGAAGAACTCCGATTCCTCGAACGTGATGCCGATGGCGGCGAAGACGACGGCGAAGTTCGACGCGTCGTCACCCAGCACCTTCGCCTGACGGGCGATCTGGGCGGCCAGCTGCGCATGCGGCAGGCCGGAGCCGGAGAAGATCGGCAGCTTCTGGCCGCGGACAAGGGTGTTGAGCCCGTCGATCGTGGAGATGCCGGTCTGGATGAATTCGTTGGGGTAGTCGCGGGCAGCGGGGTTCATGGGCAGGCCGTTGATGTCCTTCATCTCGGCCGCCAGGACCTCGGGTCCGCCGTCCTTCGGGTGGCCCATGCCGTTGAAGACGCGGCCGAGCATATCCTCGGACACGGCCAGCTCCAGCGGGTGGCCCAGGAAGCGGATCTTGCTGTCCTTCAGGTTGATGCCTGCGGAGTTTTCAAACAGCTGGACGACGGCGGTATCGCCGTTGCACTCGAGGACCTTGCAGTGCCGGACCTCGCCGTTCGGCAGCTCGAGCTCTGCCAGCTCGTCGTAGGTGACGCCCTCGACGTTTTTGACGATCATCAGAGGCCCGGAGACCTCACGGATGGTACGATATTCCCGGATCATTCAGCCTCAGCCTCCTTTGCCACTTCTTCGATCTGCTGTTCCATGTCGGCTTCGATCTGCGCGTAGACGTCCTGGTAGCTTTCCGCCGGGACGGTCTTCGCACGGCCGATGGCGGCTCTGGCCGCGATGGCGTAGAGCTTCCAGATATCCGCGCCGCGCGCGATCGCCGCGTCGCAGAGATCCTTGTACCGCAGGATCAGCTCCAGCAGCCGTGCCTGCCGGTCGAACGACGAATACTGGTCGTTTTCGAGGAAGGCGTTCTGCTGCAAAAAGTCCTCGCGGATCATCTTGGCGGATTCGAGCGTCAGATTGTCGGTGGGGCTCAGCGCGTCCTGACCGACGAGCTTGACGATCTCCTGCAGCTCGGCTTCCTTCTGCAGCAGGGCCATGGCCCGGCCGCGGTTGAGCATGAAGCTTCTGCCGAGATTTTCATCGCACCAGCCGCGCAGCGTGTCGAGATACAGCGAGTAGCTCGTCAGCCAGTTGATGGCCGGGAAATGCCGCGCGTAGGCCAGCGAGGCGTCCAGACCCCAGAAGACCTTGACGATACGCATCGTCGCCTGCGAGACAGGCTCGGAGATATCGCCGCCCGGAGGCGAGACCGCGCCGATGGCGGTCAGCGATCCGCGGCGCTCGTCCGCACCGAGGCACTCGACGCAGCCCGCGCGCTCGTAGAACTGCGCCAGACGCGAAGCGAGGTACGCGGGGTAGCCCTCTTCGCCGGGCATCTCTTCGAGTCGGCCGGACATCTCACGCAGAGCCTCTGCCCAGCGGGAGGTGGAGTCGGCAATGACGGCGACGTCATAGCCCATGTCGCGGAAATACTCCGCGATGGTGATGCCGGTGTAGATGGACGCTTCGCGCGCCGCGACCGGCATATCGGAGGTGTTGGCAATCAGGACGGTCCGCTTCATCAGCGGCTCGCAGGTATTGGGGTCGTGCAGCTCCGGGAACTCCATCAGAACGTCGGTCATCTCGTTGCCGCGCTCGCCGCAGCCGATGTAGACGACGATGTCGACGTCGGACCACTTCGCCAGCTGATGCTGCACGACGGTCTTGCCCGAGCCGAAGGGGCCGGGGACGGCGGCGGTGCCGCCCTTGGCCAGCGGGAACATGGTGTCGATGATGCGCTGGCCGGTCATGAGCGGCTGCGAGGGCGTGAACTTCCGGTCATACGGCCGGGCCACGCGCACGGGCCACTTCTGCATGAGGGTGAGGTTTTCCTCGCCCTTCGCCGTTTCCAGCACGCAGACGGTCTCGGTGACCGTGAACGAGCCGGACTTGATCTCCTTGACGGTACCGGCCACGTTGGGCGGGACCATGATCTTGTGCAGCACGGCGCTCGTCTCCTGCACGGTGCCGATGACGTCGCCGCTGGAGAGCTTGTCGCCCGCCTGAACGGTGGGGACGAAGTCCCACTTCTTTTCCCGGTTCAGCGCCGGGACCTGCACGCCGCGGGCGATGGTCTCGCCGCAGAGTTTGCGGATCTCGGTCAGAGGACGCTGGATGCCGTCATAGATGCCCTCCAGCATGCCCGGGCCAAGCTCCACGGAAAGGGGCATGCCGGTCGTCGTGACCTCGGCGCCGGGGCCGAGGCCGCTCGTTTCTTCATAGACCTGAATGGAGGCGGAGCCGCCCGTCATATTCAGGATCTCACCGATCAGCTGCTGTTTGCCGACGCGGACGACGTCCGCCATATTGGCGTCTTCCATCCCCTCGGCAACGACCAGCGGACCGGATACCTTTACAATTCTACCTGACATTTCATCGGATCCTTTCTAAATTTAAAGGATAGTTAAATGATATTCGAGCCAACGGCCCGTTCCACCGCGGCGTTCAGCGCGCTCATGCCCAGCCCCTGGCTGCCGTTAGCGCCGGGGATGAGGATGACGGCCGGCGTGACGCTCGTCTCGAACTTTGCGATCTGCGGCGCCAGCGCGGCGGCGTAGGTCTCGGTCACATAGATGATGGCGTACGCGTCGGACTGCCGGGTCAGGCGGTGGAAGGCCTCCGCCGCCTCTTCGGCGGATTCCACGGGGAACACGGCGAGCCCCAGAGCCGCAAAGCCCATGACGCTCTCGCGTTCGCCCAAAACTGCGATCTTATACATAAGGCACCTCGCTCAAAAATACAGCTCCCGCAGCCGCGTGCGGATGGTATCGGCAGGAAGCCCGATCTGCAGGCCGTTCACGATCATCCGCGCCGCGGCGATCTCGGTCTCCAGCGCGCAGAGATAGGCGATCACGACCTGCTCGCCGAAGACGACGGTCCGGGCCTTTGCGAAATACGCCGTGAGCGTATCGTCGCACAGCCGCTCGAACGCGGTCAGAGAGCCGGTCTGTGATTCGTCGCCCGCCTGTGCCGCGGCAAAGAGCGCGGAAGCGGCAAACAGCGGGGCAAACGGCTCGTCCTGCCCCAGCGCCCGGCAGATCTCCGCCGGGTCGACGCTGCCGCCGGGGACGAGCACGCCCTCCAGGAAGCCCGCGTCCTTCTGCATCCGGCGGGCACGGACGGCGGCGCGGAGATTCGCGCTGTCCGCCTGCAGAGCGGCATAGCCCATGAGGAAGCTGCTGCCCACCTGCGCAGCTGCGGCATGGTATTCGGCAAAATACGCGCGGTCCAGGATGAGGTCCGCCAGCTGCGGGTCGGCGCTTCTTGACAGCGCGTCGCGCGCGGCCGTCATGGCCTCCAATACCGCCTGCGGCGCGGGGCCTGCCTCGCCGGTCTCATACGCCGTCTTGAGCGCCTGCGCGTCCACGCGGCCGCCGCCGAGCAGCAGGCCGGACGGGTCCTTGCCCATGGCCTCGGCCTTGACGATGGTCTTGGCGTTGTGGTAATCGTAGCGCATGCGGAAGAGGCTGACGATGCCGTCCTTCGGCGCGATCGCCTCCAGATCGTCAAACACGGCGGTGCGGCGGTCGTTCAGCGCCCGGTCCAGCCCGACGCTCAGCACGTCCGCATAGCCGCAGCCCTCCAGGATCCGCGCGGCCTCCTGCACCGAGGAGGCGAGCATCCGCTCCGCCTTTTCCCGGCTCAGCAGCTGCGGCTCCTTCGCCCGCAGATACGCCGACACGAACAGATAGTCGGTATCCCTGCACGCTCTGGTTTTCTTTTTCGTTTGTTCCGTCACATCGGCCTCCCGGCTTCTCAGCCAAACAGCCGGGCCGCGACCTTGCCGGAAAGCTCCGGCCGCAGGCCGTCGACCAGCGTCCCAAGCGAGCAGTTGGTCTCGATCAGACCGTTTTTCAGCACCACGCCGCCGCGGATCGGCCGCGTTTCGGCCGAAAGCGTCAGCTGCGCGGGCTTACCGGCCTTCTGCAGCAGCTCGTTGGCCTTTGCCGTGACGGCTGCGCCGACGCGCTCCCGGTCCTCCGCGGAGAAGATGAGCTCCTCGCAGCCGGACGTGCTCGCGCCGCAGGCCAGATGGGCGCAGAGGGCCTCATACTCTGCCTGCGGCAGCGACCGCAGCTGCTGCTCGGCCTGACGGAAGGCCTTGTCGACAAGCGCCTGCTTCGTCTCGAGCAGCTGCCGGCGCGCGGCCATGCGGGCCGCGCCCTGGTCGCGCTCGAGCTGCTTGGCAGCCTCGGCCTCGACCTCCGCCGAGAGCCGCTGCTGCTCGGCCGCGATCTTTTTGTCATAGTCCGCCGCGATCTGCGCCGCCTTTTCCTCGGCCTGGCCGCGGATGGCGGCGGCTTCCGCTTCGGCGTCCGCGAGAATGCGGGCGGAGATCTTTTCAATTCCGTTCATCGTTTCGCCCTCTTATACAGGGTTACTTGCTGATATTGATGATCATCAGCATGGAAGCCAGCAGGGAAAGAATGGCGTAGAACTCGACCGTGACGCACAGCACCATGCCCTTGGACCAGTGGTCGGGCTTCTTGGCCAGCAGATTGATGGACGCGCAGGCCACGCGGCCCTGTGCGATGGCGGAGATCATGCCGCCGAGCGCCATGGGCAGGCACGCGACAAAGTACTGCAGGCCCTGCGTGATGGTCAGGTCAGGCAGCGAGCCGGACAGCAGACCCATGCGGAAGATGGCAAAGAACCACACGACGAGGCCGTACAGGCCCTGCGTGCCGGGGATGACCTGCAGGATCAGGACCTTGCCGAACTTGGCCGGATCCTCGCACAGCAGACCTGCGCCCGCCTCACCGGTCATGCCGGTGCCCTTTGCCGAACCGATGGCGCACAGCGCCGCCGCGAGACCTGCGCCCAGAAGCGCCAGAGCCAGACCGCCGAATGCATCAAAAAAAGCTTGCATGATGATGTTTCCTCCTTAAGATTGAATGTCTACGTATTTGGTGTTGATCGCAAGGGGTTCAAACGGCTTGCCGCCGTCCTGATAGAATTTTCCGAAGTATTCCAGACACTGCAGACGCAGGTCATGGACATAGCAGCTCAGCAGGTTCAGCGCGAAGTTGAGGCCGTTGCCCAGCGCGGATATGATGAGGAAGATCACGACGTTCCCCGGGATCGCGCCGAGCGTATTGAAGACCGATGCAATGACGGAGCCTGCCAGCATCAGGGTCATCAGTCTGGAATACGAAAGAATGTCGCCGAAGTAGCCCGTCACATGGTTGTAGACGGAGCCGAAGATCGCCGTCACCTTGCCGAAGCCCTTCGCGCTCCAGCCGGAGCCGACCACGACCATCGCAAGACCCACGTACAAAACGATGTTCGTCACGCCGAGCGCCATGCACGCGATGCCCGCGAACACGATCCACCAGGTGAGCTCCTCCCAGATTGCGTCCATGATCTGGCCCTTCTTGATCTTCTCGACAAAGCTGATGGCCATGCCGGTCACAATCTGGACAAAGCCGAGGGCCATGGCGCCGATCAGGATGGTGATGGTGTCATCCAGCGGGGTAAAGAGCGACGGGAGCGCCTTGAACGTGGTGTCGGGGTCAATGATGCCGACGAGCTGCGGCAGGAAGTCGCCGAAGAAGCCGCCGGTCAGCGCGCCCATGAGGAACGTGCTGATGCCGCAGGAGAACATGAGGCCGAACATCTGCCCGCTCGTTCCCTTCGGCCGGGACTTTTTCGTGATGATGATGGAAGCCAGGATCATCAGAAGCCCGTAGCCCATATCTGCCATCATGATGCCGTAGAACAAAATGAAGAACGGCGCCATAAGGGGGTTCGGGTCCACGCCGTCGTAGGCCGGCAGCGAGTACATCTCCGTGACCATGTTGAGCGGCCACGTCAGCTTGTTGTTCTTGAGCTTGACCGGCACGTCGGGGTATTCCTCCGGTGCCGGGTCCGTCAGCTCCCACGCGCAGCAGAAGCCGGAGAGCAGCGCCTCGAGCTTTCCCACGTCCTCGCACGGCACCCAGCCGTCCAGGCAGAAGGCCTTCTCGGAGTGTACCAGCCGGTCGGCCGCCTGCGCCTTGGCGATCTCCTGCGTGCAGCGGTCAAAGGCCAGCTGCAGCGCGGACTTCTGTTCAGCAAGTGCGGTCAGCTCCGCAAGCTTTTCGGCGTCCTGCTGTTCGCAGGCGGCAATGGCCTCGTCGGTCCGGCGGATATTCTCCGCCGCCGTGCCCTGCACGCCGTCAAACGTGGTCAGGGCGAAGCCCGCCTCACGCAGTGCCGCGCCCACGGCCTCCGCCGCACATTTGTGGACGAAGACGAGCAGATACAGGCTCTGCTGGTCGGCGCTGATCTGCTCGAGCTGCACTTCAGCCGCCGCTTCAAAGACTCTGGCGCGCAGCGCCTCCAAGTCTGTCTGCGCCGGGACGGTGCCGAGCAGGATGCGCGTGTGCTGCGTCCCGAGAGTCTCCAGCGGGAGCGGCAGCTGCTGCCATGGCACGAAGCTCTCGCGCACGGCCGTCAGCCTGCTTTTTTCCGCGGCCAGGCGGCTGCGCGCGTCCTGCGCGTCCAGAACGGCCTGGGCCGTGTCCAGCGCGGCGGCATAGGCCTCATCGCTGAACAGCTCGCCGATGGTCTTCTCCGGCCGGGCGGCAAACAGACCGCCCTTTTTGGTTTCATAGTGTTTGAGGGTCTCCAGTGCGGATGTGAGCCGGGCGGACGTGCGGAGCAGCGCATCCGCGCTTTTCCCGTCTCCGGCACAGAACACCTGCACCCCCTGCGTATCCGTCAGCGCGCACGGCGCGCCGATCTCGACGCTGCCGAGCAGCTGCAGCTGGCGGATCAGCTGCGTCTGCTCCTCCGAAACGCCGCAGATCCGCAGCTTTTTCATTTTTAAGATTGCCATTCGCTGTCCCAGATCCTCTCTACGATCATTGACGCAGCCGCGTCAGCGTGGCTTTTCGCCGCCTGTTCCAGCGCCGCGCACTGCTCTGCCGTGGTTTTGTTCAGCTCGGCGCTGAACGCCTGTGCCTGTTCGTCTGCCAGCCGCTTTGCCTCGCGCAGCTGTTCCTGCGCGCCGGCCGATACGGCCAGCAGACGTGCCGCGCCGTCTTTTTCCGCCTGCGCGGCAAGATCCGCAGCCTGCTGGCGGGCCTGCTCGCAGCACGCGCGGGCCTGCTTTTCCGCTGCAGAGATCACATCGATTTCCTGCATTGCCAATTCTCTCACCTCCCGGATGGCACACACGGCGCTGCTTTCTATAAAAGCAAACGCCGCAGTTCCAAATCAAAAATTACATGGTTTATATCTATTTTCATGTACTGGCGTCAGTTGACAAGGGCACACATGGTTTTCCCGGGCCTGGACAGCAGCTGGCCATGCTCCGGGAAAATTCGAAGACCCGCCGGGCACTCCGGCGCGTTTTTCGCAAGGCAGAGGACGCAGGGGCCTGACATCATACCGTCAGGTCTGCCGAGGCCCGTTCCTTTGGGCCGAGGCCTTGCTAGCGCCTGTCAAGGACGATAACGCAGCGAAAGGCGGGCCGGAACATCCTGCGGGCATGTGTGCTCTTGTTAACTGACGCCAGCGTACTTATCTTATTCAGTCTATCATAGCCGTTAAGATTCCGCAATAGATTTTCGATACAAAATGTCTGATTTCGCTTTTCCCGAAAAAATGCGTTTCATCGCTGGCATTTCTCCAAAACATGCGATATAATAAATAATTGAGCGCATAGGAGGGTTTGCCATGGAATCGTATCTGAGCGGCTACTGCCGCACCATCAACGCCTCGCGCATGGTCCTCGTGGAGGACGGCGAGGCTGACTGCGACTACGAGCGCTGCGATTACCGGGACGTCTGTCCGATCGGCCGGCAGATTGCCGGACTTCTGGAGCATGGGGAGGAGCAAGCATGAATATCTGCCTGTACGGGGCCTCGAGCCCGGAGATCGATCCTGTTTATCTGGACGCCGCTTATGCCTTCGGCCGCCTGCTCGCGCAGCATGGGCACACGCTCGTCTACGGCGGCGGAGCGCAGGGCGTGATGGGCGCCGCGGCCCGCGGCGCATATGAAGCGGGCGGGAAGATCACCGGCATCGCGCCGACGTTTCTGCAGGTGGACGGCATTTTGTTCGACCACTGCACCGAATTTCTCCTGACCGACACCATGGCCGAGCGCAAGACCGCCATGATCGCCCATGCGGACGCGTTCGTCATGGCCCCGGGCGGCTTCGGCACGCTGGAGGAATTTTTTGAGGTGCTGACGCTCAAGCAGCTGGGGCGGCACAACCCGGCCATCGCCGTGCTCAATACCGGCGGCTTCTATGACAGCCTGCAGAGCTTCGTCCGCTCCGCGGTGGAGCGGCGCTTCATCCGCCCGGCCTGCCTGCAGATCTACGCGCTGCTGCCGACGCCGGAGGAAACGCTGGCCTATCTCGAGCAATACGACGCGGCGGCGCTCGATGTCCGCCATCTGAAAAATATCTGACTTCCGGTCCCGCCTGGCGCAGCTTCTGCGCCGGGCGGGACTGTCATTTCGACAGTTTCGAATACTTTCCCATTCGTTTCGCTTGACAGGAACGCAGCGCGGGTGATACCTTATAAAAAACAACGCTTTTTGCAGACGGCACGCCGTCTGCCCCGGAGTTTGCGTATGAAAACCAGAAAAAAGGGCCTCTGGGTCCTGCCGCTCGCGGCGTTGCTCGCGGGGATCTTTTTCCTATCGTTCCTGATCGGCCGCTACCGCGTCCCTGCCCTGCAGGTGCTGCGGCTGCTGACGGATCGGTTTTTGTCCCTCATCTCCTTCGGCCGCTGGGGTCTCGCGCCCACATGGACGGCGGAGGAGGCCTCGGTCGTCGTCCAGATCCGCCTGCCGCGGATCCTCTCCGCCGCGCTCATCGGCGCGGCGCTCTCGGCCGCGGGCGCGTCGTATCAGGCGATGTTCCGCAACCCCATGGTCTCGCCGGATCTGCTCGGCGCGTCCACGGGCGCGTGCTTCGGCGCGGCGCTGGCAATTTTGCTCGGCGCGGGCTATGCGGTGATCACGGCAAGCTCGTTTCTCTTCGGCCTTGCGGCCGTGGGGCTCACCTATCTGGTCGGCCGGCTCAGCCGCATCCGCTCGACACTGGCGATGGTGCTGGCGGGCATGATGGTCGGTTCTCTGTTTTCCGCAGGGACCTCGTTCATCAAGCTCGTCGCCGACACGACCGACCAGCTGCCCGCCATCACCTACTGGCTGATGGGGGCACTGACCGCTGTTCGTTTAGACGATCTGCACTTTGCCATGGTTCCCATTTTGTGCGGCCTGATCCCACTTTTTTTTCTGCGGTGGCGGCTGAATCTTCTGTCCGTCAGCGAGGCGGAGGCCCGCAGCATGGGCGTCAACACCCGGCTGCTGCGCCTGCTCGTCATCCTCTGCGCCACGCTGGCGACCGCGGCGAGCGTCTCCATCAGCGGCATGATCGGCTGGGTGGGGCTCGTGATCCCGCATATCTGCCGGCTGCTCGTCGGGCAGGACACGCAGCGGCTGCTGCCTTGCTCGATGCTACTGGGCGCGAGCTTTCTGATGCTGGTCGACGATCTGGCCCGCTGCCTTGCCGCGAGCGAGATCCCGCTCGGCATCCTCACGGCCTTCGTCGGCGCGCCGCTGTTTCTCTATCTCATCGTCAAAGGAGGGAGGCGGCATGATGCAGATTGACGTGCAGGACCTTGTCTTCTCCTACGGCGGCGCGGACGTGCTGCAGGGCGTCAGCTTCTGCGCGGACAAGGGCGAGCGCATCGCCGTGCTCGGCCCGAACGGCGTGGGAAAAAGCACGCTGTTCCGCTGCCTGCTCGGCTTTCTGGAGCCGAGGCGCGGCTGCGTGAAGATCGCCGGGCGCGACGTGCAGGCGTATTCCCGCCGCGCGCTGGCGGCGGAGCTGGCCTATATCCCGCAGTCGTACCACCCGGTCTTCGACCATACGGTGCTCGAGAGCGTCCTGATGGGCCTGAGCGCGCAGCTCGGTGCCTTTGACCGGCCCTCGCGCGCGCAGGCGGCGCGCGCGATGCAGATCCTTTCGGAGCTCGGCATCGCGCCGCTGGCCGAGCGCGGCTGCACGCACATCTCCGGCGGCGAGCGGCAGCTGATGCTGCTGGGCCGCGCGCTCATGCAGAACGCGCACACGCTCATCATGGACGAGCCAACGGCGAGTCTGGACTACGGCAACAGCTTCCGCGTCATGCAGCGCATCGAGTCGCTCTCCGCCGGAGGCTACAGCGTGATTTTCTCCACGCACGAGCCGAATCAGGCCTTCCGCTACGCGACGAAGGTGCTCGCGCTCAAAGACGGGCGGGTCCTCGCCTTCGGGCTGCCGGCCGACGTGCTGACGCCGGAGCTGCTCGAAGCGCTCTACGGCGTCCGGGTCGCCGTCACGCAGGTTTTGGCCGGGGGACAGAGCTTTTCCGTCTGTACGCCGTATGGCGGGGAGGAGCTTTGATGTTTACGTGGATGCCGGAGATGATCCGGCTCATGCAGAACGCCAACGCGCGCAGCGAGTATCACCGGCAGCTCGCCGCCATCCTCGCACCGAAGCTGGCCGGCTGCCGCACGCTCTGCGACGCGGGGTGCGGGCTGGGCAGCCTCTCGGCAGCGCTGAGCCCGTATTTTGACGCGATCACCGCCGCCGACGTCTCCGACGCCGCGCTGGACGTGCTGCGCGAGACCATCCAGACGCAAAACCTCACCAATATCACCCCCCTGCCCTGCGATCTGCTGCAGAGCACAGACCGGACGCGGTATGACGGCATGGTCTTCTGCTTTTTCGGCAGTCTCGCGGAGATCCTGCCCGTGGCGCGCAGGCAGTGCGCCAAAACGCTTGTCATCATCAAAAAAAATTACAAGCTGCACCGCTTTTCCCTGACCGCGCAGCCCATCCGCGGCGAGACCGCGCCCGCGGCCTGCGAGGCGCTGCGCGCGATGGGCATCCCGTTTACCTTCGACACGCAGGAGCTCGAGCACGGGCAGCCGTTTGCCTCGCTGGACGAGGCCGTGCAGTTCTTCCGCATCTACAGCAAGGACGAAGCACCCGGGGCCGTCACGCCCGAGGCCGTCCTTCCCCGCCTGCAGAAGACCGGCGACGACGCGTTCCCCTACTATCTGCCGCAGATCAAGCGGCTCGGTATTCTGACGATCAAGATGGAGGATCTACTATGAAAGAGCTGTTTACATCCATGCTGCAGGCGCTCTCGGACGGGCAGAGCGTCGTGCTGTGCAGCATTCTCGCCTCGTCCGGCTCCACGCCGCGCGGCGCGGGCGCAAAAATGGCCGTCTTCGCCGACGGGCATACGGTCGGCACCATCGGCGGCGGCAATGTAGAGAAGTGCTCCGGCGAAAAGGCGCTGGAGGTTTTGCAGAGCAAGCAGTCGCTGGTGCAGGGCTACTGCCTCGCTCCCAACCAGGTCGCCGACATCGGCATGATCTGCGGCGGCAATGTGACGGTCTATTTCCAGTACTTTGACCCGGCAGACGAAAACGGCCGGGCGCTGCTGCAGGGCATCCTGGAGCTGCTGCGGGGCGACGATGACAGCTGGCTCGTCTACCGGATGGACGGCGGCTGCGTCAGCGCCATGGGCACGTTCGACGAGGCCCACGGCCTGCGCTTTACGGACTGCATCACGCCTGAGGCGCTGCAGCCGATGCTGCTTTCCAACGCGTTCACGAAAAAGGGCGACCCCGGCTACTATATCGAACCTCTGACGCAGGCCGGGCACGCCTATATCTTCGGCGGCGGCCACGTGGGCACGGCGCTCGCGCCGGTGCTGGCCTCGGTCGGCTTCCGCGTGGTGATCTATGACAACCGGCCGGACTTTGCAAAGCCGGACCATTATCCGTCGGCCGAGCAGGTCATCCTCGGCGATTATCTGGACATCGGCGCACACCTGACACTGACGGAAAACGACTACGTCTGCATCATGACGCCCGGCCATCAGGCCGACCGCGAGGTCCTGCTGCAGGCCCTGCGCTCCCCCGCGACCTACATCGGCTGCATCGGCAGCCGCCACAAGATCGCCGCAACCAACGCCTATCTCATGGCCAACGGCATCCCGGAGGCGGATCTTTCCCGCGTCCACGCGCCGATCGGGCTGGAGATCTACGGCCAGACCCCGGCGGAGATCGCCGTCTCCGTCGCCGCGGAAATGATCCGCCACCGCGCGCTGCGCGCCGGGACCGACAAAAAGCCGTCGAAGAGGTGAGGACATGCACGTATTTCTGACCGGACCCGTACAGATCGGGAAAAGCACCCTGCTCCGCGCCTCGCTGGACGCGCTGCAGCCGCAGAAGCTCGGCGGCTTCCGGACCGTCTCTGCCCAGCCGCAGGCCGACGGCAGCCGCCCGGTCTACCTGCACCCCGCGTGCAGCCCGGACGAGCTGCACGAAAGCGCCAACCGCATCGGCATCCGGCGGCCGGGGCTCGGCATCGTCTCCTTCCCGGCCGCATTCGAGACAGCGGGCCTCGCCGCGCTGGCGGGCGCGGAGGACTGCGACCTTCTTCTGATGGACGAGATCGGCCGCATGGAGCGGCGGGCGGAGGGCTATTCCGCGCGCATCCTGACGCTGCTGGACGGCGGCGTGCCCATCCTCGGCGTCGTCCAGAAAAAGGCCGACACCCCGCTGGCCCAGGCCATCCGCTCCCACCCCCGCGTCCGCCTGATCGAGGTATCCGAAGAAAACCGCGATACCCTCCTCCCCACCATCCTCGAAGCCCTGCGGAGCTGAGCATCCCGGATATACAAACCGCGCCGCTGGCAAAAGCCAGCGGCGCGGTTTTTTCAAGAAAATTCTGCACCGGTCGCCGGGCGCATCCGGCGAAAGCCGATGGCAGTCAATACAGGGCGTTCCCGCAGCTTATGCCCACACGAACCAGCAGTAGAGGTAGCCGGTGAGGACGGCGAGGAGGGTGAAGGGGACGCCGATCTTGAGGAAGTCGGTGGCCTTGACCTCGTAGCCCTCCTTCTGCAGGATGCCGATGGCGGCGATGTTGGCGGACGCGCCGATGGGCGTGAGGTTACCGCCGAGCGTCGCGCCGACGAGCAGGCCGAAATACAGCACGTGCGCGTCGCAGCCCATCATGGCCGCGATGCCCTGCACGACGGGCAGCATCGTGGCGACATACGGGATGTTGTCAATAAAGGCAGAGATGATGACGGAGCCCCAGACGATGATCGAGTACATGCCGAACAGGCTATTGCCGCCGAGCTTGACGAACAGGGCGCTGATGTCCTCGATGACGCCCGTCTCGGTCAGCGTGCCGATGACGACGAACAGGCTCATGAGCAGCAGAAGCGTCTCAAAGTCGATCTCGCCCAGCGCGTATTTGATGGGGCCGAAGTGCTTTTTCTGGAGAATGGAGCGCACGAGGCCGATGAGGAACAGCGTCATGCAGATGAGGCCGTTCGTCAGCGCCGGGCGGCCCGGGATGAACGACGCCGCGATCAGCAGCACCACCGTGCCGCACAGCAGCCAGGTCGGGAACAGGTCTTCCACGGCCGTCGGCTCGCCGACGGTGACCTTGCCCTTCTCCTTGCGGAAGATGAACATGATGACCGGGACCGTGACGAGCGCGCCCAGCTCCACGGCAAAGAAGATGGAGCATTTGCCGTCCAACACGATGAAGTCCAAAAAGTCCATGTTGGCGTAGCCGCCCAGCATGATGGACGTCGTGTCGCCGACCAGCGTGGCCGCGCCCTGCAGGTTGGAGGAGACCGCGATGCAGATGAGCAGCGCGACCGGGGAGATCTTCAGCTTCTTGGCGATGGACAGCGCGACCGGTGCGATCATCAGGACCGTCGCCACGTTGTCAACGAACGCGGACACGACGCCGGCGAAGACCGACAGCGCGACCGCCACCCACATGACGTTGGGCGTCTTCTGCAGCAGCAGGTCCGCCATGCGCTCCGGCATTTTCGACTCGATGAACAGCGCGACCGTGCCCATCGTACCGGCCAGCATCAGAAGGACGTTCCAGTCGATGGCCGAGAAGACGGATCCGAGCGGCATCGCGCCGGAGACGACAAAGATGACCGCCGAGATCAGCGCGACATACGGCCGCTTCTTGGGCAGGGCGATCATCAGGATATACGTGATTGCGAAGAGGATGATGGTGAACAGCTTCATGACAGGGCTCCTAACTTTTCTTTTTCATTTCTTCCGGGAATATTTTACCGCTGCCCGGGGCTCCGGGCAGCCGGATAAAATCGCAGGGGCCGCGGCGCTCAGTCCGCAAAGAAGGTGATCTTCCCGCTCGTGATGACCGTGATGATGTCCGCGATCATACACACGACGGTCACGATGCGCGAGACGTTCGCCAGCGCGGCGGGCAGCTCGACAAAGGACAGGATCGACAGCACATAGGCCGCGGCCATGATCCAGCCGATGGCCTTCGCGGCCGTCGTCTTCCCGGCCGCGCGGTAGAGGCCGCCGACCAGACCGTCAAGGAAAATGACCAGCACGAGCAGCAGCCACTTCGGCAGCTGCTCGATCCCGTTTCTCAGCTTTTCCAGTGTTTCCATGTTTTTTGTTCTCCTTTTGCTCCGGTTTGGAGCGTTTCTTTTTTTAGACGGATCGGCAGAAGGAAAGGTTCCCGCCGCCGGGAATTTTTTTACGCCATCCGCTGGCCGTTGATCACGAGCGCAAAATGCAGCCCCAGCTTCTCCGCCGCGCGGCGGCACAGGAGCATGCGGTCCATGAAGATCTCAAAATACTCGATCACCGCGCACACCTCCGTGTCGATGGCGAGCGTGAGACAGATCTCCTTGTCGGTGAGCGTGACCTCGTGCTTTTTGACGGAGTAGTTGACGCGGTCGTGGATGTCGAAGGCGGCGCGGGCCTTCGGCCGCACACGGTTCGCGCGCACGTCCATCTTATCCGCCAGGATGAGCGCCGCCGCCACGGGGTTGACCGGGAAGGCGGTCTTCTCGTCGTGATTGCCGATGGCGGTGATGATGGTGGCGGTCTCCTCGGGCGCCGCGCCCATTTTATCGAGAATACGGAAGGCCATGACCGCGCCGGACTGCGCATGGTCGATGCGGTTGATGACGTTGCCGATATCGTGCAGCCAGCCTGCGATGGCGGCGAGCTCGCACGTGCGGTCGTCATAGCCCAGCGTCTTTAAAATGGCGCTCGCCTGCGCCGAGACGAGGCCCACGTGGGCAAAGCTGTGCTCCGTAAAGCCCAGCGCGGACAGCGATTCGTCCGCCTTGCGGATGTAGCTCGTGATCTCCTCACTCTGCTTGACCTGTTCCAGTGTGATCGACATAGGCGCTCCTTTTCTCTTTCTTTTACAGGTTGGCCAGCGTTGTGCCCGTCAGCCAGTGCAGCAGCTCTTCTGGGGTAGCGGGCTTGCCGGCTGTGAAAAACTCTGTCCGGCCGGGGACCATCTGCGTATCGTCGTCGCTCTCGGCCCAGGTGACGCGCTGCAGCACGCGCAGCCTGCAGGTGCCAAGATCCGTGACCTCCGGCGGCACCTGCCGGTGCTGGATGAGGATGGTCACGCCGTAGTTATCCGAGGTCCAGCGGCCGAAGTTCGTCGTCGGCTTGCGCCATTTCCAGCGGCAGCGGGCCCCGCCGTCTTCCATCTTCACGAGCTTCAGATAGCCGCCCTCCACGTCCTGCACACAGCGCATGAGCCAGATGACGTGGTAGCCCGCCTTCTGAAAAAACTCGCAGACGTCGAAAAAATGCGCCTTCATCAGCAGCCCGTCCTGCAGCATGACGACAAACTGGTTGATCTGGATATAGGCAATGCGGGTCTGCCCCTCGACGGTGACCGGCACGTTGCGGTTTTCCTCCGGCACGAGCGACTGCCAGCGCGCGAGCCACGCCTGCTGACTGTCCGCTTTTTCCTGGCATCTTCTTCTGATGGCGTCAAACAGCATGGCCGGTCCTCCTGGCAGATTTTTTGGCATTTTATCATTTTAGATTTTACCTGCGCAGAAAATACTTGTCAAGTAAATTGACGGATCGATCCAAAACTATTAAAATAAAGGAAATCAGGAGGACGTTTTATGGATCAGCATCCGTCTGTCAACAATCTGTATCTCTCCGAGCGCCTGCAGAAAACGCTTGCGGGCGTCGGCAGCCATACCGTCACGACCGTCATCGCCCCCATGGGCTACGGCAAATCGACCGCCCTGAAATGGTGGCAGCAGCAGCTGGCCGCCCGGATCCCGCACGCAAAGATCTTCCGCCAGCTCGTCGCGGCCGACAGCCGACAGGATTTCTGGGACGGCTTCTGCCGCGCGCTGCGGCCGCGGCCCGTGCTCGCCGGGCAGCTGCAGGCACTCGGCTTCCCGGCTGACCCGCATACCATGCGCCTGCTGCACGAGCTGCTGCAGGACGCGCTGGCCGGGCATCCGGATCCCGTATTTTTCATTCTCGACGACGTGCATCTGCTGCAGAGCGTCGATCTGCCCGGCATCGTCTCGTTCCTTGCCGAGCGGCTGCCGGCGCAGGTCCACATCGTCCTGCTCTCGCGCAACCAGATCTTCTCCGCCGCCGCGCAGCTGCGGCTGGGCAGCGGCCTTCTGACGATCGGCGCGGCCGACCTTCGGCTGCGGCCGGAGGAGATCTGCCGGTATGCCGCCTGCTGCCGTCTTCCGATGACGCTTTCGCAGGCGCAGGCGCTTTTCGCCGTGAGCGAGGGCTGGCGGGCCATGCTCTATCTGATGTTCCGCGCGTATTGCCAGACCGGCGTCTGGCAGCCGGACTCCCGCAGCGCCGACACGCTCATCGAGCAGGTCATGCTCGACCCGCTGGACGAGCGGCGGCGGCTGTTCCTGCTCAAAAACTGCCTGACCGAGGAATTCACCGCCGAACAGGCCTGCTTCGTCTGGCAGGAGGCAGACGGCGAGGCGCTGCTGCACGATCTGACGCACAACAACGCCTTCATCACCACCGGCGACGCGGGCGTCTACCGCTGCCACCACATGCTGCGGATGCTGCTGCGTCGGAAGTTCGCGCTGCTGGACGAGGCGCTGCAGCAGTCGGTCTGCCGCAGGCTCGGCCAGTGGTACAGCCGGGCGGGCGAGGAGCTGCTGGCCGCGGAGTTTTTCTGCCGCGGCGGCGACTGGGACGGCGTCCTGACCGCCGCGGCGCGCGACTGTGGAAAGTCTATCTGCGGCGAGCACCGGCAGATGCTGCTAAGCTGGTGCCAATCGTGCCCGGAGGAGGCGCTCCGGCGGCACCCGGACGCGCTTTGCGTGCTGATGCGCAAGCTCTATTCCTTCCGGCAGATCCCGGAGCTGCTGCGGCTGCAGAAGCTTCTGCTTAAGAGTCTGCAGGCCGGCAGTAGCCTTTCCGAGGCGGAGAAAAGCAACTATCTCGGCGAATGCGACCTGGTGATGAGCTTTCTGCGCTACAACGACATCTCCGCCATGAGCGAGCTCCACCGCTCGGCCTGCGCGCGCATGACGCGCACGACCCGCTGCATCGACCTCGGCGGCACGTGGACCTTCGGCTCGCCGTCGGTCCTCATGATGTTCCACCGCACGCCCGGACAGCTTGACGAGGAAAACGCGCAGATGCGCGCGTGCATGCCCTACTACTACAAGGTCACCGACGGCCACGGCAGCGGCGCGGAGCACTCCATGCAGTGCGAGACCGACCTGCTGCGCGGGCGCTTCACCGACGCGGAGATCGGCTGCCATCTGGCCAGAGACGCCGCGCAGGCGCGCGGCCAGTACAGCATCCTCCTCACGGCGGAGTTTACCGCCCTGCGGCTTTCCCTTCTGCAGCATGGAGAGGCCGGGATCGACGAGACGCTCGCGCAGCTGCACGGGACGCTCAAATCGCAGCGGCAGTTTCTGCTCCTGCGCACACTCGACCTCTGTCAGGCGTGGCTGGACGCCATGCGCGGCCGCGCGGACCCAGGCGCGTGGTATCTGACACCGGAGGCGGACGCCTCGTTCCTCAGCCCGGTGCTGCCAATGCTGCGCATCGTGCAGAATGAGGTGCTGCTGGCCCTTGGCGAATGGACGAAGCTGCTCGCCCGCGGCGAGAGCTGCGCCGCGCTGAACACCGCCTTACATACCTGCCTGGCGGATATCTATCTGCATATCCAGCTCGCCTGCGCGCAGTTCCAGCTTGGCCGCCGGGAGGATGCGCAGCGGGAGCTGGGCACAGCCCGGCGCCTCGCCGCGCCGGACGGCCTGACCCTGCCGTTCACGGAGCACGCGGCGCTGCTCGGCCCGCTGCTGCGATCGCCGGAGACGGCCGCCGCGCGTTCGCGCGTCAGCAGTCTCAGCCCGCGGGAGCTGGAGATCGCGCAGCTCGCCGCCGCGCGCCGGACAAACGCCGAGATCGCCGAAGCGCTGCACCTGTCGGAGGCGACCGTCAAAAACCACCTCAAGCGCATCTTTGACAAGCTCGGTCTTGACGGCGGCGCGCGCGGCAAGCGGATGCTGCTGGCCGATGTGCTGCCCAAGATTAGCCCCTGAGGGGCCTATGAAACCCGACTGCTCCACGGTAAACTGGTATCAGACCGTTTATCGTGGAGTTTTTTCAATTTCAATCCGGGAGGATCATCATGAAAAAAGTCAGGAACCTGCTTCTTGTGCTGTTGGCTGCGGTCCTGTGCCTGCTGCTTCTGACCGGCTGCGGCGAAAAGGACGTGACCGTCTCCGTCACACTCGTCAACCGCTCCGGACGCGAGATCTCGTCCATCAGCATCACCCCCTCGACCAGCACCGAATGGGACACCGAGTTTGTCGACGGCGCGTTCGCCGACGGCGAGACCATCAGTGCCAATCTCGGCACCTACAAGGAATCCGAGGTCCCCTCTGCCTATAACATCCTCGTCTACAACGACGAAAACTACATCCTGTACGACACCAGTGTCGACGAGCTGGATTTCGCGATCCAGGACGGCGACTATATCATCTTCCTGCCGCCCGAGGGCGAGGTGCCCATCGAGATCGCGCACGACTATGACCCGTCCGACTATGACGAAGCGGACGAGACCGCCTATGCCTTCGAAGAGACCGAGCCCACGCTTTCCGGCGATCTGAGCGGCTATACCGGCTGCTGGAAGCTCGCGGACGAGCCGTTCTACTTCGTCATCAACGAGGACTACGAGTGGATCGCCATCAACCTCTACGGCGAGCAGGTCGGCCCCGGCTACGTCGTGGACGAGGGCGAGAACATCACGCTCTGCATGGAGGATGATTCCCAGCTCGTCTCCCTGTGGCAGACGGCCTACGGCGCTCTGAGCGATGCGAACGGCAATACGCTCACCGCCATGGACTACATCATGCTCCTGCCCACGCCCGAGGACGATCTGAACCAGACCGCCGCCTTCCCCGGCGGCTTCACCAACGTCACCATCGACTATCCCATCCAGATGGAGGCGCATGAGCAGCCGAACGTCTCGAACGCGCTGAGCTTCAACGCCGTGATGGAAGACGGCACGGACGACTATTACTCCAACATCATGATCGCCTTCCAGCCCATCGAGGGCTTCGACCCCTACATGGAAAAGGGCGCGGCCACCGCGAAGACCTACATGGTCAAGATGCTCGACGACTTCATGAAGAGCATGTACGGCAGCTATCTCATCAAGTCCTTCGGCTCGGACTTCAAGGATAACGGCGACTATTACAGCCTGACCGGCTATATGTGGCTCGACGGCGACATCTTCTCCGGCGATCTGACCCAGCCGGTACGCGGCTGCATGGAGGTCCGGTATTACGGCCCGACGGGCTACGCCCTCGTCGCCACGACCATCGCGCTCGAAGGCCGCATCCGCAACTACTTCGACATCTGCAGCAACATGCTCACCACCCTCTCCTACACCGCCGGCTGGAGCACCGCGCCCAAGCCCGTGCCTGCCCAGCCCGCCTACTCCGGCGATTCCGGCGACTACGGCACGCCGTACTACTGGTACGACGAGGACGGCGACGTCTGGTACTGGAACGGCTATGAGAACGAGTTCATCAGCTACGGCTCCGACGGCTATATCGACGACGACACCGGCGAATACATGGAATCCAACGACGCCGGCTGGGATTACAGCGACGAATATTACGACGACTACGATCCGTGGTCCGATCCCGGCGACGGCTGGGGCGACTACACCGAAGACGACGGCTGGGGCGATTATTTCTAAGCCCCGCCACCTGAAAGGAGGACGCCCATGCGCGCAGATCTTGCTCTGATCGGCTTCATCCTGACGCTGGCGGGCGGCATCACGCTGCTCGTACTGCGCCGGCGCCGCGGCGGCGTGCCGCTGCTGCTGGGCGGGATCGTTCTGCTGCTGGCCGCAGCCGCGTTCGCGCTGTATCTGGCAGCGACGCTTCTGCTGGTGCTGGCAGTCCGGTAGCTCCGTTTGCGAAAAAAGAAGAAAAATGACATAGGATTTCACAGATATTTAAAATCTACCCCCTAAGTTTTTTAATACCATCCTGATATTCTATACTTGCAAGAAGCAAACGTCTTTTTCATTTTTCTCCTTTTCTCCATATTGTTTAGAACGCGCGCAGACAAACTGGTCATTTGTCTGCGCGTATTCTTTTGCCCGCCTTGTTTTTCCCCGCCCTGCGTGCTAAACTATCCAAAAAAGTTACTTGGAGGCCCTGTCATGATCTATACCGTTACGCTCAATCCCGCGCTGGATAAAACCGTGCAGATCCCCTCGTTCCGTCTGGGCGAGGTCAACCGGATCTCGGCCATGCGCACCGACCCCGGCGGCAAAGGCATCAACGTCTCCAAGGTCCTGCGGGAGCTCGGTGAGCCGAGCGTGGCCGCGGCCATCCTCGGCGGCGCGGCCGGGCAGAAGATCGAGTCCGCGCTGCGCGCGCTCGGCATCGAGGGCATGTACCTGTTCACCGGGCACGAGACACGCACGAACCTCAAGATCGTCGACCCCACGCTGCACACCAACACCGACGTCAACGAGCCGGGTGCCCCGGCGGACGAAGCCGTCCTTTCTAAGCTTCTTTCGCAGCTGACCGGCCGGCTGCGCCCGGGCGATCTGGTCGTGCTGTCCGGTAAGGCGCCCGCGGGCGCGCCGGATACGCTCTACCGCGACTGGATCCTGGCCTGCCGCGCCGCCGATGCGGCCGTGTATCTCGACGCCGAGGGCGAGCTGCTGCGGCAGGGCGTCACGGCCGGTCCCGCGCTCATCAAGCCCAACCAGACGGAGCTCTCCGGCGTGATGGGCCGCCCCCTTACGACCGAGGACGAGACGATCCGGGCCGCGCAGGAGCTGCTGGCGCAGGGCGTCGGCTGCGTGGCCGTGACGATGGGCGCGGGCGGCGCGCTTTTGTGCTGGACGGACTGCGTGCTGCGCTGCGAAAGCCCGCGCGTACCGGTCGGCAGCACGGTCGGCGCGGGCGACAGCGTCGTCGCGGCGCTCGCCTACGCGCGGCAGCGGCAGCTTTCGCGCGAGGATACGGCCCGCCTCGCTATGGCGACGGGCGCGGCCAACGTCATGTGCTCCGGCACACAGGCGGCCAGGCTTGGTGACATCGAACAGCTCCTGCCGCAGGTGCGCATCACCAGACTGTGAACTGTTCACAATTTCTTTACCGGTTTTTGAAACCCTGTTCAAAATCTTCCGCTATATTAAAATATAAGAAGTGAAACAAACCGATCGGTTCTCTTCTGCATCTTCCGGCGATGCGCCCGGCTGATGCCGCGGAAATATCTGCGGATAAGCCGACAGCCGTGCGCGTGACAATCGCCGTCACCCCTCTTCTTTTGGAATCCTCTCCAACCCATCCTTACGCGCAGGCCAAAGGCGGTCTGCGCGTAAGCCGATGGCAAATAAAAGCAGCAGCCCGGACACTTTCGTGTCCGGGCTGTTCGTTTTATGCCGCAGCTTTTTCGCGGGGGTCCAGGAAGGTGCTGGGGTGTTTTTTGCAGGTCGCAAGGCTCACGAGCACAAGCGCCAGCGCACAGGCAATCGCCCCCGGGACTGTCGCGCCGAGGCCGAAGGGCTGCCCCAGCAGCTTCCACACGATCGTCACCGAAAAGCCCGCGCCCATACCGGCCAGGATCCCGGCTTTCGTCGCCTTTTTCCAGTACAGCGCCGCAAAGGCGGGCAGGCCCGCGGCGGCCGCATAAAAGCTCCAGGCAAACATCAGGATATTGTACGCATTTTTGATATACAGCGCGATGAACAGCGCGCCCAGCGGCAGGATCACCGCGAACACACGCGTCAGCCGCAGCTCCTTTTTCTCCGGGATATCGGGCCTGAAGACCTTGTAGATATCATGCACGCAGGTCTGTACGGAGACGATCAGATAACTGTCTGCCGTGGACATGATGACAGACAGGATGCCCGCCAGCGCCAGACCTGTCAGGCCGACCGGCAGGATCTCGATCGCCAGCGCCGGGACGACTGCGTCGGTCGAGCCGTAGGCCGCGAGCTTCTCCGCCGGGACCAGCTGGTGCGCCACGACGCCCATGAACCACACCAGCGGGATCGTCAGTCCGTAGGCCAGCGTCCCGAGGAACAGCCCCTCCTTGGCCGACCTGCGGTTCCTGGCAGCAAAGGCCCGCTGCCACATCTCCGCGCCAGCGAGGGTGAAGACGAAATAGGTGATGATATCGCCGACGATGCTGCCGTCCAGATACGGCTTCGCCAGCTCCGGCGCGAGATTCTGCACAAAATTGCCGATCCCGCCGAGCTTGATGAGCGACGACGTCGGAATGAGGATATACACGAACAGGATCAGCATGACAAACTGAAAGATATCCGTATAGATGACACCGAACAGGCCGGAGGTCGCCGTATAGATGATGAATACCGCGCAGGCGATGAGCGCGCCCATCTCATACGAGATGCCGATCTCGCCGCCGAGCATGTTGATGATCGTCGCAGTCGCCGTGACCTGCGAGGCGACAGTGCCCATCATCGTGAACGCGATCAGGCAGCCGAGCACGACCTTGGCCGTCTTCCCGAAACGCTGCTCAAACAGATCCGGGATGGACGTGACGTTGAATTTCCGTCCGACGTCGGAAATACGTCCGGCAAAGCCGGAGAAGATAAACATCCCGAGCAGATACGGCAGCGCCGTCATGATGGCCTTGAAGCCGCTGGAATACGCAACGCCCGCACGGCCCATCAGGCCGCTGCCGCCGATGATGGTCGCGCATACCGTGGCCATCAGCACCAGCGGCCCGAAGGACCGTCCGCCCAGATAATAATCGTCCATGCTCTTGACCTTTTTGACCACGAGCAGGCCAATGAGCACCATGGCGATCAGATAGGCCGCAATGATGGCCAGATCGATCGCGTGAATTTCGTTATGAACCACAAGTGTCTCCTTTCCCTTCCGGCAGGCAGACACCTGCCGGACTCATGTTGCTTCCGTTTTCCTGAAAAACCGGGCGACAGCCTCCCGGGCCTCCGGGTCGCCCACAAAAATGACCAGATCGCCCCCATACAGCTCCGCGTACGGGCCGGGTGAGATGAACATGGCCTCTGCGCGCCGGATTGCGACGACGGTCGCGCCCGTTGCCTGCCAGAAATGGAGCGAGCCGAGGCTCCGCCCCGCATCCGACCAGTCCTGCGGAACGCGGCAGGCATAATTCTGCAGCTGCTCTGCAGCCTGTATGGGCTGCATGGGATCGTCCAGAATGCTGCCGCACAGCTCTGAGACCTGCCGCGCGACCGCCTCCTGCTGGGCGAGCAGCGCGCGCAGCTTCTGCTTTTTCCGCCGCAGCTCGAGCTTTTCGCCGATCATTTGCAAATAGCGCTTCGCATTCTCAGCGGAGCGCACGTACACCCCGCTCTGCTCCTTGACCGTTACGACCTGCATATCGCGCAGCAGCTGCACGGCCTTGCGGATCGTCTCTGGAGAGACCTGATACTCTGACGAGAGCTTTGACCGCCCGGAAAGCTTTTCCCCCTCGGCAAACTGTCCCTCCGCGATCCGCCCGGCGACGGATCCCGCGATCCGCATATATTGCGGGAGTTCCTCGTTCTCCATACCGGCGCCCCCTTTCCCGCGATTTTATACTATTATACAAACTGACAACTTTATTTTCAAGATGAATTTTCAGTTTTTAACGAAATCCAAATCTCCCAGGGCAAAAAAATCCGGCTGCACAGCAGAGCCGTACAGCCGGAAGCTTGAGGAGGCTATTTTGATTAGATCATTCTGACCTTGTCGTCCGACAGGAAGAACAGCGCCAGCGCGCCGGGGCCGACGTGCGAGCCGGTCACCGGCTCGTAGTCCACCAGCAGGATCTGCTTCGGCGGGCAGCTGCTGCGGCGCAGCAGCGAGGCGAGGATCTGCGCGTCGGGTGCGCAGTCGGCATGCGCGATGCCGACCGTCTGCGTCTGCGCGTCGCGGACCAGTTCTTCATAGCGCTTGGCGATGGCCTCGATGGCGCGCTGGCGGCCGCGGAGCTTGGCGAAGCAGACGATCTTGCCCTGCGGGTCGCCCTTGAGCAGGGGCTTGATCTGCAGCACGGTCCCGACGGCGGCTTCAAGATTGGACAGGCGGCCGGTCCTGCGGAGGTAGCGCAGGTCGTCGACCGTGAAGATCTGCGCCATGCGGTGCCGCAGCGAACGCAGAAGGGTGTAGGTGTCGTCGATGCTCATCCCCTCGCGGCGGCAGTCGACCGCGCGCATGACGAGCAGACCCTCGCCGAGCGAGGCGCTGTAGGTGTCGACGAGCAGGAGCTTGCGCGCCGGGAATTCCTCGCGCAGCTGGCGCGCGGCGATCTGGCCGGAGGCGTAGGAGCCGCTGATACCGGAGGACATGCTCACGAACAGCACGTCCTCCCCCGCCTCCAGCATCGGGGTCAGCACATCGAGATAGCGCTGCGGCGGGATCTGCGAGGTCGAGACCTTCGTCCCGCTGCGCATCTGCGCGTAAAAGGTCTTCGCGTCAAAGGTATTGAGGTCCAGACAGGCCTGCTCATCTCCGTCCGCGTGGAAGGTGAAGGGAATGATCGTGATATGCTCCTGCTGCAGATACGCAGTCGGGAGATTGGCCGAGGTATCGGTTACGATTCTGAACATGATGTCGCTTCTTTCTGCATGTAATCTTCCATATCAGATTAACACATATCCAGTGCAATGTCAATTCGTCTTCCAGTACAAATATTCGTTGCATTTTGCCCGGGATGTGCTATACTGGTTACGAAAGGTGTGTGTAAGTTTATGGAATTCGACAATGACCTTGTCGTAGGCAAGCTGCGGCGGTGGGAAAAGTATCTCGCCGCCTACCGTCTGCCCGCGTGGGAGCAGATCCCGGATCTCGGGCTGTACATGGAGCAGGTCGTGCTGCTTCTGCGGCAGTACCTTGACTATCTGCCGCCCGAGCTCAAGCAGCCCGAGCCCATCACGGCGGCCGCCATCAACAACTACGTCCGCACCCGGCTTCTGCCGGAGCCGCGCAAAAAGCGCTACTACCGCGTGCATATCGCCTATCTGATCATGATCTGCACGCTCAAGCAGGCGCTCCGCCTGTCCGAGCTGCAGACGCTGCTGCCCGGCGATCTTCCGGAGGACGAGGTCCGGCGCACCTATGACGCCTATGTGCGGCGGCACCAGCTGTGCGCGCAGTATTTCATCGACCAGGTCCGCCTGACGGCCGCCGCCATGTTTGACCGAGAGGTCACCATGGAGCTTGCCGTCCGCGACACCCCGGAGATGATCACCTCCGCCGCCATCCTGAGTGGCTTCGCCCGCCTCTTTGCAGAAAAGCTCCTGCTCCTCGAAGGCAAGACCCTCGCCACCGGCGGCAGCATCGAGGTCCGTACCTGACAAAAACCACCTCCGGCAGCTGCCGGAGGTGGTTTTCTTTTTTTCGTTATACGCCGATCCTTTGTGTGCGCCAGGCTTCTCCGTGCGTACCATATAAAAAATCAAATTCATGCAGAAAAATCCGCCGGTCTGTGATAGAATCAAAGCAAGCTGTGCGCAGGGCAGCCTGCGCGGATTCTGATGGAAGGATAATGGAACATGAAACTTGTGATTCTGGATGGTTATACGGAAAATCCCGGCGATCTGAGCTGGGATGGGCTGCGGGAGCTGGCGGAGGTGACGGTCTATGACCGGACGAGCCTGACAGATCCCGCGCAGACGATCGCGCGCATCGCGGACGCCGAGATCGTGCTGACCAACAAGACGCCGCTGCCGCGGGCGGTCTTTGAGGCCTGCCCCAACATCAAAATGGTCGGCGTGCTGGCCACGGGCTACAACGTCGTGGATATCGCCTGCGCCAGGGAGCGCGGCATCCCCGTCTGCAACGTCCCGGCCTACGGCACCGCCTCGGTCAGCCAGTACACCATCGCCCTGCTGCTCGAGGCCTGCCACCACATCGGCCACCACAGCGACGCTGTCCATGCCGGCCGCTGGGCCAGCTGCCCCGACTGGTGCTTCTGGGATTACCCGCTCATTGAGCTCGAGCATAAGACGATCGGCATCATCGGCTTTGGCCGCATCGGCCAGTCGACCGGCCGCATCGCAAAGGCGCTCGGCATGCGCGTGCTGGCCTATGACGTCTTCCCCACCGACGCCGGCCGCGCCGTCGGCAAATACGTCGAGCTGGACACGCTGCTCGCCGCCTCGGACGTGATCGCCCTGCACTGCAATCTGACGCCGGAGAACGAGAAGATCATCTGCAGGGAGAACATCGACAAGATGAAAGACGGCGTGATCCTCGTCAACAACGCCCGCGGGCAGCTCGTGGCCGAGCAGGATCTGGCCGACGCGCTGAACAGTGGCAAGGTCGCCGCCGCCGCGCTCGACGTCGTCTCCACCGAGCCCATCCGCAGCGACAATCCCCTCCTGCAGGCCAAAAACTGTATCCTCACCCCGCACATCTCCTGGGCCCCCATCGAAAGCCGCCAGCGCATCCTGGACTGCACCATCCGCAACGTCCGCCAATTCCTCTCCGGCACCCCGGAAAATAACGTGTGGGGGTAAATTTCCTGATTATGAAACCCACCGTATTTCGATTGAAATACGGTGGTTTTTTTGCGCGGAGGCCAGTTCAGGCTTCTGGTTTGGGGGGTGTCTGTCATGTATTGCCCTGAGATCCATCACCCGCATAAAAACCGCCCGGTCATCCTGCGGATGGCCGGGCGATTTCATGGGTTTACGGGCGGATGATGCAGTCGGCCTGGAGCTGTTTTTCGGCGATGACGTACATGTTGGTCACTTCGCCGACACGGAGCTTTTCGGTCAGGCCGTAGTAGTTGAGGCAGGTGCCGCAGGTCAGGATCTCGACGCCCTGGCTCTGCAGCGCCTGCAGATCCTCGAGCGAGGCCGAGCCTTCGCAGGTGACGGCCGCGCCGCCGTTGTAAAACAGGATCGCCGCGGGCAGCGTCTCCTGCTGCGTGAGCGCGAACAGGAACGCCTTGAGCAGGGCTCTGCCGAGCTCCTCGTTCCCCTCGCCCATGTGGTCGGCCGAGATGACGACGACGGTCTTTTTCTGCGCCGCCGGGGCAGTGCAGGCGATCGCCTCCTCTTTCGGCAGCTCCGCGCCCTCCGCCGCGGTGATGGTGACGCGATATTCGGCGTCCGAGATCGTCTCGACCTCGATGCTGCAACCCTTGCTCTCGGCCAGCCGTCGGAGATTCTGCACCGCCGTTTCATTGTCGACCAGCGTCTCCACGCTCCCCGCGCCGCCGAGCGACTGCAGCGCCTGCAGCGTCTTCACGACCGGCAGCGGGCAGGCCTCCCCCATCGCATTGATCCGGATCATAACCCTTCCTCCTTCGTGCTCCTGTCAGGAATATAACGTCTGCCTACAGTATATCCCTTCCCCGCCCCGGATGCAAGCATTTTCACCGCATCAGCGGTCACGATTTTGAGAGGAGGCGCGACGGAGCGGGTGAGAGATGACTTTTTGATGCAACGCATAAAAAAGTCGTCGCGAACTAGCGCAGTCCGCGACGACGATGGAGGTGCCGCCCAGATTTGAACTGGGGAGTGAAGGTTTTGCAGACCTTTGCCTTACCACTTGGCCACGGCACCGGATATGAAAATAGGAATGCGCTGAGGCATTCCTATTTTATTTGGAGCGGGTGACGAGGCTCGAACTCGCTACCTCCACCTTGGCAAGGTGGCGCTCTACCGGATGAGCTACACCCGCATCTCAAATGCAGGTATGATTATAGCAGATTTTTTTCAAAAGTCAAGGGCCGATGCAAAATTTCCCGAAAAAAATCCCCGGGCGGGCAGAAGCTCTGCCCGCCCAGTACACATGTTTCAAACTTGAGGGGGATGAAACAAGGGGGTAACAAATTTGGATCCCGCGCTTACGGCAGCATATACGGCTGCAGCGTGCGGAAGACCAGACCGAACGCCTGCTCGCTCAGCTCCGGCGTTGCCTCGAGATCGCCGCACAGCACGTGCGAGACGAAGCTGAGGATGGTCTCGAAGATGTGGGCCATCAGCAGCCAGCAGTCGTGCTCGGAAATAAAATAGCGGTTCAGCCGCGCCTGCAGCTGCTGGTAGTTGCGGTGGTGCAGCGCGCGGGCGCTGGTCAGGTACTGCGCGGAATAGTAGTACCGCAGATAAAAGCGGATGATGTCCGGCCCGGACAGGCAGAACGCCCACACCGGCTGCCAGAGCGCGTGGCAGCGCTGCTCGAGCGTCATGCTCCGGTCGTCCAGCACGTCGAGATGCTTGATCACCATCTGGATGAAATGGATATCTGCGCGGTCAAACGCGGCCTGCAGCAGACCTTCCTTGCTGCCGAAATTGCGGTAGATATAGACCTCGTTGCATGCGGCTTCCTTTGCGATGGCCTTGGTCGTTGCATGATCCAGCCCGTCGCGCGAAACGACAAGCACGGCCGCCTCCAGCAGAAGCTCCCGGTAATCCTCTCTTAGCGCCATGAAATAAGGGCCCCCACATGACAAGTAGTATTCACTACGTTCATTATACCGGATGACGAACAAAAAATCAAGAGAAAATGTAAATGTTTCAAATATTCCATTTATTCCAGATATTGCTCAAAACCCGCGGAAAACCCGCCGCCCGGAGCCGGGCGGCGGGGGGAGAGGATCAACTCTGAATTTTGAACTTTGCGGAGCCGAGCAGCTGGTTGCCGATGTAGATGGAGAGCACATAGTCGCCGTCGGTCTGCGGGGTGCGCGGGAAGTAGCCGACGAACATGTTCTTCTCCCACATCTCGCTCCACACAAGGACCGAGCTGGAGGAATCGACCAGCTTGCCGTCCGCGTCACGGACGACGAGGTTGACCATCACGGTCCCGTCGGACGAATCGTCCAGCGTGCTGCCGGCGTCCACGTCAAAGGCGACAAGCTCACCCTTCGAGAACGTCGTGCGCGGCGAGACCAGGTCGACGTAGCGGAACGTCTCCTTATTCGGCTTGACGAACAGGCCCGTGTAGGGGCTCTTGACGCCGTTGGCCGTGTAGGGGTTGTCCACGTTCGCGGTCGTGAAGGTCAGCTCCGTCTCGCCGTCGAGCGAATCGCCGCTCTTGAGCGCCAGCGTGACCTTGTACGTTGCGCCGGGGTACATGTTGTTGGCCGGGATGACGCAGCTTTCGGTGTCGGTCTCGATGGTGACCGGCTCCGCGTTTTCCACGTCCTGCAGTGTGTAGGTGACGACCCAGTTGGGGTCGGCTGGCTCGGTCTCGCACGTCCAGTCGAGATTGACGTTGATCGTGCGGCCGCTCTCGTCGGTCTCGGAAGTGGATTTGAATTCCGTGACCTTCGTGATGGTCGGCGTGACGCTCATGGCGTAGCTCGAGAGCATCGTCGGCGCGGAGATAACGATCTCATACTCCGTCCCGGAGACCAGATCGTCAAACGTGACGTTCGGGACCGTGACCTCCTTCGTCTCCTCGAAGCCGGCCTTGTCCTTGATCGTGACGACCCACTTTTCCGGCGCGTCGCCGTCATACTGCCAGGTGAGGATGGCCGAGGAGCTCGAAAGCGCGATGGTCACGCTGTCGGCCTGCAGCTCGACGGTCGGGACCGTCGAAAGCGCGGTGCTGACGGCGCCGGTGAGCAGGGTGTCGACCGGGGCCTGCAGGGTAAACGTGTATTCCGAGTCGGACAGCAGATCGCTGATGACGACGGAGTGCCCGGAGAAGCTCACGCTCTTCGGCTCCGTCCCGGCGGTCTCGTAGGTGACGGTCCAGGTGTCGAAGTCCGGACCATCCTGCAGGATGAAGTTGAGCTCGGCCTGCGTGATGGAGATGGGCGTGGCCGTGAAGCTCAGGATCTTCGTCTCCGCGAGCGTCGAGGCGGTGGCGGAGTAGGAGCCGCTCATCTTCTTGCCCTCGAGCGCGACGGCCTCGATGGTGTACTGCGTGCCGGGCACGAGCGAATCGAAGGTCAGCTCGCCGCCGGCGACATAGGCCAGACTCGACTGGTTGCCGTAGGCGTCGGAGCAGGTGACGTCGAACGCGCCGCTTTCCTCGCCGGACTCGACCTGCACGGTCAGATAGTCCGAGCCGATGTCGGTCACGGTCACGGAGCTGACGAACGTGACGGACGGCACGATGATGAAGAACCACACCGCCGCGCAGATCGCGGCCAGCGCCGCCGCGCTGATGAGCACCGGCAGCAGCCACCGGGGCGCAGCCTTCGCCTTTTTCCGGCGCTGGCCCCGCGGGGGCAGGTTGATCTTCAGCTCGCCGTCGTCCTCCGCGGCTTCCGCAGCGTCCGGCGTCTCGTCGTCTTCAGACGCGTCCTGCAGATTTTCGTCGAGACCGATGGAGTCCTGCCCGGCGCTGTCGCGGTGGACCTCGTCGATGATGGCGTTGAGCATCCCGGTGTCGGGGGAGAAGCTCTGCTTGAAGTCGTCGGCCATCTGCTCGGTGTCGGCAAACTGGACCGGCTCGACCTCCTCCTCGGCGTTCGGGTCGATGGGCTCGGGCTCGCCCTGGATGGGCGGGACGATCAGCGCGTCGGAGGCCTCGTTGCGCTTGCCGTATTCCAGCAGCGCCTCCTGCAGCTCCTGCGGCGTCTGATACCGGTCCTCGGGCTTGAAGGCGCAGGCCTTCAGCACAATGTCCGCCATCTCATAATCGGCGTACATCGGGGCCGGCAGCTGCTCGCCGGTGACGCGCAGCTTGTCCGCCGTGCGGGCGGAGGTCTTTTCATCCTCAAACGGGCCGTGGTTGCCGTTGTAGATGCGGTAGAGGATCATGCCGACGGAATAGATGTCGGTCGTCGGCTCGATCGTCCCGAGCAGGCTGAACAGCTCCGGCGCGGAGAACGAGCTGAGCATGGTTTCCGGCATGGAGCAGTATTTGAGCTCGTCGATCTTCGCGATGCCCAGATCGCCCAGCAGATAGTGGCCCGAGCTGCTTAAGTAAACGTTCGACGGCTTGACGTTGCGGTGGATGAGCCCCGCCTCGCGCAGGCTGCACAGCGCGCTGCACAGATCCACGCCCAGATTCACCGCGCCCGACTGCGTCATGGGCGTCCCGGCCAGCACCTCGGCGAGGGTCTGGCGGTATTCGGCGAGCAGGTAGATCTCAAAGCCGACGCCGTCTTCCTTGGGCTCGATCTGGTAGCTGCGGTAGCAGCCGATGTTCGGGCTGGCCGAGAGCTTTTCGAGTGTCTCGAGCTCCGCCTGATAGTCGGCGGCGACCTGCTTGTAGTAATTCTGCGCATCCTCGACTGTGGCGGCCGCGCCGGTGAACATCAGCGCGTCGACCTGCTTCTGCGATTCCGGAATGCAGATATGCTTCAGATAATAGGACTGATTGCTTTTTGTGCTCTTTACGATATAGACAGATGTACCGCCGCGCACGCTGATGCATTTGACGACTTCCATGTTCGTCAGCAGCGGCGATATCATTTTCAGTTCTGGCAAACCATTCGCCTCCTTTACAAACACATCTTTATTCTATGTCATTTTCATAAAAAATGCAATACAATATCTTGTCCCATCCACTTGGAATCTGTAACAATCTGTGATATACTGTCCTCAAGTCTGAACATTTGCAAGCAAGCCGCCCGCCGTTCGGCGGGCGGAACGACAACGGAGGTTCTTATGGAACTGAGAAACTGTGAATACTGCGGCACGGCCTATGACGCGCGTCTGAGCCAGTGTCCGCTTTGCGGCCGGACGGCCGGCGGCCAGAAGGCCCCAGCCCAGCCGGAGCCGAAGCGCGCGCGCCCCGCCGCAGAAAATAAACCGGAAAAAATCCAGCCCACGCAGCCAGACACCCCCGCGCGGACCGAAAAGGCCCCCGCCGGCAAGCGTCTGCGGCAGGAGCCCGGCGGCGCCCGCGCCGCCCGCGGCTATACCGGCAAGCGCCTGCGCACCGGCGCGGCTGCCCAGGTACAGGACGGCTCCGACACGCCTGAGGCCCCGAAGGGCGGCAATGTCTACGCCATCCCGAAGTGGATGATGGCCACGATCTGCGTCATTCTCGGCCTTGCTGTGCTCGGCGGGGCGCTGCTGGCGTTCAGCCGCCTCGGCTGGTCGCCGCTCTACCGCGAGACGACGCTCGAAGCCCCCGCGCAGACCGCCGACACCCAGCCTGAGCCAACGCAGCCCGAACCCGTGCAGCCTGCGGAGCCCGCAGAAGCCGCGTCTGACCCCGCCGCGGATGAAAACCGCTACCGCAACGAGGAGGACCAGAAGCCCGTCCAGACCGAAGAAACGTCCCAGCAGCCCGAAAGCGCCGCCTGCACCAGCCTGACGCTCTCGGCCCCGACCGTGACGTTCGAGGACGCGGGCCGCTTCTTCAATATCACCTTCACCCGCAAGCCCGCCGAGTGCACCGAGCCCGTCACCTTCACCTCCAGCGACGAAAACGTCGCCACGGTCTCCGAGCAGGGCAAGATCGTCGCCGTCAACGCCGGCTCTGCCGTCATCACCGCCGCCTGCGGCGAGCGGACGGCCCAGTGCCTCGTGACCTGCGACTTTGCCTACGTCGGCGCGGAAACATCGGAGGAGGGGAGCGTCCCGCTTGCCCTCAGCAAGGACGATCTGACGTTCTTCAACGCTGGCGAGCAGTACACCCTCTCCGTCACCGGTGCGCCGGAGGGCGCGAAGATCACCTACGTCTCAAGTGACGAGTCCATCGCCACCGTCTCTGCTTCCGGCGTCCTGACCGCGCAGGGCAGCGGCACCACGACCGTCTCCGTCACCGTGGACGATAACCCCGCGATGACGTGCATCGTCCGCTGCAACTTTGAAGACGGCGCGGCCGATGCCGGCACCTGCACCATCAGCAACAGCGACGTCACCATGGGCGTCAAGGGCGAGACGTTCCAGATCTCTCTGCGCGACGCGAACGGCAATAAGATCACGGGCCTGCTGTGGGTCTCGAGCGACCTGTCCATCTGCTCGGTCGACGGCACCGGCGTCGTCAAAGCCGAAGGCAGCGGCACCGCCTACGTTTCCACCACCTACAACGGCATCAGCTACCAATGCATCGTCCGCTGCAACCTCCACTAAAGAAAAGGCTCCCCTCCCAGGGGAGCCTTAGCGGGCTGCGTATGAAAAAAAGAAGCTCCCTCGTGACAAGGGAGCCTCTTTTTATGCCTCCTGGCGGCCTTTTTTGCGGAACAGCATCGTGATGCACCACAGTCCGGCGATGCCGACGACGGCGTAGATCACGCGGCTGACCCCGGCGGTCTGCCCGCCGAAGATCCACGCGACCAGATCGAACCGCGCGAAGCCGACCAGGCCCCAGTTGATCGCCCCGATGGTGGCGAGGATCAGACAAAGTGTGTCCATAATTCCATCTCCTTGCATAAAATCAAGCTTGAATCAAAGCTAGTATGGCCCCCATGTTCCCACTTCATGCGTCCGCGGCAAAAATCTTCAAATACCTGTTGCTTTTGCGGCAGGATTTTGTATAATGAACATAAAGCCTGTTATTTTTTTAGGCTTCAACAAATTTTTTTAGTCGAGGACTGCCCTATGTATATTACCTGCCTGGACCTTGAGGGCGTGCTGGTGCCCGAGATCTGGATCGCTTTTTCCGAAGTCAGCGGCATTCCGGAGCTGCGCCGTACCACGCGCGACGAGCCGGACTATGAAAAGCTCATGCGTTGGCGCATGGACATCCTGCGGCAGCACGGCCTGGGCCTGCGGCAGATCCAGGACGTCATCGCACAGATCGACCCGCTGCCCGGCGCGAAGGAATTTTTGGACGAGCTGCGCGCGACGACGCAGGCTGTCATCGTCAGCGACACGTTTGAGGAATTCGCGCAGCCGCTCATGAAAAAGCTCGGCTGGCCGACCATCCTCTGCAACTCGCTCGAGATCGACCGCGACGGCATGCTTACCGGCATCAAGATGCGCTGCGAGCACTCCAAGCTCACCACCGTCCGCGCCCTGCAGTCCATCGGCTACGAGACCATCGCCTCCGGCGACAGCTACAACGATCTGGAGATGATCCTCGCCAGCAAGGCCGGCTTCCTCTTCCGCTCGACGGACAAGATCAAGGCCGACTATCCTCAGCTGCCCGCCTTCGAGACCTACGACGAGCTTCTTAACGGAATCAAAGCCGCTATGGCTTGATAATACGAAAAAAACAATGTGAAAGGTGATTCAAGATGAACGCATTTTTACCCGCTGATATCCTGATGCCCAAGACTGATCATATGGAGAAATGGGCCGTCATCGCCTGCGACCAGTTCACGTCCGACCAGGCGTACTGGGACCGCGTGCGCAAGAACGCCGAGGGCGCTGTGTCCACCATCAACCTCATCCTCCCCGAGGCCGAGCTCGGCACCGAGAAGGAAGCGGAGCACACCGCCCAGATCAACGCCACCATGAAAAAGTACATGGAAGACGGCGTGTTCACGGTCTATCCCAACAGCTACGTCTACGTTGAGCGTACGCTCGAGAACGGCTCCATCCGCGAGGGCCTCGTCGGCATGGTCGACCTGGACGCGTATGACTACACCCCCGGCGCAACGTCCGCCATCCGCGCCACCGAGCGCACCGTGCCGGAGCGCATCCCGCCCCGCCAGCGTGTCCGCCGCGACGCTCCCATCGAGCTGCCGCACGTGCTGATGCTCTGCGACGACCACGACAAGAAGCTCATCGAGCCGATCGCCGCCAAGAAGGACTCCCTCAAGAAGATCTACGACTTTGACCTCATGGAAGACGGCGGCCACATCACCGGCTGGCTCGTCGAGGGCAAGGACGTCGAAGACTTCAACAAGGCCCTGACCGAGTATTCCGCCACTGTCGGCGAGAAGTACACCGGCCTCAAGGGTACTCCGATGGTCTTCGCCGTCGGCGACGGCAACCACTCCCTCGCTACCGCCAAGAGCTGCTATGAAGAGCTCAAGAAGAACAACCCCGGCGTCGACCTCTCGAACCATCCGGCGCGCTATGCCCTCGTCGAGCTCGAGAACATCCACGACCCCGCGCAGGTCTTCGAGCCCATCCACCGCGTCATCTTCAAGACCGAGCCGAAGAAGCTCCTCAAGGCCCTCGAAGACGCCTGCGGCGGCACCGAAGGCTTCCCGGTCAAGTGGTACATCGGCGAAGAATCCGGCACCATCGTCCTCGACAAGAACAAGGGCGAGCTGGCCGTTGGCATCCTGCAGCATTTCCTCGATGAATATCTGAAGTCCAATCCGGGTGAGATCGACTACATCCACGACGACGACGCGCTCATCAGCTTTGCCAAGCAGGAAAACGCCATCGGCTTCCTGCTGCCTGCGATGGAAAAGAGCCAGCTGTTCCGCGGCGTCATCGCCGACGGCGTCCTGCCCCGGAAGACCTTCTCCATGGGCCACAGCCGTGAAAAGCGGTACTATCTGGAAGGCAGAAAGATCAAGGCATAATGAAGCGCATCACCGAAGGGGCTTTCGCAAAGCTCAATCTGACGCTCGACGTGCTGGACCAGCGCGCCGACGGCTACCATGACATCAAGTCCATCATGCAGACCGTTTCCCTGCATGACGACGTGCTGGTCGACCTCGGCGGCGAGGGCTGGCAGGTCCACTGCTACCGCGAGCTGCTTCCGCCCGACGCGGACGAGAATACCACGCCCGAGCTCGTGACCTGCGGCCTGCCGCAGGACCGCGACAATCTCGCATGGAAGGCGGCCGAGGCGTTCTACGCCCGCACCGGCCTGCCCAGGGAGGGGCTGGAGATCTTCATCAGCAAGCGCATCCCGATGCAGGCCGGTCTCGGCGGCGGCAGCGCCGACGCGGCGGCCGTCCTGCGGGCGCTCAACCGCGCGTATGACGTCCCGCTGTCCATTCCCGCGCTGTGCGAGCTTGGCGCGCAGGTCGGCTCCGACGTGCCGTTCTGCGTAATGGGCGGCACGGCCATCGTGGAGGGCCGCGGCGAGCTGCTGACGAAGCTGCCGCCCGCGCCCGAGTTCTTCCTCGTCATCTGCAAGCCGGACTTCTCCGTCTCCACGCCGGAGCTCTACCGCAAGCTCGACGAGACCTTCATCGAGAAGCGGCCGGACCACAAGTCCATGCAGCTGAACCTGCAGAAGGGCGAGCTGCTCGGCATCGGCGGGAGCCTGTGCAACGTGTTCGAGCCGATCGTCATGCAGGAGCATTTCGATATCAACTATATCCGTTCCATGATGTACACCTACGGCGCCTACGGCGCGCAGATGACCGGCTCCGGCTCCGCCGTGTTCGGCATCTACGACTCGTTTGAGTACGCGACCGTCGCCTGCACGATGCTCAAGGACAAATACAGCGAGATCTTCCTGGCAAAAACGGTTTAAACCAACGAAATACCGTCCAAACTGTCTGTAAAACCAGTTTGGACGGTGTTTTTTATGAAAAAGCGAGTCGTATCCCTCATCCTTCTGGCCGCCAGCGCCCTGACCGTGACGCTCTGCGCCGTGCTGCAGGCCCAGAGCCAGCGCATGGCGGACAAGATCATCCGCCTGCACGTGGTGGCAAATTCCGATACAAGCGCCGATCAGGCCGTCAAGCTCGCCGTGCGCGACGCAGTGCTGCGCGAGGCAGGGCGCGTGCTGGACGGGGCGGAGGATCCGAAGCAGGCCGTCGCGGTGCAGCTGCCCGCGCTGGAGGCCGCGGCGAACGCGGAGCTGCAGCGGCAGGGGAGCGAAGACCTGGCCCGTGTGAGCTTCCGCCGCGAGCTGTTCCCGACGCGGGAATATGATACCTTTTCGCTGCCCGCGGGCGTGTATGATTCGCTGCGCGTGACGATCGGGCAAGGGGAGGGGCACAACTGGTGGTGCGTCATCTTCCCGTCGCTCTGCGTCCCGGCCACGGCGGATGGCTTCGCCGAGGCAGCCGCCGCCGGCGGCTTCTCCACCGGCGAGATCCGCCTCCTGACCCAGGCCGACCCCGCCTACACCGTCAAATTCCGCTCCCTCGAGCTTCTGCAAGCCCTCAAATCCCGCCTCTTCGGCGAGAAATAAAGAAAAGGCTCCCTTGTGTAAAGGGAGCTGGCTCGGCGCAGCCGAGACTGAGGGATTGACTCTTGCAAATTTGCGCCTGCCGGTTGCACCAAACCGCAAACTAAATTTGCGGTTTGGGTTTTTCTATACAAATCCGCAGCAACCTCTCAGGCGCTGCGCGCCAGCATCCCTACCCCTTTTGTCCCTTCGGGACATTTCCCCCTGATAGGGGGAATCGGCCCCTGGGAGGGGAGCCTTAGGGGGTCTCGGGTTCGGTGGGTTGCGCCTCCGGGGTCTCGGCAGGATCCTCCGCGGGGTCCTCAGAGGCGGGTTGGTCTTCGGTGGGGGCGGGGGCTTCCGGTTCTTCTTCCTCGGGGGCGGGCGCGGGGCAGGCCGGGACGTCTTCGGCGTCCCAGTAATAGCCGCCCGCCATATCCTCGTCATACCGCAGCCGCAGCGTGCTGCCGTCCAGCAGATCGCGCAGCACGTCCACGTGGCAGGACACGCCGTCGAGCGTCACGATGTTCCACCAATACGCCTCGCCGCCGCGCAGACCGCTGACGGTCCGGCAGCTGAGCCCCGCCTCGTCACACAGCAGCTGCCAGCTCTGCGCCATGCTTTTGCTGTTCGCCACGCCCTGGCAGAGCGCGGAATAGACCGGCGTGCGGCTGTCGCCCTGCTGATACGGGAAGCGCTCGGCCAGATAGGTAAACAGCAGCGCGGCCTTCTCCGTCTCGCTCGTACAGTAGCGGACGTAGACCTCTGCCGCCGCCAGACTCTCGCGCACGTCCTGCTGCATCTCCTGCAGCTCCCGCCGGGAGGCGGGATAGGAAAAGACCAGCTCCACGATCCGGTTGCGGGCGTCGGCAGGGTATTCGGTGACGGTCAGCTCCGGCTCGGCCGCATGCTCGCGCAGGTGGCTGTCGCAGTAGCTCTGCACAAGGGCGGCATAGTCCGGCCGGCCGGGATAGGTCGCGTAGAGGGTCAGATGGTCGTCGTAGTCCTCCAGCGCCCGGCTGATAAGACGCCCGGCCTCGTTCTCGCCGCCGACGTATTCGATCTCGTCCAGCGGCGTCAGGACGTCCCGGAACGTGATGTCGACCTTGATCTCGTAATAGGCGACGATCAAGGTGCAGTCGTGCGTGATATAGTCTATGGCGTAGGCGCCGATCGGGTCCTCGCGGGCGATCTCATAGACGGCCTGCGGCAGATCCGCTTCGATATCCGCCTCGTACTGGCTCGTATGGATAACGCCGTGCTCCACGCCGTTCTGGACGAGCGTGCGCAGGGCGTTTTTGAGCATCTTGTAGTTGCTGACCGTCAGCACGTCGCTCTGCTGCTCGGTCTTGGTCCCGGGGTTGTGCGGGGTGACGAGGGTGTATTCCGACGGCACCAGCGCGGCGCAGCCGCACAGAAGGAGCAGAAGCAGGGCGAAAAGGACGGTCAGAAGTCTTCGTTTCAAGCCGGTCCCTCCTTACAGCTCGTCGCCCGCGCGGCGGAAGCCCTCGCCCAGCACCTGATGGGCCGGCAGGAGGATGACGAACGCGTCGGGGTCGATCTCGCGGACGATGGTCTTGAGCTCGGGCAGCTCGCGCTGACGCACGGCCGACATGAGGACCGGCCGCGGCTGGCCCGTATAGCTGCCGCTGCCGTCAAGGACGGTCGCACCGCGGTCGAGCCGGGTCTCGATCTGCTTGGAGACCTGCTGGTAGTGCTCGGAGATGATGAGCGCGACGGTGGAATGGTCCAGCCCGTAGAGCAGCTGATCCATGACGACCGACGAGACCGCCAGCGGCAGGGCGCTGTAGAGCGTCCTGGAGATATCGCGGAAGACAACGCCCGTCAGGAAGATGATGAACAGGTCGATCGCCAGCAGGACCTTGCCGAGGCTGGCCGAGCGGAAGCGGCGGCGCAGAAGCTTGGCCGCGATGTCGGACCCGCCCGTCGTCGCTCCGGAGAGGAAGACGAGACCGAGCCCGAGGCCGACCAGCAGCCCGCCGTAGAGGCTGTCGAGCAGGATCTCGGTCTTCGGGGCCGGGATCACGGCGAACAGATCGATGAATGCGGAGCTCAGGAGCATCCCGGCCAGCGACCCGAACAGGAACTTCTTCCCCAGCTTGCGCGCGCCGAGGACGAACAGCGGCACGTTCAGCAGCATCGTCAGCACGCCGATGGAGCCGAAGCCGAGGAGCTCGCGGAGGATCATCGCCAGACCGCTCATGCCGCCGACGTTCAGGCTGTTCGGCTCCAGAAACAGGTCGAAGCCCAGCGCGAAGATCGCGCAGCCGAGGGTGATTTTCCATCCCATCTGCCAGATGGTCCTGCATGTTTCTCGTTTCAAACCGTCATCCTCCCTATTGTGTTCGTGCGGGTTTTATCATTCCCTGCGTCAGATATCCAGCTTCATCTGCGTTTCGCCGATGTCTTCGGGGCGGACGAGCGCGCCGGCGGCGGGCAGCGCGCGGGCCAAATAGCGGCCGACGTTGCTGATCAGCGTTTTTTCCAGCTCCGCAGCCGATTCGACGACGGCCTTGCGCTTGAGGCTCATCACGGCCACGCCCTGCGCCGAACGGGTGGTCTTGACGGCGAGCTGGGCCGTGGAGAAGATGAGCGCGCGGCCATCCGAGGCGCGGACGACGATCTGTTTCTCCTCCGGCAGGTCGATGATCGCCCTGACCGGGCTCTTGTCGGAGTAGGCGCCGGTGAGCCGCTTGCGGTTGGACTTCGTGTCGTAGCAGCTGGCGGCGATCTTGGCCGCCTTGCCGTTTTCGAAGACGAAGAGCAGGTTCCCCTCATATTTTCCGGGGAATACGGCCGTGAGGAAGCTCTCGCCCTCGTCGAAGCCGAGCTTGCCGGGCAGGTAATCGCCGAGCGCGGAAGCCTTGCCGTCGGCAAATTCGGAGATGCGGGTCTTGTAGACCTGATATTTGTCGGTGAAGACGAGCATTTCGCTGCTGTTCTGCGCGGGGCAGGTCAGAAGCAGGCTGTCGCCCTCCTTGAATTTCTGCTCGCCGGACATGCGCAGCGACTGCGCCGTGATCTTCTTGAAATAGCCCTCGCGGGAGAGGAAGACGGTGACGGGGTAATCGTTTTCCGGCTCGTCGTCGGGCTCCTGCTGCAGCTCGTGGTCGTAGACAAGGGTGGTCTTGCGCTCCTTGCCGTATTTCTGCGCGACCTGCTCGAGCTCCTTGCAGATGAGCGCCTGCACCTTCTTTTCGGAGCCGAGCGTCGCTTCGAGCTCGGCGATCTCCTTTTCCAGAGACTCCGTCTCCTTCAGGCGGTTCAGGATGAATTCCTTGTTGATGTTTCGCAGCTTGATCTCGGCGACGTATTCGGCCTGGATCTGGTCGATGCCGAAGCCGATCATGAGGTTCGGGACGACCTCGGCGTCAAGCTCCGTCTCGCGGATGATGGCGATGGCCTTGTCGATATCGAGAAGGATCCGGCCGAGGCCCTTGAGCAGGTGCAGCTTGTCCTTCTTTTTGTTCATCTGGAAATAGAGCCTGCGGCGCACGCACTCGGTCCGCCACGCGGTCCACTCCTGCAGGATCTCGCGCACGCCCATCACGCGCGGCATGCCGGCGATGAGGATGTTGAAGTTGCAGCCGAAGGCGTCCTGCAGCGTCGTCGTCTTGGACAGCTTCTGCATGAGCTTGTCGGGGTCGGCGCCGCGCTTGAGGTCGATGGTGAGCTTGAGGCCGTTCAGGTCGGTCTCGTCGCGCATGTCGCTGATCTCGCGGACCTTGTTGGCCTTGATGAGCTCGGCGACCTTGTCGAGGATGATCTCGGTGGCGGTGGTATAGGGGATCTCATAGATCTCGATCATGTTCCCCTCTTTGACATAGCGCCATTTTGCCCGCAGACGGAACGAGCCGCGGCCCGTCTGGTAGATCTGCAGCATCTGCGCCGGATCGTAGAGGATCTCGCCGCCCGTCGGGAAATCCGGAGCCGGGAGCGTGTCGAGCAGGTCCGCGTCCGGGTTTTTGATGAGCGCGATCGTCGTGCGGCAGACCTCGGCGAGGTTAAACGAGCAGATGTTCGACGCCATACCGACGGCGATGCCCATGTTGGCCGAGACGAGGACGTTCGGGAAGGTCGTCGGCAGAAGGACAGGCTCCTGCATGGAACCGTCGTAGTTGTCGACAAAGTCGACGGTGTCGGCGTCGATGTCGCGGAAGAGCTCCTGACAGATCGGCTCGAGCTTCGCCTCGGTGTAGCGGGAGGCGGCGTAGGCCATATCGCGGGAGTAGACCTTGCCGAAGTTGCCCTTGGAGTCGACGAAGGGGTGCAGCAGCGTCTCGTTGCCGCGGGCGAGGCGGACCATGGTCTCATAGATGGCAGCGTCGCCGTGGGGATTCAGCTTCATCGTCTGGCCGACGATGTTGGCGGATTTTGTGCGGGGCTTGGTCAGAAGTCCCATCTCATACATGGTGTAGAGCAGCTTGCGGTGCGACGGCTTGAAGCCGTCGATCTCCGGGATGGCGCGCGAGACGATGACCGACATGGCGTAGGGCATGTAGTTCGACTCCAGCGTCTGGCAGATCGGCTGCTCGAGCACCTCCGCCCGCAGCCCCATCACATTCGGATCGTCCTGCTTTCTGCTTTCCGGTTGTTTTTTCTTTGGCATAGTGATTCGTTCCTTATTGTCTGGCGGCCGGAGACCGCCGGGAATTCTGGGTCATGGAGGTCGCATCCCAGACGGAGCAGATTCCGCAGACGGAACCTCTCCGCCTCACTTCGTTCGGCACCTCCCCTTAGCAAGGGGAGGCTTTGGGCTTGCGCAAACGCAAGGCTCCCCTTGTCAAGGGGAGCTGGCCCGAAGGGCCTGAGGGGTTAGTCCGCCGCAGCGGACATGGCTCCCCTTTCAGGGGAGCTGTCAGCCGCAGGCTGACTGAGAGGTCGTCGCAAATTTGCTGCAACCTCTCCGTCTCGGCTGCGCCGAGCCACCTCCCCTGAGAGGGGAGGCTTTGGATTTTCACACGCACCAAGGCTTCCCCTATAGGGGAGCCTTTGGACGGGTCACGACACGTCCAGCTGGTCGAGGTATTTGTAGCCGTTTTCGGCGATGTGGTCTTTGCGGCCCTGGAGGTTGTCGCCGAGGAGGAGGTCGAAGACCTGCATCGTGCGTTCCATGTCCTCGGGCATGACCTTGATGAGGCGGCGGGTGGCGGGGTTCATGGTGGTCATCCACATCATCTCGGGGTCGTTTTCGCCGAGGCCCTTGGAGCGGTTGATGGAGAGCTTCCTGCCCTCGAGCTTCTTGACGATCTCGGTCTTCTCCGCGTCGGTGTAGGCGAACCACGTCTTGTCCTTGCAGGTGATCTCATAAAGGGGCGACTCCGCGATATAGACGTAGCCCTCCTGAATAAGCGTGGGGCAGAGCCGGTAGATCATGGTCAAAATCAGCGTGCGGATCTGGTAGCCGTCGACGTCGGCGTCGGTGCAGATGATGACCTTGTTCCAGCGGAGGTTCTCAAGGTCGAACGCGGACAGGTCCTTCGTCTTCTTCGTCTGCACCTCTACGCCGCAGCCGAGCACGCGGATAAGGTCGGTGATGATGTCGGATTTGAAAATGCGCTCGTAATCGGCCTTCAGGCAGTTGAGGATCTTGCCGCGGACGGGCATAATGCCCTGAAACTCCGCGTCGCGCGAGAGCTTGACGGAGCCAAGGGCGGAATCGCCCTCGACGATATAGATCTCGCGCTTCGACACGTCCTTCGTGCGGCAGTCGACGAACTTCTGCACACGGTTGGCGATGTCAAGGCTGCCGGTCAGCTTCTTTTTGATGTTCAGGCGGGCCTTTTCGGCCGATTCGCGGCTCCGCTTGTTGACGAGGACCTGATCGGCGATGCGGTCGGCCTCCTGCTTGTTTTCGATGAAGTAGACGTGCAGGCGGTCGCGGAAGAACTCGGTCATGGCGTCCTGCACGAATTTATTCGTGATGGCCTTTTTGGTCTGGTTCTCGTAGGAGGTCTGCGTGGAGAAGCAGTTCGTCACGAGGACGAGGCAGTCGGCCACGTCCTGGAACGTGAGCTTCGACTCGCCCTTGGTATATTTGCCCGCCTGCTTGCAGTAGGCATCGATGGCGTAGACGAAGGCGTTTTTGACGGCCTTTTCCGGCGCGCCGCCGTGCTCGAGCCAGGAGGAGTTGTGGTAATACTCCAGACGGCTGACGCGGTTGGAGAAGCACAGGGCGGCGGAGATGCGGACCTTGTACTCCGGCTTGTCCTCGCGGTCGCGGCCCTTGCGCTCGGCCTGCCAGAACTGCGGCATGGTGAGCGTCTGCTCGCCCGCGATCTCGTTGACATAATCCAGTATCCCGTTGGGATAGCAGTAGTCGGTCTTCGTGAATTTCCCGTCTTCCTCGTTGCGGAAGGTAAAGGTCACGCCCGCGTTGACGACGGCCTGGCGCTTGAGGATGTCCTCAAAGTACTCCTTGGGGATATCGATGTCGGTGAAGACCTCGAGATCGGGCTTCCAACGGAAGACGGAGCCGGTGGCCTTGCGGTCGGTCGGTTCCTTTTTCATTTTGCCGACGAGCTCGCCCTTTTCAAAGTGGAGGGAGTATTTATAGCCGTCACGGCGGATGGTGGCGTCAAAGTATTCGGACGAATACTGCGTGGCGCAGGAGCCGAGGCCGTTGAGGCCGAGGGAGAATTCGTAGTCGCCGCCGGTATTGTTCTGATATTTGCCGCCCGCGTAGAGCTCGCAGAAGACGAGCTCCCAGTTGTACCGCCCCTCTTTTTCGTTCCAGTCGACGGGACAGCCGCGGCCGAAGTCCTCGACCTCGATGGAATGGTCGGCAAAGCGGGTGACCAGGATCTGTTTGCCGTAACCCTCGCGCGCCTCGTCGATGGCGTTGGAGAGGATCTCAAAGACGGCATGCTCGCAGCCCTCGAGGCCGTCGGAGCCGAAGATGACCGCCGGCCGCAGCCGGACGCGGTCCGCGCCCTTCAAAGACGAGATAGACTCGTTTCCGTAGGCTTTTTGTTGTTTCATGCGGATTCCTCACAATATTTCGTGCTGTAAGTTGGGCGAATAGCCCACTATATTGATTATACTATACTTTCTTTCCCAGCCAAAGTCAAGGTTTCCACTTCCGGCGGGGAGTTGTCGAAACCTCTCAAAAAGGAGATGGAAAGTTTGGTCTATTTTTTCCCCGGCAGACGGTTGCAGTCCGGCGCGATTCGCGGTATCATTTATGGTGAACAAATATTAGCGTCAGTTGACAAGAGCCCACATGGTTTTCCCGGGCCTGGACAGCAGCTGGCGTCGTTATCCTCGTTGATGGGCGTCAGCCCATCTGCCTCGTCTGCCTGGCCATCTGCCGTCCATGCTCCGGGAAAACTCGAAGACCCGCCGGGCGCTCCGGCACGTTTTTCGCAAGGCAGAGGACGCAGACAGGCTGGCGCCTGTCAAGGACGATAACGCAGCGAAAGGCGGGCCGATGCGTCCTGCGGGCATGTGTGCCCTTGTCAACTGACGCTATTCTGTGCAACTACGAAGAAAAGGAAAAGAACATCATTATGGCAAAAATCGGATTTGATCTTGAAAAGTATCTGCGTCTGCAGTCTGAGCGGATCCTCGAGCGCGTGCACACCTTCGGCGGCAAGCTCTATCTGGAATTCGGCGGCAAGCTGTTTGACGATTACCACGCCTCGCGCGTGCTGCCGGGCTTCCTGCCGGACAGCAAGATGAAGGTGCTGCTGCAGCTCAAGGACCAGGCGGAGATCGTCATCGCCATCAACGCGGCCCACATCGAGATGAACAAGCGCCGGGGCGATCTCGGCATCACCTACGATCTGGACGTGATGCGGCTGATCGATACCTTCCGCTCCATCGGGCTGTACGTCGGCAGCGTCGTCATCACGCAGTACGCCGGGCAGCACGCGGCCGACCTGTTCCAGCGCAAGCTGGAGGCGCTGGGTGTGAAGGTCTACCGCCACTACCCCATCGCGGACTATCCCTCGAACATCGGCCTCATTGTCTCCGACGACGGCTACGGCAAAAACGAGTATATCGAGACCAGCCGCCCCATCGTCATCGTGACCGCGCCGGGCCCCGGCTCGGGCAAGATGGCCACCTGCCTCAGCCAGCTGTATCAGGAGCACAAGCGCGGCGTGAACGCGGGCTACGCCAAGTATGAGACGTTCCCGATCTGGAATCTCCCGCTCAAGCACCCGGTCAACCTCGCCTATGAGGCGGCGACGGCGGATCTGGCCGACGTCAACATGATCGACCCCTTCCATCTCGAAGCCTACGGCGAGACGACGGTCAACTACAACCGCGATATTGAAATTTATCCGGTCCTTGAGACGATCTTCCGCTCCATCTTCGGCGAGTGCCCGTACAAGAGCCCGACGGACATGGGCGTCAACATGGCGGGCTTCGCCATCTGCGACGACGAGGTCTGCCGCGAGGCGTCGTATCAGGAGATCATCCGCCGCTACTTTGCCTCTGCCTGCGCCGTCAAGAAGGGCATCGCCATGCCCGAGGAGCTGCGCAAGCAGGAGATGCTCATGAACTCCCTGCATCTGGACGTCAGCATGCGCAAGACCGTCCCCGCCGCCCGGGCCAAAGCCGCCGAGACCGGCGCGCCCGCCGCCGCCATCGAGCTGCCGGACGGCCGGATCGTCACCGGCAAGACCTCCGGGCTCATGGGTGCATCCTGCGCCGCCCTGCTCAACGCCATCAAGCTCTCCGCCGGGATCGACGACCGCGTGAACCTCATCTCCCCCATGGTCCTCGCACCCATCCAGCATCTGAAGATCGAGCATCTCGGCAACTCCAACCCCCGCCTGCACACCGACGAGGTGCTGATCGCGCTGTCCATCAGCGCCGTCACGAATCCGACGGCGGAGCTGGCCATGGAGGCGCTGGCCTCGCTTCGCGGCAGCCAGGTGCATTCGTCCGTCATTTTGTCCTCCGTCGACGAGGGCATGTTCAAGCGTCTGGGCATGAACGTCACGTTTGAGCCTGTCTATCAGTCGCACACGCTCTATCATAAGTGAGGTACCGCATTCTATGGATCACCCGCGCAGCAAATTACCCGCCGTTCTCGCCATCCTGTTCTGCATCGCGCTGCTCGGCGGTGTAGGCGTGCTTCTTTGGAAGACGCTCCCGGAAAAGCAGCAGCCGCAGCAGGCCGAGACCATCCAGACCGACTCCGTCTTCTCCTCCGAGCAGACCGCCGTGGAGCCGGAGCGCGAAGCGCCGTATGAGGGCGAGCTGCCCGAGCAGGCCGAGGCCGCGCAGCCGGAGCAGCCGGACAGCGAGCAGCCGTCCGAGCCCGCCGCGGATCCCGCCGCGCCGGACGACGCCCCCGTCACCGACGCGCAGAAGACCGCACAGGCCACCCTCGCCTCCATGACGGAGGATGAAAAGCTCTGGCAGCTGTTCTTCGTCACGCCGGAGGCCATCACGAACGTCAATACCGCTACGGTGGCCGGTGAGGCGACAAAAAATGCGCTCGCGCAGTACCCGGTCGGCGGCATCGTCTACTTTGCCAAGAACCTTGAAGACCGGGCGCAGGCCGCCGCGCTGCTCGCCAACACGCAGTCGTATGCGAAGATCCCGCTGTTTCTGGGCGTGGATGAGGAGGGCGGCACGGTCAGCCGCATCGGCGCAAACGAGGCGCTGGGCGGCACGAAGGTCGCCGACATGCGCTCCTTCGGCCAGAGCGCCGATCCCGCGCAGGTCTATGCCGCCGGGCAGACGCTCGCGGCCAATTTGACCGGCCTCGGCTTCAATCTGGATTTCGCGCCGGACTGCGACGTCGTCTCCGGCGTTGACAGCGTGATCGGCAGCCGCTCGTTCGGCTCGGATCCGGAGCTGTGCGCGTCGCTCGCGGGCGTCATCGTCAAGAGTCTGCGGGCAGAGGGCATCGTCTCCTGCCTCAAGCACTTCCCCGGCTACGGCAGCGCCACGGTCGACGATCACAACGGCACGTCCATCGTGGAAAAAACGCTGGATGAGCTGGAAAGCTGCGACCTGGTCCCCTTCCAGTCGATCATCGCGCAGGAAGGGAGCGTCCCGTTCGTCATGGTCACGCACCTGTCCTACCCGAACGTGACAGGCAGCGACACGCCCGCCGATCTTTCCTCCGCCATCGTGACCGACATCCTGCGGGACAAGCTCGGCTACCAGAACGTCATCATCACCGACTCGCAGTCCATGTCCTCCATCACCGACCACTATTCCGCAGGCGAGGCCGCCGTACAGGCGCTTGCCGCCGGGTGCGACATGATCCTCATGCCGTCTGACCTGCAGGGCGCGTTCGACGCGGTCAAAGCCGCCGTGGCAGACGGCACGCTGACGCAATCGCGCATCGACGAGAGCGTGCTGCGCATCCTGACCGTCAAGGCGGAATACGGGATCTTACAGTAAAGCAAGCCGGCGCAGCCATACAGAAAGGAAGTGCATCCGATGTCCGTGAAGCCGAACAAAAAGCCCTCCTTTGCCCTGGGTCTGATCCTGATCCTGCTTTTGCTGGCTGCCGTCATTCTCGGCGGCAGCTGGGTGGTGCGGCAGGCCTTTCTGCCGCGGCAGTCCGATGCACGGCCGGCGGCGGCAGCCGTCTCCGGCCAGCCGGACGCTGCGGCGCAGCTGCCGGTACAGACCGCGGAAGAGACCGTCTCCGGCGCGCAGCCGGAGGCGGTCCCGGAACCTGCGGCCGAGCCGGAGCCCGTGCGCGTCACGCTGATGGCGGTGGGCGACGATCTGATCCACAACTGCGTCTACTGGTCCGCCGAGACGCCCGAGGGCGGCTACGACTTCACCCCGTTTTTTGACGATATCCGCCCCATCGTGCAGCAGTACGACCTCGCCTGCATCAATCAGGAGACCATTCTGATCCAGGACCGGTCGCTGATCGCCAGCTATCCGATCTTCGGCTCGCCCATCGAGGTCGCTGACGCGCTGGCGGACGCGGGCTTCAACGTGGTGACCTTCGCCGGGAACCACTGCTTCGACAAAAAGGAGACCGGCGTCACCGACACGCTCCGCTACTTCCATGAAACTTACCCCGACATCACGACGCTCGGCATCCACGACTCGGAGGCCGATGCTGCGGTCATCCCCATCGTGGAGAAAAACGGCATCCGCATCGCCATGCTGAATTTCACCTACGGGCTCAACAACTCCATGCCCGAAAAGCGCTGGATGGTGGATATGCTCTCGAGCACCGACACGGTCTGCGGCCGCATCGCGCAGGCCAAGCAGGAGGCCGACTTCGTCATCGTCTTCCCGCACTGGGGGACGGAGGACGAGCTTTCGCCGGATGAGAGTCAGCTGCGCTGGGCGCAGGAGATGGCGGACGCGGGCGCGGATCTCATCATCGGCGGCCATCCGCACACGCTGCAGCCGACCGGGCTGCTCACAGCCGCGGACGGCCGGGACGTTCCGGTCTACTACAGCCTCGGCAACTTCCTGTCGCACCAGAAGGAGATGATCAATCTGCTCGGCGGCATGGCGAGCGTCACGATCGTCAAGGACAAGGATGGCACACGCGTGGAGGAATACGAGCTGAAGCCCACCATCAACGTCATCCTCCGGGACCCGGCGTCCGGCTGGTATGACTACCGCCCCATGCTCCTGGAGGACTACACCCCCGAGCTTGCCGCCCAGAACCGCTTCACCGACTGCACCGTCGAGGCCATGCAGACGTTGTATGAGGATATCGTCGGATAACCAAAGGCTCCCCTCCCAGGGGCCGATTCCCCCTATCAGGGGGAAATGTCCCGAAGG
>ERZ825896.517-NODE-517-length-50547-cov-6.255070_pt1 | contig 50547 bp, 47 predicted proteins | sample MGYA00519858_ERZ825896 | MGnify/ENA primary metagenome ERZ825896 (study PRJEB31778, sample SAMEA3449214) | human gut metagenome | biome: human gut; feature: human-associated habitat; material: faeces | place: United Kingdom | collected 2010/2012 ... | reverse complement strand
CGCTTTCCAGCGGAGCGCCTCAATCCGTGCACGAAAACCGGCACGGCTGCGCAATAACGGGCGCGACCGGCCTCCCCTACTTTTTTCATCTGTTCAGGGGGGCGGCTCCGAGGGGTATTCACGAGACACGCCTCTCCCCCTCTCACCAGGCCGGGGGCTCTCTGGGCAGGCGGCTGTTCCGCTACTCTTCCTCATCATCGCTGTGGCATATTGGCTGAATTATACTGGATCTCAGGGGGTTTGTCAACCGTTAATCGGTCCGCCCCTCCAATTCCCTCTGGATTCGCCTGGGCAAACCGCCCAGCACCAGGGCGTAGGACTGATCGGCCATCCGACGCACAATCTCGTCGGGTACAGAGCCGGTCCACAGGACAGAATTCCAGTGGAGCTTGTTCATATAGTAACCCGGAATCACCTCTCCTGGATACTGCTGCCGAAGAAAATCCCCCTCCCCGGGGTCTAACTTCAATGTGACGAGTGTGCACGCCCCTTCATCGTTCAGACAGATGGCAGCGTACATCTTTCCACCCACCAGATAGCGGTGCCACTGCCATTCCTCTTTAAAATCATAGACGGTGCCCGGTTTCTCCCGCAGATAACAGTCCAGCCATGGGTATGCCACGCTGTGCCATCTCCTTTTATTGTCTCTTATATGACTCTGCCGCATCCAGCAATTCCCCGGCGCTCTCCAAGGCGGCAGGGGTAATGTGCGCACCAGCGGCCAGACGGGCCAGTTCCTGTTGGCGGCGGGGACGGTCCAGAGCCTCCACAGCTGTAAAGGTTCTCCCTTTACGTACTCCCTTCTCAACAGAAAAGTGGACATCAGCCATAGCGGCAATCTGCGGCAGATGGGTGACACAGAGTACTTGCTTACGTGCCGCCACGTCAGCCATCTTTTCAGCGACCTTCTGGGCTGCCCGGCCGGATACACCGGTGTCAACCTCGTCAAAAACCAAGGTCGTTACCAGCTCGTTTTCAGCCAGTACATTTTTAAGCGCCAGCATAATCCGCGCCAGCTCTCCCCCTGAGGCGATTTTCTGGATGGGCTTGGGATCTTCTCCCACATTGGCTGACATCAAGAACTGCACCTGATCCATCCCTGTGAGATCCAGGCCTTCGTCTCCCTCCTTCTCTGAAAAATCCACCAGGAAACGGACCTTCGGCATATCCAGCTGCTGCAGTTCCGCCTGTATCCGGGTCTCCAGAGCCCTGGCTGCATCGTGCCGTTTTTCTGAAAGGAGTACCGCCTTCTCCTTTGCCTCGCGCAGAGCCGCCGCATATACGTCCTCCAGGCGGGCGAGGGTATCGTCGGCAAACTGAATCTGGTCCAGTTCTGCGCGGCATTTCTCCAGATAAGAGAGCATATCCTCCACAGAATCGCCATACTTCTTTCGAAGACGGTAAATGACATCCAGGCGTCCTTCAATTTCATCCAGCTCACCGGGCTCAAAATCAAAGCTCTCCCGCAGATCACGCACCTGATCGGCCAGATCGTCGGCGGCACAGCGCAACTCGACAAGCTGTTCCAGCAGCGAAGCCGCCTGAGCGCTCATTGAGGCAGCTCCCTCAAGCGCGCGCTCCGCTTCAGACAGCAGTGCTGCCGCGCCGGCGCTGTCATCATCTCCGGAGATTGCACGGTGAGTCTCCTCCACGGCCTCAATCAGCCTGCCGGCATTGCGCAGGAGCTTCCGCCGTTCCGTGAGCGTCTCATCTTCTCCGGGCTGAAGATTTGCCCGCTCCAGTTCCGAAATTTGATAATGCAGGGCGTCTATACGCCGGGCCTTCTCCGCTTCATCCATCCGCAGAGCCGACATCTCGCGCCGAATCTCCCCCAAGGTTCCATAGGCGGACTGGTAGTCAGATAGCTGCTCCCCCAGTGCGCCAAAACTGTCCAGATAGCTCAAGTGGCAGCTCTCATCCAAAAGCTGCTGTCCGTCATGCTGACCGTGAATATTGAGTATCTGGCGCCCCAGATCCCGGAGCTGAGAGACAGTGAGCAGCCGCCCGTTCAGGCGGCATACATTCTTGCCGTCAGACTGGATCTCCCGCTGAATCAGCAAATTACCGTCCTCGTCGGGGGCTATTCCATTTTCGGCAAACCACGGGAGGTCGGGCAGTGCGGTAAAATTTGCCTCCACACGGGCCGACTTGGCCCCGGTACGGATAATTTCCCGGCTGGTACGGCCGCCGACGACTGCGCCAATGGCGTCCACCACGATGGATTTGCCGGCGCCGGTCTCGCCGGTGAGCGCATTGAAGCCGGCGCCGAACTGAATGTCCGCCGATTCAATAACCGCAATATTTTCAATATGGAGCAGAGAGAGCATAGCAAATCCCCCGTATCTCCTATTTCAGCATCTTGTGGATTTCGTCGCAAAAAGCCACTGCCGCCTCGTTGGTGCGCATAATGAGTATGGCGGTGTCATCTCCGGCCAAGCTGCCCACCATATCGGGAATATCCATGCCGTCCAGAGCGGCACAGGCCGCAGAGGCCAGACCAGGCATTGTTTTAATCACTACAATGTTTTGGGCCAGATCAAAAGAAGTAACGCCCTCTTTAAAGATGGTACGAAGCCTGCCGGCAAAGTTGAGGGAAGTCTTACGCTCACTGACAGCATATTTATAGACGCCATATCCCGTCAGTTCCTTTACCAGATGGAGCTCCTTGATATCTCGAGAGATTGTCGCCTGAGTGGACTGTACTCCACGGACCCTCAATTCGGACAGAAGCTGATCCTGGGTCTCTACATCCTTTTCGCCAATAATGCGTAAAATCTCCTGCTGCCGCTTTGACTTCATGAGCTATACTCCCCCTAGCTTATGGTTGATAATTTCATAAAAGCTTCGGTTCGTCAGACGGACCAGTCTGGTGACAGAGGAGGAACGCTTCAGTTCCACCTGATCCCCGCCGTTCAGCTTGAAGGCCTTGCCACCATCTACAGACAGATAAGCTGTCTTCCGGGCCATTTTCCCCATTTTTACCATTACCGTCCGGTCCTTTCCAAGTACCATGGAACGCGCTCCCAATACATGGGCACATATCGGGGTAATGATGATGCTCTCCGAGGTTGGCTCTACGATCGGGCCACCTGCCGCCATGGAGTAAGCCGTGGATCCGGTAGGCGTACTGATGATCATCCCGTCGCCTGAAAAGTTGTTGACCAGCACTCTGTCTCCATAGACCTCCAAATCAATGATGCGGGCCACCGCCCCCTTAGTAATAGCGGCATCATTGAGGGCAATCCCAGAATAGACGGTCCGGCTCTCTCTCCGCACGACCACATCCAGCATCATACGGTTTTCAATGGAGTATCTGTTTGTCGCCACTTTAGACAGCAGAGAAAGCTCGCTCAGTTCCAACTCTGCCATAAAGCCCATGCTTCCCAAGTTGACGCCTAGAATCGGAACATGGTGGAGATTGGCATCCTTGGCTGCATGAAGAATGGTGCCGTCTCCTCCAAAACAGACCAGCATGTCGGCGCTGCGCAGCTCATCCTGCGTATCCCGAAAGTCGAGGTGCTTTGGGAGCTCCACGCTCCCGCCCTCTATTGGGAAGGGCAGACAGAATACCGTATCCACACCTACATGTTTCAAAATGCGGTCGGCCGACTGGGCCGCCTTCAGTCCCCGATCCCGGTAAGGATTGGGACTAAGTACCACTTTCACTGTCCGTTTCCCTCCAATGTCCCGTGGGACTGTTCTACCAAAGCCCACAAATCGCCGCTCCAGGATAATCCGGCCCCTGCCGACAGATACCCCAGATACTCAATATTGCCCTCCGGGCCCCTGATTGGCGAGAAAGTAAGCCCTTTGACAGAAAAATCTGACTGCTCAGCATACCTCAAAAAATGCTCCAGCACCTCCAGGTGGACAGCGGGATCCCGGACCACGCCCTTCTTCCCCACCTTCTCCCGCCCTGCTTCGAACTGGGGCTTGACCAGACAGACGGCCTCGCCGTCTGTTTTCAGCAGACGGCGGAGCGCCGGCAAAATGAGCTTTAGGGAAATAAAGGAGACGTCCACACTGGCAAAATTCAGCTCATCGGGGATCTGATCATGGGTCAAATACCGGGCATTGGTGCGCTCCAGGCAGACCACACGGGGGTCACTGCGCAGGCTCCAGGCCAGCTGCCCATAGCCTACATCCACAGCATAGACCTTGGCAGCCCCGTTCTGCAGCATACAGTCGGTAAAGCCGCCGGTCGAAGCGCCGATATCGGCACAGACCGCTCCATTCAATGCAATGGGGAAACTTGCCATTGCCTTTTCCAGCTTTAGTCCCCCACGGCTCACATAGCGCAGGGGCTGACCGCGAAGTTCGATCTGCGCGTCCTCCGCCGTGGGAGCGCCGGCCTTGTCAACCTTCCGGCCGGAGACATAGACTTGGCCTGCCATAATAACCGCCTGCGCACGCTGCCGGCTGTCAGCCAGTCCACGCTCACACAGCAGGATGTCCAAGCGCTTTTTCGCCATATTTACAGACCTCCAACGCTTTTTTGCACAGGCTCTCGCCGTCCAGACCACACAATTTGAAGAGCTGGTGAACAGTTCCCTGGGTGACAAAGCCCTCTCCGGTACCGCACAGTGCCAGTCCGCGAACTGTCACTCCCTCTGCCAGCAGACCGGAGGCAATCCTGGTCCCTACAGGGTTCCCATAGGACTCCTCAGCAGCCAGCAGGCGGCCTGTCTTTCGGACCGACCGACAGACAGGCTCCAGATCAATTGGAGCAATACAATTCAGCTTGACAACTTCTGCCTCCAAGCCATATTGGGACAGAAGGTCAGCACAGGCCAGCAGCTGATTGATCAGAATGCCATAGCCCACCAGCGTGATATCCCGGCCTGCGCGCAGTACGGCAGTCTTTGATGAACTCGAATTTTCGGTATAGGCGCCCTCTCCCCCCCTGGGATAACGGACGGCCACAGGCCCTCTCATCTGATAAATTGCGTACTCCAGCATGGAGCACAGTTCGGAATAGCTGGAGGGGCACAGGATCTGCATACCGGGCACTGTAGAGAGAAAGGCGGCATCAAAGACGCCATGGTGAGTCTCGCCATCCTCTCCTACCAGACCGGCCCGATCAACCGCCAGAACCACATGGAGTTTCTGAATCGCTATATCATGAATCAGCATATCATAAGAGCGCTGCAGGAAGGAAGCATATACGGCAAAGACAGGGAGCATCCCCTGCTTTGCCATACCGGCCGCCATGGCGGCGGCGTGCCCCTCGGCAATCCCCACGTCAAAAAAGCGGGATGGAAACTTCTGGGCAAACGTTCCCAGTCCGGTCCCGTCCTGCATGGCTGCGGTAATGGCGCAGATGCGCCGGTCCCCCAGTGCCAGGCTGCAAAGTTTGGCCCCAAATTCAGCGGAAAAATTATGGGAGGAGGGGTGGACAGGCTCCCCTGTCTCCACGCAGAACCGCCCCACTCCATGAAAGCGGTCTGGGTTGCGTTCTGCCGGGAGATAGCCTTTTCCCTTTACAGTCCTGATGTGGAGCAGAACTGGGACCTTTAGCTCTTTGGCATACCGGAGAAGCTTGGTCAGGCCGCCCACGTCGTGGCCGTCCACCGGCCCCAGATAGGTAAAGCCCATATCTTCAAACAGGCTGCAGGGCAAGAGGGTCTCTTTGATAGCAGTTTTAATCTTATGTGTTACCTTATAAATTCTGCCGCCCAGGGGGAGGACGCTCATCAGCTTGCGGTATCCCTTTTTGAACTGCAGATACTGGGGCTTAAGACGCTGATGGGCCAGATGCTGCGCCACGCCGCCTACACTGCGGGTGATAGACATTCCATTATCATTGAGAATGACGATCAGCGGCTCACCGCTGTTGCCTGCGTCGGACAGCCCCTCGTAGGCCAGTCCCCCGGACAGTGCTCCATCCCCCAACAGCGCCAAGACATGATAATCTTCTTTCTGTAAAGTCCTTGCCCTTGCCATGCCGAGAGCGACTGAGACAGAATTCGATGCGTGGCCGGCAATAAAGGCATCACTGGCACTCTCACCCGGCTTGGGAAAGCCGGATATGCCGCCAAAGGTACGCAGGGTATCCATGGCTGCCCCGCGGCCGGTGAGAATTTTATGGGTATAGCACTGATGCCCCACATCAAAAACGAGCCGGTCACGTCCCGTATCAAAAACACGGTGGACCGCTACTGTAATCTCCACCGCCCCCAGATTGGAGGCCAGGTGTCCTCCCGTTCGAGAAACGGTATCAATCATGCGGGCGCGAAGGAGTGCACAGAGTTCTTGGGCCTCTCCATCTGTGATATGCTTGCAGTCAATGGCTTCTTCCAGTGTCAGAATGATAACACCCCCCAGGTGGTCATGCGAAACGCCAAGCTCCGATTAGCCCCACAGCAACGCCGAGGATCCCTCCCATAAGCACCTGAAAAGGGGTATGCCCCAGCAGTTCTTTCAGCTCTTTTCCAAATATCTCGGGCTTCATTTCCTTCCAGTGCGTCATGATATAATTCAGGATTCGCGCCTGCTCACCTGCGGCTTTTCGGACATGAGAGGCATCGTACATCACGACAATAGCAACCACAGCGGCAATGGCAAACAGAGGAGATGACCATCCATACATATACCCCACAGAGGAGGCGCAGGTACAGACAAAAGAGGAGTGGGAACTGGGCATCCCGCCGCTGCTCCAAATATACCGCCAGTCAAACTTACGCTTGCTGATCAGCACCACCACGAACTTCAGCACTTGGGCCAGCGCCCAGGAGAAGATAGACAGATTCAGTATCAGGTTGCCGGTAAAGAAATCCACCACGTTTCTCATGCCAAAGTCTCCTTTGTCGTCAGTCGATTCAGTTGCCGCGCCCAGCCAGTTTATCGGCCAGCGCACAGAGAAAGCCGGGTGCCTCAAAGGCACCTGTCAGGGCAGCCTTCGCCGCCTTTGTGTGTTCATGTACCAAAGCTTCACAGGCCTCAATGCCCAACAGGGCTACATAGGTCCGCTTGCCGTTGGCAGCGTCGGAGCCCACTGGCTTGCCCAGGACCTCGGTCGATGAAGTGGCGTCCAAAATATCATCCCGGATTTGGAAGGCAAGTCCCAACTCGGCGGCATATCTCCGGGCCGCCGCCCAGCGGGGATCCGTCCGATCTGCACCTCCCGCCAAGAGGCCCAGCAGACAGGCCCCCTCCAGCAGGGCGGCGGTCTTCCGGTCGTGGATGGCGGCCAGATCGTCCAGCGTCAAATCGGCCCCCTCTCCGGCCATATCCAACTGCTGTCCGCCGCACATACCGTAGGCGCCAGCGGCCGCAGCCAGCACGGCGCACCCTTCGGCGCGGCACCAAGCGGGCAAATCGGCCCCTGCGATGCGGGCAAAAGCCGCGGACTGCAGGGCATCTCCGGCCAAAGTTGCCGTACACTCGCCAAAGACCTTGTGACAGGTGGGCTTTCCCCGGCGCAAATCGTCGTTATCCATACATGGCAGGTCATCGTGAATCAGAGAATAGGTGTGAAGCATTTCTACTCCACAGGCAAAATCTAGCGCTGGCTCCGCCCTGCCGCAGACCGCTTTGCAGAATTGGAGCGTCAAAATAGGCCGGATGCGCTTTCCGCCGGCCAGGAGGCTGTACCGCATAGCATTCAACAGCTCCCGCTGAGGCAGCTCCTCGGTAAAGCAGCCCGCCAGAGCCTCCTCCGTCATCCTGCGGCAGCGATCGTACTCGGCGCTGAAATCCACCATTACACCCCCTCCCCTTCAAAGGGAACAGAAGCCGGTGCACCGTCAGCTCCGGCCAGCAGCTTGCTTACCTTCTGTTCCGCCTTGTCCAGGAGGGTGTTGCACTTCTTCATCAGAGCGGTGCCCTCCTCAAAAAGAGCCAGCGACTCCTCCAAGGGAGCCTCTCCCCGCTCCAACAGCTTGACAATCTCCTCCAAGCGAGCCATAGACTGCTCAAAGGTCAGCTTCTTTTCAGCCATCGGATAAACTTCCTTTCACGATACAGGGGATCTCGCCGTCCGCAACCCGGACGGTAATTTCGTCTCCAGGCACGGTCTCCTCAATGGAGCGGATCACAACTCCATCCTTGTTTCTGGGAATTGCATAGCCCCGTCCCAGAACCTTCAGGGGACTCATGGCATCCAATCCCGCCGCCAGACGGACAAAGCGCTCCCGCTCCCGTCTCAAAGAGGCGGACAGTCCCTGGCCCAGCCGTTCCCGCTGGTAATCCAGCAGTACCCGGCGATCGGCAACCGCTGCCACGGGATCCTGGAGCACGCGGCTGCTCTCACACCGTTCCAGTACGGCCCGTGCGCCCTCCAGCCGGCGCCCCAGTGCACGGGCCATGCGCTGTTCCAGCTGGGAGAGAAGACCATACATCTCATTCTGATCGGGCACAGCCAATTCCGCAGCATTGGAGGGCGTAGACGCCCGCAGATCGGCCACAAAGTCGGAGATGGTCACGTCCGGCTCATGTCCTACCGCCGAAATCACAGGAATGGCTGAGGCGTAAATCGTACGGGCCACGTCCTCGTCATTAAAGGCCCACAGATCCTCCATCGAGCCGCCTCCCCTTCCGGTAATAATCAAATCGGCAACCCGATGGCGGTTGGCCCAAGCGATGGCGGAACAAATTTCTCCCGGAGCCTCTGTACCCTGTACCCGTACTGGCAGAACCAAGACCTCCGCCATGGGCCAACGAGCCCCAAGGATTCGGATCATATCCTGCACAGCGGCCCCGGCGGGAGATGTTACAAGGGCAATTTTAGCTGGAAATTTTGGTAGAGGTCTCTTGTGTGCTTCTTCAAAGAGCCCCTCCTCCCACAGCTTGTTCTTCAGCTGCTCAAATGCCACATGAAGTGCGCCGACTCCGTCCGGGGACAGCCCGCTGCAGTAGAGCTGGTATTGTCCGTCACGCGGAAAGACGGTTATACGCCCAAAGGCTACCACATTCATACCGTTCTCCGGACGAAAGCGGAGTGAGGCGGCCTCGCGTTTAAACATCACGCAGCGAATTGCCCCTTCGGCATCCTTAAGCGAAAAGTAGTGATGCCCGGAGGGATACGTCTTGTAGTTGGAGATTTCCCCCCGGATATAGAGGCCGGAAAGCGCGCCGTCCCGGTCCAGAAGGCCCTTGATATATTGATTGACCTGAGTCACACTGAACACAGGAATTTCACGCTCTTTCAAGCAGCGCCTTCCCCCTTCAGATATCGGTGAGCCAGAACGGCGGCCCCCATCGCATTGTCAGAGGCATAAGCCGGAGCGGCAAAAATTGCGTCCGGCATAGCGGCCCGGAGCGCTGAGTTGGATGCCACGCCGCCGGAGAAGAGTACCGGCAGGCCGGGGTAGTCCCGCCGCGCCGCATCGGTAACACGGCGCACTGCGCTTATCACTGTGTTCACAGCAAAGCGTGCAATGGAGGGCGGAGTGCATCCCTCCGCCAACATATTCTTTACCTTGTTCTCCATTCCGGAGAGAGAAAATGTAAAGTTTTGCAGCTTTATAAAATAGGGCGTCCCACCGTCCTCTTGATAATAAAGGGTATCCAGGGCCTTTCCAGCCGGAAAATTCAAGCCCAGCAGCACTCCGGTACGGTCAATGAGCTGCCCGGCAGAGATATCAGAGGTGCCGCCCAGCTTTTCAGCCCTGATATTGACCCCGTCCGGCTCTACCAGTAACAATTCGGTCGTACCTCCGGACAGATGCCAGGCCAGCATAGGGGCGTCCAGCAAATCCAGGCGCCCGGCAGACCAAGCTGCGGCCGCAATATGTCCCTGTTGATGAGATACTGGAAAAAAGGGGATTCCCAGCACCTCTGCTATAGACCGCCCCTGGCTCTCTCCGGCCAGAAAACAGGGCATATAGGAGCCCTCTACGGCGCGCGGGCGGGTGGAGGCGGCCACAGCTGAGAGCCCGGAAAGCCAACCCATATCACGCAGGGTGGCAATACGGTCAGGCAGATGTTTCACATGCTGAAAAAGGGCATCGCTCTGTCTCAGGCCAAGCGCTCCATTTCGTACATCCAACAGCCGTCCATCATTGACGCCGTTTTCCCCGTCAAAGGCTGCGGCAGAAGTCGTGTAATTGCTGGTATCAATTCCCAGTGTGCGCACAATCCTATTCCTCTTCTCCGGGGGTGTCGTCAAAAGTTCCCTCTTCGGGAGCAGCAGATCCTCGGACCGGCTCGGGTGGACATTCGTTGCGCACAAATGAGCCCATAATGCCGTTGACAAAGGAGACCAGATCATCAGACTCATAGTGCTTGGTTAGCTCTACCGCCTCATTGATAGCAGCCGCGTTGGGGATGTCCTGCATATATAAAACCTCAAACATCGCAACCCGCATAATAGCCACTACCACCCTTGGAATTCTGGAAAATTTCCAGCCAATGGCATACTTGGAGATATAGCTGTCCAACTCTGGAGCGTGTTCATAGGTCCCCTTGACAAGCGCTTCAATATAGGCGCGCTGCTTCTGGTTTGGAAACTCGGCATATAGAGGTTCCTCTTCACCGATAGCGGCAAAGGTCGGGCGGTTCAGGGACTGTTCCAACAGCTCGTCAGCAGTCTGATTGGTAAAGCCCAGCTCAAAGGAAAAATGGACAGCGATCTCACGGGCATGGGTTCTGGTCATGCGGCATCCTCCCCGGCGGGCTTTCCCCCGCTCATATATATCAAGGTCACTTGCATAGATAAATGTATTATACACCATCTATGCATAGAAAATAAACCCTCACTTTCACCAAAAACAGCAAAAAGCCGGGCGGCGGGAATAGCACTCCCGTCGCCCGGCATATTTAGATCTGCTTTATGCTCTCTGGTGGCGTTCACGTTCAAAGACGATGCCGGAGACCTGAACATTCACGCACTCCACAGTGAGCCCACTGGTATTTTCAATGGCGGAGTATACTGCCTCCTGCACCTCCCGGGCCACAGCGGGGATGGTGTGGCCGTACTTGATCAGTACCGCCACGTCTACACGGACGCTCTCTTCCTCCACAGTAATATGGACGCCCTTCGCCAGATTCTTTTTGCCGCCCAGCAGTTCAGCCAGGTCGGTGCCAAGATTGGCGGCCAGACTACCGACCCCCTCTACCTCCAGGGCGGCGGCGGCGGCAATAACCGCCAGGACCTCCTCTGATATATGGATGTTTCCCAACTCATCGGGCCGGGAAACGTACTCTCTCGCATCGGCCATATCAGTCACGCTCCTTTTTGTGGTACGGCGGCCAGCCTTCTCCGTCTTCACGCGGAGTCAGCTATGGTGCCGGTTATGCAGAGGCTATTCTAAATCCATTGTACCACAAAAGTGTGAAATTACAACTCATTTTTCTGCGAGAGCAGTCCCTGTCCGCTGTGTACGCGCCCATACTGGACTGCCGGTTATTCTGTCCGGCGCTCCGGCGGATTGTTCAGACTCCTTCACGGATTTCAGCGATGGTCCCGCGGGACATCGGGTTACTCGGATTCGGCCTCAATAATTTTGATTTGGCTGGCAGAATAGCCGGTTTCCCCAGTGACAATCTCTGTGATGCGGGCTACATCCGCATCGGTGAGCCCTCCCTCGATGGCGGATACCACCACAGAGACGCTGTTGTCTCCAATAAATGCCACGCAGTCGGCATAGCCCTTGGCGGTTACCAGGTTTTCAATCTGGGCCTCGGACACCGTATAGTCTGCCAGTGTTTGAATGGCGGCGGCCGTCTCTTCCTGCATAGCCTCGTCAGGCTCCTCACCTTCTGCCTGCTGCAGCAGGGACAGCGCCGCATCCCTGGCCTGTTGGCGGTTGAGACGTGCGGAAGCAAAGTAGCCGCCCTGTTCTGCAGAGGGATCCGGGCTGACATCCTGGCTGCCTGAAGGCGCGGGGGATGGATCGGAGTGTTCTCCCAGCAGAGGATCTGCCGTACCCCCTACCAAAGCCGCCTGTCCAAGGGTTTTCCCCGCTTCGGTATCTCCCTCCTTCTGGTAGGACCAATTCAGATAGACGGCCGCGCATACAAAGAGCACAATCGCCACCACCACTGCGTTTCGCTTCCAAAGTTTCATTGATCGATTCCTCCTTGTTTCTTCCTTGATTCCATTTCAGATTTGGAAGAGAACATCAGTTCCCTTTACAGATAGAGATCTTATCTGCCCCCAAGCCGGTAAGCGCCGCCACCGCCTCGGAGATCTGGAGCTTTACCGCCGGGTCGTTGCCGCCGGGACAGACCACCAGCGCCCCTTGATACTGCGGTGCCAATTCCTGCAGGGCCACCGTCTCCTCGTTTCCTGAGCCCTTTGAGACCACCACTGTACTGACTTGAGAGTCGATGGACTCCCCTTTCTCAGTCGTCTTGCCATCGGTGGCTAAAATCTGCCGCGTTCCGCTGCGCAGAGTCAGGACCACCTTGACCTTGCCTGCCCCGTCTATGCGGGAGAGGGCTTCCTCCAGCTTGCCCTCTGTAGCCTCCAGATCAAAAGCCCCTCCGGAAGAGTCCGCCGGCATGGCTGCCTCTTCCTCCCCCTCACCACCTCCAAAGGAGGGCAGCATTAACAGCACCACTCCCGCCAATATGACCAGAAAAACAAATTTATACTTTTCTAGGAGCAGTACCAATTTTTTGCCCCAGGCACCCAGGGCTTCTCCATTTTTCATCCGCTCTCACCGCTTTCGTAATACTGCCGCTCTTCCGGGATTGCAAAGTCGGCGGCAATTTGTTCTGTCAGCGTTTTTTGCTGCTCCCCAGTCAGATCGCCACGGATGGTGACGCAATAGGGTACCGGGTAGTCCCCCTCCTCTCCAGGTGCGGTCTCCACCTCTACGGTGCAGACAATTCCCAAAGAGGCCGCCTTGTCCAGAATATATGCGCCTGACTGCTCCGCTATGATTCCTTTCATTAAAGTCTGATTCTCCTCCTCCAAAGTTCCGTCGTAGATCGATAACGCAGCCTTATACTCTGCCATGGATTGGCGCAGGGAGCCCTCATCCAGCTTCATTACCGGCTGTACAACAGCCAAAAGCAGCACCAGCCCGCCGGTGAACCGCCCAATCTTTCGGATGGTTCCCTGAGGTGTCAAGCTCTCAGCCAGGGCCACTACCATCGCCGCGCAGGTAATTCCCACTAACCAGTCCCTGATCACCTCCATCATACGGTCACCGCCGATACAGCAGACACCAGTGAAACCAACAGCAAAACTGCGCAGGCCCCTGTCATGCCGAGAACCAGACCAAATGCGCCCCCGATCGCGTCGACCAAGCCGCCTATCCGGCCGGAGGATAAGGTAGCGGTCAGGGCTGAGGTGAGCTTATAAGTCAGGTAGTGAATCCCCAATGAGAGGAAGGGGGCCACGCACATACACAAAATAACGATCATCCCAAAGACGCCGACGGCATTTTTCAAGATTCCGGCTCCGGCCAACACCGTCTCAGCAGCATCGGATAAAATGCCGCCTACCACTGGCACTACGCTTGACATGGTGAACTTCGCCGCTTTAATGGTCGCCGCATCGGCTGCACCGGCAATGACTCCGCTGACGGTCAGATAGCTGACAAAGAGGAGAAGCACAATGGTCAATATGGTGGTCACCGCCCATTTGAGCGTGGCCCCAATTCTCTTGAGCCCTTCGTTGCCCAGAGCTGTGTAGCCGACGCTGGCCGCAATATATGCATAGACCAGTGGAAGAAGCAGGCGGTTAATGAGTGTCAGGAGTACATCAGAGAACAGCATCGTGGCAAACTGCCTGGCCACCGACGCTCCTGGTGCTCCGCTGGCAGCAGCAGCGGCAGTGACGGCTGGAATCAGGACCTTTGAAAATGTGTCCATGTTGGCGATCGCCTCCCGCCCCATGCCAACCAGAGAGTGAACATCGGTAACTGAAACCGCCGTCACCGCCAGAGCGCCCAACAGAGACACCACATCGGCGGTCTGCCCGCTGCCGCCTGCGCTGTCATACAGTCCTCCGGTCAGTGTACACAGCATGACCACAACTAGAAGCAGACAGCCACTGCGCAGGGCCTTGCGCACAATGCCGAAAATCTGCCCGCTGCCGGTATCCAGTATATAGGAGATCCCCTCGTCCAGCGTAATTCCCTGCTCCAGATCAATCCCATCCATATAATCTCCCGCCGCCCCCTCCAACCCGTCCAAGTCCAACGCCTCCGACTGGGCTGCCAGTACGTCGGAGGCTCCGGCGCTGCACAGGCCTCCCAACAGAAGGGCGACGGCGATCAGCGTTATCAATTTTTTCATTGGTAAGCCACCTTCAAAAAATTTACAGCAGGCCGATAACGGCATCCAGCACCGCCTCCAGCAGCGGCAGCGCAGTAAAGAGTGCAAGTGACGCCCCGGCCAGTTCTACAAAAGAGGCAATGCCGCCCTCTTTTGCATCCTTGCAAACCTCGGCGGCTATTTTTGTCAGGATGGCGATTCCAACCGTCTTGATCACCGGCTTTAATACAGACGGCGCCAATCCAGCTAGGTCTCCCAGCCTGTCCATCAGGGTGCGAATACTGTCGATAGCGCCAAACGCAAACGCCAGGATGACCGCACCGGCTGCCAGGGCCAGTACGATCCCCAACTCCTGGACATTCCGTTTAACCACCACGGCACACAGAGCTGCCGCAACCCCCAGCGCGGCTACCCGCAGCATGTCCTCCATAGCGCTACAATCCGAATAGATCTTTGACCAGATTAAAGAGGTCACTTATTTCCTGAACCACCATAACGAGCACCACGACTAACCCCGCTAAGGTAGTCATGGTCGCCTGCTCATCCCGCCCGGACCGGGAGAGCACCTGATTAAGTACCGACACCAGGATACCTACCGCAGCAATCTTGAAAATCAGATCTACGTTCATTTCCACGTCTCCCCTACACCAGCATGATTGCGAGGAAAGCACCTGCCGTCAGGCCAAGGACGCCGTACATCCGCCCCTGCTGAACCCGCTCCGCTTCCGCACGGCGGAGCGTTTCACTCAATTGTCCGCGGCAGCGCTCCAGGGCAGCGCGTTGGCCCTCACCATCATAGCGGCCCAGCACGTCTCCCAATTCAGATAAAAACCCAAGCTCTTCGCCCTCTAACCCCAAAGGGATCTGTTCCAAGGCATCACGCCAGAGCTGGCCCAAATCCTTTTCCCCCAGCCTGTTCACTCCCTCCCTGCACCGCATGAAAAGCTCGCGCAGAGGCGGGCGGGCCCGCCTGGCCAGCTCTTCCAACAGGTCTGGCATTGGAGTAAGACGGAAGGAAATTTCACGCTCCATCAGCTCCAGAACGCCCAGAAGAGCGCGCAGCGTGCGTACCCGGCGCCCAAGAGCTGCCGCTGCTGAAAAGCCCAGAAAGGCTGTGCCCCCTATCAGGAGTACCGCGCCTACTACCCGCAGCATATCCCGTCCTCCAAGGTGTGGACGGCATATCTCCGGCCGCCGTTTTCTACAGTAATCACCACCAGGCGCTGAAAGACGTTGAGGCTGAGCAGACGGCGGTATAGGGGGCGCCTGCGCAAATCCTCCAGCCCAGCTCCATGGGCAGTGGCCAGAAGCGCCACGCCGCAGTTGGCCGCCATTTCCAGAGCGGCCACATCTTCCGGCGCCGTTATCTCATCTGCAGCCATGACCTGCGGATTCATGCCGCGCAGCAGCATCAGAAGGCCCTGTCCCTTGGGACACCCGTCCAGCACATCTGTGTGCGAACCAATTTGAAATTGAGGGACCCCCTCGCACATCGCGGCCAACTCCCCCCGCTCATCGGCCACTCCCACCCGCATCGGAGGTACGCCGTCCCCATCTGAAAGCGCGCGGATCAGGTCGCGCAGCAGGGTGGTCTTCCCCATTCCCGGCGGCGAGAGAAGCAGCGTGCTGTTCAGCCGTTCTCCCTCACAGAGCTTGTCCAGGACCACAGCTGCAAGTCCCGGCTCCTCATGGGCTATCCGAAGCGCCAGAGAAGAGATCTGCCGCAAATTCCAAACCGTCCCGTCTTTCATGACAGCGCTGCCGCAGATGCCGATCCGATGACCTCCTCTGACAGTAAAAAAGCCCTGCCGGACCTTATCAAGGGCGGTATGAGCCGAAGCCTGTGTGGCAATCTCCAGGGCCAGAGACAAGTCCCCCGGCCGTGTCCGTTCCGGACTGCCGGGCACTCCCCTCTCCCCCTTGGGCCCCAGAATCGCCATAGGCTGGCCGGCCCGGAGGCGAATCTCTTCAATCTCTCCCTGTTCCTGACTGTCCAGCCGTTCCAGCGCCCTGCGCATCGGTCCGGGCAGGAGGGATGCCGCCTGCAGGAATCGGGCTGTCCGCTGTTTCATGTTTGGTTCCCTCATATTGTTCACGCCCTTCTTTGGTACTGCCACATTCTATGAGGGGCTGTCCATCTTTATGACGCCCGGAATAAAAAAGCCCCCTGACCACTCTGTTTGAGTGGTCAGGGGGTCTCATCTACAATCTCCTTGTTAAATTACGAAGGCGGCTCTTTTTCAGAAGCCTCCCAAACCAGGATCTTATCCAAGTCGGTGCGCTCCTTCAGGCTGGAGGCGAGCTCGGCGGCCTCATCCGCTGGAAGTCCTGGTGGGATGGCGTATTCTTCCGTATACCCCTCTGCCTTATGGCTGTCGGCCCACGCGCGTGCCTGTGTGTTTCCCTCTGGAAAAATCAGGGCCACGCGGCGGGGGATGGGTCCCTTGGCCGACACCTGGTTCACCCAGAGCTCCTCAGGGGTGTGCTTTTTCACCTTCAGGTTGTAAAAAATGGCGACGAGTGCAATCAGGGCTGTGACCAGGCCGAAAAGCTGTGACACTCTGATAGATGTCTGCATGAGGTAAAGACTGTCCGTGCGCAGCCCCTCAATAAAGGCCCTGCCGATCCCATACCACAGGAAATAGGAGGCAAACATCTGCCCGTCAAACTTTCGGTGCCGTTTGGCAATCCATGAAAGGACAAAAAAACCGATCAGATTCCACATCGACTCGTAGAAAAAGGTGGGGTGGACCTCCACATACTGCCAAGTCCCATTTACAAACTCGTGGATCCCCATACGCCAAGGCAGAGAAGTCGGACCTCCATAGGCCTCAATATTGACGAAGTTGCCCCAGCGGCCGATGCACTGTCCAATCAGGAGCCCGAAGACGCCCAGATCGCCGAAGGCTAAGAACTTCAGCTTCTTTACCCTGCAGAAAACCAGGAGCGTAAGGACCGCCGCAATGACTCCTCCGTAGATGGCCAACCCGCCATCCCAGATTTTGACCATTTGAACAAAGTCCAGAGTACCGTCCTCTCTCCGGAACAGATCCAGGTAGAAGATAATGTAGTACAGCCGCGCCCCTACGATGGCCAGGGGCACGGCAAAAAAGAGCATGTCAATGACATCATCCTGCCGGATCCCAAAGCGCTTGGAAACACGGCAGCAGTAGACGACGGCCAGGAGAAAGCCTGCGGCAATAATGATGCCATACCAGTAGATGGGCCAGCTTCCCAAGTGAAAGGCGACCCGGTTCAGGGTAAACTCCGGAATCCCCAACCCAGGAAAGGCGACTGTGTGCATCATGCTTTCCCTCCGGGCCGTACCACGGCCAGCGCCGCCCGCTCCGGAATCACCCAACGACGCAGGCAGTCCTCCACGTCGGTCCGCTCAATGCTGTCAAAAACTTCCGGAAAGCGGAGGTATTCCACTCCTGCGAAGTGGCCCTGCGCCAGCTGGACACAGATCTGCTCAAAAGAGTTGAGGCCCCGGACCCTGCTGCCATAGGCCGCTTTCTTGAGCCGGTTCCACAGCCCCGCCTCGATTCCATCCCCAGCTATCCTTCCAGCCTCTTCCAGCACCGCATTCCGCACAGCCTCCGGATCCCGGCTCTCTCCGCCGGCGGCCAGGAAAGCGCAACCCGGATAGGCCTCGTACCCATAGCCGAAGCTATTGTTCACCAGTCCCTCGCCATAAAGTCTGGCGTACAGAGGACTGGAGGTCCCCAGGAGAGCCTCCATGCAAAGCTCTCCCATGAGCTGACGGCGCAGGCGCTCTTCCCCGTTGGGCGCCGGATCAGCTTTAAAGCCAAGCTGGAAAATAGGGGTGGAAACCGCCATTTTAAGCTCACGCAGGGGTTCTGCCGCCGTCTCAGGCTCTGCCGGCCCATAGTCTCTCTGAATTTCGGCGCCGCCCTCTTTGGGCAGAATCTCTCTGGCAAGGGCACATATCCGCTCAGGATCCACGTCTCCCGCTACGCACAGCACCATATTGGCGGGATTATAGAAGGCCTTGTGGCAGGCGTAAAGCGTATCGGCGGTAATATGCGAAATGGACTCCCGGCTGCCGGCCACCGATACCCGGATGGGATGATTTTGATAGAGGGCGGAGAGAAGGTTCATAAAGACCTGCCACTCGGGATCATCCTCAATCATTTGAATCTCCTGGCCGATGATCCCCTGCTCCTTGTCCACGCTTTCCGGGGTAAACCAGGGGATGGAGACAAAGGACAGGAGGATCTTCAGGTTTTCCTCAAATTTTCTGGTACTCTCAAAGTAGTACCCTGTAATGGCAGAGCTTGTAAAAGCGTTGGGCGACGCACCGTTGGCAGCGAGATCCTGCAGAGCGTTGCCGTCTTCCGTATCAAACATTTTATGCTCCAGGAAATGAGCTACCCCAGCCGGGGTATCCTGCCACTGGCCGCCCAGCTTGAAGCGCATGTCCATGCCGCCATAGTTGGTGGCAAAGAAAGCATAGCTCTTTTGAAAGCCCGGCTTTCGGTCTACATAGATATGAAGGCCGTTTTCCAGCTGGGCATGGTATACCGTCTCACCCAGACGGGGATATTCCTTGTTCACCATAGGAACTTATGCCTCCTTTCCTTTCAGGAAATAGATGGTGTCCGGGGATACTTTTTGAGCGGCGGCGTGAACCTGCTCCCAAGTCACATCCTCCACACGCCGTGCCAGATCCTCCGGTCCCTCGGTGAGTCCGGCGGCGGTCTGCCCCAGCCAATAGTCTTCCAGGCGGCTCTGGCTGTCCAACGTCGTCATAAGAGAGCTTACCACAGAGGCTCTGGCACCGGCCAGCTCCTGGTCGTCAAATTTGCCCTCCCGGCAGGCCAGAAACTGCGCCATAATTTCCTTACGGGCAGCCTGGAATTTATCAAACTCCACCCCGGACGAGACCAGCATAATGCCCTTATATTTCATAAGGCCTGAGCTGGCATAATAGCACAGAGAGAGCTTCTCCCGGACATTCATAAAGAGCTTGGAGGTAGTGGTGCCTCCATAAATCGCATTGAGGAGCGCCAGGGCGGGATAGTCTCCATCCCAGGCGGTGATGCCGGTACGGAAGCCCAGCGTGAGCTTTCCCTGTGTCACCTCCAGAGACTCCTCAACCACCTTCGGCTCCGCCGGAGCGGCAGGCTCGTCAGGTTTTGGGGGGCGAATGCGCTTTTCTGAGTACGGAAGTCCTTCCAGCGCCGCAGTCAGGGCTGTTTTCACACGCTCCAAAGGCGCAGAACCGCAGTAGTAGAGTTCAATCCATGCCTCCCGCAGCAGCTTTTGATACTGGTCCCACAGCCGGGGAACCGTAATGGACTTCGCCCGCTCCTCACTGCCCAGCTTGTCCACGCCAAAGGGCTCCGAAGCGCACATCTCCTCAATCAGCCTCTTCTGGGCGTACTGTCGCTTGTCATTGACCTGGGCGCGGATGGCGTTGAGCAGGTTTTCCCTCTCTCCGTCAACATACTCGGCCCGGAAGGTCTCGTTCTCTAAAGCCGGACGCAGCAGGAGGTCTCCCATCAACGCAGCTGCGCGCTCCAGAATGGGTTCGCCGGCGGGAGTATAGGCATCGTCCAGGAAGCTGCCTACAAACCCGAGACACTGGGTCTCCCCCTTTTTGCGCACCATAGGCTCCACTGTGCCGCCATAGAGGTCGTCCAGAGCGGCGGAGAGGGATTCCAGATCGGGGTGCCGCGCGGTACCCCGGCGGAGCACCTGGGGAATCAGCGCGTGGAGGGATGCCGTCTGTTCGGCCAATGGCGTCAAAAGGCGCAGGCCAAGCATGCAGGATTTAAATTTTGTCGTATGCACCGCCGTCAGTCGGACGCCGGGAAAGAGTTCGGTTTGGGTGACATTGGTCACAGGCTGTCAATCCTTTCCTATTTCTGTTCAATCAAACATTATACAACAGTTTGTCTCATTTGACACCCCATAATCCAAAAAAGATTGGCGCCCTCCCACTTGCGTCTTTGCTGCAATTCCGCTAGACTAGGGAATACGAATGGCCAAGGAGGTTTTTGATATGACACGCAAGCTTGTTGAATCCATTGCCCTGGCGGGCTTAGAGAAATACCGGTTCTCCAAATCCGCACCTGCGCGCTACATGTCCCGTGCCGCTGTCGCCGGAGCGTTTATTTTTATCGGTACGCTTATCTCCTGCCTGTGCGCCGCTTGGTTTTATTCCGACAACCTGCCCGTGGCCAAGCTGATAGGCGCCGCCAGCTTTTCAGCCGCTCTTATTTTGGTCGTACTGCTGGGCGGAGAACTCTTCACCGGCTGCAGCCTCGTGATGGGAATTTCACTCTATGAGGAAACTGTTTCTCCCGCCGCGCTGCTTCGGGTTTGGGTCATGTCCTATGTGGGCAATTTCATCGGCATCCTGATCCTCTCCCTCCTGCTGGCTGGCTCGGGCGCGTCCAGGGATCTGCTCTCCGCCTATCTGGTCATCTGTGTTCCCGCAAAGCTGACCGCCCCCTGGTACGGACTGCTGCTCAAAGGGGTACTTTGCAACTTCCTTGTCTGCCTGGGGGTCTTTGCCGGCTTCAAGCTCCAGAGTGAATGCGGCAAGGCTCTGGCCATTGTGCTGGTCATCACGACTTTTGTCCTCTGCGGTCTGGAGCATTCCATCGCAAATATGGCCTTTTTCTCTCTCTATGCACTGCTGATTCCCGGTGCGGATTTCGCAGGGATGGGGTGGAATCTGCTGTGGGTGACCCTTGGCAATATCCTGGGCGGCGCAGTGCTTCTTGGGCTTCCCCTGTGGTGCTGTGCAGAGAAGAAGCCCGCTGAGGGAGCACTTGGGCAATAAGCGCCGCCGCCAGCGTCAGATAGATCCAGAAGCCTGAATTACCACCTCCAGCTTGTGCTCTCCCGACAAATCCCTGATCGGGATCCCCTCCTGGACGGGTTCCCCGTCCAGGAGGCTTTTTTTCTCTTTTCCTCTGGAGACGGAGATACGCAGAGTTGCCTGTTCCGTCCGCCAAACGGCGGTAAATCCAGGCCAGTCCGGCGGGAGCTTCGGTTCCACGGAGAGCCGTCCGGCCCGCAGCTTCAGTCCCAACAGATATTCTGTGGCTGTTCGGTAATACCAGCCTGCCGCGCCGGTATACCAGCTCCATCCGCCCCGCCCTCGATGGGCGGGATTGTCATAGACATCGGCGGCCAGAACATATGGTTCTGCTTTATAAATCTCCGGATCGTGATGGGCGGGCAACAGGTTTTTTAAAATGCCGTAGCCCTCCGATGTCATGCCCAACTCCAGACAGGCAAGCGCCAGCCAGACGGCGGCGTGGGTATACTGCCCGCCATTCTCCCGAACGCCAGGCAAATAGCCTTTAATATATCCCGGGTCCTTCTCCCCGTCGTCGAAGGCGGGCGTAAAGAGCCGCACCAGTCCGGCGCTTTGATCCCAAAGCGCCTCCAGCGCGGAGCGGACAGCTATCTGCGCCCGTTCTTCGCCGCTCCCGGCCAGTACGGCCCAGCTCTGCGCAATGGAATCGATGCGGCACTCGTCGCACTGTCTGCCGCCCAGCGGGGTTGCGTCGTCATAGTACCCACGCAGGAACCAGTCGCCGTCCCAGGCTGCCCCGGCGGCACTTCGAAGTTTTTCTGCCGCCGCCCGGTAGCTCTCTGCCCTTGAACCGTCGCCCCTCGCTGCGCAGAGCGCGGCAAGACGGCCTAATACATGTGCTGCAAACCAAGAGAGCCATACGCTCTCCCCCTTTCCTGCAGCTCCCACGCGGTTCATCCCGTCGTTCCAGTCTCCGGCCCCCATAAGCAGCAGCCTGTGCTCGCCGGTCCCCCGCTCCAGCACCAGATCGGCCGCCCGGCAGGCGTGGTCGTAGACACGGCCCGTTTCCCGGGAAATCTCGGCATGTTCATAGCGTTCCTGTTCCTCCGCCTCCAGGGGACGGGAGGTGAGATAGGGCACTATCTCGTCTGCCAGCCCGTCATCTCCCAGCTTTTCCAAATACTCACACAGGGCGTAGGGCAGCCACAGCAGATCGTCGGAAATTCGGGTTCTGACCCCTTTGTCCGCCGCGCCGGGCGTCTCATGCCACCAGTGGAGTACGTCTCCCTCTTCAAACTGGTGGGCACAGGCCTTCCGGATTTGGGTCCTGGCGATGGTTCCATCTGAAAATAATACGGCACAGGCGTCCTGGAGCTGATCCCGGAAGCCATAGGCCCCCCCGTTTTGATAGCGCGAGGTACGGCCCATCAGCCGGCAGGCCATAACCTGGTAGAGCGCCCAGCCGTTGAGGTAATTGTCTAGAGCTTCGTCAGGCGTGTGGAATTTCAGTGCCGACACAGTCCTGTTCCAGTGCATCACCGTACGGTTGAGCATTTTTTTTGCCTCCCGCACGTCTCCTGTCCTGGTCACACCGCCGCTGTCGGTGAGGATGGCAATTGCCTCTCTGATTGGGAAAAGATGCTCTGTACCCTCAGGGTGCCGGTATTTGACTTGAGCGGGAGTTCCCTCCATCTCCAGAAGCAGGATTCGGACATCCTGCTCCATGGGGATACAGGCTGTGAGGACCGTCCGGTGTTCTCCCCATTTCTTCGTCCACCGCGCAAAGCCGGGACCGTAGGTTACATCGCAGGGAAGTCCGTCTGCGGCGGCGAACAGGGAGCGCTCCTCCTCGCCCACCAGAAGGGACAGATACTCAGGTCCGCCGATCTGCAGCGGGTCATTGCACCAGGGGGTAAGCTGGCACTCCCGGGCATTGCCCAGCCAGAGGTGGCCGCAGCCCGTCTCGTCCGGCATCCAGCCCAGGCCGCCGTTGGTGAGCATCTGGCTCCAGCCCAGAGGCGGAAGCCGCGGACCGCAGTGCAGAGTAAATGTGCCGTCAGGTTTTGTCTCCCAGAGCGGCGAACCGGAATCAAGCAAAAAGGAGGAGATACCGGTGTGAGCGGTATTTTTGAAGGGCGGATAGGGACCGTCAGCCGCAATAGCCGCTGCCTCCAGCGCCGGGGCCGGGCCCTGAAGCAGATGAATCCCCGCCCTGGCGCCCTGCATATGGTCCCAGTGCAGTTCCCGCAGTGTTTCAAAGAGGAGCGATCGTGCCGGACGGCGGTAGTCTCCTCCCTCCTCCAGAAGGATAACCAAGTCGAACGGGTAGCCCAGATGGGTGAGGAACTTATGACAACCCAGCCAAAAGGCGTGTTTCTCAGCTTCCTCACGGCTTGCCGCTCTGATCAGCGCGATGGGATAATCTCCTGATACACCATAGGGCCAGAGATCAGACTGGGGCGTATTGGGAAGTTCGCCAGGATAGGAAAGGACCTTCAGCAGCTCAAACGCCTGTAAGGCTGTCTCACCTGTCAGACCGCACAGTTCGATCAGGCGATTCTGGTTCTTGTCTGTACCGGCGGTGCCCTCATGAAGCAGAGCCCTGGCCTCCTCCAGCGCCTCCTCTCCGCTGTAAGAGATGGCGAGCGCAAACCGGAAGGCTGACGTTCTCCCCGGAGATAACGTCAGTGGGATCCGGAGCAGCAGACAGGGATCCAGAACTGCCCCCGCCGAACTGCGCGCCTGCCTGCGGAGCGCCTGCGGGAGTGCGGAAAGGCCGCCTCGGCCCAGTGCGGACTCCCGGCTGGTATCAAAAAAGGCCGTCTCCGCATCCCAAACGACCGCCAGTGCGGGTACCGGCTCTCCCTGGCGCCGGGGGCGGCGGGCAAACACAATTCCGTCTCCGGTATAGGCGCTCTCCACAAAGAGCTTGACGTAGGCGGGGTGAGCTTCGAAATCCCGCTTACGGGCCAGAATCGGCTCCAGATACAGGACAAGCTCACCGGGAAGCGGCTCGTTCCCTTTGCGCCGAAGCCGGACTTCCCAGCTTACTCCCGGAGCCTTTTCAGCAGTCCGAAGGATACGCAGGGCGGTGAACCCCTCTGTCTCTGTCGTCCAGCTTGCACCGCCGTCAAACCGCCAGCTGTTTGGCGTCAGAGGACTTACCGCTCCCTCAGCGTATAGATAGCAGGAAATTCCATCTCCTCCTGTCAAGAGGAACTCCCGCCAAACCGTCCGGTTGGAGCCGTCAGCGGCACAGAAGCAGTTAATCTGTCCGTTGGACAGGAGATGACAGGCCGGACGGCCCTCTCCTGTCCAGATTCCTTCCCGGACCACCCCCTCCTCCGTGATGCGGCGGGGCCGCTCCGGCGCATCCCCCGTCTGGGATTTGAGCACCACTGCTCCAACAGGTACCTTTTCCTGCAGAAGTTCACGGTAGGCCATCATATTACAGTCGGCCATAAAGCGGCGGACCATCACGTTCTCCCGCAGGGCGTTGTCTATTGCCACCAGGCTCATGCCCAAGTGGTGTGACATATACGTGCGCACGGGTTCAAAAGGACGGTCTCCCGTCAGTCGGGATGGAGTAAAGTCCAAAGCTTCACACAGGCCGTACATCCCCTCGGCCCCCAGTTCCCGCAGGCGGCGCAGATTTTTGACCGCCGCAGAGGGCGCCGCAGGAAGGGACAAGAAGGATGCATAGGGCGCTATCACCAACTCGCAGTCCAGCCCGCGCTTAAGGCCCAAGCGCTGTACGCCGTGGGCCTTATACTGATAGCTCATGCCCGGATCAAAGGCATAAAAACAGGATTCTGAAATACCCCAGGGGTACTTTCCCGCCGTGCGCCTTCGCTGTTCCCAAACGCAAAAGCAGAGCGATTCGTAGAGCAGGCTATTTGTCTCCAGCGGCATCAGCAGGTTTGGCATGAAGTATTCGAACATGGTTCCCGTCCAAGAGGCCATCCCACGGTAGTCCCCGTCGGCGGTCAGCGTGCGGCTCAGCCGCCGCCAGTGCCGGGGCTCTACCTCTCCGCGGGCGACAGCCAAATAGCTGGTCTGTCTGGCCTCGCTGGCCAGCAGATCATACCAGCCCTGGGTGTATTCTTCTTTTTCCAGGTCATAGCCAATATAAAAAAGCCGCCGCTCTCTGTCGTAGAGTCCGGAAAAATCCATGGCGTCCGACAGCGCTTCGGCCCTCCGGGCCAGCGCTGCCGCTCCCCACTGATACAGCCCCTCACGCAGAGCGACGAGGCAGGCGCACAAATTGCCGCTGTCCACGGTGGATACATAGCGGGGATACAGCGGAGACAGCTCGGAAGTGTCGTACCAATTGTAGAGATGACCACGCCATTTCGGCAGGATCTCTAAGGTGGAGATGGTATGAGATAAAAGATTAATTGCCTTTTCCTGGGAAATATACTCCAAATCAGCGGCAGCCATGACGCTGAGAAGAGCCATACCGATATTCGTCGGAGATGTCCTTCTCGCCAGTCCCACAGGCGGCTGCTCCTGCCAGTTATCCGGCGGCAGCCAGTGATCCTCAGGGCGGAGGAAATCTTCAAAGTAGCGCCAGATCAGGGCCCCCTGATGGAGAAGGAAGGGGCGATCGGCGTCGGCAACCCGCCTTCCCTCACGGATAGGGCGGCTGAGCGCCCAGGAAAAGACAGGAGAGAGCATCCAGAGCAGCCCTGCTGCAGCCCCCGCAGGAAAGCGGGAGAAGAGCATGGCGGCGAGGCCGATGACTACGGCAGGCCACTGTTTTCGCACGTTGGCCCAAAGTCCGTTCCCCGCCCGCTGCTCAGCAGCGGACGCAGTAACCCAGGCCAGGAGATTGCGGTGGGAAACCAGTTGTCTCCACAGGGAGGTACAGATGGCCGAGAAGCAGATCCAGGCGTGAAGGGGGAGGAACAGCAGCTGGAGCAGGGTCTGGAGCACCGCGCCGCCCAATCCGGAAACAATTGTGGAGTGGTATCGCTCCCGGAGGCCCTTTCCTCCCCTCCAGGCCAGCTCAGCGCCCGAGAGGAGCAGATGAGACGCAGCGGCGATCACTGCGATGCCGGCCGCCCAGCCAAAGTCTGTCCTGTGGAGGCACATTCCCAATATCAGGGCAAGCAGCGTGCAGACCGGGGACAGGGAACGGCGCAGGTTATCAAATATCTTCCATTTTGCCACAGAAGAAATGGGGTTGGCCTCGCGCCGGCCTGCCTGATTTTTCACGGTTCCGCTCAGCCAGGGCAGCAGCTGCCAATCTCCCCGTACCCAGCGGTGAAGGCGCGCAAAGTAAGAGGTTACTTTATATGGGTAGCCGTCGGTGAGCTCTATATCTCCCAGCAGACCGCAGTGCAAATAGGAGCCCTCGATCAGATCGTGGGATAGGATGCGGTTCTCCGGGAAGCGGCCGTCCAGGCAGGTGAGAAAGGCATCCACATCAAAGATTCCCTTGCCGGTATAGGTCCCCTGATCGAAGAGATCGTGGTAGACGTCGCTGCAGGTTCCGCCGTAAGGATCCACGCCGCCCTGCCCCGCAAAAATCCGTGAAAACCAGCTCCGATTGGCGCTTCCCAACTCCACGCCCACTCTGGGCTGAAGTACGCCGTATCCAGCGGTGACAATCCGGCGGCGGGGATCTACCGTCGGGCGGTTCAACGGGTGGAGCATGGCCCCGGCCAGCTCGCGGGCCGTTCCTACGTTGAGGCTTGTGTCTGAGTCCAGGGTAATCACCAGCTTTACCCCGCGCAGGCACCGCCGGTCTCCCTCTTCCACACGCACGCCGGTGCGCTTCCCACGAAGAAGGCGGCACAGCTCCAGCACGGCGAGGAAGGTCGCCACGATCTCCGAGCGGCTGCGGCTGCCCTTGAACAGGGCGAGAAAGCGCATCACGCCGTGGGAGATCAGGCGGCTGATGACCTGTTTGGCCTTCTGGGTGACGGGATAGGGCTCCGTGCCGACGATGCCGGCAAAGTTGCTCACCGGCGGCGGCAGACGCCGCTCCGTCCGGTCCTGCATGGCGGCGAGGGCCGCGGTGAGGTCGGCGCGGTCATGCCGGTAGCGGTAGGTCTGGTCCGGCTGATAGGGCTCCGGGCCCTTAGTAAACAGGCCGAGGCCCAGCTCATTGCGCGCGCCCAGCTGCTTTGCGGCCTTCTGGATCTGCTGATAGGCATCCTGCCGCTGCCGCTTCTGCAGGGATTCGACGAGCTTGTCCATCTCGCTCTGTGCCTCTTCCTGCTCGGCTTTGGACAGGAGCATGCGTGTCTTGATGTACATGAGGTAGGACGCCATGGCGATGAACTCGCTGGCGATCTCCATATCCATCCGCTTCATTTCATCCAGATAGGCCAGATACTGCTCCAGAATGGCGGAGATCTGGATATCCTGGATCTCTATTTTATTTTTGCTCAGCAGCAGGAGGATGACGTCCAGAGGGCCGTCAAAATCCTCCAGCGTCTCGCCCTTCGCGTGTACGACGCTGCCGAGGTGGTATCGCGGTTCATCCATGCAGTAAGAACTCCCAAAGTAAACTCAGCGCAGCGCAAGCAGCAGCTGCACCGGCCAGGTGCCGATGGCTTCCAGTCCGTTCAGAAGTCCGTCGCGCAGAAATTCCAACGGCACATCCAGAACGCCGGTCAGCAGCAGGAGCATCAGAAGCGCCATGCCGTAGCGCTCATAGCGCATCAGCCAGTCATACGCCCGGTCGGACAGGCAGGAAAACAGCACCTTCGATCCGTCGAGCGGCGGGATCGGAAAAACGTTGAACACGGCAAGACCGGCCGAGATGATCTCTACATAGTAGAAAAACAGAGCCAGCGCGTACACGGCCATGGAGCCGGAGACGTAGTACCATACGGAGCACAGGCCGCGCAGCAGCACGGCCAGATACGCCAGCAGCACGTTGGATACCGGGCCTGCCGCAGCGGTCAGGGCCATGTCGCGCTTCGGGTGTTTGAAGTTGCGCATATCGACCGGCACGGGCTTCGCCCAGCCGAAGCGGAACAGCGCCATCATCAAAAGGCCGCCGATATCGACGTGCCGCAGCGGATTGAGCGTCAGCCGCCCGGCGCGTTTGGCCGTCGGGTCACCGAGGCGGTAAGCCGCGAGGCCGTGGCAGGTCTCATGAAAGGTGATGCACAGCAGCGACGCCGCCACCAGCAGCGCCGTCTGCCAGACGCCATCAAACTGCAGCTGCCTGAGCCACGAAACAAATCCGTCCAAATTTCTGTCCCACCTGTGTGTCCATATATTTTATGTATTCTATCACAGTTTTTCCCGCTTGACAAGGAAGTTCTGTCATCCGGGCGGCAGACGAAAAGCCGGCAGCGCGGCCGATTGACTTTCCGCGTCCCGTCTGGTATCTTACTTAATAGTATCTTAACACTCGTTTTTCATACGCAGTTTCGCATTGCGGCGCAGGAGGTCTGATATGTCCGCTTACACCAAGCAAGCCATCAAAAACTCGTTTCTGAAGCTCCTGAATGAGCGTCCGCTCAGTCGGGTCACTGTCAAGGCCATCGTGGAGGACTGCGGGATCAACCGCAACACGTTCTACTACCACTTTGCCGACATCCCCTCCCTTGCGACCGAGATCATCACCGAACGAGCGGACAACATTGTGCGGGAATACGCCAATCCGGAATCCCCTGCAGCCTGCCTACATGCCGCCGTCCAGTTCATGACGGAAAACCGGCGGGCCGTTATGCATATGTACCGCTCGATCAGCCACGACACCGTCGCGTTCTATCTGATGCAGATCTGCCGCCACACGGTCGAGGCCTACGCGGCGGCCGCCTACGGCGATCTGCCGATCAGCAAGGAGGATCAGGATATCCTGATCCGTTTCTGGCAGTGCGAATGCTATGGCCAGATCGTCGAGTGGCTGTCGAACGATATGCGCTATGATATCCAGGCGCAGTTCGACCGGCTGTGTACGCTCTACCGCGGCGGCTTCGACGCGATGGTCACGCAGAGTCTTGGTGCGACATCTCACTGAACGGCATACAGGCATTCGGCTCCGATTGCCCGTTTTCTTTTTACGCCGTGTGCGGTTATGATAGAAGGGAATAACATTATGGAGGTTGCGATATGGACACAAGCTTCATTCTTTCGTGTGAGTCCACCATCGATCTGCCCTATTCCTACTGCGAAGCGCGCGGGATCCCCGTGCTGTTCTACTCCTATCAGGTCGACGGCGTCAGTTATGAGGACGATATGGGCCGCGACCCGGCGGCGCTGCCGCGATTCTACGGCTTTCTGGACGAGGGAAAGCTGCCGACCACCGCGCAGCTGAACGAATTCCAGTATGAATCCTTCTTCGATGCGCTGCTGCAGCAGGGCGACGTGCTGCATATCGCGTTCGGCTCCGGCATGACCGCCTCTGTGCAGAACGCTATGCTGGCCGCCGAGAGCCTGCGGGAAAAATACCCGGAGCGGAAGCTCGTCGTGATCGACTCGCTCTGCTCGTCCTCCGGCTACGGCCTGCTGGTCGACGGCGCAGCCGATCTGCGCGACGCCGGAAAGAGCATGGACGAGATCGCCGACTGGACGATGGCCATGCGGCAGAACGTACACCATCAGTTCTACTCCACGGAGCTCAAATTCTACCGCCGCAGCGGACGCATGTCCGGCGCGGCCGCCGCGATCGGTACGGTGCTCGGCATCTGCCCGATCATGCGGCTGGACGACAAGGGCCGCATCATCGCCTACGATAAGGTCCGCGGCAAGAAAAACGCCGTCGCCCGCACTGTCGAGACCATGAAGCGCCACGCGCAGGGCGGCGTAGATTACGCCGGCAAGGCCTTCATCTGCCACTCCAACTGCCTGTCGGACGCGCTGGCGACCAAGGCCGCCGTGGAGGCCGCCTTCCCGCATCTGGACGGTGAGGTCCGCATCTGCGACATCGGCACGATCGTCGCCTCCCACTCCGGCCCCGGGACCGTCGCCGTCTTCTTCTTCGGCGACGCCCGCGCCCCGGACGGTGACCCCGTCTGAGCCTATAAAAGCCTTTCCCCCTGCGGGAAAGGCTTTTTTCCGAAAAAGCTGTTGCCAAGCGGGGGGTTTTGTGCTAAAATGCATCTGATATCTGGAAAAGCGAGGAACGAGCTGTCCTGATTTCCAAGGGAACTGTGATCGAGGTTCCCAAGACCGGCTGCAGAGAGGACGGGGGGCTGAGAGCCGTCTGCCGGCGGAGATTTGGGGCTTTCTCTCGGGAGCTGCCGCCTGAACGGGTCTTCCCTACTAGGACGCGCCGGCATGGCCGCCGTTACCGGGCCAAAAGCAGCGCAGAATTTCTGCGAACAGCGGGTGGTACCGCGGAAGCCTGGTCTTTCGTCCCCTATCAGGACGGAGGGCTTTATTTTTTTGTATTATGACGAAAAGGAGCATTCGTTTATGAAAGAACAACTGGAAAAGATCCGGCAGGAAGCGCTCGGCGCGCTGGACGGCGTCAAGGACGCCGGTGAGCTGGACGCGCTGCGCGTGCGGTTCCTCGGCAAGAAGGGCGAGCTGACGGGCGTTCTGAAGATGATGGGCAAGCTGTCTGCGGAAGAGCGCCCGGTCATGGGTCAGGTCGCAAACAACGTCCGCGCCGCCATCGAGGAAAAGATCGAGACGGTCCGCACGGAGCTCAAGGAGAAGGCGCTCGAGGCCCGGCTCGAGGCCGAGGCCATCGACGTGACCATCCCCGGCACGCCCGTGCAGCTGGGCCACCGGCACCCGATGAACAAGGCGCTCGACGAGGCCAAGGATATCTTCATCTCCATGGGCTTCAAGATCCTTGACGGCCCGGAGGTCGAGCTTGCCGACTACAACTTCACCAAGCTCAACATCGCCGAGAACCACCCTTCCCGCGACCGCAGCGACACGTTCTATGTGACGGATGACGAGGAAGTCCTCCTGCGCACGCAGACGAGCCCGATGCAGATCCGCGCCATGGAGGCCATCGGCCAGCCGCCCATCCGCATTCTGGCTCCCGGCCGCGTGTACCGCAAGGACGAGGTCGACGCGACACACTCGCCGATGTTCCACCAGATCGAAGGTCTGGTCATCGACAAGGGCATCACGATGGCGGACCTCAAGGGCACGCTCGAGACGCTCATCAAGGCCATGTACGGTCAGGACTCCGTCGTCCGCTTCCGCCCGCACCACTTCCCGTTCACCGAGCCGAGCTGCGAGGTCGACGTGCAGTGCTTCAACTGCCGCGGCAAGGGCTGCCCGACCTGCAAGGGTGAGGGCTGGATCGAGCTGCTGGGCGCCGGTATGGTGCACCCGAAGGTGCTGGCCGGCTGCGGCATCGATCCGGAGATCTATTCCGGCTTTGCCTTCGGCATCGGTCTGGAGCGTATGGCCATGCGCCGGTTCAAGATCAGCGACATGCGCATGATCTTCGAGAACGACATCCGCTTCCTGTCCCAGTTCTAAGGAGGGTACGACATGAATATTTCGAGAAAATGGCTCCGCGAATTCGTTGACATCACGGCTACGGATAAAGAATATGACTCTGTCATGACCCTCGCCGGTCAGAAGGTCGAGACGACCGAGCGCATGGACGCCGAGATCAAGAATGTCGTCGTCGGCAAGGTCCTTTCGATGAAGAAGCACGAAAATTCCGATCATATGTGGGTCTGCATGGTCGACTGCGGCGCGGGCGAGCCTGTGCAGATCGTCACCGGCGCGCAGAACGTGCACGAGGGCGATCTCGTCCCGGTCGCGCAGCACAACTCGTATCTGCCCGGCGGCATCCACATCACCAAGGGCAAGCTCCGCGGCGTCGAGTCCTGCGGCATGCTGTGCTCTTACAAAGAGCTGGGCCTCACCGAGCATGACTGCCCGGAGGCGTATGCCGACGGCATCTGGATCCTGAACGACGAGGGCTGCACGGTCGGCGAAGACATGAACATCGTCATCGGCAACGACGACTCCATCGTGGAATTCGAGATCACCAACAACCGCCCGGACTGCTACTCGCTCATCGGTCTGGCGCGTGAGACCGCCGCGGCGTTCAACGTGCCGATGAAGCACCATGAGCCGGTCGTCAAGGGCGGCGCAGAGGGCGATCTGGGCGAGCTGCTGGATGTTGACGTGCAGGCGGACGATCTGTGCCCACGCTACACGGCGCGTATGGTCCGCAACGTCAAGATCGCGCCGAGTCCCAAGTGGATGCGCCAGCGGCTGCGCTCGGCCGGTATCCGTCCGATCAACAACATCGTCGATATCACCAACTACGTCATGGTCGTGTACGGCCAGCCGATGCACGCGTTCGACTACCGCTACGTGAAGGGCGGCAAGATCGTCGTCCGCCGCGCGGGCGAGGACAAGACGCTCACCACGCTTGACGGCAATGTGCGCAATCTCCAGCCCGACATGCTCGTCATCGCGGACGAGACCAAGCCGGTCGGCCTGGCGGGCGTCATGGGCGGCGAAAACAGTGAGATCGTGGACGATACGGTCGACGTGGTCTTCGAATCCGCCAACTTCCTCGGCTCCTCCATCCGCAAGACGGCGCTGGCGCTCGGCATGCGCACGGACGCCTCGGCCAAGTTTGAAAAGGACATTGACCCGATGCTGACTGTCCCGGCTGTCAACCGCGCGTGCGAGCTGGTCGAGATGCTGGGCGCGGGCGAGGTCATGGACGGCATGATCGACGTGCTGAACTATGTCCCGCAGCCTGTCACGGTCAAGCTTGAGCCGGAGCGCATCAACGCCCTGCTCGGCACCGACATCCCTGAGGCGGATATGATCGAGTATCTGCGCCGCGAGGAAGTGCCGGTCGTGGACGGCACGATCCAGGTCCCGTCGTGGCGGCCGGATCTGCGCGTCATGGCAGATATTGCAGAGGAAGTCGCCCGCTATTACGGCTACAACAACATCGAGACCACGCTGATGCGCGGCGCGACCACCATGGGCGGCTATTCGGACGCGCAGAAGCTTGAAAACGCTGCAGGCGCGGCGGCCAGAGCGATGGGCTACAGCGAGAGCATCACCTACTCCTTCGTCTCCCCCGCTTCGTTCGACGCCATCCGCATCCCGGCTGACAGCCCGCTGCGCAAGACCGTCAAGCTCGTGAACCCCCTGGGCGAAGACACCTCCATCATGCGCACGGTCATCCTGCCCAGCATGCTGGATATCCTCTCCCGCAACTTCGCGTTCAAGAATAAGGGCGTCAAGCTCTATGAGATCGGCAAGATCTATCTGCCGAAGGACGGCGAAAAGCTGCCCGACGAGCCCAAGCGGATGATCTTCGGCACCTACGGCGAGCACGAGAACTTCTTCACGCTCAAGGGCGAGATCGACGCGATCCTCGACCAGCTGAACGTGCATCCGGCGACCTATATCGCCGACACCAAGAACCCGAGCTATCATCCCGGCCGCTGCGCCGACATCGTGATCGACGGCAAGAAGATGGGCGTCATCGGCCAGATCCATCCGCTGGTCGCCGAGACCTACGGCATCGGCGGCGAGGTCTACGTTGCGGAGCTCGACTTCACGGGCCTGCAGGCCGTTCTCGCGCCGGAGCGCGTGTTCCACAGCCTGCCGAAGTTCCCGACGGTCAGCCGCGATCTGGCGCTGGTCTGCGAGGAATCGATGACGGTCGGCATGCTCGAAGCCTGCATTAAGAAGGCCGGCGGCAAGCTGCTGCGCTCGGTCCAGCTGTTCGACATCTACCGCGGCCCCGGCATTGCCCCGGGCAAGAAGAGCATCGCCTTCAGTCTTGAGCTGCGCGCGGACGACCGCACGCTCACCGACGAGGACACCACCGGCGTGATGAACGCGGTACTCGAAAAGCTCAAAAACGACCTCGGCGTTTCGCTGCGCTGAGTTTTATGCGAAAAAGGACGTGCCCGATGGGCACGTCCTTTTTGTCGGCCGGACGCTAAATCTTGTGCTTTTGGGAAAATTGTAACACAAATGAAATGTTGGACGCATTTACAAACCGGGCACAATATATTATGATAGTGGCACAAGCTCAAAAGAAGGAGGCTAACCGTTATGAATGACAACACCATCAAATTTGTGGTACCGGAGGACAGCAGTGAGGAAATGAAAACGATCCTGACCGCGGTATATGGCGCACTCAGCGAAAAAGGCTATAACCCCATTAACCAGATCGTCGGTTATCTCCTGTCTGAGGACCCCACTTACATCACAAATTACAACAATGCCCGCAGCTTGATCTGCAAGCTCGACCGCGATGAGCTGCTGCAGGAGCTCGTGAAGCATTACCTGTTTTCATAAGGCAAGCGACTAAAACCTACCCGTAAGACGCTTACGGGTAGGTTTTTTTGATACAAAGACGGCGGGTATCTGGCTTTCGTGCCGGATACCCGCCGTCTTTATTTCTTATCGTTCTGCTTACTGCAGGCCCTTGCCGGACTTGACTTTGTCGAACTCCTCCGTGATCTGTGCGTCGGGCTCTGCCGTGCAGAGGGAGACGATGACGATCACGAGGACGCTGAAGATGAATGCGGGCAGCAGCTCATAGATGCCGAACATGCCGCCGAGAGGCTTCAGAACCAGCTTCCAGAAGAAGACCATCGCGCCGCCCGCGACCATGCCGGCGATCGCGCCCTGATAGGTCGTGCGCTTCCAGAACAGGCTCAGCAGCATCAGCGGGCCAAAGGCCGCGCCGAAGCCGGCCCAGGCAAACGAGGTGATGCCGAAGATGGTGGAATTGGAGTTCCAAGCGATCGCCATGGCGACGATGGTGATGATGACGAGCGTGATGCGCGAGCACCACATGACCTGCTTTTCGGTGGCGTCCTTCTTGAATACGCCGCGGTAGAGGTTCTGGCTGACGGCGCTGGCCGAGATCAGCAGATACGAATCGGAGGACGAGATGGCCGCGGCCAGGACACCCGCGCAGGCAAAGCCCGCGAGGATGGGCGGCAGATAGGACGTCGCGGCGTCGATGAAGATGTTCTCCGCGTCATTGTTGGAGAGGTAATCGAGCCCCGCGACGCTGCGGCCGACGACGCCGATGAACACGGCGGCGGCCATGGAGATGACGACCCAGATGATCGCCACGCGGCGAGAGCGGCCCAGCTCATGCTCCGAACGGATGCCCATGAACCGGAGCAGGACCTGCGGCATGCCGAAGTAGCCAAGGCCCCAGGCCAGGCAGGACGCGATGGACAGCACGCCATAGGGCTTGCTGGCGCCGAAGACATTGACCTCGGTGGTCGACGGGGTGGCCGTGCGGACCATGGAGAAGAAGCCGTCGATGTTCTTCGCGTTATTGATGACCGTATGCAGTCCGCCTGCGGACACGACAGACAGGACGAGGATCAGCACGAGGACCGTCACCATCACGACGCCCTGCATGAAATCGGACGCGCTCTCGGCCAGATACCCGCCGAGGAAAGTATAGGCCAGCACGAACACGGCCGCGACGATCATCATGCCGCCGTAGGAGAAGCCGAAGAGGTTCGCAAACAGCTTGCCGCAGGTCGACAGGCACTGTGCCGCGTAGACGCTGAAGAAGATGATGATGATCAGCGAGCAGATCGTCATGATAATCTTTTTCTTCTCATGGAAGCGGTTCGAGAAGAAATCCGGGAGCGTGAAAGCGTCCACGGCGATCGAATAGCGGCGCAGCCGCTTAGAGACGATCAGGAAGTTGAGATATGTGCCGATGGCAAGGCCGATGCAGGTCCAGCCCGCGTCGGCAAGACCCGTCCAATACGCGAGGCCGGGCAGGCCCATCAGCAGATAGCCGGACATATCCGAGGCTTCCGCGCTGAATGCCGTGACCCACGGGCCGAGGCTGCGGCCGCCGAGGAAATAGGACTCCGCGTCCTTATTCGCCCGTCCGGCAAAATAGATACCGATCCCCACGACTGCGGCCATATACAGGACCATGGCCAGCAGATGCTGCAAATTTGCTCCGCTCATACTGTTTCTCCTTTTTCTCTCCCCTTGACACATTACGTTTTATCATGTATAATATCAAGGAATCGCATAACATGCGCGTATGATATCACGTTAAAGTGAAAAATGCAAGAGGAAATTTTCCATGGATACGAAGAAATATGAGGTACTGGAGAAAACGGTCGAACTGTCGTCGCTGACGAAGGCTGCGCAGGAGCTCGGACTGACGCAGTCGGGCGTCAGCCATATGCTCGCCGCCATCGAGGCGGAGCTGCAGCTGCCGCTGCTCAAGCGCACACGGACCGGCGCGCGGCTCACGCCCGAGGGCGAGCAGATGATGCCCTACATCCATGAGATCGTGCGGCAGGAAAAGCTGCTGCGGCAGGCGGCGGCCGCGCTCCACACGCTCGTCACCGGCAAGATCCGCATCGGCACGTTCACGAGCGTCGCCACGCACTGGCTGCCGGCGATGATGATGCAGTTCCAGCAGGCGTATCCGCAGGTGGATTTTCAGCTGTTCAACGGCGATTACCACGATATCGACACCTGGCTCGGCGCGGGCAGCGTCGATCTGGCGTTCACGACGCTCCCCGCCCGCCCCGGCTGCAGCTGCGTGCCTTTATATGAGGATGCGCTGGCCGCAGTCCTGCCCAAGGGGCACCCGCTGGCGGCGGGGCCGGTCTGCCCGGTGGAGGAGCTGGCAAAGGAGCCGTTCATCTCGCTGCTGGAATCCTCCAACCACGATGTGCGGCGCGCGTTTCGCGCGCTGAGCGTCAAGCCGAACATCCGCTTTGAGACGAAGGACGACTACGCCGTCATCGCCATGGTCCGGCAGGGGCTGGGCGTGAGCATCATGCCGTCGCTGCTGCTGCGCGGCAACACGGACGGCGTGGAGATCCGCCCGATCGATCCGCCAGCCAGCCGCACGATCGCACTGGCCGCCGCCTCCGATGCGCCAGGCCCGGCCGCCAGCCGGTTTGCGGAATTCGCCGTCAAATGGGTCAGGGAAAACACATAAAAAACGCGCCCGGAGGTTTTGAACCGTCCGGGCGCGTTTTTTGTTGGGGTGTATCTGAAAACTGACGATGTGACCGGCAGCGAGGAATTTTCGCGCTGGGCAAGACATTTTTCGCAGGAATACTGACGTATTTCAAGGAAAAATGACGCAGCACAGCGTGAAAAGGCCCGCTGTCCGGGTGCGTTGGCAGTTTTCAGAGACAACCTAGATCAGGCGTTTTCCGCCAGCTTTTCGCGTGCCTGCTTCAGCGCGGTCGCCAGCTGGTCGGGACAGGAGGTCTCTTTCATGCCGCAGTGGATGCCGTCCAGCCGCTCGATGACGGTATCGATGTCCATCCCCTCGACAAGCTTGGAGATTCCCTGCAGGTTGCCGTTGCAGCCGCCGATGAATTCGATATTCCGGACGGTCTTGCCGTCGACGTCAAACAGGATCTGCTGCGAGCAGGTGCCTCTGGTTCTGTAGGTAAAATGCATGATGGTTTCTCCTTTTATTCTGTTCGATCATTGACCGATGGTTTACGGTTCCAGTTCTCCGTCCCGGATGCGGAGCACCTTGGTGAAGCTGTCTAAAAACTCCGGGGAATAATTGTGCATGGCGACGATCAGGATGTCGCACGGCAGCTGCGCGATCTGCTTTTCCAGCTCGACGCGCGTTTTTTCGTCCAGTCCGGCAGTCGGCTCGTCCAGCATGACAAGACTGCCCTGCCGCCAAAGCGTCCGCGCAAGATCGAGCCTGCGTTCCTCGCCGCCGGAGAGCGCGTGCGCCTCCCCGCCGATCGCTGCATCCATGGACGCGCCGCGGTCGGCGTACCATTCGGAAAGACCGGCAGCGGCAAGGGTCTTTACAAGTGCTTCATCCTGCTGCGCCGTGCCGGAGAACATGGTGAGATTGTCGCGGATGGAGGCGCTGAAGACGAAGGTCTTCTGGGCCAGCAGCGTGACCTGCCGGCGGAAATCCGCGTACCGGTAGGCATGGCAGGGGCGGCCGTTGATGGTGTATTCGCCTTCCGCGCCGCACATGGCGGCCAACAGCTTCAAAAGCGTCGACTTCCCCGCCCCGCTCTCACCGAGCAGCGCGATACGGTCGCCCTTTTGGAGCGTCAGATCGACGTGCTTTAAAATTTCTCGTTCCCCTCTACGGCAGGAAATATCCCGGAGCGAGACGGTCTCCACGCGGGTGAGCGGCTGGCTGCCCCAGCCGGACGCTTCATCTGTCGGCTCGTCCAGGAAGGCAAGCACGCGCTTACAGACCGCCGAGGCGGCGATGGTCGAGGAATAGCGTTCGCTGATGATCTGCACCGGCCCGGCGACGAGGTTCATGAGGCCCGCGAAGGTGATGAGCGCCGGAAGCGTGATGACGCCGCGCGCGACGAAAAACAGGCCGAGCACCCACGTGCCGAGCACGACCAGATTGCCGCAGCCATACGCGCCCGCGTACAAGATCCTGCGGATGCGGCGGGAGCGGAGCTTTTTCCGGTAAAGATTTTCGTTTGCTTCGTCATGGGCGCGGTTGGCACCTGAAAATGCGTTGAAAATTTTCAGCTGGAAAAATCCAGAGAAGATCTGCGTGATCGCCGTCAGATAGCCGGCCTTCGCCTGCTGCTCGTTCTCCTGATACGTCTGCAGGCGCTTTTCCGTCAGCTTGGGAAACGCGGCGGTCAGCACGCTGACGGCGATCATGATCAGGGTCATGACCGGCTGGATGGCAGCGGCCGAGGCGACCGCGAGCAGGAAGCAGCAGATCTGAAAATAGATCTCGCCCAGAGACGCGACGTAATCCTGCTGGATGGTGTCGACGTCGTTCTGTACGAGAGACAGGCAGGCGCCGTCGTCTTTCTCGCTTTTCTGCATATAGCTGAGCGACTCGAGCTTCCGCACGGCGTCGGCGCGGAGGTCCCGGCCAACGCGCTGGACAACGATATCGCGCGAATAGTCCAGCAGAAAGGCGAAAAACGTCTCAACGCAGAGGTAAACCAGCGTCACGAGCGCGATTTTCCACACGCGCGAGAGATCTCCCTCCATCGCGCTGTCGGCGAACAGGCCGAGCAGGAACGACATGAGGACGGACGAGACGGCCGCGAGAAGGTTGGACACAAGAAACAGCACGACAGACGTGCAGTTTCTGCGGAAATAGCGTTTCACAGCGGCCTCCTTTTCTTTCTTAGTAATACTTAATTTCCGAGCGGTGCGCCTGCAGAAGACCGTCCAGATATTGCTCGACGTATTCGGTCATCTGCTCCGGCGGGTTCACCTTTGTAAATTCCAGCCCGTGCTGCTGGCAGTATTCCTGCCCGAGCGTATCGCGCAGTCTTTGCCGCAGCATCACGCGGGGAAGCTGCTCCGCGACCGTGTCAAAATACTGCTCGGTGGTGATCCCCATTTTTGTGCACCACTCCTCGATATAGCTTCGCACTTCCTCGTATTCTTCGTAATTTTTCCGCTGGCCGGCCAGCTCCGCGTCCACCTCTTCCTGCGTAACGGAAAGGCCGCGCTGCTCCGCCTCATCGAGCATGATGAGGTTCAGCAGGATCTGATCCAGTGCGTCCGCGTCGCTGACGGTTTTGTCTCCTGTGACATTGATCTGGTTCTGCTTTTCATACGCGACTAAGCTCTCGTGGATCTGCGTGTCCTTGTAGGACGCGACGATCGGGTCGTCCGACGTCTGCTTCTGACAGGCCGTCAGGAAAAGCAGAAGCAGGCACAGCGCAAGCATGATCTTGGATCGCATCGTGTTCTCCTTTCGTTATTCGGTCAGGTCGCAGAGAGTTGCGTTTACATAATCCGTGAGCTGCATGGGGTCGAGCAGGACCTGGCAGCCGCGGCAGCCGGCGGAAACGCCGATCTCGTCGTAGAGCTGAGCCGTTTCGTCGATGTAGGTCGGGAACGGCTTTTTCATGCCGATGGGGCTGCAGCCGCCGCGGATATAGCCGGTCGCGGCCAGCAGGTCCTTGACGTGGATGAGCTCGATCTTTTTGTCGTGCGCGGCCTTCGCCGCCTTTTTGAGGTCCAGCTCGCAGCAGACCGGGATACAGAACACCGCATATCCGCCGCGCTCGCCCTTCGCCACCAGCGTTTTGAAGATCTGCTCCGGCGGCATGCCGATGCCCTCGGCCGCATGCATGCCGTTGAGGTCATTTTCGTCGACTGCGTATTCTTCCGCCCGGTACGGGATCTTCGCTGCGTCCAGCAGGCGCATCACATTGGTTTTTGTCATTTGAAGCACCTCTTTCCCCGCCATTATACCTGATTTCCAGCCTTCTGGCAAGGAGCAAAACCCACACGCATGATTTGAAAAAAAGCGCTCAAACTATCTACATCTTACAGACAGGAGCACGGAACATGGGCGAAGCGAAAAAAGAAGAACAGGCGCGGCAGGAGCTGGTCGATCTCGGCGCGTCCACCACGAAGACCTCCCGCGGGACGATCTACACGCTGACGATCATCGGCCAGATCGAGGGCCATCAGGCGCTGCCGGAAAACATCAAGACGACCAAGTATGAGCACGTCATTCCCCTGCTCGCGGCCGTGGAGGAAAGCGAGGACATCGACGGTCTGCTGCTGCTTCTGAACACGGTCGGCGGGGACATCGAGGCGGGACTCGCCATTGCGGAGCTGATCGCGGGGATGAAGAAGCCGACGGTCTCGCTCGTGCTTGGCGGCGGGCATTCCATCGGCATCCCACTGGCCGTATCGGCGCGCAAAAGTTTGATCGTGCCCACGGCCAGCATGACCGTGCATCCGGTGCGGATGACGGGGCTGGTCGTCGGTGCGCCGCAGACGTACCAGTATTTCAACCAGATCCAGGACCAGATCGTGAATTTCGTGACAAAAAATTCGCATATTTCCCGTGAAGATTTTCTGCGCTATATGATGGCGACCGACGAGATCGCGACGGACGTCGGCACGGTCTTATACGGCGAAGAGGCCGTATCCTCAGGGCTGATGGACGCGATCGGCTCGCTCTCCGACGCCCTGAACCTGCTGCACCGGCAAATTGACCGGCAGAAGAAGCGCGGCAGGGGCTGAAAATCAGGGCTTTCGCCGCATTGACAGGCGGCCCGGGATGTGCTAAAATGCGGGCGATGCGAGCGGTGGAGTCTGTCATAGGCGCTGGAAAGCGGCCTATTCGCATCGGAGCGCATGCAGCTTTTCGGCAGAACCATGTGGTTCTGCCGTTTTTTATTGTTCTGAATCATGGAAAGAAGGCATTTATCATGAGAAAAACGAAGATCGTCTGTACCATCGGCCCGGCCAGCAGCTCGGAGGAAGTCTTTGCAGAGATGTGCAAGGCAGGACTCAACGTCGCGCGGCTCAATTTTTCGCACGGCACACACGAGGAGCATCAGCAGAAATTTGACATGATCCATAAGGTCCGCAAGGCGCTCGGCCTGCCCATCGCCATCATGCTCGACACCAAGGGGCCGGAATACCGCATCTGTACCTTCAAAAACAAAAAGATCCTGCTCCAGGACGGCGACGCCTTTACCTTCACGACCCGGCAGGTCGAGGGCGACGGGACGATTGTCGGCGTCAGCTATGCGGGGCTGGCGAACGATCTTTCGGTCGGCGATACGGTATTGGTCAACAACGGACTCGTGATCTTCACGGTCGAGCGCATTGAGGGCACGGAGATCCACTGTCGTGTCGTAGTCGGCGGCGAGCTGTCTGACCGCAAAAGCATGTCCTTCCCGCACAAGGTGCTCGAGCAGGTCTATCTCAGCGAACAGGACAAGGACGATCTGCTGTTCGGCATCCGGAACGGGATCGATTTCGTCGCAGCGTCGTTCGTCTCGCGGCGGCAGGACGTGCTGGACGTGCGGAAATTCCTCGACGCGCACGGCGGGCAGGACATCGAGATCATCGCCAAGATCGAGAACCAGACGGGCATCGACAATGTGGAGGAGATCTGCGAGGTCTGTTCCGGCATCATGATCGGCCGCGGAGACTTGGGCGTGGAGGTGCCGTTTGCGGAGCTTCCGGCCATCCAGAAATACCTCATCACCAAGTGCCGCCTGCTCGGCAAGCGGGTCATCACGGCCACGGAAATGCTCGAATCCATGATCCACAACCCGCGCCCGACCCGTGCGGAGATCTCCGACGTGGCCAACGCCGTCTATGACGGCACGAGCGCGGTCATGCTCTCCGGCGAGTCCGCCGCGGGCAAGTACCCGGTCAAGACCGTGCAGACCATGGCCGAGATCGTGGAGGAGACGGAAAAGCACATCGACTACGAGACGCTGTTCCGCAAGGAGGAGTTCCAGATCAAGAACATGGTCGACGCCATCTCGCACGCGACGTGCTGCATGGCCTGCGACATTGGCGCAAAGACGATCGTGGTCAGCTCGCTCTCCGGCGCGACGGTCCGGATGGTCTCGCGCTTCCGCGTGCCGGTCGACATCGTCGGCATGGCGACGAACGAGCGCGTGTGGTACCGGCTCGCGCTCTCCTGGGGCGTCCAGCCGATCTTGTGCGAGGAGACGTTCACCTCGACCGACGTGCTGTTCTACAACGCCCTGCACGCGGCCAAGAAGGCCATGCACCTGCACAAGGGCGACAACATCGTCATGACTGCCGGCAACACCAACGGCGCTTCCGGCAACACGAACCTCATCAAGGTCGAAACGATCTGATAACCAGCGAAGCCCCCGCCGGGATACCCGGCGGGGGCGTTTTTCTGTATGAGATCCCGGGGTGCTTCTCCCCTGTTTTACAGCGGCTCGAGCAGGCAGACGGCGTGGGCGGCGATGCCTTCGCCGGAGCCGGTGAAGCCGAGATGCTCCTCCGTCGTCGCCTTGACGCTGACGTTCTGCAGCTCCGTATGCAGGGCGGCGGCAAGCGTCTGCCGCATCTGATTGATGTACGGCGCGAGCTTCGGCCGCTGGGCGATGACGGTCACGTCGAGATTGCCGAGGCGGTAGCCGGCCTCTGTGAGCCGCCGGTCGACCTCGCGCAGCAGGGCGATGCTGTCCGCGCCGAGATAGCGGTCGTCGGTGTCCGGAAAGAGCTTGCCGATGTCCCCCATCGCGGCCGCGCCGAGCAGCGCGTCCATGACGGCGTGGGTCAGCACGTCCGCGTCCGAATGGCCGTCGAGGCCCTTTTCAAACGGGATGCGGACGCCGCCGAGGACCAGAGACCGTCCCTCCACGAGCCTGTGGACGTCGTAGCCGTGGCCGATCCTCATGCTTCGGCCCTCCTGCGCAGGATGAGCGCGGCGAGCTCAAGGTCGAGCGGCGTGGTGATCTTGAGGTTTTCCTCGTCGCCGTCGGTCAGCTGCACGGGCATGCCGAGCGCTTCTACGGCGCTGCAGTCGTCCGTGACGGCGAGGCCCTGCGTTTTTGCATTCTGCAGCGCGGCGGCGAGCAGATCGCGGTCAAAGACCTGCGGGGTCTGCACGGCGTAGAGCGTGCTGCGGTCCGGCGTGGCGTCGACCGCACCGTCGGTCGAGACCTTGATGGTGTCCTTGACGCGCACAGCGGGCGCTGCGGCGGCGAATTTCTTTGCCTTGACGACGGCGGCGCGAATGACTTCGTCGGTCACAAGAGGCCGTGCGCCGTCGTGGACGGCAACGAGCTGCGCTTTGTCCGACACGGCGGCAAGGCCCGCCATGACGGAGTCCGTCCGCGTTTCGCCGCCTGCGACAACCATGCGCATCTTGCCGTAGGCCGCGAGGTAGCGGCTGACCTTTTCCATCAGGTCCTTCTGCGTGACGACGATGATCTCGTCGATCAGGCTGCAGCGGTCGAACGCGTCGACGGTCCGGCAGATCACCGGAAGCTTTTCCAGCACCGTCAGGATCTTATTGGTCCCGCCCATGCGCGACGACGAACCCGCCGCAACGATGACGGCCGCGCAGTAGGGCCGCCCCAGCTTATCCCGGATCGCAAGGCCCTTGCGGAGCCCTTCGCTGAACTTCATATCTCTTGTCTCCTGTGTTACAGTGCCTGCACGAGCCGCTTATAGGTCTCACCGCGCACCATGAAATTTTTGAACTGGTCGAAGGCCGCGCACGCGGGCGAAAGCGTGACGATATCGCCGGGCACGCTGTGCGCCTGCGCAAGCTGCACGGCCTCGGCGAGCGTGGCCGCGTGCAGGATCTCCGGCTGGCCCGGCTGATATTCCGGGGCAGCGCAGACGGCCGCTTCGATCTTCTCCGCCGTCGCGCCGCAGAGGATGAGCAGGCGGACATGCCCGCAGATCTCCGGCCCAAGAGCGTCGAACGGGATCTTCTTATCGTAGCCGCCCGCGATCAGCACGAGCTTCTGGTGGAACGAGTGCAGACCTGCGATGGTCCGCGACGGGCTGGAGGCGATGGAGTCGTTATAATATTTGACGCCGTCCTTTTCCCGGACGAACTCGATGCGGTGCTCGACGCCCGCGAAGCTGCGGGCCACGGCGTCGATATCCTCGTCAGTGGCCAGACCCTCGACCGCGCAGGCGGCGGCCATATAGTTTTCAATGTTGTGGACGCCGGGGATGCGGATATCGGCGGCGTCCATGATCGGCCTGCCGTCCCGGAAGATCGTCCCGTCCTCCAGATAAACGCCGTGCGCGGGTCTTGCCTGCCGGGAGAAGAACTCCACAGCGCCGGGAGCGTCCGCGGCGAAGGCGCGGGTGATATCGTTGTCGTAGTTCAGGACGACCTTGCCGGACCCGTCCTGATGTGCAAAGACGTTTTTCTTGGCCTGGACGTATTCGGCCATATCCTTATGCACGTCGAGGTGGTTGGGCGCGACGTTCGTCACGACGGCGATATCCGCCGAGCGCTCCATCGACATGAGCTGGAAGGAGCTGAGCTCCACGACAGCCAGATCCGTCGGTGTCATCTCCGCCGCCTGCGGCAGCAGAGGCGCGCCGATGTTGCCGCCGATCCAGACGAGATGCCCGGCATGCTCAAGGATCTTTGCGATGAGCGTGGTGGTGGTGGTCTTGCCGTCGGAGCCGGTCACGGCAATGATGCGGCAGGGACAGACCTCAAAAAATGCCTCCATCTCGCTGGTGATCTCCGCCCCGGCGGCACGCAGCCGGCGAAGCGCAGGGATCTCCGGGTGCATCCCGGGCGTGCGGAAGACGACGTCCGCCCGCACATCGTCGAGATACCCCTCGCCGACGTGCAGCACCGCGCCCGCCTGTTCCAGCTCCAGCACCTCCGCGTCGAGCTTCTCCCGCGGCGTTTTGTCGCAGGCCAGCACATGGATGCCGCGCGCGAGCAGCATCCGGATGAGCGGCCGGTTGCTCACGCCGATGCCGAGAACGGCGACCTTTTTATCCGAAAGCGAATCAAAATACTGATCGACAAGATGGTTCATATCCAAAGCCTCTCTGAAAAGATTCCTGCCTGTATTATATCCGCATGGGAAAGAAATTGCAATCTGTTTGACTTTTTCCTGCAAATAAAGTACAATACATGCGCGACCGGGTCGGACAGTCGCGGGCGCAGCGCCGAAAGGCCGCGCATGAGGAAAGTCCGGGCTCCGCAGGGCAAGGATAACGGGTAACGCCCGCCCAGAGCGATCTGAGGAAAAGTGCAACAGAGATATACCGCCGCGGCCCAGAAATGGGGGCCCCGCAAAACGAAAGTTTTGTGGGGAGAGGAGGCGCAACGGAATGACCGAGACCTGCCGCTTGCGGCAGGGCGAGGGATATGAAGTTTGCGCCGACGAGGTAAGGGTGGAAAGGTGCGGTAAGAGCGCACCCAATGGCGTGCGAAAGCGTCCATTGCTGTAAACTCTATCCGGAGCAACACCGCAGAGGAAGCAAGGCCTGCCCGGCTGCTTCCGAGAAGGTGGCTGGAGCGTATCGGCAACGATACGCCTAGATAGATGACTGTCGATCACAGAACCCGGCTTACAGACCCGATCGTAAAAAATACGCCTGACTTTTGTCAGGCGTATTTTTTGCTTTTTACAGGGTCTCGAGCCGGATCTTGCCGTCTTCGCAGGTAGCTTTGATCGAGCGGAAGGGCTCGACGTAGCTCCGGATGATGCGCTCGGCGATCGGGTCTTCGAGGTCGGTCTGGATGGCGCGGCGGAGATTGCGCGCGCCGTAGGCGACCGAGTAGGACTTTTTGACCAGGTAGTCCTTGACGCTCTCATCCCAGGTGAAGTCGATGCCGCGGCTCTCGAGCGACTGGCGGAGCTCCGCGAGCATGATATCCGCGATACCGCGGAAGTTCTCCTCGCTCAGCTGGTTGAAGCAGACGATCTCGTCGACGCGGTTGATGAACTCCGGACGCAGGAACTCGCCGAGGGCCTTCATGGCCTTCTCTTTCGACTGCTCCGTGAGGCTGCGGCCGAAGCCGACGCTGCCGCCCTTCTGGTTGGAGCCGGCGTTGGAGGTCATGATGATGATCGTGTTCTCAAAATTCACCACGCGGCCCTGCGCGTCGGTGATGCGGCCGTCGTCGAGGATCTGCAGGAGGATGTTCAGCACGTCCGGATGCGCCTTTTCGAGTTCGTCGAAGAGGATGACGGAATACGGGCGGCGGCGGATCTTCTCGGTCAGCTGTCCGGCCTCGTCATAGCCGACATAGCCGGGAGGCGAGCCGATGATCTTCGAGACGCTGTGCTTTTCCATATACTCGGACATATCGAGCCGGATGAGCGACTCGACCGACTCGAACATCTCGCTGGCCAGCCGCTTGACGAGCTCCGTCTTGCCCACGCCGGTGGAGCCGACAAAGATGAACGAGACCGGGTGCTTCTTGACCTGGATGCCGACGCGCGAGCGGCGGATGGCGGAAACGACGGAGGCGATGGCCTCGTCCTGACCGACGATGTGCTTTTTGAGCGCCGCGTCGAGGTTCAGCAGCTGCTCATATTCCTGTGCGCGGATCTTGCTGGCCGGGATCTTGGTCCAGAGCTCGATGATGCGGGCCAGATTGTCGATGGTGAGGACGGGCTTCGGCAGCTTCTCGAGCTCTGCGATCTCGGAATCGAGCTGCAGATTGCGGCTGCGCAGCTCCGCCATGCGGGCGTAGTCGTCCTGCGTCTTCTCGGTGTTCTCGGTCAGCATGCCGAGCTCGAGATCGTAATCGGCGTGCTCCTTGCGGAGCGCTTCAAGCTTGCCGAGATCCTTGTTTTTGAGGTTGACGTCCGAGCAGGCCTCGTCGATGAGGTCGATGGCCTTGTCGGGCAGGAAACGATCGGTGATATAGCGCTCCGAAAGGAGCACGGCCTGCCGGGCGATCTCGGGCGTGATGACGACGCCGTGGAAGGCCTCATAGTAGTGGCTGATGCCGCGGATGATGGCGATGGACTGCTCGATGGTCGGCTCGGCCACGGTGACGGGCTGGAAGCGGCGCTCGAGCGCGGCATCCTTTTCGATGTGCTTGCGGTACTCGTTGAACGTGGTAGCACCGATGACCTGGATCTCGCCGCGGGACAGGGCGGGCTTGAGGATGTTGGCAGCGTTCATGGAGCCTTCGGCATCACCCGCGCCGACGAGATTGTGGACCTCGTCGATGACAAGGATGATGTTGCCGAGCTTTTTGACCTCCTCGATGAGGCCCTTCATGCGGCTTTCGAACTGGCCACGGAACTGCGTACCGGCAACAAGGGCCGTGAGATCCATCAGGTAGACCTCTTTGTTCTGCAGCTTATAGGGGACGTCCTTTGCCGCGATCTTCTGGGCCAGGCCCTCGGCGATGGCCGTCTTGCCGACGCCCGGCTCGCCGATGAGGCAGGGATTGTTCTTCTGGCGGCGGTTGAGGATCTGGATGACGCGCTCGAGCTCCTCCTCGCGGCCGATGATATGGTCCAGCTTGCCGTCGCGCGCCTTCTGCGTGAGGTTCTGGCAGTAGGTATCGAGGAATTTGTGCTTTTTGTTTTTGGAGCCGTTCGGCTTTTCCGCCGCGCGCTGGCGGCTCTCGGTCTTTTCCGGCTCCGGGGCAGCGGGAACGTTGTCCTGTCCGGCTGCGCCGAAGAGCTTGTTGAGGAACGGGAAGGTCGCGGTCTGGCTGTCGTTCTCGTCGGCCTCATCGTCATCGCTTTGGTTCTGGCCGAGCAGTCCCTCCAGCCCGTTCATGGCTTCGGTCATTTCGCCGTTGAGGTTTTCCAGATCATCCTCCGACAGGCCCATCCGCTCGATCATATCGTCGACGGGCTTGATGCCCATTTCCTTCGCGCACTTGAGGCACAAGCCCTCGTTGACGGTCTTCCCGCCGTCAATTTTTGTAATAAAGATCACTGCAAGATTCTTTTTGCATCTTGAGCATAAGGTCGGTTTCATAGAGGTGTCTCCTTATCGTGCTTTTGCTTCTAAAGAGTATATCACAGACAGGCAGTCGTATCGTTGCAGAATTGTAAACGATTTTTGGAAAAAGTTTTACGGGACATACAGGGTCCCGTGGCCGTTGGCCAGCAGGATCGCAGAGCCGTCGGCGCGCATGACCACGCTGGCCGCGCCCGCGGTATTGTCGGAAACATCGTATTCCTGCAGGGTCTGGTCATAGATGGAGAGCGAGCTGCTCGTCAGGATCGCCAGATATTTGCCTGCGGCGGAGATATCGAGGATCTGCTCGCCGGAGGACAGGCGGCCGAGCTCCGCGCCGTCATAGCCGACAGTCAGGACGGTATAGCGGTTGCCCGCCTGATAGAGGTTCATCACGAGCGTCAGACAGCCGCTGCCGTCGGTCGTGTAGTCCTTGAGGTACGACTCGCCGTAGGAGAAGCTGCCGAGCAGATTCCCGTCCAGATCGTAGAAGCTGAGCGCATCCTCGGCCAGCACGCAGAGCTTGCTGTCGGACACGAAGTGCAGGTCGTAGATCATGGCGTTACCGATGGGGATGGTGCAGGCGATCTCCTCCGCGTCGGTCCGGAAGAGGACGACGGAGGATTCAAACATGCCGTCCTGCTGGCCGAGGACCGCCGCGGCGGCGTATTTTGACCCGCTGGCCACGGCACAGCGCATGAAGTACTGGCTGGCGGACAGCCAGCGGTAGATGAGTGACTGCTGGCTGTTATAGACGTAGAGAACGGATTTATATCCGGGCTCCGAGGAGAGATAGCAGATGCTGTCGTCCGCGGCGATATCGGCGTCGAGGATCGCGCGCTGCGAGGCGACGTGCAGGACGGAGCCCTTCTTCTGGCTGGCAGCCTCCAGCACGGTCCCGCCGGCGTCATAGGCCAGGGCGACCGTATTGCCGGTCTTGAGAACGGGCACGGACATGGCGGCCTGAATGGACGCGGTCTCCGTGCCGTCTTTATCGTAAAGGCTCAGCCCCGTCGCCGAGGCGACGGCCAGACCGCCAGACAGACCGGCATACTGGTTGGAGTTGCTCTCGTCATAGAGGAAGCGGCCGCTCTTGCTGTCGTCCGAGACGTTCAGATAGCGCACATAGCGCTGCAGCGCGTCGAGATTCAGCTGGTCACGGAACACATACGCCGCGGCGCCGCCCGCCACAAGCACCGCGAGCAGCACGAAGGCGGCGATACGCTTTCCGAGACCCGGCTTTTTCTGCGGCTGCAGCTGCGAAACATTATCCGACATGGAAAACCGCCTTCCCGTCATCATACCAGAGTTTTGTCATGTACAGGCCGCCCGGCGGGACGGTCGGCCCGGCGGCCGTGCGGTCGCCGTTCAGTAAGATCTGCGCCACGTCCTCCGGCGGGAACTTCCCTTCCGCGGCATAGACGCAGGTGCCCGCCATGGCGCGGGCCATATTGTAGAGGAAGCCGTTGGCGCACACGCGCAGCGAGATAAGGTCGCCCTCACGCTCGATCTTGTAATAATAGACCGTGCGGACCGTGGACTTGACGTCGGTGCCGACAGAGCGGACGGCCGCAAAATCGTGCGTGCCGACAAAGCAGTCGGCCGCACGCTGCATGACGGTCTCGTCGAGGTGTTTGGGATAGAACCACGCGCGGTTGACATAAAACGGGTCCCGGATCCCGGAGTTATAGATGAGATAGGTATATTCCTTCCTGACGCAGGAGCCGATGGCGTTGAAGTCGTCATGGACCTCCATGGCGTTCGTAACGACGATATCCTCGGGCAGGTGCGTATTGAGCGCGTACGGCAGCCGGTCACAGGGAATGCGCGCGGTGGTCCGGAAATTGGCGACATACACCCGCGCATGGACGCCGGCGTCCGTGCGGCCGCAGCCGGTCATATGCACCGGATGGCCGACGACGGCAGCGGCAGCCTCTTCGAGCGTCTGGCCGACGGTCGTGACCGTCTTCTGCACCTGCCAGCCGTGGTAGGCCGTGCCGAGATATTGGAGCGTCAGGGCAATATTACGCATAGCTTCCTTCCTTTTTACAGTCCGAAGTGCCGCAGCACGATCATCACGGCGAGCAGCGCCGCGCCGGTGAGATACGCGACCCAGTCGCGCGTCTGATAGTGCAGCTCGGAGAGCTTGGTACGGCCCTCGCCGCCGTGATAGCAGCGGCACTCCATAGCGGTGGCAAGCTCGTCGGCACGGCGGAAGGCGCTGATGAACAGCGGCACAAGAATGGGCACCATCGCCTTGGCCCGGCTGAGCAGATTCCCGGATTCAAAATCCGCGCCTCTGGCCTTCTGGGCGGACATGATCTTGTCCGTCTCCTCAATGAGCGTCGGGATAAAGCGCAGGGCGATGGACATCATCATCGAAAGCTCATGGACGGGCGCGTGCAGCTTTTTGAGCGGCGAGAGCAGACTCTCGAGGCCGTCAGTGAGGGAGATCGGCGAGGTCGTATAGGTTAACATAAATGTCCCCGCCACCAGCAGGG
>ERZ825896.499-NODE-499-length-51420-cov-10.125416_pt1 | contig 51420 bp, 51 predicted proteins | sample MGYA00519858_ERZ825896 | MGnify/ENA primary metagenome ERZ825896 (study PRJEB31778, sample SAMEA3449214) | human gut metagenome | biome: human gut; feature: human-associated habitat; material: faeces | place: United Kingdom | collected 2010/2012 ... | reverse complement strand
CGCAGCTGGCAGACCGTATTACACGTTTACGCGTTACGCGAGGAACAGAGGGCTTTGCCTGCATAGGAAGAACCCCCAGTTTTACTGGGGGGTTACTTTTGCTTTTTCGTGGCTTAAACCACAAAAAGATATAAATCAATGGAGGAAAGAAAAATGAAGAACATGAAAAAACTTGTAGCACTCCTGCTTGCGATGTGCCTTGCAACATCTCTTGTCGGCTGCGGTTCTCAGAAAAGCGAGACACCGGACAACGTAGGAGAGGTGTCTTCTGCCAATCCAGTCTCTGACGATCAAGCTGCTGCTGATGAGGTGGCCAAGCTGATTGACGCAATCTATGTGCAAGAACGAAACGAAAACACGGATGAACAATGTGAGGCCGCAAAAGCTGCCTGGGATGCCCTGACGGATGCCCAAAAGGAATTGGTTTCCGGCGAATTTGCAGATCCAGACTATTTTGGACGGGATACTGGCGATGCTTCTAAAGATGATCCCCGCAACGGTGATGAAATCGGCGAAAATGAACTGCTCGTAGTCAGCTTCGGAACCTCTTTTAATGACAGCCGTGTTGCTGACATCAAGAGCATTGAGGACGCTTTGCAGGAAGCCTATCCGGACTGGTCGGTCAGAAGAGCCTTTACCGCCCAGATCATTATCAATCATGTGCAGGCTCGTGACGGAGAAAAGATTGATAACGTCCAGCAGGCGCTTGACCGTGCGGTAGAAAATGGTGTTAAGAATCTGGTGATTCAGCCTACCCATCTGATGTATGGTGCTGAGTATGATGAGCTGGCAGAAACCGTAGAATCTTATCAGGATAAATTTGAATCGGTTCAGATCGCCGCTCCCCTTCTGGGCGATGTCGGTACCGATGCAACTGTCATCAATGAAGATAAAAAAGCTGTTGCAGAGGCTGTTACCGCAGAAGCAGTTAAGACAGCTGGATACCAGACTCTGGATGAAGCAAAGGCAGACGGCGTTGCATTCGTATTTATGGGTCACGGTACTTCCCACACAGCAAAGGTATCTTACAGCCAGATGCAGGCTCAGATGGAGGCTCTGGGATACGACAATGTATTCATCGGTACCGTTGAGGGTGAACCGGAAGCAACCACCTGCGATGCTGTTATTGAAAGCATCAAAGAAGCTGGTTATAAGAAAGTCATCCTTCGTCCTCTGATGGTCGTTGCAGGTGACCATGCAAACAATGATATGGCAGGCGATGATGCTGATTCCTGGAAGAGTATGTTCAACGCATCCGGCGCTTTTGAGAGCGTTGATACTCAGATTGCGGGCCTCGGTCGGCTTCCGGCCATTCATGAGCTATATGTTGCACATACTGGTGCTGTAATCGATCAATAAAGGAACAGATCAAGCATGAAAAAAAGAACGGCACTCCTGTGTATGGCTGCTTTGATCGCTGTTTTCGCCGTTGGATGCAGCGATCAGACGGATCCATCTGCTCAGGACGGCTCCAGCCCGCCAGCTGTTTCGCAGGAACAACAAACAACTTTGGAAGATGGCATCTATTCTGCTGATTTTGAAACAGACAGCAGCATGTTCCGTGTCAACGAGACATGCGATGGTAAAGGAAAGCTGACGGTTCAGGACGGTAAAATGACCATTCACATTTCGCTTACCTCTCAGAGTATTGTCAATCTTTTCCCGGGCACCGCAGAGGATGCCCAGAAAGATGGTGCAGAACTTTTGCTGCCTACTGTGGACACCGTAACTTATGAGGATGGAATAAGCGAAGAAGTCAACGGTTTTGATGTTCCGGTTCCGGCTCTGGACGAGCCGTTTAACCTTGCGCTGATCGGTACAAAGGGAAAATGGTACGATCATGAGGTAATTGTATCAAACCCGGAAAAACTTGAATAAACCATGTTCTGTCCCTGCTCTTAACGGCAGGGACAGATTTGTATCTGGAGAGGAGGACGAATATGAGGAGAAGCACATTTCCTTATCTGGTGAAAAAAATTTTGTCTTGGGCTATTGATGGTGATGTGTATCACATCCATTATGGTATTTCCTGTCTCAGCATCTGCGGAAGCAGCAACGGTCGATCTGGAGAATGGTGAATGATGAAGTATTTTCCGCACCGTTTGCACTTTCGAAAACGGGCCTTTCGTATGCCGTTCAGAAACGGTTTTCTTTGGCCGCCTTCTGCCGGAGCTTTTCGAGCGCGGCGGCGTCGGTCTGATTGACGGCTACAAGCTTTCCGTCATAGAACACCGCCCGGTTGTTGAACGCACAGGGCAGGGATTTTGCCTTTTCGAGCGTGTCCACATGGACGAACCGCGCGGCGAGCCGCGCGCTTTGCCTCCACGCCCGGATGCGCCGTTTTCGAGCGGATGACGCAGCAAAGGTGCTCTGAGCCGATATCCCCCGGCGTCAGATTTACAAATTCTCCGTCCATACCGCTGCCCTGTTCAGCCGAGATGCTTCTGAAAGAAGCTCACGTCCAGATATTTTCCGAATTTGAAGGCGACAGCGGGCATCACGCCGATCTCCGTGAAGCCATTCTTGCGGTGGAAGCGCAGCGAGCCTTCATTGTCGGACGTGATGATGGAGATGAGATTTTCTATGCCGCGCTCGCGCCCCAGCCGTTCGATCTCCGCATAGAGCTTCTGCCCGACGCCGCTGCCGCGGCAGGCGCGGTCTACATAGATCGAAAGATCGGCGGTGCAGCGGTAGGCGCTGCGGGGGTTGAACACGTCGAGATAGGCGAAGCCGATGGGCTTTCCCGCGCCGTCGCGCGCGACGATGTACGGATAGTCCTTCGTGATGCGCGCCGCACGCGCGCCGAACTCCTCCGGCGTGACCGGCTCCTCCTCAAGCGTGATACAGGTGTTTTCAATATAGTAATTATAAAGCTCCGTGCACGCCGCGATATCCTCCGGCGCGATGGGCGCGAGCGTTACCGCCGCGCGGCGCGCGGCGATGGCAGCTTCCAGAACGGCAATATCCCGCCGGTCCTTTTCACGGTTGAGCTGCCGCTTGAGCGCGAGCACGTCCTCGAGCGGCGCGACCGGGATGCCGTTCAGAAACACCGTCTCCCCCGGGAGCATGTTTTCATAGATCTCCACGTCCGGCGCGGGGACGAACCGCCGCGTGCCGTCCGGGAGCACCTGCACATCGCAGCGCTGCGCGAGCGCGTCGCCAAGCTTTTTCGTGCACCATATGTCCAGATCGTGCGTCTCCTCGCGCAGACCGTGAAGCACCATCGCACCGCCGGCATTGATGCGGTATTCGTTCGTGTCGAGCGCGAGCTCCGCGAGCCGCCGCCGAATGTCCTCTGCCTTCATCGTCTATTCCTCTCTTTGTTCGTTTCCCTCAGAATGTAGCACACATTTCCCTGTGCTTCAATCGGTTTTTTTGTACAAGAGTTTTTTGGGCCAACGCCTTGCCAATTCGACGGAGAACCCATATAATATACACATTATGAAAAAAGGATTGAGCTTGAAAACGGCGCTGACGGCTCTGGCGGCGTCGTTTGTCTGGGGAACCGCGTTTGCCTTTCAGCGCATGGCCGCAGGACATATCGGAGCCATCACCTTCAACTTCTATCGCAGCGTGCTCGCAGCTTTGTCGCTGGGAGTTCTTCTTTTTGTATCCAACCGGCGGAAAAAGCCGGAGGAGCGGAAGAAGAGCGACCCGAAAAAGATCGCCATCGGCGGCGCTGTGTGCGGCGTGCTTGTGATCGCCGCGTCCATCGTGCAGCAATACGCCATTGCGAACGTTGAAGCGGGCAAGGCGGGCTTTCTGACGACGCTGTATATCCTGCTCGTGCCGCTCTTCAGCGTGGTGTTCCTGCATAAGAGAGTTGCGCCGAGTCTCTGGGTCAGCGTCTTGCTGGGACTCACGGGGCTCTATTTCATCAGCGTGAAGGAAGACTTCACGATCTCGCTGAGCGACGCGCTGATCCTTTTGAGCGCGGGGATCTATGCGGTGTACATTCTCGCGGTGGATTACTATGTCCGCTTCTGTCCGCCGACGGAGCTCAACTGCGCGCAGTTCATCGTGGCGTCCGTCGTCTGTCTCATCGGCATGTTCGCCGTGGAGGAGCCGACGCTCGCCGAGCTTCGCGACAACATCATCCCGATTTTGTATCTCGGCATCTTCTCGAGCGCGATCGCCTATACGCTCCAGTTTGCCGCGCAGCGCGACGGCAACCCCGTCGCCGTGACGCTCCTTTTGAGCATGGAGTCGGTATTCAGCGTGCTGGGCGCGGCGGTGCTGCTGCACGAGTTCCTGTCCGGACGCGAGCTTTTCGGCTGCGGCATCATGCTCTGCGCCGTTATCCTCGTCCAGCTTCCGGAGGGCTTCTGGAAGCGGAAGATAAAAGCGAATAACGAGTAACGAACATCCCCGCTCCGGTAAAAGCACCGAAGCGGGGATTTCTTTCGCATTCAAAGTCCTTACGAATCTGCGGGCTTCTCGGAAGTCAAAAGATCGATATCCGCCCAACCGGCGAAGCCGTCGCCCTTGATGAGGATCATATACGTCCCCTCCCGCGCCAGCGCGGTCACTTCCGTGCCGTCCTTCAGCAGCCGCGAGACCTCCTCCCGCGCCAGATCGTTCGTGATATAGATCCCGGCGCCGGCGGTGGATTTGACATAGTACGTCTCATAGGCGGGCAGCCAGCCGTGCGGAGGACTTTCCACATCCGGAAAGTCCGCGAGATCCTTATGGCCGGGGCAGTAAAGCGCCGTCGGCGCGTCCTCAAGCATGGAGGCGGTGGCCCAGCCGACGCGCCCGTCATTTACAATGATCAGCGCCGATTTCCCCTGCCGGGCAATGACGCGCACCTCCGTGGCGTCCAGCACCTGATCGAAGTGCTGCGTCCGGTTCACGTCGCTGGAGAGAAAGATCGCGTACCCGCCGGAGGATTTTACATACTGCACCTCGTATTCGGGAAGGTATTCTTCCGGCCGCTCCACATAGCCGAATCCGTCCAGATCGGCGGCGTTCGGCGTAGGCTTCGGCTCCGGCGTTGCGGTGGGCTCCGGGGTCGGCGTGGGTGTGGGGGCCGGCGTGGAGGTGGGCTCGGCGGTCGGCGCGGGAGCAGGCTCCGGCGCGGCGGCTCCGCAGCCGCACAGCGCAAAAAGGGTTAGTGCAAGAAGCAGGGCAAGACACTTTTTCATCGTCATCGATCTCCTCGTACGGAAAAATTTGACGGATTTATTATATTCTTTTCTCCGAAAAGCTGCAATAGCCGCGTATTGCGTTCCGGTTTTCCTCACTGTCAACCACCGGCTTATTGCGGGAGCGGCAGGAACGTGGTATGCTGCAGCCAACCGTAATTTACTGCCGCGCGGGGGCCATCCGCGCGCGAAAGGAGTTTATATGCGTCTCAAACCCGTCGCCGTTGACGATTTCTGCGCCGTCCGCTCGCTCGCGAACGTCACATTCTCCCCCGCGGGGACAAGCGCCTGCTTCACCGTGAGCCGGGCGAAAAAGGAAAAGAACTGCTACGAATCGCGCCTGTATCTTCTGAAGGACGGCGCGGTGCGCCCGCTGACCGGCGGCGGTAAAGAATCTTCTTTCTGCTATCTGGACGAAAACACCGTCCTCTTCGCCGCCGACCGCGAGGGCGAAAAAGAGCCGTCGCTTTCGAGCCGGTATTATAAGATCGCGCTCGACGGCGGCGAGACCGAGCTCGCCTACACCTTTCCCATCCCCGTTTCGCAGGTGTTCCCGCTGCCGGGCGGCGATCTTCTCGTCACCGGCTCAACGTTCCCCGGCTTTGAAAATCTGTATACGGGCGACAAAAAGCTCGCCAAGGCGTACCTTGCCGAGAGGAAGGAAAACGAGGATTACGAGGTCGTCACGCAGCTTCCGTGGTGGTGGAACGGCGGGACGTACACGCGCGGCGCGTACGAGAGCCTTTTCTACTACGACGCAAAAAAGAAGTCCCTCACCCGCCTGACCGCGGCCGGCCTCTCCGTATCCGACGTGCAGCTCACGGAGGACAGGAAAACCGTTTACTACAGCCTGCTCGATGTCTCCGTCCCCCGCCCGGCGTACTTCGGCGGCGCGGATCTGTACCGCATGGAGCTCGCCTCCCGCCGGGAGGAAGCCGTTGCCAAAAGCCGCCCCGATTTCAATATCGCTGCATACGCTCTCGGGAGATCCTTCCTGCTTCTGCTTGCCGCAGACGGAAAGTACGGCATGAACACCGATGTTGATTTCTATACGCTCGACTACGAAACGCTTGCCGTTTCGCCCTGCGCCGTCTACGGCGAGTCCATCGGCTCGTCCGTCGGCAGCGATATCCGTCACGGCGGCGGACGCACGATGAAGATGGACGGCGACGTGCTGTACTTTATCTCCACGCGCTTCGACAGCGCCGGCCTTTATAAGCTCGAAAACGGCGTCGTCTCCCCGGTCACGGAGCGCGGCGGCTCCGTTGACTGCTTCGACCGCTGCGGCGGGAAAATGCTTCTCTGCGCGCTCTGGGATATGCGCGCGCAGGAGCTTTACGACGAGACCGGAGCGCGCGTCACGCACTTAAACGACGCCGCGCTGCGCGGAAAATATGTCGCCCGGCCGGAAACGCTCACCTTCACGGCGGAAGACCACGAGGTGCACGGCTTTGTTTTGAAGCCGATGAACTTTGAGCCGGGCAAAAAATACCCCGTCATTCTCGATGTCCACGGCGGCCCGAAAACCGTGTACGGCCCGGTGTTTTACCATGAAATGCAGTACTGGGCGGGCAGGGGCTACTTCGTCATTTTCTGCAACCCCACGGGCAGCGACGGGCGCGGCGCGTTCATGGACATCCGCGGCAAATACGGCACGGTGGATTTCGACGATCTCATGGCCTTCTGCGACGCGGCGCTCGCCGCTTACCCGGAGATGGACCGCGATAACTTCTTCGAGACCGGCGGCTCCTACGGCGGATTTATGACCAACTGGATCATCGGCCACACCGACCGCTTCCGCGCCTGCGCCAGCCAGCGCTCCATATCAAACTGGACGAGCTTTTACGGCGTATCCGATATCGGCCCCGACTTCTCCGAGGACCAGTGCGGCGCGTCCCTCTGGCCGGACGCGGAGAAGTTCTGGCAGCACAGCCCGATGAAATATGCCGATAAAGTCAAAACGCCCACACTCTTCATCCACTCGCTGGAGGATTACCGCTGCCCCGTCGATCAGGGGTATCAGATGTACGCCGCGCTCGTGGCGCACGGTGTGGAGAGCCGCCTTGTTCTCTTCCGCGGCGAGAACCACGAGCTTTCCCGCAGCGGCAAGCCGAAGCACCGGCTCCGCCGTCTGAACGAGATCACCGGCTGGTTTGACGCCCATCGGGGATAATGCCCTCTCCGCAGCGGAGAGTCCGCCCCTATGAGGGGTTTCCGATAACTTGCTTGCCTCCCCTGACAGGGGCGGTGGATTTTGCCGCAGGCAAAAGACGGAGGGGTTTCCCTTTTAGGCGGGCGTGGCAGAGCCCCGCCCCTACAAGAATATCTGAATTGTGCCCGTAGGGGCGGGGCTCTGCTCCGCCCAAAGTACAAGAAGCGAAAAAGCCGATGACTCAAACGAGCCATCGGCTTTTCGTATGGATGGGAAAGTATTACTTTTTCTTTCTCCGCCGGAAGGCGATACCGGCGCCGATACCGACAGCCACACCGGCCAGACCGACCGGGAGGAGTATCCGCCACACGCTGCCCGTCGAAGCCGGTTCGGTCGGCTCGGCAGCGGGTTTCGCGGTGGGCTCGGGCGTGGCGGCGGGGGCAGGGGAGGGGGGTGTCTTAGCCTCCGCAACGGGGATCGCTTCCGTCTCGGTGCAGCCGCAGACCGTGCAGACGCGCTCCTGCTCGCCTTTCTCGCTTTCCGTCGGCTCCTGCGTGACGGTCCAGTCTCCAAAGGCATGCGCGCCGGTTTCCGTGAGAAGCTTGCCGCAGCGGGAATATTTCTGCGTGTGCTCCGTCTCGGTGACGGTCCATTCCGGCACGCAGCCGTCCACATGGTTCGAGCGGTCGATATCGCCGTATCTCTCGCCGCAGACCTCGCACTTTGCCCGCCGGAGGCAGGTCGCCGTGCCGCCGGTATGTCCCGTGGCAGGGATCACCGTGCCGGTGCTCAGCAGAGCATCGCAGTCCTTGCAGTATGTATCGCCGGTATAGCCGTCCTGCGCGCAGGTCGCTTCCACTGCGTCGCGCACCTCCGTGCCGCCGGAATGCCCCGTGGCGGGGATCACCGTGCCGGAGGTCAGCAGGGCATCGCAGTCCTTGCAGTATGTATCGCCGGTATAGCCCGCTGTCGTGCAGGTCGCTTCCACCGCGCCGCGGATCTCTTCGTTGCCGGTGTGGTTGTTGGGGTCAAAATTGCCCCACTCGTATACATACGTCTCCGTTCCCTTGTAGTAGCAGGTGCCGCAGTTCTTGTAGTACACAGGCTTAGAGACGCAGGTGGCCGGAGACGCAAGGTACATATTGCCCAGCCCGAACCAATGGTCAGACACTGCGTCTTTTCCGTTCTCGCAATAGTAGCAGGCGTGCCAGTGGCTATTCTCGTCGTACCCGTACTTCCATGGGGGACCAAAATGATGCTCAGAATGGTAGTACTCTCCGCCGCAAACGTCGCATGCGCCCGTCATGCCGCAGTGCGCAGTGCTGCTGTTGCAGTTTCCCGTTTCTGTCTCGCCGCAGCCATCGCGCCGACAGGTGCGGGTGTGGGTGTTGTCGCCGTTGGACGTCCATGCAGTCCAGTCATGGCCGAGTATGCCATATTTAGCGCCGCACAGCTTGCAGGTTTTGCCTGTGGTGCAGGTGGGCGTTTCGGTGCCGCCAGTGTGTTTAAACATATCCTGCCAGGAAGAGAACTGATATTCATAATCGCAGTACGTACATTTAACGCGTGCCCAATGATACTCTGGGTCAGGAGTACTGCTGATAGGGGTGGGAAAGAACTTAATGATTGGGAAATCTCCTTTCCTGCCGCAGTTTTCGCATTTGTCATAAAACACCCACGACGACGCATCGTCCGCCGACGCCGACGGCGTCATCCCCGGCAGAAGATTCAGCAGCAGCACGGCGGTAAGGATCGCGATCCAGAATTTCTTCTTCATCCTCATACCCTCCTTGAGATAATATATTTCTCTCCGCTCTGGCATACACACCAAAAGTATAACATGCCGCGGAGAGAAACGCAACAGCAAAAAACAGCCGTCCCATGAAGGACGACTGTTTTTTACTGGTGCGCGAGGGGGGACTTGCCTGCCGTGCGCGGCGGCGGGTCGCGGCTCTGGAGCGCCCCCGGCGCTCCATTCGGAAAAACTTATCTCCGTGCCTTCTCAATACATAGATCCCGCACGAAGATAATTGGTGTGAATGGGATGTTAATCCAAAAGCGGGAGAAATAACGGCGGAGGAATTGCTTAATGAAATACAACGATAATACGCCGGAGTATACGCGCTTTCTATATTTAACCGAAAAAGACCCCTATGCGATCCTTCACGGTTTTCGTGAGCAATACTGGAATGAAGGGGAGCGCGATAAGTAGATACTGGGGAGAATTGAGAAGGAGATTGAAAAAATTCTCGCTCCTCTTGGAAAAGAGAAATTGTTTTGACCCGTCCGTGCGCGGAAGTCGCCTCCGTGCCTCGCAGAGGGTTTACGATTTTGAGGACGTTTTTGGATTTTTTAATGCGAAAAATGAAAAGTAAGGAAAAATGTATTTTTCCCGAAAAGGCTGATGATATAGAAAAGGGACGCGTAGTGCGTCCCTTTTTTTGCTTAATGGGGTGCTATCAGTTGCCCAGCCGGTTCTGCGCATTGATGTAGTCGTCGTAAGCATCTTGTAAGTCTTGGATTTCCTGCGTTCGCTCATTGTAGGCTTGCTGTATATTTTGGGTCTGCGACTGTGCCTCGGCAAGATCGTCCTGCGCTTTCTGTAAAGGCGTTCTTGTATCTTTGTCGCCGGAAACGAGAACAAACACCATTATTGTTGCTGTTATGGCTAATAGTATTATTATAACCTTTTTCATTCCGTTTCCTTTTCATCCAACGGCTGAGACGCGTTGCCTTCCTCAGTCGGCTTCGCTTCAACAGCCTCTGCCGGTTCAACGGGGGAAGCACTACAGCATACATAGTTCTTCCCATAGGTAAGGCAAACCAGAGCGCCGGAAAAGATGAAGGCAAGACCGGTATACTGCGCGAGCTTTTCACCAAGACTGTCAATATTCCTTGCGGTAGTCGCGGCGTTTTGTGCGGCTGCCCTTGTCGCGGCGTATTGTTCCGTATAAAAATCTGCGCCAAATCGATAAGAGTCTACGGAGGAGGTTGACCAAGTCTCTGCCGGGTTTTTTATAATGAATATTCCGGCAATGATTATTGCGATACCAAGGATAATTCCAACCAGATTAAATATAGTCTCTTTTTTCATTTTGTTTCACCCATTCTCTCCACTAAATAAAACGTCTAATGTTTTTAGGGTATCCTTTCTTTTAAATTACAAGTGAATATAAGTTGTTTTCAAAATACAATCCGGTATTTCAAAGCCTTTTATGCGAATGAATAATCAAGAGTTATAGCATGTTACTAGTTATATATAAAAATAAGGTGGGTGCGAGATAGCGAACATACGATATGTATTCATAGCCACTAACAGATTCTGTGGCTACGGTTGCATTCGCTTTCAGGATAATAGTATGACCGTCATAATGCCACTGAGCGGAAACATCTTTGGATGCATAATTCATTTTATAATCCTCTTGGGTCAGAAGTTGTTCAGAGCTATTCCCTTTATCAGGCTGGCCGAAACTCTTTACTAAAATCGCGTATGCCTGATTGTATTTTTCAATTAAATCCGAAACTATTGGTTCCGCTGTGGACGCATCGCCAACAAGATTAGGGTTAGACCCGCTAGTTGAGAGAATAATTGCATCACCGGCTGAATACCGTATCCCAAACATATACCCGTCGGAATAATCGGCGGAGACGCTTGAAAACTCTATACCATTGACGGTGAATGTATCGTTTTTTTCGAGATCAAGAATCGTTTTCTCCGTTGCCTCTTCACCGGCACCAAATTGAAAGTCCATCAGATAAGGGGATAGTTTTCCGGAACCAGAGCCACAGGCACAAAGGGTCAGGGTCATCGTTAGCGCAAGAATAAACGAAAGGACACGCTTCATAATATCTCTCCTTAACTATAATTTGTAGTTAAAAAACTACTACACTATTATAATATACTAAAACTACAAAAGTCAATGTATTATTTGCCTTATAGAGGTGATTATATGGCAAAAGATATAACGATAACGAAGAAGAACAATAAAAGGGGAGAGGACGGATATAAAATCGTCTCTGTCCGGATGAAGGATGAGACAATAGAACGGCTGGATAAACTGTCTGCCGAAACAAATCGATCCCGAAACGAACTGATCAATTTTCTCGTATTATCGGCGCTGGATATTGTTAAAATCGAAGAGTGATTTTTGATACAATCTCACAAGTAGCAAAAGAGCAGGTTCAACCGAACCTGCTCAATTTTTTTATCTTCAAAAAGAGTTGCCCAATAGAAGCGTAAAGTTGCTTCCGTTTTGCTTGAAAGTTGCTTCCTGCTTAATTAAAAGCGGTGTGAGAGTTGCTTCCGGCTCGCTTGCTGAATGTATCAAGCGGGTTATACATCTCATAATTCAGGTGGAGATCCTGACCGTATAGATTGACATAGTGGCGGGACATTTCCATCGTAGAATGTCCCATCAAAGCTTGAAGTTGAACCATCCCGCCACCGTTGAGGACAAAGGCTTTGGCGAAGTAGTGCCGGAACAGATGGATAGAACTTTTTGAAACGCCCCGCTCGGCATTGTAATCCTTGATAACGCACCGAAGAGTTTGGACGGAGAGTTGCTTCCCGCTGAAAGAGGCGAAGAGGAAATCGTCCGGCATTACCTCCCACGTTTGGAGATATTCGAGCAGAACATCCTTCAGCGATCCGGAGAGGGGGACAAACTGTTGCCTCCGGTTTTTCACTTTCGCAAGGAAGATCGTCATCTTCTCAAAATCAATATCTTTGACGCGCAGATTGACAACGGTGCTGGCGCGGTTTCCCGTAGCGACAAAGTAGTTGACCAGCGCCCAATTTCTCCATTCCACCCACCTATTGGTTTTCGGCTTTTGAAGAAGTCTCGCGATCTCGGCGTCGGTATACGGCTCTTTGACCGTATCGTCTTCCTTCATCAACTTGACGGGGAAAAGCTCCATATACTCCCGCTCTGCGCAGAACTTGAAGAAGACCCGCAGACCGCGGATACGGGTATTGAGAGAGGTAGTCTTCTTCCCGGCGTCAACTTGCTTGATGAGGAAATCTTCAAATACTTCGCGGGTGATCTCGTCCGCATACCGGATGCCCTCCAGATGGGCGAAGAAGTATTCAAGGTCTTCCTGATAATACTGAATTGTCCGCGGGCTGAGGTTTTTGATCCGGCAATGATTGAGGAAAACGGTCTCGGCTTCTTCCAGCGGAAGACGCTTCGTAAGCCTCGGATTTTTAATACTTGTGCGATGCCCCATAATAGATTTTTCCTCCCTAAAAAATCTGGATACTGTACAGTAGACAAAATCTAGAGCAAATCGCACCGAAAAAGGCATAATAAAAACCCCGAAACCGTTGAGGCTTCGGGGTTTTGGTGCGCGAGGGGGGACTTGAACCCCCACGTCCGGAGTGGACACTAGAACCTGAATCTAGCGAGTCTACCAATTCCACCACTCGCGCATGCTGTCAGCTTGCCTATAATAGCATTTACGCTCAGAATTGTCAACAGAAAAATTTCCTGTTCCGTCATTTTTCTCCTGCCGGGGAAAGCCTTGTTTCCGCGCACAGAATATGGTAAAATCTTTCCAAAGAGGTGTTGTATCATGCATATGACCGATCTCATTGAAAAGAAAAAACAGGGTCAGACTCTCACGCAGGAGGAACTGCATTTTATCGTCCACGGCTACACGGCGGGGGATATCCCGGATTACCAGATGTCCGCGCTGATGATGGCGATCTATTTCCGCGGCATGACGCCGGAGGAAACGGCGCAGCTCACCATAGAAATGGAGCACTCCGGCGACGTGGTCGATCTCTCGCCGCTCGGCGAGCACACCGCCGACAAGCATTCGACCGGCGGCGTCGGCGACAAGACCTCGCTCGTCCTGTGCCCGATGGTGGCGGCGTGCGGCGGCAAAATGGCGAAAATGTCCGGCCGCGGTCTCGGGCACACCGGCGGCACGATCGACAAGCTCGAATCCTTCCCCGGCTTTTCCACCGCCATGACGCCCGAAAAATTCCTCGAAAACGCCGAGAACGTCGGTTTTGTGATCGCCGGGCAGACGGCGAATCTCGCCCCGGCGGATAAGAAAATGTACGCGCTGCGCGACGTGACCGCGACGGTGGACTCCATCCCGCTGATCGTTTCGAGCATCATGGCCAAGAAGCTCGCCTCCGGCGCGCGCACCATCGTGCTGGACGTAAAGACTGGCTCCGGCGCGTTCATGGAAACGGAGGAATCCGCCTTTGAGCTCGCGCGGCAGATGGTGAGCGTCGGCAAGCACGCCGGGCGCAACATGGCCGCCGTCGTGACCGATATGGATCAGCCGCTCGGCTTCGCCGTCGGCAACGCGCTGGAAGTCAAGGAAGCGATCTCCGTCCTGCGCGGCGCGGATGTGCCGGATCTGTGCGAGCTGTGCCTCGTGCTCGGCACGAACATCCTCGTCCGCAGCGGTCTCGCCGAAACGGAAGAGGAAGCCCGCGCGCGGCTGGAAAAGTCCATCGAGAGCGGCGCGGCGCTCGACAAGCTCGCGGCCATGGTCCGCGCGCAGGGCGGCGACCCCGCCGCCGTATACGATACGTCCCTGCTGCCGCAGGCCCCGGTCGTGCATACGGTCAAGGCCCCGTGCGACGGCTACATCGCCGCGATGGAAGCGAAGGACATCGGCCTTGTCTCCATGCATCTCGGCGGCGGCCGCGCTACGAAGGAGGACGTGATCGACCTTTCCGTCGGCGTCGTGCTCGCGGCGAAGGACGGGGCGTATCTCCATACGGGCGACACGCTTGCCACCATCCACGCCAAAACCGAAGCGGACGCCGCCGCGGCGGAGGAAGAGCTTTTGAAGTGCTACACCTTCTCCGACGAAGCGCCCGTCCGCCCGCCGTTCATCCGCGGCGTTGTGACCTGATTCTGTTATTATTAAAATAGGAGTGACCCAATGAGAAACGAGTATCCCCTGTATCTGAACGGCGCATGGACGACGCAGACCGACGGCTGCGTGCGCGAGGACATCGAGCCCGCGACGGGCAAGCCCCTCTTCACAGTGCACCGCGCCGGCCCTGCCGATGTGGAGACCGCGCTTGCGAGCGCCGCGGCGGCGTTCCCCGGCTGGGCTGCGGCAATGGCGGACGTGCGCGAGCGCGTGCTGCTGCGCGCCGCGGACGTTATGGAGAGCCGCGCGGAGGAATTTCTGGAGCTGCTCGTCCGCGAAGGCGGCAAGGCGCAGTCCATCGCGCGCGGCGAATTTGCCGGCAGCGTGAATCTCTTCCGCGTCGCGGCGGGCGAATGCCGCCGCCACACGACGGAGATATACCCGGCGGGTAAGCCGGGGCAGATGTCTCTGGCCGTGCGTCATCCGCTCGGCGTCATTCTGGGAATACTCCCGTTCAACTATCCGCTGATCCTCTCGGTGAAAAAGCTGGCGTTCGCGCTGGCCGCGGGCAACAGCTTCATTCTCAAGCCGTCGCCGCACACCCCGGCGGTGTGCCTGCTGCTCGGCGAGGTGCTGCACGAGGCCGGTCTCCCGGCGGGCGTGCTCAACGTTGTCCCGGTCGCGGACGAGAGTCTTTCCGCGGTGCTCGCGCAGGATAAGCGCGTGCGCATGGTGTCGTTCACCGGCGGCGGAAACGCCGGGCGGAAGATCGCCATGGCCGCGGCGCAGGACTTCAAGCGCACGGCGATGGAGCTCGGCGGCAAAAACCCGCTGCTCGTGCTGCGCGACTACGATCTTGACGAGGCCGTGAAGACCGCAGGTCTCGGCGCGTTCAGCAATCAGGGCCAGCTCTGCATGGCAACATCGCGCATCCTTGTGGAAGAGCCGCTGTACGAAGCGTTCTGCGAAAAGCTGCGTGACTACGCGCTCTCGCTCAAGGTCGGCGACCCGACCGACCCGGACGTGTTCATCGGCCCGCTGATCGACGAGCGCCACTGCGATTTTGTCCGGTCGCAGGTGGACGACGCCGTGGCGAAGGGCGCAGCGCTCCTCTGCGGCGGCACGCACGAAGGGCCGTTCTTCCGCCCGACGGTGCTCTGCAACGTGGACGAGAGCATGCGCATCTTCTATGAGGAGAGCTTCGCGCCGGTCACGAGCGTGATTCCCGTGAAGGATGCCGACGAAGCGCTCGCCAAGTGCAACGACAACCTGTTCGGCCTCTCCGCCGCGGTGCTCACGCACGATCTCGACCGCGCCATGGAGCTCGGCATGAAGATCGAGGCGGGCATGGTGCACATCAACGATCTCACGTACCTCAGCTCCACGACCGCCCCCTGCGGCGGCTGGAAGGAGAGCGGCGTCGGACGCGAGGGCGGTCAGTTCTCCATGGACGACTATACCGAGCTCAAATGGCTCACATTCCAGAGCAACCGCACGTGGTAAGAGAATAAGCGACAGAAAACCGCCCTTTCCGGAATATCCCCGGAAAGGGCGGTTTTTCCTGCCGAGAGGGGAAACCCTTCCGTCAAAAACTTCGTTTTTGCCACGCTCTCAAACGAGACCCACTTCGTTGGGCTCTCGTTTGAAAAGGCTGCGGCTCGCCGCAGCGCACTCGCTTACGCTCGCACGTTTGCGAGCCGAGAAGTATTTTCTCCGACGTACACGCCGCCGGAGAAAATGAATGGAACTCTGTTTGCGCCTGCGGGCGCAAACTCTGCGAGGCTTTTTGACAAGCTCGGCTCCCCTAACAGGGGAGCTGTCGGCGCAGCCGACTGAGGGGTTTCGCCGGGACGTTATCTGGTCTGCTCATACCGTTCTGCACCCCACCACTTGGGCAGGAGCTCGCGGAGCGTCACGGTCTCGCGCTTTGCGTAATCGACCAGGATCTCCATATCCTCGTTTTCCTCGTTGAGCTGATAGAAAAATTCCCGGCACGCGCCGCACGGCATCCCGCTGCCCTCGCCGCAGGGCGGCCTGTCCCGAAAGGCGATCATTCGCCGCACCTTCGTCTGCCCGCTCTGCATGTACATGTTCAGCCCCGCGACGCGCTCGGCGCAGAGATTCATCACGCCGCTGCACGCTTCAATGCAGAATCCTGTATAAATTTCGCCGTTGTCCGCTTCCAGCGCGCATACGACGTGGTGCGCGTACACGAACGGTGAAACATCCTCCGGATGATACTCCTTCGCCGCCGCCTCATACAGTCTTTCCCAGATATCCAATGAAAAGCCCTCCGCAGCATTATGAAAACTATATTATGTAAATAAAATTACGTCAACTCATCAAGCGCCGCCCGCATATTTTCCTCGGAATACTCCACGTTTGCCGACCACAGCCGCGCAAGCTCCACGCGCTCTCCAAAGCTGACCGTGCCGTTTTCCGTCCGCACGGCTGCGCCGAGCGCGTAGAGCATGGCGGTGCTCAAAACGGCAAACGCCGCGCGTGCCGGCAGAGCGCGCCCCTCGTCCGCGAGCAGGTGCCGCAGCAGGAAATAGACGAGAAGCTGCTCATATTCCGTCTCCCACGCGGCGGAAACGGCGTGGAACCCGGCAAAATCGACCGGCCCCGCCAGCTTTGCGAGCGTTTCCGTCCATCCCGGCTCCAACGGTTCAAGAGAAGCGAAAAACGCCGCCCACGCGCGCGCCGTCCGCCGGGGCAGGGAAGCGCCGGCGAGCGTGAGAATTTTTTGCATCCGTCCGCCGAGAGTGAGCCGCCGGTCCTGCGCGGCGTCCAGCAGCCTCTGCCGGAAGAGCAGCAGCTCCACGGTCTCGCGCGGCGGCGCTTTCGATACCGTGCCGCGAAGCGTCACCTTTTCCGTCCGGGAAAGCAGCAGCCGCGCCGCCTCCTCGCAGCAGAGCCCCAGCCCGATCTCCGTCCGCCCGGGCAGAAACACCCGGTAGCGCGGATGATCGCGGCAGATATTGCAGAGAGCGCCCTCGCCGAGCGTGCGCTGCAATTCGCAGAGATTATCCTCCCGGAGCATGGCGCACCGCCCCGCCGCGTCCAGCCGGAAGTGCGGCGGCTCGCCCGGCTCGACGGCCGCGCGCACGCGCTCGCCGAAGGCTCCGGGCAGCGCGGCGTACCGTTCCGCGCTCTTCCTGTCAATGTCGATCTCCCAGCCGATGCAGCAGTTGTGGCGGCACGCGCCCGCCGTGCAGCGAAACGCCTCATAATACGCGGGATACATTTCCGTCATGCCGGTCTCCTCCTTGCATTTACTGGAGAAGTATACCACAAAATGCCTTGCTCCGCTACCCTGTATGTGATACAATATATAGTGTTCAAAAGGAGCGTCACTGTGGAAGTATTGTATCTGGACAACAAGATCATCGTGTGCGTGAAGCCCGCGGGCGTCCTCTCCACGGACGAGCCGGGCGGCATGCCGTCCCTTCTGCGCGCCGCGCTCGGGGACGATACCGCCCCGGTCTACACCGTGCACCGGCTGGACGCCGCCGTTTCCGGCGTAATGGTCTACGCCCGCACGCGCCACGCCGCCGCCGACCTTGGCCGCGCGATCGAGCGCGGCGATGTGCGCAAGGAATATCTCGCCGTCGCCTGCGGCGCGCTGCCGGAGCAGCGCGGCGAGCTGCGCGATCTGCTGCGGCGCGACCGGAGACTGCGCAAAACGTTTCTCGCCGAAGCGCCGGGGAAGGACGTGCGCGAAGCGCGCCTTGCCTATGAAGTGCTCGCCTCTCACGCCGGGCTCTCGCTCTGCCGTATCCGGCTGTACACGGGCCGCGCGCACCAGATCCGCTGTCAGCTCGCCGCGCGCGGCGCGCCGCTCTGGGGCGACGCAAAATACGGCGGCAGCGGGGAAGGGGATATCGCGCTTTTTTCCTGCGCTCTTGCCTTTCCGCACCCGCTCACCGGCGAGATGCTGACATTTGCAAAAAAGCCGCCCGCGGCGTACCCGTGGACGGAATTTCCCGGGGAAGTATTATAAATGGAAACGAAACTCACAACGCTCTGCTATATGGAGCGCGGCGGCGAGTATCTGATGCTCCACCGCACGAAAAAGGAAAACGACGAGAACCGCGATAAATGGATCGGCGTCGGCGGCAAGTTCGAGCCGGGGGAGAGCCCGGAGGACTGCCTCCGCCGCGAGGTGCGCGAGGAAACGGGGCTCACGCTCACGCGCTGGCGCTATCGCGGCCTTGTGACGTTCGTCTCGGACGTGTGGCCGTGCGAATATATGCACCTGTTCACCGCGGACGCGTGGACGGGCGAGCAGCGCCCCTGCGACGAGGGCGAGCTTGCCTGGATCGGCAAGGACGAGCTGCTCACAAAAAAGCTCTGGGCGGGCGACAGAATTTTTCTTCGCCTGCTTGCGGAGGGCGCGCCGTTTTTCTCGCTCAAGCTCGTCTACCGCGGCGAAGAGCTGACCGCCGCCGAGCTGGACGGCAAGCCGCTCGCCCTCGGATAAAAAGGGCGGAGTGCCAAATGCACCCCGTAGGGGCGGGGCTCTGCTCCGCCCCTGCAGGAGCACCCAATATACCCCGACGGGCGCGGGAACGCCACGCCCAAAGCAAGACTGCGGAAAACCTGCCCATTCCGCGCTCTCCGCATATCGCGGATTTCGCCCCTCTGTCAAAAACGCCCGGCGCCGGCGGAAAACATCGGCGCCGGGCGTTTTTCACGTCTTACACCTTCGGCTGCTTTCCGCGCAGCTACCCGCCGCAGTATTAGACGAACCGGCGCAGCACGGCGGGCAGCTCATACCCTTTGCTGCACTGCGCCTCCCGGTGCCCGTCCTTCCGCTGGAAAATATTTTCACCCTTCGACACATTTCATGCCTCCTTCTTATTTATAATATAGTAAATTGACTGCGGCAAAAAATGCCGGAATGGCCTGACTGCCAGTTCGACTGCCCGGAAATACTGGAATACATGCCAGTAATATATACACGTGTAAAGAAACTTACAGCTGTTAAGAAGTAACAAAAAATTTAACCGGAGTAATGATTAAAAAATCGGGTGAAAGTCTTGCTTTTTTCACTTTCCCTATGCTATACTGACGCTGCATAATGAAAAGTGCCCATATCATAGAGGGGTGAACTCCACGATAAGAATTCGCCGTTTTGTTAGCAAATCGTCCCGTTCTTTGGCAAAATGGGGGCGGATTTGCTGTTTTTCCCCCTCGCTGTAAGCAACCACTTATTTTTGCGATCGCAGAACCTGCATAGGAGTACCCATTTTGGAACAGAGAGAAATTCAACAGACATTCATCCGAAGCGCCATCCGTGTCATTGCCCGAAAGAGCCTTGTAAAGGCAACGACCAAGGCCATTGCCGCCGATGCCGGCCTCAACGAAGCATATATCTATAAATGCTTCAAGGGGAAGGACGAGCTTCTTGCCGAAGCGCTGCATGATTTGGACGAGGGACTCGCCGTGTTTTTGCGCCGGGAGTTTCCGAACGTGCTCGCCGAAACTTCCCCGTGGCGGGATCGCTGCTTCCATCTCTGGGAAAAGACGTGGAAATTCATTCTGGGGGAGCGGGACGACTGCATCTTCTATCTCCGGTATTACAGCTCCGCCGACTTCTACGCTTACGAGCGCGACCGGCAGCGGCAATACTACCACACGCTGATCCACCGCGTCGCATACCTTTTCCGCCCCGAGACGGATCTGGATATGCTCATGCATCAGGTGTTTGAAACCATGCTCGCCTTTGCCGCGCACGTCATGGCGGGCGATATGGAAAACAACGACCTTACAACGGAACGGACCTTCGAGCAGATCTACAGCTTTGTCGCGCCCCACTTCCGTGCCGAGCTGACAGAGGGAGCGGGAAAGGAAACAGCGGTATTATGAAGAAAAGCTCGATCCGAAAAACGTGGAATGTCATCAGCAGCATTCTGGTGGCGCTCGTGGTGCTGCTGGCGCTGCTTCTCGTCGGCGCAAGGCTCTTCGGTCTGCAGGTGTACACCGTGCTCTCCGGCTCCATGGAGCCGACGTACCACACCGGCTCGCTGATCTATGTGAAAAAGGTGGACCCGTACACCATTCGGGACGGACAGGTCATCACCTTCATGCTCGATGAAAACACCATCGCCACGCACCGCGTCGTCGGCGTCGTGCCGGACGAGGAGGACTCCACCGTCGTCCGCTTCCGCACGAAGGGCGACGCGAACGAAACCGAAGACGGCGGTCTTGTGCATTACAAGAACGTCATCGGCACGCCGGTGTTCACCATCCCGTACCTCGGCTTCGTCGCAAACTACATCCAGCATCCCCCCGGCATGTATGTGGCCATCTCGGCCGGAGCCGCGCTCCTGATGCTGACGTTCCTGCCGGACATCTTCGCCCCGGACAGCAAGGGCGAAACCGTCGGGGAGGACGAAAAAAAACGGGCCAATCCCGCCGCGGGCCGTCACGTCCGCAAAAGATGAGGGCAACGCCGCAAGGCTCCCTATAGAAAGCTTTAATTTAGGAGGTTTTCGCAACATGAAAACGAAAAGCAAAGCTCTGCTCCTGACTCTCTGTGCGGTGTTGCTCGTCGCGGCGTCCGTGCTGGGCACGATGGCGTACCTGACCTCTTCCGCGGAAGTGAAGAACACCTTCACCGTCGGCAAGGTTGAGATCAAGCTCGATGAGACCGACGTCACCAACCCGACCGGCCCCCGCGTGCAGGCAAACAGCTACAAGCTGATGCCCGGCACTACATACACCAAGGACCCGACCGTCACCGTTCTGAAAGGCAGCGAGGAATCCTACGTCCGCATGAAGGTCACCTTCAACAACGCCTCGAAGCTTATGGCTATGCTGCCCAGCGCGGACAATCTCGAGGATTTCACGCCCGATGAGATCGCTCTTATCAAGAAGATCGCGCCCATCCTCTTCCTGACGAACTACACGGTGGCCGATGCCGGTTGGCTTCCGGAATACACCATGTTCGGCATGGAAAAGACCCTCGCCGATCCCAACTACTTCGTCTACGACGCGGCGAACGATACCGTGACCTATATTTTCTACTATCCCACGACCGTCACGGCGACCGATAAGGACGTTGTGCTCCCCGCGGTGTTCACCGAGATCAGCCTTCCCGAGCACGTCACCGGCGAACAGCTTGCCGAGCTCAACAACTTCCAGATCACGGTCATTGCCGAAGCCATTCAGGCCGGCAGCTTTGCCGGCGCCGATGATGCCTGGAGCCACTTCTGAACCCCGCACTGCCCCGCGCATAAACCAAAAGGGAAAAGGATAATCGTTATCCATGGAAATAACAGATTTCCCTGTCAATAACGGAAGAAAGGAGGAAGAATGAAAATGAAGCATGTTGCAAACCGTCGCCGCAGTGTGAGCAGCCGCGCGTTTATCGCTCTTCTGGCGCTTGTTCTTGTGATCGGCTGTGTGGCAGGAGGTACCGTCGCCTGGCTCGTTGCCACGACCGATACCGTGACCAACACCTTTACCTACGGCGATATCTACATCGCTCTGGCTGAGTCCACCGGTACGTCCTACAAGGTCATCCCCGGCACGACCATCAAGAAGGACCCGACCGTCACCGTTAAGGCTGGCTCCGAGGCCTGCTACCTGTTCGTCAAGGTCGAGAAGGTAGGTATGTTTACGGGCATGTCTTACGAGATCGCTGACGGCTGGGAGCTGGTGGAAGGACAGACCAACGTTTTCTGCCGCAAAGTCGCTGCTGTGACCGCTGATACTTCTTTTGCGGTCATCAAAGGCAACGAGATCACCGTCAGCGAAACCCTGACCAAGGAGAACATCCCAACGGCGAACCCCACCCTGAAGATCACGGCCTACGCCGTGCAGCAGGAGAACATCGCCGACGCGGCTACTGCGTGGTCGAAAATCCCTCAGCCTACTAATCCCTAAGCAATAGCGACCCTTAATTACTTAAAGAAGGAGTACCAAGTACATGAAGAAGAAGATTACCGCGCTGTGCCTCTGCGTCGCCCTTCTGGCGGTCGCCGTTGTGGGCGCCTCTCTTGCTTACTTCACCGATAACGATCAGGCCGACAACACCTTCACCGCCGGCAGCGTGAAGATCCAGCTCATCGAAGAGCAGAGCAACGCGGACCACACCGGCTTCGTTCCCTACGATGACGAGAAGGTCCTGATGCCGATCGTCGGCTCCGCGCAGGGCGAAAAGTACCCCAACGGCCAGCCCAAGGCGGAGAACTACATTGACAAGGTCGTCACCATTGAGAACACCGGCAAAACCGCCGCGTGGATCCGCGCCTACTATGCCGTTCCCTCCGATCTGGATGACGGCTATGAGACCTTCAATGCCGGCGCGAACATCCTGCACGGCAACTTCGGCAATAACGGCGACAAGACCACCTACGAAAATGAGTGGAAGTGGCTGAACAACGGCAAGTGGCAGTACTTTGAGACTGAGATGGGCGGCGTCCGCTACAACGTCTATTTCGCGGACTACTACCAGCCCCTCGAGGCCGGGAAGACCACCGAGCAGTTTATCTGCGGCGTGTATCTGGACAAGCACGTGGATATGAAGGACGGCAAGTACATCGATACTCGCTATCCTGACGCTGACCTCTCCATTCTGGAAGGCACGGTGCATTATCCCGTGTTCGCGGTCGCCGTTCAGGCCGATGGCTTTGACAACGCTGCCGACGCTATCACCGCTGCCTTCGGCGCCCAGTACAACCCCTGGGGCACTCCCGCCACCAACTGGCAGTAATTCCTAAACATAACAGGTCAGCGCTCTTTCGGGAGCGCTGACCAATAAAGGAAGGACATAGTTCCATGACTAAGAAAAGATTTGTTGCGATTCTTCTCTGCATGACGCTCGTGGCTCTTGCCGCCATCGGCGCTACGTTTGCTTATCTGACTTCTACCGACAGCGTGACGAACACCTTCACCGTCGGCAACGTGAAGATCGATCTGATCGAGTCCAGCCTGCACCGCGAGAACGCCGGTGTCGCCAACGGCGCAACCTCTGATTCTGAACTGTGGTCTAATGTAAACAAGGAAGGCACCGGCAACACCAGCAAATACAAGGCTGGCGATACCTTCTATACCGACGCCCAGATCGAGGCCAACGCTGCCGAGTATAAGTGCGAAAACGTCAAGCTTCTCCCCGGTGAGTCCTACCACAAGATGCCCTATGTCAAGAACATCGGCACCGAAGATGCGTACATCCGCATCCGCGTTATGATTCCCGCTGATCTCGACACGGCGATTCTGAACAGCAGCATGTATACCTCCACCGCTCTGAACAACAAAGAGTTCACCATGGCGTATGACAACAGCGGCAAGGTCGAGCGTGAAGGCGTGAAGTACAACGTCTACACCTTCACCCGCATCGATCCTCTGGCTGCTGGCGAGATGACCTATTGGAACGTCTGGGGCACCATTCACATGGATCCCGATACCACCGGCGAAGAGCTTGCCGAGTTCTTCGGCGAAGGCAAGGCTTACGCTAACGGCGTATTCCCGGTGCTGGTCGAGGCTGACGGCATTCAGGCTGACGGCTTTGCCGACGCTACTGCCGCTTGGGCTGCGTTCGACGCCTAATCTCCCGCCCCCTTGCCTCCCCTGAAAGGGGAGGTGGCGCGGCGCTGCTTCCAACTGGCAGTAATTCCCCGTAAAGCCTCCCTTGTGTAAAGGGAGGTGGCGCGAAGCGCCGGAGGGATTGTCCGTATCGGCAAGACGAAGGAACAATCCCTCAGTCAGCCGGAACGGCTGACAGCCCCCTTTGCACAAGGGGGCCAATGAAAAAAGCCTCCCTCTGACGAGGGAGGTGGCAAGCCCGAAGGGCTTGACGGAGGGAGAGACATCCCTCCACATACCCAGTCGAATATGGTCTGCACCCCCGTGGGTGCAGACCATAGGAGAGCATCTAAGGCAAAGGCAGATGTTCTCCTATGGTCTGAAGAGCCATGAAAAGCGTAAGAAATTATTGCAAATACAGCCTGAGGGGAGTAAAAGCAATGAAGCGAAAATTCTTGATTCTGTCGGTGCTTGCCATCCTGGTCGCCATACTTGCGGCGAACACGCTGGCATACTTCACCGCAGACACCAAGGCGCACAATGTCATCACCAGCGGCGGTGTGGACATTGTGCTCAACGAATGGGCGAACGAGGACCGCACCGAGCCGTTCGAGGATCGCACCGGCGTCATGCCCGGCACGGAAGTGACGAAGATCGTTGAGATCAGCAACACCGGCACCGCCCCGGTCTGGGTGCGCGCGCAGGTGCAGCTCGAAGTCGACGGCGCCGACGAAGAGCCGCTGCCCCCCGAGTACGTCTCGCTCGACTTCAACGAAACGGACTGGACGTATCTGGACGGATACTACTATTATAACCGCGCTCTCGCCCCCGGCGAGACGACCGTCCCGCTCTTCACCACGGTAACGTTTGCCCCGGAGATGGGCAACGAGTACCAGAACTCCACGGCGTATGTGGAAGTGAATGTGAGCGCGGTGCAGGCGGACAACAACGGCACGGACGTGTTCTCCGCCGCCGGCTGGCCGAGCTTTGCTCCGCCGGAGCCGACGCAGGTGCCGGAGCCGACGCAGGTGCCGGAGCCGACGCAGGTGCCGACAGCCGTTCCGGGAAATCCTTAAGGAGGTCGTGAAATGAAAAAGAAGCTGTTAGCGCTGTTTCTCTGCTGCGCTCTTTCCTTCGGCCTCGTGACCGCCGCCCTCATCACCCCCGCCGCTGCCGACGAGGATTTCCTTGTCTACGGCTCTGACGGGCTTGTTGCGCATACGGTCGAGCTTGCAAAGAATAATAAGCTCGAGCTCACCGCGGTCGCCTCCACCGGCTCCGGCGTCTACCAGTGGCAGATCCAGGTCGGCGGCGACGTGTGGGCGAACATCTCCGGCGCGAACGGCGTGACGCTGGACGTCAGCTACGCGCTCGTGGCGAACCTGCTGTACGGCGGCGCGGCGAATCTCCGCTGCCGTCTCACCGCGGGCGAGGTAGTGAAGTACACGAACACCGTCACGGTGCAGATCATGGACGAAACGCCCGTCTCCGCTCCGGCGCAGGCTCCGAAGGCCCCCACCGTTATCTCCGAGGCCGAGCCGGTAGGCGAGCCGGTCATCATCCCCCCGCAGACCGCCGTGGAAGAGACCCCGGCTCCGGACGCCGCCCCGGCAAATGACCTGACGGGCAATGCCGCCCCGGCCGCTCTCGCCGACCCCGCCCCGGTAAACGACCCCGCCCCGTCCGACGACGGCGGCGAGGAACCCTACGCCCAGACGTTCACCATTACCATCAGCTATGTCTTAGAGGATGGAACACAGGTAGCTCCTCAGTGGTCGGCAACTGCTGCGGAAGGAAGCACCTTTATTCAGACCGTCAACAGCCCGGTTGTTCTCGGTTATTATCCGGATGAAGCGACTGTAACGCTGGATTATACGGATATTTCCAAAGATGAATCCAAAACGGTTATTTATTATCCGTCGGATGTAGGCTTTAATGTCAATCACAATCTGCAAAATGCGGATAACGACGGCTACACGCTCGATAAAACGGTGCATCACCCCGGACTTACGGGCGCACAGGTTGGCAACACGCTCGAAGAGGCAAATACATATAAAGGCTTTATCCCTCTGCTGTATGATGCAACCTCGGAGATAGCCCCGGACGGCAGCACGGTCGTTGATGTCTATTATGACCGTGAGTACTTCCTGATGAACTTCGACCTCGACGGCGGCTACGGCGTGGAGCCGATCTATGCCCGCTACGGAGCTACCATTAAGGATATTGGAACACCTCAGAAGACCGGTTATACCTTTGCGGGATGGGAAACATTGGACGGAACACCCGTGGAGCATCCTCTGACCAATATGCCGCTGAATGGTATCAGCTATAAGGCAAAATGGACGATTGGCGATTCTGCCAAGGTCACCGTTGTTGTCTGGGGAGAGAACCCGGATGATGAGGGCTACAGCTTCTACAAGAACGCCGAGATCACGGCAAAGCCCGGCGAGAAGCTGACGCTGGATACTCTTCAGGGCAAGTTGATTTGCGGCAAAGAAGAGCATACGCACGACAGCAGCTGCGGGACAAACTGTGCGCATACCGGAACGCATACACGAACGATTGCCTGCTATGGAATAACGACTGACTCGGTTGATCCCAATAGCGGATACGGCGACAATGATGCACGTACCCATTTTGAGAACCAGTGCAATAATAGCTCGTGCAAAAAAGTTGACCTGAAACAGCATCTGAAAGATGGCTCTGTTTGCCAGTATAAAAATGGACATTGGGGTTGGGGGATAGAATATGAGTACTTCTATTTCCTCTATTTTGGCGGAAATTACTACGAAATAACCGAGACCCAGTATAATAGCTGGAAAACCAATACCGGGAAGAGTGTGACCCACGGCAACGATACCTACTACGTCTACGAAGGAAAGACAGACATTTGCACCCATACCCACACCGAATCCTGCTATACCTGCGGCAAAACGGAGCACCACCATACCTCCGCTTGCTATTACAACACAAGCTTTATGGATGATCCCGAGCTGTGGAAGATGGTAAAATCCGACGAGATCACGGTTGCGGCGGATGGCACATCCATTATGAACGTGTACTATGACCGCGTTGAATTTACGCTGCATTTCCGGAGTCGCAAGAGCAATACGGATAATTACGGTACGATCACAGAAAAGTGGGGAGCCAATATTCAGGCGCGTTTCAAGCAGAAATGCGACGATGCCGGTACTTCCAACTGGAGTGAAAATAAGGACGCCAGCAGTCCATGGACTTCTTATCTGGATGTCATGCCTGCGATGGATCGGACGTATTATGCGTACACAAAGGGTAGCGGGACATCTACAGCCTATTACTACGTTGAAGGACTGGACGGAAAAGACGAGCTTTTCTATGAGAACAAATCCACAGGTTCTGGATATACAGTTACAAAAGAAGAGTTTATTGAAATCAAGGGCTTCACGTTCAATGCGGAAAGAAGCACAAAGGTCGGCGATAGCTTCAATGGCGCGAAATTCTACTATACCCGCAACAGCTACGAACTGACCTTCTTCAACCGTACAGAGGAGCTCACGGATAAAACGCAGACCGTAAAATATGAAGCGCCCCTGAAAGGATATGATTTTATACCGCCGTATCCCTCCGATCTTGAAGCGAACGCTTACGACTTCGCCGGATGGTATACGACCGCGGGGTGCTTTGACGGCTCCGAGGCAAATTTGGACACCATGACCATGCCCGCCTCCAACGTTATCCTTTATGCCAAGTGGACGCCAAAATTCCATACGGTAAAGACATACTTGACGGAAATTGCCTTGAAGGATGCGCCGGAATCCCCGCTGAATACTTGGAACCAAGTCAGCCACGGCACAGCTGTAAAGAATCCGCCGACAACGCCGGAAAATGGCCAGTACGATTTTGTCGGCTGGTTCTATAGGGATGATGCGGGCAATGAAAAAGCCTTTGACTTCTCCATGCCGGTCAACCGTGATCTGAATCTCTATGCCAAATGGAGATCGAACACGACGGTAGAATACAAAATCCGGTATGTACTGAAGGATACGGAAACCGAAATCGCGCCCGCCACGACCGGCAGCGCGCTTGCCGGTTCTACCAAGACTTTCGTTGCGAAAACCGGTGACCTGCTGAATGAAGGCTATAAGACCAAGTATTATCCTACAGTTCCCGCCGCTTATATTGAACTGAACATTAACGGCGGCAATGAGTACAAGTTCGAGTATGTAAAGCTCGAAAGCATTTCCTACACCGTCCGGTATCTGGATGTTGAGACCCGTGAACCTGTTGTCGGCACAGACGGCAATGTGGCGGCTGATAAGAACGTAACTACGGATAAAGCGGTAGTGACGGAAAACTTCAAGCGTGTACCCGGCTATATGCCGGACGCTTACCAGAAGCAGCTTGTTCTCTCTGCGAATACGGAAAAGAATGTGCTGATTTTCTGGTATGCAAAGGACACGCTCCATGCGCCTGTTCAGATTATCCACTGGGTACAGAACCTCAACACTGACGGTTATACCGAATATCAGAGCAGCACAGACATCAACACTCTGATCGGTACGGAAGTCACGGAAAATCCGCTGACGATTGCCGGATTTGCCTATAACGCGGACAAGAGCAATCCGCGCGGCACGCTTACCGATAATGGACTTCTGCTGAATCTCTACTATGACCGCGTCGAGTATCCCTATGAGTTCCGCTTCCTCGAGTATGGAACGGACAAAAAACTTGTAGACGCGGAATCCGGCAATGCCCGTTATCAGGCGCGTGTGTCGCAGACGGCTAAGGACATTCCCGGCTATACGCTTGTCAGCGACGCAAATCAGACGATCAACATCGCCATCGAAGACCCGGCAGACGTGGCAAACAAAAATGTCAAGGTGTTCTACTACACCGAGCAGACCGTTGACATTAAGTACCTTGTCTCCGGTCCGCAGGGCTGCGGCACGCTGAGCAGCTATCAGGACAACTCGCTCAATGTACGCACTGGCACGCCGGAAGGCTCCACGCCTACCGCGAACGCCGGATTCAAGTTCGTAGGCTGGTTCAAGGATGAAGCCTGCACCGAAGCTGCGGACGCAAGCTGGATCGGCGCTGACAACAAGCTGACGCCGGACAAGACCAAGAACTACGGCACGGAAGAGACCCCCGCCATGGGCTACGAGGCCGCGACGTACTACGCCAAGTTTGAGGCCGACGTTGCCGACCTGACGATTACCAAGCATGGCTATGTGGCAACCGACGGCGAGCAGAGCTTCATCTTCACCGTGACCGGCCCGGACAACTTCAGCAAGAAGATCGTCATTCAGGGCAACGGCACCGTCGTGCTCAAGGGATTGAAGATCGGCGAATACACCGTCACCGAGGACACAAGCTGGAGCTGGCGCTACACGCCGGAGAGTGGTTCGGTGAGCATTACGCTCAAGCCCGGAGAGACGAACGCCGTCACCTATGTGAACGAGCGCACCAACGACAAGTGGCTCGGCGATGACTCTTATGTAAAGAACGTTTTTACCAAAACGGTTTCCGGTAACTGAGAAAGGAGGCGGCAATCATGTATAATGGATCCCACGCGAAAGCGAACAATAAACCGAGAATCCGCATGAACAAGCTGGCCATCCTGTTCATCGCGGTCGTCATGCTGATCGGCGCGGTGGTCGGCTCTACCGTCGCCTTTCTGGTGACCGAAACAGCGCCGGTGGAAAACAAGTTCACCTACGCCAGCATTTCCACGGAGATCAAAGAGTTTTTTGACGGCGAAACGAAGAAAGACGTTCAGGTCGTCAACAACGGCGACACCGCCGCCTACATCCGCGCGACATACGTCATCAACTGGCTCGATAAGGAAGGAAAAATCGTTTCTTCCGTCCCCGGCGATTATGATTACCAGCTTGAGCTGAATATCGGCAACCACTGGATTCCGGGCACGGACGGCTTCTACTACTACAAGGAGCCTGTCGCCCCCGGCACATCCACGGCAGGAAGCCTTCTCACCTGTAAGGCGGTTTACCCGGCAAACCCGGAGTACACCCTCTCCGTTGAGATTCTGGCAACTGCCATTCAGAGCACGCCGGCTTCCGCCGCGCGCAATGCGTGGCCCGGTATGCCGGGCAGCGTGAACTAAGGAGGGAGTAACGACATGAAAAAATCGATGAAGAAGCTCCTCTCCCTCGTGATGGTCATCGCCGCGCTTGCGGCGCTGACCGTCCCGGCTCTCGCCGCCGACGCCGTGGTGAGCCGTCAGGGTACCAACGGTCTCGTGATCGAGACCACCGGCAGCGGCTACACGGACACAGACCTTTTTGGCAACTTCAAAAACGTCATGCCCGGCGACGAGCTGACCGAGAACATCACGATCAAAAACAACGTCAGCGGCTTTGACTATGTGAAGCTCTACATCCGCGCCGAGGCCCACGACGAAGAGGGCAACCCGCTCACCTACAGCGAGCCCTTTGAGAACGAGGACGGCCACGATCAGGCCAACATCGACGGCGTGCGCGACGAGACCGTCGTCACCATGGCGGACTTCCTCTCCAAGCTCACGATGGAGGTCTATCTTGTGAACGCGGACGGCACGAAGCAGAGCATCTTCTCCGCTTCCCCGGACGAGACCGCGCAGGTCACCGATAACGTCCTTCTCGGCACCTTCGCCAAGGGCAAGAGCGCGAAGCTCGAAGCGGTGCTCACGGTTCCCGCCGGGCTCGGCAACGAGTACGCCTACCGTGTCGGCGAAGTGGACTGGGTGTTCACGGTCGAGGGCTTCAACAACGAAAAGCCCCTCATCCCCACCGGTCAGCTCAACTGGCCCGTTGCCGTGTTCGGCGCGCTGGGCGTGCTGCTGATCGCGGGCGGCGTTGTTGTGCTCACGAAGAAAAAGAAGCATGACGAAGCCTGAAAAAATCGGGATCGTCTTATTGACAGCGGGAGCAGTGCTGGTGATCGCCGCACTGCTCCTGTTTTCCCATAACCGCGCCGAGGACAGGCGCGCCGGAGAGAGCGCGGAAGAGACGCTCCGGCTCGTAGAGGCCGCGATGGCCGAGCGCGGGACGAACGGCGAGACCGGCACGACCCCCGCGCCCGGCGCCGCCGAACCCGACGCCGCGGCGACGGCGGCAAACGCGCCCGGCGCTTCGGCGTCCCCCGGCACGGCAGCGGCCGGAACGGAGACCGGCTCGGGCGGTCTGCCCGCGCCTCCGGCGCTCGATATGCCGACGGTGCGCTCCGGCGCCTATGACTACATCGGCTATCTTGATTTTCCGGGCTACGATCTCACGATGCCCGTCGCGGCAACGTGGAGCTTCCCCGCGATGGAGATCTCCCCCTGCCGCCACACCGGCAGCGTGTACAACGATAATCTCGTCGTAGCGGGCCACAACTATAAAACGGAGTTCGATGTGCTGTTCCGTCTCGAGGCGGGCGACACGGTCACGTTTACGGATGTGGACGGAAATGTGTTCACCTACACCGTGCGGGAGTTTGCCTCCGTCACGCCGGACGATTCCGACACCGTGATGAACAGCGGCTACGCGCTCACGATGTACACCTGCAACTGGGACACGAGCGAGCGCGTCACCGTTTTCTGCGAGCGAACCGGCGGCGAAATTCCCGGCGATAATGCGTAAAACCTACTCAACCGCCGGTTGAAAAAGCACAAATGCGCTGTGTCAACCAACGGTTGAGCCAACTCAACCACGAAAACCTTGCTATTTTATCCGGGTGCGCCTATTCTGGGTTCATCCGGATAAAATGCTTTTTGGAGGTTCATACAATGGAACAGAACATTATCGGAACGACGATCGCCGCGCTGCGGCGCGAAAAGGGTCTCACGCAGGACGCGCTCGCCGCGCAGCTCGGCGTGAGCGCGCAGGCGGTGAGCAAGTGGGAAAACGGGCTTTCCTGCCCGGACATTTTGATGCTGCCGGAGATCGCGGAGTATTTCGGCGTGAGCGTGGACGCGCTCTTTGGCCGCGCGAGCGTGAGCGCCGAAGTGAGCGCCGCGCCCGCCCCGGCGGAGCCGGCCGTTGTCTACCACGATCTCCCGTGGAGCGACGAGGAAACGGTGCTGCACGCCGTGCTATTCGTCGGCCATAAGCTCGTAGGTCATACGCCGTTTTCGCGCGGGGCGCGCGAGCGCGTGAACGTGGATTTTCGGTATGACGGCCCGGCGCTCGACATCAAGAGCGAGTTCTCCGTCATCTGCGGCGCGAACACGACCGTCGCGGGGGACGTCAACGCGGGCGACGGCGTGCAGTGCGGCAATGTGCTCGGGCACGTCAACGCGGGCGACAGCGTGACCTGCGGCAACGTTGACGGCAACGTACACGCCGGGGACAGCGTGGAGTGCAGAGACGTCGAGGGCGGCGTGACTGCCGGGGACGGCGTCCGCTGCGGCAATATCCGCGGCCGCGTCGTCGCGGGCGACAGCGTCACCTGCACCGGGCTCGCCCCCGACAAAGATTAAAACTCCGGTATGCGTATATTTTCACTCTTAACGAGGGAAAATGGTAACAGCCCTACATACTATGGAACGGGCGAGCATTTTCATCTGGAGAGTGAATCGCATGAGTACAGTTCGGAGAGGGGACATTTATTTCGCCGATTTGAGCCCCGTCGTCGGCAGCGAGCAGGGCGGCATGCGCCCGGTGCTGATCGTGCAGAACGACACCGGCAACCGCCACAGCCCCACCGTGATCGCCGCCGCCATCACCTCGCAGACCGGCAAGGCGCGTCTGCCCACGCACATCGAGCTTGCGGGCGCGAGCTGCGGCCTGACGCGCGACAGCGTTATCCTGCTCGAGCAGATCCGCACGATCGACAAATCGCGCCTGCGCGAGCGCATGGGCAAGCTGCCCGACGCCGTGATGGACCGCGTGAACGGCGCGATCGCCGTGAGCTTCGGTCTCGGCGGCGGACGTCCCGGCGGAACGATACCCCAATAACGGCATAACAGCCGCACCCCGTCCATAGGATATGGACGGGGTGTTTTTTCTTCAAACGAAACCCACTCCGTTGAGGGGTTCGTTTGAGGGAAAATGCGGCCCGCTGCAGTGCACTCGCTGCGCTCGCACGTTTGCGAGCCGAGCGGTATTTTCTCCGACGCACATGTCGCCGGAGAAAATGGATGCGACTTTATTTGCTCCTGCGGGAGCAAACTCTGTGAGACCCAGAGGGAGCGTAAAATATGGATGGAGTGATAAAATGAGTGAAACATATCCGGTTCTGATAAACGGGGAGAAGAAGGGGACGCTGACCGTTTCGCGCGAGGGGCTGACGACGCGGTTTGACGCCAAGTGCGAGGACCCCGGCACGCTCGTGCGCCTGAGCGTATACGGCGGCGGAAAAGAGGGCTATCTTGGCGTGATGACGCCGGAGAACGGTGTGCTGACGCTGCACCGGCGGCTGACGCGCGCCGCGCTCGCGGCGTTCCCGGCGGAGATCGAGCTCGCCGCCGAAGCCGGGCGGAATACCTCTGCGCCGGAGTGCAGGCCGGAGACCGGGCAGACGCCGGAGAAGAGACCGGAGACGGCTCCGGCACAGGCCGCGCCCATCCCTCCCACGCCGAAGCAGTCCGCCGCGCCGAAGCCGCGCGAGCGCGCGGGGGATATCGTCTGGCGCGACGCCGGGGACGGGAGTCTGTACACGGTATATAAAAACCAGCCGTACCGCGCGATCCCCATGGCGGCATGGGGACTGCCGACGGAGCGTATGGTGGAAAAGCGGACGATCCACGGCGTGGAGTACGCCATTTTTGCGCTGAAAGACGGGCGGATTCTCTGACAGCATATTGCATTTTATGCGGATTGATGGTATAAAAAGAAAAAACATGAAAGGCGGCGGTTCTATGAAGATCATCACCATCAGCCGGCAGTACGGCGCAGGAGGACGCGAGATCGGTCTCGCAGTGGGGAAAGAGCTCGGCGTAACGCTCTATGACCGGGACATCATTGCCGCCACCGCAAAGGCGAGCAGCATCGATGCGAGCCAGATCGAGCGCGAGGGCGAGGAGATCTCCGCCACGGAGAGCATTCTGCGCAACATCACGCCCATTTCCTATGACCAGAAGGATTATATTTATGAGACCCAGCGCAGCGTTATTCTGGATCTTGCCAAGCAGGGACCGTGCGTCATTCTCGGGCGCTGCGCCGACGTTGTGCTGCACGACGCCGGGATCGAGACGCTGAATGTGTACATCTATTCCGACGAGGCGCACCGCGCCGAGCGTATCTCCGGCTATCTGAACACGACCGACACCGCCGAGATCGTCCGCGCGATGAAGAAGAGGGACCGCGCCCGCCGCAGCTACTATGAGCACTACACCGGCCAGCACTGGGGCGACTGCCACAACTACGACATTACGCTCAACAGCGGCTCTCTCGGCGTGGAAGCGTGCGTGCAGCTCATCTGCGCGGCGGTGAAGGCTGCGGAAAACAAATAAAAAAATCCCCGTCCCGGTGCCTGTCGGCTCCGGGGCGGCGTGCTTTGCAAAGGAGAAATCGCTATGGCAAAGAATACGAATACGGCTCTGCGCGAGCAGGTCATTTACAGCGTGTATGTGCGCAACCATACGCCGGAGGGGACGTTCCGCGCCGTGATCCCCGATCTTGACCGCATCCGCGCGCTGGGAACGGATATCGTCTGGTTCATGCCTATCCACCCCATCGGCGAGAAGGGCAAGAAGGGCAGTCTCGGCTGTCCCTACGCGAACCGCGATTACGGCACGGTCAATCCCGAGTACGGCACGCTCAACGATTTCAAGGCGCTCGTGGACGCGATCCACGCGCGCGGCATGAAGTGCATCATCGATGTGGTGTACAACCACACGTCGCCGGACGCGGTGTACGTCACCGAGCACCCGGAGTTTTATTACCGGAAGCCGGACGGACGCTTCGGCAACAAGACCGCCGACTGGACGGACGTTATCGATCTGGACTATTCCTGCGCCGCGCTCTGGGACGCGCAGATACAGCATCTGTGCTATTGGGCGGGCATCGTGGACGGCTTCCGGTGCGACGTTGCCTCGCTCGTGCCGGTGGAGTTCTGGAAAAAGGCGCGCGAGGCTGTGGAAAAGGTGCATCCGGGGTGCATCTGGCTCGCCGAATCGGTGCACCGGAGCTTTCTTGTGTTCAACCGGCTGCGCGGCATCACCGCGGCGACCGATAACGAGCTTTACGAAGCGTTTGACATGGAATATGAGTACGACATCCGCGAGACGTTCGATAAGTACATCGCCGGGGAGCAGCCGCTCAGCGCGTGGATGGATATGTTCGGCTTTCAGGAGGCCATCTATCCGGAAAACTATGTGAAGCTGCGGTACATGGAAAACCACGATATGCCGCGCATCGCCGGTCTTGTGCCGGACGAGAAGGCGCGCCGGAATTTCACGGCGCTGCTGTACTTTCTCAAGGGCACGGTGCTGCTCTACGGCGGGCAGGAATATTCCTGCGATCATGTGCCGAGTCTTTTTGATAAGGACGTGTTCCCGCGCACCGGCAAGGATATCACGCCGCTTTTACAGAAGCTCAACGCCGTGCGGCGGGAGCATCTTTCCGCGGAGGACTGGTTCACCGCGGAAGCGGATGACGCGAACGATATCGCCGTCTGCCTGCGCGACGACGGAAAAACAAAAAAGCTCGGCGTCTTCTCTCTGAAGGGGAAGAGCGCCGAGGTCGAAGTGCGGGTGAAGGACGGAGATTATGTAAACTATATCACCGGCGAGACCGTGACCGTGCAGGGCGGGAAGCTGCGCTGCGCCGGGGAGCCGGTCATAATCTCCGAGTAAAATGAAGGGCCCCCTTGTGTAAAGGGGGCTGGCAGCGAAGCTGACTGGGGGATTGTAGTTTCCGGAAAACGACAATCCCTCCGTCTTTTGCCTGCGGCAAAATCCACCTCCCTTTACACAAGGGAGGCATTGCTGCTCTCCGCCGGGAAGCGTTTGAGCAGTTTATAGACCGGCATGAGCTTTTCGTAGGCGTCCAGAAGCACCTGCGGCAGCTCGCCTGTGTAGAGTGCCCCGCCGTGGTCGTATTCGGCGCAGAGACTGATCCACTTGCGGTTGTACCACGGGTTGAGCACTTCGCCCACATCCTTTTTGAGCCGCTTGTACGGCTCGCCTTCGAGATGGAATTCGCTTTTTGCCACGCGCTTGGCAAGCCGCTCCATCTCGGCGGGATTCGCGTCGATGTACCGGCGCAGCGCCGCCATCTGCTCCGCGGTCGCGGTGTAAAACCCGACGCCGTAGCTGAAGGAGGCGGGGGAGAGCTCAAACCAGAACACGGGGCTGTTGTGCCGATCTTCACCCGTCCAGAGCGTGAACCAGAGGTGGTCCTTGTACGGCCCGCGGCCGAAGAGCCGCCGCGCGTCGCGGTAGATGCGCGAAATGTGGAGGCAGTACGGCTCGTCCAGGTGCTTTTGGCGCATAAGCGCGAGCGTTTCCTTTGCAAGCGCGTCGAACGGCTCCTTTACCGCGCGCAGAAACTGCTCCTTATGCGCTTCAAACCACGGCTTTTCGTTGTGGAACGCGAGTTCCCAGAGAAATTCTCCGGTCTCGCTCGTAAATCCGGTAAATGGCATAGTGTGACCTCACGATAGAAAGCGCCGGGGCGTTCGCCCCGGCGCTTGGATTTTGGAAAAGACGGCGATCAGGCCTTGCCGTCGCAGCCGAGCACGTCCACGATCTTGTGGCGGACCATGTCGTGAATGGCGGTGCGGGCGGGCTTGAGATAGGCGCGGGGATCGAAGCCCTCGGGGTGCTCGTCAAAGTACTTGCGGATGGAGGCGGTCATTGCAAGGCGCAGGTCGGAATCGATGTTGATCTTGCAGACGGCCATGGTAGCGGCCTGGCGCAGCATCTCTTCGGGGATGCCGATGGCGTCGGGCATCTTGCCGCCGTGCTCGTTGATGATGCGGACGAATTCCTGCGGCACGGAGGAAGCGCCGTGCAGCACGATGGGAAAGCCGGGCAGACGCTGCGCGACCTCCTCGAGAATGTCGAAGCGGAGCTGGGGCTTCGTGCCGGGCTTGAACTTGTACGCGCCGTGGCTCGTGCCGATGGCGATGGCGAGACTGTCGCAGCCGGTGCGGGTCACGAATTCCTCGACGTCCTCGGGACGGGTGTAGGAGCTGTCCTCGGCCTCAACGTGGACGTCGTCCTCCACGCCCGCGAGCGTGCCGAGCTCGGCCTCAACGACGACGCCGTGGTCGTGCGCGTATTCGACGACCTGGCGGGTGAGAGCGATGTTGTCCTCGAAGGACTTGCTGCTGCCGTCGATCATGACGGAGGTGAAGCCGCCGTCGATGCAGCTCTTGCAGAGCTCAAAGCTGTCGCCGTGGTCCAGATGCAGGGCGATCGGAAGACCGGTCTCCTGCTCGGCGGCCTCGACGAGCTTGACGAGATAGGTGTGGTTGGCATAGGCACGCGCGCCGCGGGAGACCTGCAGGATGACGGGAGCCTTGACCTCGGCCGCGGCCTCGGTGATGCCCTGGACGATCTCCATGTTGTTAACGTTGAACGCGCCGACGGCATAGCCGCCCTCATACGCCTTGCGGAACATTTCCTTTGTGGTTACGATCGGCATGATATTTACCTCCGTTATATAAAGTATATGGATACGCTCTTTTGCACATCGGCATTATATCAGTGTTTTCGCGCCGCGTCTACTGCCGAAATACTGTTTTTTCTCCCCTTTGCCGAAAAGAAACTGGCGCGTTTGTGAAAAATTCCAAAATTTTTCGCTTTAGCATTTTAAATTGTTTCGCATTTTTCTATTGACGCATACTTATGCAGCGTGCTATGATATGCCCATCTTTTGAAGGAGGTGCCGCATGAACTGCTTCGGTTTTGGTTTTTCGATGAACAGCGCTTCTTCCGCCGCAAATTGCGACGGCTCTTGTGCTGCGCGCACTTCCTCTCACTATCCGGTTATTGCGGGCATCGCTGCGGCGATGTCCGTTCTTTTTATTTCCGCCCTTCTCAGCCTCCGACTGTCCCTTGGCCTCCTTGGGCTTATTCTGCTTATTACCATTATTGTATCCATTATTATGGTTATTCTCGTTCTGTTTGTACGCAATTTTTCCGAGCACCGAAAGAGATAAATCCGGTTTGATAAATCCGGCCTTGTCCTTTCGGACAGGGCCGTTTTTATATTCATTTTTGTGTTTAAAACCATTGGAAAAGGAGAAATGAAACAATGAAAAAAGTAGTATGCATGGTACTCGCCGCCGTAATGCTCATGGCATGTCTCGCCGGCTGCGGCTCCACCACCGCCTCCACGCCCGAAGATTCGGCCTCCGCCGCGTTCAAGATCGGCGGCACGGCTCCGCTGACCGGCGGCGCCGCCATTTACGGCAACGCCGTGAAGAACGCCGCGCAGATCGCCGTGGACGAGATCAACGCCAAGGGCGGCGTCCAGTTTGAGCTGCGCTACGAAGACGACCAGAACGACCCCGAAAAGGCCGTCAACGCGTACAACACGCTGAAGGACTGGGGCATGCAGATCTCTCTCGGCTCCGTCACCTCCAAGCCCTGCGAAGTTACCGCCGGCGACACCTTTGCCGACCGCATCTTTGCTCTGACGCCGTCCGCCTCCTCTGTCGCCACGACCGAGGGCAAGGATAACCAGTTCCAGATGTGCTTCACCGACCCCAACCAGGGCAGCGCCTCCGCGCAGTACATCGCCGACAAGAGCCTCGCCACCAAGGTCGCTGTCATCTGGAAGAACGACGACGTTAACTCCAAGGGCGTCTATGAGACCTTCAAGGCCGCCTGCGACACGCTCGGCATCGAGATCGTGAGCGACACCACCTTCGCCGACGGCAACGACACCGACTTCTCCGTCCAGATTGCCGACGCGCAGTCGAAAGGCGCGGAGCTCGTGTTCCTGCCCATGTACTACCAGCCCGCTTCCCTCATCCTCGCGCAGGCCGCAGCCGCCGGTTATGCACCCGAATGGTTCGGCGTGGACGGCATGGACGGTATCCTCACCATGAAGGGCTTTGATACCTCTCTCGCCGAGGGCGTCATGCTCCTGACCCCGTTCAACGCGGACTCCACCGACGAGCGCACCGCCGCCTTCGTCAAGAAGTACCAGGATATGTACGGCGAAGTTCCCAACCAGTTCGCCGCGGACGCCTATGACTGCGTTTATGCCTACGCGCAGGCTCTCGAAGCCGCCGGCGCTACGCCCGACATGAGCGCGGCAGACCTCTGCACCAAGATGATCGAGCAGTTTACCTCCATGACGTTTAACGGTCTGACCGGCGACGGCATGACCTGGAACGAACAGGGCCAGGTCACCAAGAGCCCGAAGGGCATGGTCATCCAGAACGGCGCTTACGTCGGTCTGGACTGATCGGAAAAAAGCCCGACCCACGAAACAGCTATGGGACGGAGGATACCCTCCGTCCCATTCCCCGCGGGAAGGCGCGCAGCGGAAAGAGGCCGCACCGAAGCCTTTTTCCGATGCGCATTTTCCCCTGTCCCCGTATTTTAGTTTTTAGAGAGAAAAAGAGAAAGAAATTGACCCGAAAGGGGTGTCAGCCTTGAGTTTCCTGAACTTTCTGATCAGCGGCGTCAGCCTCGGCAGCATCTACGCGATCATCGCCCTCGGCTACACGATGGTCTACGGCATTGCGAAAATGCTGAACTTCGCCCACGGCGACGTCATCATGGTGGGTGCGTATATCTGCTTTTTTGCCTGCACCAAGTTTAATCTCCCGCCGATCGTCGGCGTGATCCTTGCGATGATCGTCTGCACTGTTCTCGGCATGACGATCGAGAAGCTGGCGTATAAGCCGCTGCGCGCGGCAACGTCGCTCGCGGTGCTCATCACCGCCATCGGCGTGAGCTACTTCCTCCAGAACGCGGCGCTGCTGCTCTGGGGCTCCAGTCCGGTCGTGTTCCCGAACTTCTTCAAGTCGGCGGGCGGCGAGACGGGTATTGCCCTCTTCGGCGGTGAGCTGCGTGTTTCGTATGTCGCGCTTGTGACGATCGCCGTGTGTGTCGTCATCATGGTCGCGCTCTCGCTCTTCATCGGCAAGACCAAAATGGGCAAGGCGATGCGCGCCTGCTCCGAGGACAAGGACGCGGCGCGGCTCATGGGTATCAACGTGGACGCGACGATCTCCATGACGTTCGCCATCGGCTCCGGCCTTGCCGCGGTCGCGGGCGTGCTGCTCTGCTCGGCGTATCCGACGCTCGTCCCCACGACCGGCTCCATGCCCGGCATCAAAGCGTTTACCGCCGCCGTGTTCGGCGGTATCGGCTCGATCCCCGGCGCTCTGCTCGGCGGACTGCTGCTCGGCGTTATCGAGATCATGGCCAAGGCGTACATCTCCACGCAAATGTCGGACGCCGTGGTGTTCGCGGTGCTGATCATCGTGCTGCTCGTCAAGCCGTCCGGTCTGCTGGGCAAGCAGGTCCGCGAGAAAGTGTGAGGTGGGTACGATGAAAAAAGTTTTAGCCCGAATGAAAATCAACCGGCGGCAGTGCATCACGTATGCCTTTGTGATCGCTGCGTATATCGTTCTCCAGATCCTCTCCGGACAGAAGCTGCTTTCCTCCACGGCGCGCGGCATGCTCGTGCCGATCTGCGCTTACGTCGTTATGGCGATCTCGCTCAACCTCACCGTCGGCGTGATGGGCGAGCTGTCGCTCGGCCACGCGGGCTTTATGAGCGTCGGCGCCTTCATGGGAATGACGGCGGCGGTGTCGCTGCAGGGCGTTATTGCGAGCGCTCCGCTGCGTCTCGCCATCGCAATGGTCATCGGCGCGATCTTCGCTGCCATCATCGGCTTTCTCATCGGCATTCCGGTGCTGCGTCTCCGCGGCGACTATCTCGCCATCGTGACGCTTGCCTTCGGCGAGATCATCAAGAGCATTTTCACGAACCTTTATATCGGCCTGGACAGCCGCGGCTACCACATCCGCTTCCTGCAGGCGCCCGAAAATCTGGAGGAGGGCGGAAAGCTTATTCTCGGCGGACCGATGGGCATCGGCGGCGTGCAGAAGATCGCCACGTTCACCGGCGGCTTTGTCCTCGTGATGCTCTGCCTCATCGTGATCTTCCATCTTGTGAACAGCCGCACAGGGCGCGCCATTCTTGCCATCCGCGATAACCGCATCGCCGCCGAGAGCGTCGGCATCCCTGTGACGCGCTATAAAATGACCGCCTTTGTCATCTCCGCTTCCATGGCGGGCGCAGCGGGCGCACTCTTCGCGCTGAACTACTCCACGATCGCCGCGAATAAGTTCGATTTCAACACATCCATCCTCGTGCTCGTGTTCGTTGTGTTCGGCGGGCTGGGCAATATGCTCGGCTCGGTCATCGCCGCGGCGCTGCTCACGGCGCTGCCCGAGGCACTGCGCAGCTTTGCCGATTACCGCATGCTGATCTACGCCATCGTGCTCATCCTCGTGATGCTCGCGACGAACAACGACGATTTCAAGGCGCTGCTGCGCCGCGTGATCCCCGGACGGAAGGAGGAGAGGGAAGATGTCTAAAAAGTTTGAAAAGGGGAAAATGGTCGAATTCCCGAGCACAGCCATCATCCCCGAGCGCGATCTGGACAAAACACCCGTGCTGGAATGCCGCCATCTCGGCATCGATTTCGGCGGACTTCGCGCCGTGGACGACTTCAATCTCACCATCGGCCGCACCGAGATCGCCGGGCTGATCGGCCCGAACGGCGCGGGCAAGACCACCGTTTTTAACCTCCTTACCAAGGTCTATCAGCCGACCCGCGGCACCATTCTGCTTGACGGCATGGACACCTCCGGCAAAACGACCGAGCAGATCAACCGCATGGGCATTGCCCGCACGTTCCAGAACATCCGCCTTTTCAGTAACCTCACTGTCGAGGATAACGTGAAGATCGGCCTGCACAATCAGGAGCCGTATTCCACGTTTGAGGGCATATTCCGCCTGCCGCGCTACTGGCGGCAGGAGCGCACCGCGCACGAGCGCGCGCTGGAGCTGCTGTCCATTTTCGATATGCAGGACATGGCAAACGTGCAGGCCGGCTCGCTGCCCTACGGCGCGCAGCGCCGTCTGGAGATCGTCCGCGCTCTGGCAACGAACCCGTCGCTGCTGCTGCTCGACGAGCCCGCCGCCGGCATGAACCCCTCCGAAACGCAGGAACTCATGGAGAACATCGTCAAGATCCGCGACATGTTCCAGATCGCCGTCATGCTCATCGAGCACGACATGAAGCTCGTTATGGGCATCTGCGAGGGCATCTGCGTACTGAACTTCGGCAAGGTGATCGCCAAGGGCACCGCAGAGGAGATCCAGGCGAACCCCGCCGTGATCGAAGCCTATCTCGGCAAGAAGAAGGAGGGCTGACGCATGCTTCTCGAAGTCAAGGACATTCAAGTGTATTACGGCGCGATCCACGCCATCAAGGGCGTCTCCTTCGAGGTCAACGAGGGCGAGATCGTAACGCTCATCGGCGCGAACGGCGCGGGCAAGACGACGACGCTCGACACCATCGCGGGACTTCTCCGCAGCCGCGGCGGCGACATCGTCTTTCAGGGCGAGAGCATCGCGCACAAGGCGCCACACCTGATCGTCAAGGACGGTCTGGCGCTCGTCCCGGAGGGACGGCGTGTGTTCGCGCAGATGACCGTGGAAGAAAACCTTGAAATGGGTGCGTTCACCCGCGCCAACTCCACCGTCGAGCCGGGGCTCGAAAAGGTGTACGAGCTGTTCCCGCGCCTGAAGGAACGGCGCCGTCAGGTCGCCGGAACGCTCTCCGGCGGCGAACAGCAGATGCTCGCCATGGGCCGCGCGCTGATGAGTGCGCCGAAGCTCATGATGCTCGACGAGCCCTCCATGGGTCTTGCGCCCATCCTTGTGGAGCAGGTGTTCGATATCATCCAGTCGCTGCACAAGGCGGGAACGACGATCCTGCTCGTTGAGCAGAACGCGCAGATGGCGCTCTCCATCGCCGACCGCGCGTACGTGCTCGAAAACGGCAAGGTATCCCTCTCCGGCACCGGCGAGGAGCTCGCAAAGAGCGAGCAGGTGCAGAAGGCCTACCTCGGCGGATAACCGCTGTCATAAAAGTTGCCCCCCAGTTTTACTGGGGGGTTATTTTTTCGCGCCGGCAAAAACTGGCGGTTGACGGAGAGGGGGCGGGATGGTAGGATACAGTTACAAATTGTAACATTTTAAATCGCGACCGAGAGGAGGGAAGGACTTGCCGAAAAATCGCCGCTTTCTGCGCCGCACCGCAGCGCTTATATTGGCCGTTTTGCTGCTCGCCGCGGCGATGCCGTCCGCGCTGGCCGCAGACACGAGGACCGGCACGGTGAGCGCCCCGACGGGCATCCTCCTTCTGCTCGCGTCGCCTGGCGGCGAGTCCGCGGGGGAGGTGCCGGACGGGAGCGCCGTTTCGATCCTCAGCGAGGAGACGGACGCGAACGGCACACTCTGGTATTACATACAAAAGCCCGGCGGCGAGACCGGTTACGTCCCGGCGGAGAGCGTGACGCTCTCAGAGCAGGAGACGACCCCGACGCCGGAGGAAACGCCGGCATCCGAACCGGAACCCACCGCGGCGAATGACCGCGATGCCTATCTTACGCAGCTTCGCGTGCTCGGCTTCCCGGAGAGCTATTTGGAAGGTCTCTGGCAGCTCCACAGCCGGTATCCGGCGTGGGAGTTCCGGCCGTTCTTCACGAATGTCGATTGGAACACCGCCGTGAACGAGGAGAACGTCCTCGGCAAAAGCCTTGTGTGGGGCAGCGCCCCGTCCTCGTGGAAATCCACGCAGGAGGGCGCGTTCAACTGGACGGACAACACATGGATCGAGCTCGACAGCGGCGGCTGGGTCGCCGCGTCGCGCGAGATCATCGCGCACTACATGGACCCGCGCAATTTCCTTGACAGCAGCGCCGTGTTCCAGTTTCTTTATCAGGGGTACGACGCGGCGTCACAGACGCGCGAGAGTCTCGCGGTGCTCGTGTCCGGCACGTTCCTTGCGGACACGACATACGATACCGACCTCGACACTTCCAACGGCGTGAACACCTACGCCGAAACGCTCTATACCGCCGGAGCGGACTGCGGCGTCAGCCCGTACATTCTTGCGGCGATGATGCTGCAGGAGATGGGCATGAACGGCGCGAGCGACAGCATCAGCGGCACGAACCGCCGTTTTCCGGGGTACTATAACGCCTTCAACATCGGCGCTTACAAGACCGCGGAGTATTCCGCCGTGGAGCGCGGATTGTGGTACGCCAGCGGCGGCCATAACGGGAGCGGCACCTCGTGGGGGCGGCCGTGGAACAGCCTATATAAAGCCATCCGCGGCGGCGCGGCCTTCTATGCCGCGAACTATGTTGCCGCGGGACAGAATACGCTCTATCTCAAGCGCTTCAACGTGCAGGGCGAGAACATGTACTGGAACCAGTACATGACGAACGTTGCGGGCGCGGCGAGCGAGGGGCGGCTGCTATCTTATGCCTACAGCGAGGAGATGCGCGCATCCAAACTCACGTTCAATATTCCGGTGTATCTCAACATGCCGGAGTCTGCCGTGCCTGCTCCGACGGGCGACGGCTCGCCGAACACGAAACTTTCCTCACTTACAGTGAGCGCTGGCGCGCTTTCGCCGGAGTTCCGGCGGGATATCCGGGAATATACCGTCATCGTTCCGAACGAGACCGAGCGCATCATCGTAACGGCCTCGCCGCTCAACGCCGCGGCGAGCGTCGCCGGGACAGGCGAATATGCGCTCAATGTCGGCGTGAACACCGTCACGCTTACCGTGACGGCGGAATCGGGCGCATCGGAAACATACACGCTCTCCGTCCACCGCCGCGCGCCGGACGCGCCGGTGACGATCACCGGCCCCTACGCTTTCAGCGCGGACGGGCGTGTTTCGGGCGTCGCGCCCGGCACGGCGCTTGCCGCGTTTACTTCGTCGCTCGGCGTGAGCGGCGGAACGCTCACCGTGACGGACGCCACGGGCGCTGCCAAGGCGCCGGACGCGCCGATGTGTACCGGCGATTTTGTGAAGATCACGTATGAACTCGACGGCGCGGAAGCGGTGTTCGCTTCCGGGTACGTCGTCGTCGCGGGCGACATCAACGGCGACGGCGCCGTCACCATCAGCGATCTCATCAAGCTGCGCAACCACCTTCTCGGCACCGGCGAGCTGACCGGGCTGAGTCTGGCCGCAGCGGACGTGGACCGCAGCGGCACGGCGGCGATCAACGATCTTATCCGCATACGAAACCATCTGCTCGGCACGGCGACGATCACGCCGTAAGGAGGGCTTGCCGATGAAACAAAGAAAACCGATCCTCGCGCTGCTCGTCGCCGCGGCGCTGCTGCCGTGGCTCACGGTGAGTGCTAGGGCGGCGGACACGGACGTGATGTTCTCCGATCCGAGCGTCGTTGTCGGAAACACCGTCACGGTGAACGTGTATACGACCTCCGCCGTTGCGGGCATCGATCTGACGCTCGTGTACGACACGGACTATCTTACCTACACCGGCGCATCGGGCGGGCTCGGCAACGCGGCGGTGCAGGATAACGGCGGGAGTTTGCGCATCGTGGACTACAGCGGCAGCGGCGAGGGGAAATTCTCTCTCAACCTGAGCTTCACGGCCCGCGCCATCGGCACAACGGCGCTCCGCCCGACAGCGTGCAGCGCGAGCAATGCCGGGGGCGACGCGGTGAGCGTGGAGTACGCTTCCCACAGCGCATCGGTGACGATCACGTCGGCATCGAGCGACTGCACGCTTTCCGCGCTCTACATCGATCCCGGCACGCTCTCCCCGGCGTTTTCCGCCAATGTGACGAACTACGCCGTGACGGTGCCGTATGAAACAACATGGCTCGCCGTGAGCGCCGTGAAGAACGACGCTTCGGCCACCACCGCCGTGAGCGGGAACGGCTCGCTCTCCGTCGGGCTGAACTATGTGACCGTGACCGTCACCGCCGGGAACGGCGCGCAGAGGGTCTATACGCTCGCCGTCACGCGGCAGGCGCAGGACACCGCCGCGCAGCCGACAAGCGACAACCATGTCGATACGACTGAGCCGGAGATCCCGGAGGCGACGCCTGCCGCCGGTCGGACGATCTTCACCGCGGAGGGGAAAACATACACGATCCTCGACGCCGCGATGCTCTCCGTCCGGACGCCGGAGGGCTGCGTTCTCGGCGATTACGCGCTGCTCGGCAGCGTGTGCCGGGCGTATCTGCCGGAGGACGGGGGAGAGTACGTTGTGTTCTACGCGCGGCCCGAGGGCGGCGAGCCGGGACTTTATATCTACGATACGCGCGAGGAAACGATGCAGCGCTATGGCCTTATCACCGTGCCGGAGGCGACACCGACGCCGGAACCGTCCCCAAGCGCGGAGCCGACGCCCTCGCCTGCGCCGGAGACGCCGGATGCTTCGGATACGGAGATCGAAAATCTCCGCTGGACGGTTACGGTGCTCGCCGTCGCCGCCGCGGTGCTCTTCGTGGGCGCGGCGGTGCTCGGCACGCTCCTCATCCGCAGCATCACCCGCCCGGTGCGGAAAGTGAAAAGATAAAAAACCATGCCGTATGCGCGCGATCTGCGCATACGGCCGGTTTGCGCAGAGAAAGGAAGAGAGAAATGGCCGATCCCGCCAGTGTGCGCGTCGTGGACGAAGAGATTTCGCTCGTGCCGTATTACCCGAATGAGGAAACGGCGCTTCCGTGGTATCAGGATCCGGACGTGTGCCGTCAGGTCGATAACATCGACCATGTTTATACGAGCGAGCGGCTCAACGCCATGTATAAGTATCTGAGCACACACGGGGCATGCTATTATATATCGTACCGCGGCGTTCTGGTGGGCGACGTGTCGCTGCGAAATAGCGGCGAGCTCGCCATCGTGATCTGCAGGGAGTACCAGAACCGGCACATCGGCCGCCGGTGTATCCGCGCCGTGCTCGATCTTGCCCGCGAAAAGGGCATGGAGCGCGTGACGGCGAACATCTATTCGTTCAACACGCAGAGCCGGAATATGTTCCTCTCGCTCGGCTTCCGGGAGACCGGCAGGGAGTGGTTCGCGCTCGAGCTTTGAACGCGGCTTTTCTGGACAAACGGTGTGCGCTGTGCTATGCTGTTATACGGCGGAGTAGACGTTTTCCGCCGCATAAAGAAAGGAGAATCCCATGAGCCTTATCACACTCATCCTCGTCCTTGCGGCGGCGGCCGTGCTCATCGTGCTCGGCACCACGCGCAGAAAGGACGGCGGCGACGGGAAAAAGACCCTGCCGCGCACGATCGTGACGGCCGCGGCGGTGCTCGTGCTCGTCGGCGCGCTGGGCTTCGGCTCGGTGTACCAGCTGCAGGAGGACGAATACGCCGTTATCACCACATTCGGCAAGCCGTCCGTTGTGAGCACGTCCGGCCTCAAGTTCAAGATCCCCATCATCCAGCAGAAAACCATCGTCAGCAAGGCGACGCAGGGGTTTGCTCTCGGCTACGATCTGCGCACGAACGTGAACAACGAGGACGAATCGCTCATGATCAGCGTGGACTTCAACTTCGTCAACGTGGATTTCTATGTGGAATACCGTGTGGACGATCCGGTGAAGTACCTTTATAACAGCGAAGAGCCGGAAGCCATTTTGAAAATGCTCTGCCAGAGCTACATCCGCGATACGATCGGCCTTTACGGCGTGGATGATATCATCACGACCGGCAAGGCGGAGATCCAGGGCGTCATCCGCGACAAGATCAGCACCCGTCTCGAGCAGGAGGATATCGGTCTTGTGCTCGTGAACATTGCCTTGCAGGACGCCGAGCCCCCCACGCTCGAGGTGCAGCAGGCGTTCAAGGCGGTGGAGACCTCCAAGCAGGAGGCGGAGACCGCCATCAACAATGCGAACAAGTACGCCAACGAGCAGCTGCCCGCCGCCAAGGCGAACGCGGACGAAATTCTGCAGCAGGCCGAGGCCTACAAGGAATCCCGCATCGCCGAGGCCGAGGGTCAGGCCTCGCGCTTCACGGAGCTGTACGCCGAATACTCCAAGTATCCGGAGATCACGCGCCAGCGCCTGTTCTATGAAATGATCGCCAAGGTGTTCCCGGATATGAAGATCGTTATCACCGGCAGGGACGGCAGCACGCTGCAGACCGTTCTCCCGCTCGAGAGCTTCACCGGCACGAACACAACGACCACGACAGGGGAGGAGCCGTAATTATGGAAAATAATAACACCCGCCGTCCCGCCCACGTCGGCCGGACGATCCTTATCGCGGTGCTCGCCGTTGTGATCCTCGTGCTGCTTTTGAGCAGCTTGTACGTCGTACAGCCGAACGAATACGGCGTCGTGCGTCAGTTCGGCGCGGTCGTTGATGTAAAGAGCGAGCCGGGACTGTATTTCAAGATCCCCTTTGTGCAGGAGATGAGCACGCTCCCCAATACGGTGCTGCTCTATGACCTGCCCGTGAGCGATATGATCTCCGCGGATAAGACGACCCTTATTGCCGACTGCTTTGCCATCTGGCGCATCGAGGACCCGCGCCTCTTCATCGAAACGCTCTCCGGCAGCGTATCCAATGCCGAGGGGCGCATCAACGCGAACGTGTATAACGCGCTCAAAACCGTGCTCTCGTCCATGACGCAGGCGGAGATCATCTCCGGGCGTGACGGCACGCTCGTGCGCACCGTTATGGCGACGATCGGCGATTCCTTCGACCGCTACGGCATTGAGCTCATCGCCGTGGAGACGAAGAAGATCGACCTTCCGGACGATAACAAATCCGCCGTATTCAGCCGCATGATCTCCGAGCGCAACAACATTGCCGCGGGCTATCTTGCCGAGGGCGAGAGCCGCGCCAAGGAGATCCGCAACGAGGCCGACAAGCAGGTGCAGATCCTCCTCGCCAACGCCGACGCGACTGCCGCCACGGTGCGCGCCGAGGGCGACGCGGAGTATATGCGCATTCTCTCCGAGGTGTACGACTCGCCGGAGGAAGCCGAGTTCTATACGTTTATGATCGCGCTTGACGCGCTGCAGGAGTCGATGACCGGTGCGGAAAAGACGCTGATCCTCGACGCCGACAGCCCGATCGCAAAGCTCTTCTATTAAAAAATTGAACATTCTCTATCTCATCAGCTACGCCGGAAAGGCGGGTACGGAAAAGTACGTCGAAAACCTGATGCGGACGTATTCCGCGCAGGGACACCGCTGCTTCCTTGCCTACATGGACGGCGGAGAGCTCGCGGAAAAGGCAAAGGCTCTCGGCTGCGGCGTGTTCCGGCTCGACCTGCGCGCCGCGCACGCGCTCGCCGCGGCGAAGAGCATTGCCCGGCTGTGCGCGGAAAACGGCATCGACGTTATCCACGCGCAGTACCCGCGGGAAAATGTGATCGCCGTGCTCTCGCGCCTCTGGCGGCGGGAGACGCGCGTCGTGTTCACGAGCCATCTTACGGTGCGCCAGAGCTTTCTCTGGCGTGCCGTCAACCGGCGTATCACACCGCACGATGCCGCGTGCATCGCGGTTTGTACGCAGGGGGCGAACCTTCTGCGCGAAAACGGCGTCAAAGAAGAGAAGATCCGCGTGATCTTCAACGGCGTTGCGCCGAAGCCCCTGCCGCCGCGGCGAAACGTCATCCGGACGGAGTTCACGCTGCCGGAAGGCTGCTTCGTTTTTCTCACCATGGCGCGCTATGCGCCGGAAAAGGGGCTTTTCTTCCTGCTGGACGCGCTTGCGCAGCTCAAGGGGCGCACGGACGCTCCGTTTGCTTGTCTCATCGCGGGCGACGGAGAGCTTTTTGACGCCGTGGGCGAAGGCATCCGTGAGAAGGGCCTTGACGAAAACGTCATCCGCGCGGGCTACCGCACGGACGCCGAAGCGCTGATGTGTTCCTCGGACGTCTACGTGAGCAGCGCGCTGTATAACGAGGCCATGAGCTTTGCCGCGCTCGAAGCGATGGAATGCGGTCTGCCGCTTGTTATGACGGACGTCGGCGCGGGCGCGGATCTCGCTGACGGCTGCGGGGAATGCGTGCCGCCCGGCGACGCGAGCGCTCTGTGCGATGCGCTGCACCGGCTCATGACGGACGGGATGTACCGCCGCGCCTGCGGCGAAAACGCACGCCGCCGCGCCGTGACGGAGTTTGACCTCACGCGCCAGACGGAAGAGCTGCTCGCGCTTTATCAAAAAGGGTAAACCAGCCGCGCTGCGGCTGAAAAAAGGTATAAAAAAGAAAAGAGTGATTGCAAACGATGAAACGCACCGTAATGACCGTGCTGCTGTCGGTGATCCTTGTCATCGGCGTCGTGTGCGGCGTCTACTTTCTGAAGCAGGCGGTGGCTCTCCGTGCCGACGGTGAGAGCGCCGTTGCCTCGGCGCAGGAGACGCTCGCCGCGGCACAGACGCGGCACGACGCCGTCGATCCCGAGACCGAGACCGGTGCCGCCGCATGGACGGCGGCGGAGCAGGAGATCTTTGGCGAAACGCAGGAAAAGATCGACGCGCTCAAAGCCGACAACGCCGCGCTCGATGAATCGATCACGGCAATGGAAAAGGAAGTCGAAACGAAGCTCGCGGACGAGGACACCGCGTACTACAATTCCGTCTACGAGGAAATGCAGAAGGGAGTGGATCAGGTTGAAGAATACCTTAAAGGTAATTAACTATGTTCTGCTTGGCCTCGCGCTCGTCGCGGTGGGATTCGGCGTGTTTGCCTTTTTCCAGTATCGCGCCGTGCCGATCGCGGAATACGAATCCAGCGCCGCCGACCTTCGCGCGCAGGCGCAGCTCGTCGATGAAAGCACCGACAAGCTCAGCGAGGATATGAAGGCGCAGCAGGACGCGCTGCGCGAGGACATTTCGCAGGGCGGCGACGAGGGCAAGACGCTCGCTTCCGAGCTTGCCGCGGCGCTCTCCGATAACGAGGATAAGACCGCGCAGCTCGAAGAGCTTCGCGCCGAGAACGAGCGGCTCGATAACATCGTGGAAGAGACGCTTGCCAAGCGGCGCGAGTATGCTTCCAAGATCCGCGAGCTGGAGGAAAAGGTGCAGGCCGGCGAAACGGATATCAAGATCTGCTACTGGACATTTGACGACGGCCCCACGCGCCTCACCACGCAGGTGCTCGACAAAGCCAAGGAGCTGGGCGTCCATGTGACGTTCTTCACCTCGCACGAGGCGAACGAATCCGAGGACGAGCCCGAAATGCTTCGCCGCGAGTTTGCCGAAGGCCACGCGGTCGCCAACCATACATATTCCCACCAGTTCGCTGCCATGGGCAATCTCTACCAGAAGACCGAGGGCCTGATCGAAATGATCCAAAAACAGGACGAGTGGGTATACGAATGCACCGGCTTCCATACGGAGATCTTCCGCTACCCCGGCGGCTCGGCGTGGGCCAAGGCGCTGCTCGGCACCGACCCGACCGAGGCCGTCAAGGAAGCGGGCTACGAGTGGATCGAATGGTCGTGCGACGTGTTCGATAACGGCGTCGCCGGAAAGACCGCCGATGAGATCCAGAGCATGGCCGTCTGGCAGGTAAAGCAGCTCGACATTGCGGTCCTGCTCAGCCACGACTGGAACGCCAACACGCTCATCGCGTTCCCGGGCGCTGTCAAGCAGCTGCAGGACGCGGGCTATGTGTTCCTGCCGCTCTATCCCGAATCGGTCACCATGGGCGAGAATACAAAGATCAAATTCAGCTGATATACGCATAACGCAGACAAGCGGCGTGACGGTTTCCGTCACGCCGCTTGAGCTTGTCAAAAAAGTATTTTTGACAAGCTCTCAAACGAGACCCACTTCGT
>ERZ825896.483-NODE-483-length-52063-cov-5.464852_pt1 | contig 52063 bp, 46 predicted proteins | sample MGYA00519858_ERZ825896 | MGnify/ENA primary metagenome ERZ825896 (study PRJEB31778, sample SAMEA3449214) | human gut metagenome | biome: human gut; feature: human-associated habitat; material: faeces | place: United Kingdom | collected 2010/2012 ... | reverse complement strand
TCAAGATGGCGCCGTCGCTGACGCTGGGCTGCGGCACGTGGGGCGGCAACTCCGTCTCTGAAAACGTCGGCGTGAAGCACCTGCTCAATGTCAAGACCGTTGCCGAGAGGAGAGAGAACATGCTCTGGTTCCGCGCGCCGCAGAAGGTGTATTTCAAGAAGGGCTGCATGCCGGTGGCGCTCGACGAGCTGGGCACGGTGATGGGCAAGAAGAAATGCTTCATCGTCACCGATACGTTCCTCTACAAGAACGGCTACGTCGCCCCGATTGAGGAAAAGCTCGATCAGCTCGGGATTCAGCACACCTGCTTCTACGACGTTGCGCCGGACCCGAACCTCTCCTCCGCGCTCAAGGGCGCGCAGGCGATGCGCCTGTTTGAGCCGGACTGCATCATCGCGCTGGGCGGCGGCTCCGCGATGGACGCGGGCAAGATCATGTGGGTGATGTACGAGCATCCGGAAGTGGATTTCCTGGATATGGCGATGCGCTTCATGGATATTCGCAAGCGCGTCTACACCTTCCCGAAGATGGGCGAAAAGGCGTATTTCGTCGCGATTCCGACTTCTTCCGGCACGGGCTCGGAGGTGACGCCGTTCGCCGTCATCACCGACGACCGCACGGGCACGAAATACCCGCTGGCCGATTACGAGCTGCTGCCGAACATGGCGATTGTCGATGCGGACAACATGATGAACCAGCCGCGCGGCCTGACCTCCGCCTCCGGCGTGGACGTGCTGACCCACGGGCTGGAAGCCTACGCCTCGATGATGGCGACGGATTATACTGACGGCCTGGCGCTCAAGTCGATGAAGAACGTGTTTGATTACCTGCCCCGCGCCTATGAATACGGCGCGGCCGACCCGGAGGCGCGCCAGAAGATGGCGGACGCATCCTGCATGGCGGGCATGGCGTTTGCCAACGCATTCCTCGGCGTCTGCCACTCGATGGCGCACAAGCTCGGCGCGTATCACCATCTGCCGCACGGCGTGGCCAACGCGCTGATGATCTGCCACGTGCTGCGCTACAACGCGGCGGAGGTGCCGGCGAAGATGGGCACCTTCCCGCAGTATGATCACCCGCACACGCTCGCCCGCTATGCCGAATGCGCGCGCTTCTGCGGCGTTTGCGGCAAGGACGACGAGGAGACGCTCGACCTGTTCATCGACAAGATCGAGGAGCTGAAAGCGAAGGTCGGCATCAAGAAATCCATCGCCGAATACGGCATCAGCGAGGAGACCTTCATGAGCACGCTGGATCAGATGGTGGAGGATGCGTTTGACGATCAGTGCACCGGCGCGAACCCGCGCTATCCGCTGCTCAAGGAAATCAAGGCGATGTATCTCAAGGCATACTACGGCGAGAAGGCGTAAGGAGGAATCACCCAAATGAGCAAGGAAATCATCGTGGAGCGCGGCACCAAGACGGTGTACCGCGAGGACAGCAAGATTGTCAAGCAGTTCAAGGCGGGTTATCCCAAGAGCGCCGTCATCAAGGAGGCGTTCAACCACGCGCTGGCGGAGGAATCCGGCCTGAACGTGCCCGCGCTGCTGGAGGTGAAGAACACCGGCGAGGGCTGGGCGCTGGTCATTGAGGCCGTCGAGGGCAAGACGATGGCGCAGCTGATGGCCGAGCAGCCTGAGAACCTCGAAGCGCTGATGACGCAGTTCGTCGAGATTCAGAGCGACATCCATCACCGCACCTGCAAGCAGATGGGGCGGCTCAAGGACAAGCTGAACGCGCAGATTTCGTCCCTGCGCGACGAGCTGGACGCGAGCACCCGCTATGAACTGCATGTCCGCCTTGAAAACATGAAGCCGCACACCAAGATCACACACGGCGACTTCAACCCGACCAACGTGCTCATCGGCGAGGACGGCAAGGTGTATATCCTCGACTGGGCGCACGCGGCCATCGGCAACGCTTCCGCCGACGCGGCGATGACCTACCTCCAGTTCGCGCTGGAGGATCAGAAGAAGGCCGACCTGTATTTGAAGCTCTTCTGCAAGAAGAACGATATCGCCATGCAGTATGTCCAGCGCTGGCTGCCCATCGTCGCCGCCGCGCAGATGACCAAGAAGCACGGCGCGGAAAAGGCGTTCCTGACCCACTGGACGCAGGTTGTCGAGTTTGAATAATCGCGCCCTTTTTGAGCCGAGTCAGCGTTTTTCGTTGACATTCATGCGCCCGACGTGATAAAGTATACGCGTATGAATTTCAGGGCGTTCGCCCTTTTGAAACGAGGAGCGGTTTGCACATGTTTGAACTCGGCATTCAGAAAAATTGGATTGACGCGCTCTACGCGCGCAGCTCGGTGCGCCAGTATACCGGCGCGCCGGATAAGGAGCAGCTCGACCGGCTCGGCGAGACCTGCCGCAAGCTCAGTTGGCAGGGCGTGAAAATCCGGATGTTCAAGGGCCCCGGCCTCAAGAGCCAGATCAAGGGCACGGACGTTTACGCGGTGATCGTCGCCAAGCGCGGCACGCCCATGGAGGTTGAAGGCTACATGGGTGAGGCGCTGGTGCTGGAGGCCACGTCCATGGGGCTGGGCACCTGCTGGCTCGGCGCGGGCTTCTACCCGGATATCATCAACCGCAACGTCGATTTGCAGACGGATGAGGCGGTGCATTGCGTGATTTCCATCGGCAAGGCCAATCTGCCCGCGTTTGCGCCCAAGCGCAAGGAGCTGGTCAAGGTCTGCGGCATGGATGAAGCGCAGCTCGGTCAGCTCGGCGCATGGCAGAAGGAAGCGGTGCTCGCCGCGCGCCTCGCGCCCAGCGCGATCAACCAGCAGCCGTGGAAGATCGTTGCGGACAAGACCAGCGTTTCCATTTTGGAAACGACCGTGCTCTATAAGAAGTACGCGCCGCTGGATCGCGGCATCTGCATGCTGCACGCCGCCGTCGGCGCGGCGAAGGCCGGACGCACCGGCCTTTGGAAAAAGGTGGACGGCGGATATGCGATGAAGGCGTAAACGGTATATCAAAAGCGCAAGAACGAAAATCTTGCGCTTTTTCCATAGGACGCATTGACAATACCTTGTGAGGTGATTATAGTATAATTATAGATCGGGCTTATTGCAACATGAGGGGGTGAAACGTATGCGCGAAGAATATGATTTTTCCAATGGAACAAAAAATCCCTATGCGGCAAAGCTGAAAAAACAGATCACCATCAATCTGGACGTTGATACAATCACCTATTTTAAGAATCAGGCGGCGCATAGCGGAATCCCGTATCAGACGCTTATCAATCTGTACCTAAAGGATTGCGCGGAAAATAAAAAAGAACTGAAAATCTCGTGGAATTGAGTACTTGAGGGCGACTCGGCGTGAACCGGGTCGCCTTTGATGTATCAAAAAAAGCCTGTCGGTTTATCCTAACCGAAAAGGGGAGAGGAATATGCTGACAGGCTTTTTGCGAACGATTGTGCTCTTTTCTGTGACGGCCGTGGTGCTGCGGCTGATGGGCAAGCGGCAGTTGGCGCAGCTGCAGCCGTATGAAGTGGTCATCACGCTGATGATTTCGGATTTGGCGACGCTGCCGATGGCGGATGTGGAAATACCGCTGCTGAGCGGCGTGGTCTCGATTTTGACGCTGCTTTTGGTGCACAGCCTGCTCAGCGCGCTTTCATATGCGAGCGTGAGGATGCGCCAGATCATCTGCGGCAGGCCGAGCGTGCTGGTGCGCGACGGCAAAATCTGCGAAAAGGAGCTGGCAAGGCTTTGCTTTGATCTTTCCGATTTGATGGAGGGGATGCGAAGCGGCGGCGTTATCGGCTTGGGCGAGGCCGGGAGCGTCGTCCTGGAGACGAACGGCTCGCTGAGCGTGTTCCCATCGGCGGATAAAAGACCTGCGACGCGCGGGGAAATGCATCTGCCGCCGGTTTATGACGGGATTCCGCTGACGCTGATTCTCGACGGGCAGATGCAGGAACGGAGCATGCGCATTGCGGGGCTTGAGCCGGGGTGGCTGCGGCGGATTTTGCAGGATCACGGCGTTGCGCAGGACAAGGATGTGCTGATTGCGACGCTGGACACGCAGGGAAGCCTGCTCGTGCAGGAAAAGGGCGGCGAAGGGCGGCTGCTGACGTTTAACGCGATTGAGCCGGGGCAGGTGAGGTGGTAACATGCGCAAGAAGATCATCACCATGGCGGTGACGCTGCTGCTGCTCGGCCTGCTCAGTGCGGTGGAGCAGATGGCCGTAAAGCGGCTGACGGACGACGCGATGGCGCGCACGCAGGAAATTCTGTCGCTGCTTGCGCAAAACCAGACGGCGCGCGGGCTTGAGCAGGCACACGAGATGGACGCTTGGTGGGATGAGGAAGCGCCGAGGGTTGAGACGCTCATCAACCACGAGGCGACGGACGACGTGCGCTTCACGCTGTCGCGGCTGGTGGCGGCGCTGGAGATGGGGGATCGGGACGGCGCGTTTGTCTATGCCCGAGAGCTGGAGGGCGGCATCGAGCATGTTTTGGAGCGGCAGACGCTGTCGTGGCAGAATTTGCTGTAAACGGACGTGTTTACAAAAAACTGCACCTGCGGATATAGAGAAGACAGGTCTGCGCATCGTATACCATCAGGTCGTGAAACTTTTCGTCCCAATGCCAGTAGCCCTCGGAACAGGCCAGCATATCGTCGATATGCGTATCAAAGCGCTCGGCGAGCAGCGGGTGAGCCAGAATATCGGACGTAAGCGGCAGCGGATTCCAGTCGGCACTACGATTAAGAAATCGGAGGAAACCTTCTCCATCCGTGTCGGAGGAAACGGCGTATACGGAAATAATGTTGTAATCTTTTCCCTCGTTGATTTCGTCGTGACGATAGACACAGGATGGCGACTGAACGAAGGCGTAGGGAATGAACCTTTCCACATAACCTTCGGGTCTGTTCCAAAGAGAAAAAAGGAAGAGAATCAGGAGCGAGAGGGCGAAGGCTTTGAAAACAGCATATTTTCGACGAACTGAAAGCCTTGTTTCAGATAGCGATTTTCGAGGACTCATATGGGCTCCTTTCTGAAACATGAAAATACAAATAGAACGGGAATTGTGTCGATTTAATTATACGCCGGTTTTTGGAGAATGAATAGCAAAATTTGTTTTCCGTAATTTCTATGGGGAATGTAGCATTGAGCTGGGAACGCGCTCCGCTGGGCCTAGGGGATTAGGGGGATTGAAGCCATGCGCCCGCTGTGCGGGAAAAAGCATGGCGGAAATCGGAAATCGCAAGGAGCGCTTGCGCGACTATGCGAGTTTCCCGGAAGATTTCGATTTACCGCGCTCAAAGGTCGCAACAGGGTTGCTCCCTTTCGCTTGGGATGCTCCGCCTCGCTGAGCCGCCCACAGGGCGCGCTCGGCTTCGATCCTCCCTTAAATCCCCTAGGAACCCCATAACCCCTTCTGAAACGACCAGGGTTGCGACCCTGGACCCGGGGCTTAGGACTAGCAAAAGAAATCCGACAGCGGAGCTGTCGGAAAACGGGAAGTCCAGAAACCTCAGGTTTCTGGTGGGTTTTAGGGCAAAGCCCTAACGTATCCCTCACAGCGCCGCGACGGCTGCGGCAATCGCCGCCTCGTCGGGCTTCATGGCTTCGAGCGTGCGGGAGAGGAGATCGTCAAGCGTCCAGCCGAGCATCTCCGCGCCCTGCGCGATGACCTCGCGGGAACAGCCTGCCGCGAAGCCCTTCGACTTGTATTTTTTCTTGAGGCTCTTGAGATCCATGTCCGCGATGCTGCCGGAAGGACGCATCTTGGCGCATGCGCCGATCAGGCCGGTCAGCTCGTCGCAGGCGAAGAGCACCTTTTCCATCTCGTGCTCCGGCTTTACATCGACGCACAGGCCGTAGCCGTGGCAGACGACGGCGTGAATCAGCCGGTCGTCCGCGCCGCCCTCCCGGAGCAGCTCGACGCACTTCTTGCAGTGCTCGGTCGGCCAGCGCTCAAAGTCGATATCGTGCAGCAGGCCGACGACCGCCCAGAAATCGGCTTCGTCGCCGTAACCGAGTTCGTCGGCCATCCGGCGCATGACGTTTGAAACGGTCAGCGCGTGGGTGATGTGAAACGGTTCGCTGTTATATTCGCGCAGCAGGGCAAAAGCCTCGTCGTAGGTCATGGAAAAACACTCCTTTTGTCGATGAAATGGCGTGATTCGTATTATAGACGCGACGAGCCACGATGTCAAGCAATACGAAAAAACGGCGGAGCAAAATACGAATCTATATGAAATAAAGATGCAGAAGTGAAATAAAATCAACTCAATTAGACGAAATGAAGAAACTTTGCAACACAAATGATGCAAAAACGGGTTGACAAACCGAAAACAAGACCGTATAATAACGTCATCGACGGAACGCAGAGCCGTCGCATTCACAGGCGCTTACGCAGAGGCGTTTGCGAATGGTGTTTCTCTTTCTTTCTCCTCTTCATCAAAAAAGCGGCCGATTCGCTCGGTCGCTTTTTTGTGATTTACATTTGGGTGCGCCCTTCCATCGCCTTGGCCAGCGTCACCTCGTCGGTGTATTCGAGATCGCCGCCGACAGGCAGGCCGTGCGCGATGCGCGTGACCAAAATCCCCATCGGCTTGAGCAGGCGGGCGATATAGCTCGCCGTCGCTTCGCCCTCGATATCCGGATTGGTGGCCAGAATGACCTCGTGGATATCCTCCTTGCCGACGCGGGCCAGCAGCTCGCGGATGCGGATATCCTCCGGCCCGACGCCCTCCATCGGGGAGATGGTGCCGTGCAGCACGTGATAGCAGCCCTTGAAATCGCGCATGCGCTCCATGGCGGCCACGTCGCGCGGGTCGCGCACCACGCAGATCACGCCGTTGTGGCGGCGCTCATCGGCACAGATCGGGCAGGGGTCTTCCACCGTGTAGTTGCCGCAGATCGAGCAGTATTTTACCGCCTTGCGGCCCTGCCAGATGGCGCTGGCCAGCTCGTGCACCTGATCCTCCGGGAGGGAGACGATGTGATACGCCAGCCGCTGCGCGGTTTTTGCGCCGATGCCGGGCAGGCGGGAGAGCTGCTGCGCCATCCTCGCGATGGGTTCAATCTGCCCGGCCATGATTAAAACATCCCGCCCATTCCGGCGCCGCCGATTTTGGACATCTCGCTCTCGCGGGTTTCCTCACCCTTCTTGAGCGCGTCGTTGACGGCGGCGACGATCATATCCTGGAGCATTTCGACCTCTTCGGGATCGACCGCGTCCTTGTCGATGGTCAGGGAGAGAAGCTGGCGCTTGCCGCTGACCTTGCAGGAAACCGCGCCGCCGCCGGCCGTGCCTTCATACTCGCGCGCGTCCAGCTCTTCCTGCGCCTTCATCATCTGCTGCTGCATCTTCTGCGCCTGACGCATGAGCTGCTGCATATTGCCGCCCGGAATGCCGGGGAAACCGCCTCTTGCCATAATGAAAAATCCTCCTTGAGCATAAAATCATGCGGCTTTCATTATACACCATCCGGACGGAAATGAAAAGCGAAAAATATGTCTTTTGACGGAAGACAAAAACAGCTTTGCGAGTTGACGCAAAGCTGAAAAGATGCTAAAATATAGGCAAGTAGGGGGCACCTACAGGGTGGAAAACCACCGCGAACAGTTTCCTTAGGCTATGCGCCTAAAAAACCGCCAAGCAGCTGCTATCTGCGAGGCGGATTTTTTTTGCTCAATTATAGCATGCACATAGGCGTGAGGCAAGGTTTTTTCGCGGGGATAAGGAAACCGTTCTGGTCAACCCGAGGCGGATATGGTATACTGTAAAACAAGACGGACACTGTTTTTCATATGGATTTAACGTGCATGGGGTATGATGGACACACTACGGAAAAACGGGAGGAAACACCATGAATGACGTTTTTATGAACCGGGAGCTTTCCTGGCTCAAGTTCAACGAGCGAGTGCTTGAAGAGGCGGAGGATGAGCGCACCCCGCTTTGCGAACGGCTCTCCTTCGCATCCATCTATCAGAGCAACCTCGACGAATTTTTCATGGTGCGCGTGGGTTCGCTGGTGGATCAGGACGACGTTACGCCCAAGCTGCGCGAAAACAAGACCAACATGACCGCGCGGGAGCAGATCGACGCGGTGATCGACCGCGTGCGCGAATTGAACGGGCGGCGGGACAAGGTCTATGCCCGCCTGATGGAAAAGCTGGAGGAGCAGGGCGTTCGGCTGGTCGATTTCAGAAAAATCGGCCGGCAGGAGAGCGAGCGGCTTGAACGCTATTTTGATTCGGAGATCGCGCCGCTGATTTCGCCCTCCATCGTCGGCCGCCGTCAGCCGTTCCCGTTCCTGCGCAACAAGGATATCTACGCCGTGGTCGTGTTGGAGGGAAAAAAGGGCAAGTATAAGCTGGGGATCATTCCCTGCAGCGCGGGCGTTTTCCCGCGGCTGATCGAGGTTTCCGCCAGCGAAAAGACGTACATGCTCGCCGAGGATCTGATTCTGCATTTCATTCCGAAGGTGTTTGAGGGCTACGTCGTCAAGGCCAAGAGCCTGATGCGCGTGACGCGCAACGCGGATATCGACGCGGACGCGCTCTATGACGACGATCTGGATTACCGCGAGTTCATGGTGCAGTTGATTAAGCGCCGCAAGCGTCTTGCGCCGGTGCGGCTGGAGCTTTCTCGCGAGCTGGACGGCATCATCGTCGATACGCTGTGCCGCTATATGGATGTGCCGCGCGAATACGTGTTTATGAGCGCCACGCCGCTGGATTTCTCGTTCCTCTTTGGGCTGGAGGATGTGCTGCGCCAGCGCGGCGAGCTGTTCTACGAGCGGCGGATTCCGCAGAAATCCCCGGCGTTTGTCAACGGCCGGTCGATTTTGGCGCAGATTCGCGAAAAGGACAAGCTGCTTTCCTATCCTTACGAGAGCATGAAGCCGTTCCTCGAAATGCTGACGGAAGCCGCCAACGACGACAGCGTGGTTTCCATCAAGATGACGCTGTACCGCGTCGCCAAGCAGAGCAAGGTCGTCGAGGCGCTCTGCGAGGCGGCGGAAAACGGCAAGGACGTGCTGGTGCTGGTCGAACTGAAGGCGCGCTTTGACGAGGAAAACAACATCGAGTGGAGCCGTCGGCTGGAAGAAGCGGGCTGCAGCGTGATCTACGGGCTGGACGGGTACAAGGTGCATTCCAAGCTCTGCCTGATTACGCGGATGGAGGAAACGGGTGTCGCCTATTACACGCAGATCGGCACGGGCAACTACAACGAAAAGACCGCGCGGCTGTATACCGACCTGTGCCTGATGACCGCCGACCACGACATCGGCGAGGAGGCCAACGCCGTGTTCAATGCGCTGGCGAAGGGCGAAACCGTGCACGAGACGCGCCGCCTGCTCGTCGCGCCGCACTGCCTGCAAAACAAGGTGCTCGCGATGATGAATGACGAAATTCGCCGCGCCTGCGCGGGGGAGGACGCTTACATCGGCGTGAAGATCAACTCGCTGACGGACAAGGCGCTGATCGACAAGCTGATCGAGGCCTCCTGCGCGGGGGTGAAGGTTGACCTCGTCGTGCGCGGCATCTGCTGCCTGATTGCGGGCGTGCCGGGGACGACGGAAAACATCCGCGTCGTCAGCATCGTCGGGCGTTTCCTCGAACACTCGCGCATCTATATCTTCGGCCGCGGGGAGCGCGCGCGGGTCTATATCGCCTCGGCGGATTTTATGACGCGCAACACGCTGCGCCGCGTGGAGGTCGCCTCGCCCGTGTATGATCCGGATATCCGCGCGCGGATTCTGGATATGTTCGACACGATGCTCCGCGACAATGTGCAGGCGCGCGAGATGGGTGCGGACGGGCTGTATCGCCGCCTGACGCCGGGGGAGAACGCGCCCCTCAACAGTCAGGAATATTTCTTCAGGCAGGCCTATGAAGTCGTCAGCCGGGGAAACCAGACGGAATAAGCGAACGAAAACCACTTTATAAACAAATGACCCCGTTCTTCTCTGATGGGGAGAAGAACGGGGCTTTTGTGTCTGCGTTACTCGGCGTACACGATATCGTCTCTGAGTCGGTAGATCGTCGCGCCGTATTTTTTGCGGCAGAACGCATCCACAAACCAGTCGATCGGCTTCACCGCGTCATACTGCACGTAGGCATAGCGAACGCCGTTTACGCTCTTGCCCTTCATGTTGGAATCCGCCCAGTGGACGCTGTCCGTCTCCGGGTCGTAATCGGCGATGAAGAGCATGCTGTGCGCGCCCACGCCGTAGTAATAATCCGCGGCCATCTGGAAATAGTCGCCGCGCTGAACCTGTTTTAGAAACTCGCGGGCGTTTTCGCGGTTCTCCGCCTTGCTCAGCGTGTCGTCGTAGCGGAAGGACGCCGCTGCGTAGAACGGGTTGCCCTCGCTGGCGGGCACGTCCTGCCATTCCACGCCGTAGACATAGGGCGCGCAGTCCGCCTTCTTCTGGTTGTTGGGGATGACCAGCGGCACATCCGGGTATTCCGCCATGCGGAAATCGCCGCAGGTTTCGCGGAAGAGGTGCACCGTGTAGTTTTTGCAGACGTAGATATCGCCGCTGTATTGCGCGCGCTGGGGCTGACCGTTGGCCTTCGCGTAAAGTGTTTCGGCCAGCGCAAGGATTCGGTCGATAAAATCCGCCCGAGCGGCGCTTTCGACGGGCTGAGCAGCCTCCGCCGCGCTCAGGGGCGTCGCGTCCTCGGCGGCGTTCATTTCATCCAGCGTAAGCGATTCGCCCAGCGCCGCGCACGGCAGCAGCGAAAGCGCCAGCAGCAGGGAGAAGAGACGATTGCGCATCCATCATACCTCATTTCAATAAGAAGGTTGAACTCACATTATAGCACGGAACGGGCGAAAACACAATCGAGCGGCGCGGGCGAAGGCGCCGCCGCGGGTTGAAAAAGCGGCAATCCGGCGCATTTTGAAAAAAATCTTTTGGATGAATTCTCGAAAAGTTTCGAACGAAATCCGCGAATCGTGTCGAAAAAATTCAATAAAAACGAGTGTTTGCACACAAAAATATGTGTACAAAACAATATAAAAATATAATTGACGGTTTGTATGGGGAGATGTTGACGAAAAGAAAAGAATATGTTACCATAATCCAAGATTCTTTTAAATTCAGAAATAGGAAGTGGAATTTATGCCGCCCAAACAGAGAATTACACGGGAAATGATTCTGGAAAGATCATTTGCCATGTTCTGCCAGGAGGGAATGGCCGCGGTAAACGCTCGATCCGTTGCGAAGGCGCTTAACTGCTCGACCCAGCCGATTTTCAGCTACTTCTCCGGCATGGACGATTTGAAGAATGCGCTCGATCAGAAGGCGCACGACGCCTTTGAACAGACCATCAGCGAAGACGCGAAGGATGGCAATACCGTTGAGAGCCGTTGCAGCGCGTATGTGCGTTTCGCCACGGAGCAGCCGCGGCTGTTTGCGCACATGTTCCTGCGCGAGAACGACCAGACCTTCGGCAGCGAAGTGGTTCGCGAGCCGCTGGTTTCCGCCGAGACGGAGGAAAAGGGGCTGGACGCCGAAAAGGCGAAGCAGATCTGCACAGCGCTGCTGCTCTACGCGCACGGCATGGCCGCCATGCAGGCGACGGGCCGCACCGCCTTCACCCGCCAGCAGATCGAGGCGAACATGCACGCCATGCACGAGATGCTGCTCGCGCAGACGAAGTAAACAGCAAAAGAGGGGCGCACGCTCATCCCGGACGGGAAGGGCGCGCGCCCTTTTTGACGTATAGGAAATGGCGTAAGAACGCCCGAACGCGCAAAATCCACCTATATTCAGGGAAAGATGCGAAAAGCGGCTTTCAAAAGCGGGTCAAATGCGTTATAATAAAAAAGAGTTTGTCATCCGAGAGGAGTTTATTTTTCTATGAGTCAAGAGGCGATGAATCCGCAGACCGCGCGCAAGCTGCTGGAGGTTGGCGAGGCGTTTCGGATTCCCGGCCCGTTTTTCTCCTACGAGGAGATCAAGATGGGCAATGTCAACCACACGTATAAGGTCAACTACATCCGCGACGACGGCACCGGCATGGCGAAGGTCAAATCTTATCTGGTGCAGCGGGTCAACACCTACGCCTTTCAGCGGCCGGTGGAGCTGATGAAGAATATCGACGGGGTGACGGGGCACATCCGCCAAAAGCATCCCGGCGTGCAGTATCTGCACTTTCATCACACGCAGGACGGGTGCAACTATCTGTTTGACGAGGACGGCTTCTGGCGGCTGAGCAACTACGTGCCCTCCGTGACCTACGATTCCTGCGACGATCTGGGCGTGGTGCGCAGCGCGGGCGAGGCGTTCGGCAGCTTCCAGATGATGCTCTCGGATTTCGACGCGAGCAGCCTGTATTATACCATTCCGGATTTCCACAACACCCGCAAGCGCTACGCCAAGCTGCGCGAGGATATGGAGAGCGACCCGTGCGGCCGCGTCGGGGCGGTCAAGGCGGAGCTGGATTGGCTGCTCTCCGTGGAGGAGCGAGCCTGCGCGCTGACGGATCTCTACGAGCGGGGCGAGCTGCCGCTGCGCGTGACCCACAACGACACGAAGATCAACAATGTGCTCTTTGACGAGGAGACGAGGAAGGCGCTGGTGGTCATCGACCTGGATACGGTGATGCCGGGTCTGGTCGGTCACGATTTCGGCGACGCGATTCGCTTTGCGGCGAATTTCGTCGAGGAGGATTCCCCGCGCGCGGACAAGGCGGGCGTAAACCTGAACGTCTATTGGGCGTTTGCCGAGGGCTTCCTCAAGGAAACCGCTGCCACGCTGACCCCGCGGGAGGTGGAGACGCTCGGCCTGAGCTGCTTTGCGCTGGCCTGCGAACTGGCGACGCGCTTTTTGGATGATTACATCGTCGGCGACAAGTATTTCAAGATCAAGAACGCCGAGCACAATCTGGTGCGCACGCGCTGTCAGATCGCGCTGGCCAAGGACATGCTGCTCAAGATGGACGCGATGAACGCCATCGTGATGGATTGTTACAACCGATACAGGTAACAAAGGGGGTCGGGCAAGCGTGAGAATTGCGGTGATTGGCTGCGGCGCGATGGGCGCGCTGTACGGCGGCTATCTGAGCCGGAACAACGACGTGACGCTGGTGGAAAGAAACCCCGACCGCATCGCGAAAATTCGGGCGGACGGTCTGCGCATCACCGAGCCGGACGGAAGCGCCACCGTCTATCGGCCGGGCATCACGGGCGACACGAGCGGCATGGCGCCGGCCGATCTGGTAATCCTGTTTGTCAAGTCGATGCAGAGCGAGGCGGCGCTGGAGGCGAACCGCGCGCTGATCGGCCGAGATACCTATCTGATGACGCTGCAAAACGGCAGCGGCCACGAGGAGGTGCTGCGCCGATTTGCGGATGACGCGCATATCGTCATCGGCACGACGCAGCACAACAGCGCCGTCACCGGGAACGGCGAAATCCGCCACGGCGGCAGTGGCTGGACGCACATCGGCCCCCTGGTCGGGGACGCGGCGCGGCTTGAGCCGATCCGCGAGGCGTTTGCCTCCTGCGGCCTTGAAACCGACTGCAAGCAGGATATCAAGCGCCTGATCTGGCAGAAGATGCTGACCAATGTATCGGCCAGCGTGCTGACCGGCGTGCTGCAGGTGCCGATGGGCTTCATTGCGGAAAACCCGAGCGCGTGGGCGATTTGCGAAACGCTGGTGCGCGAGGCGGTGGCCGTCGCGGCGGGCGAGGGAATCGAGTTCGACGCGGATGAAAAGGTCGCCGAGGTGCGTAAGGTCTGCACGGGCAGCCCCGCCGGTTTGACGAGCATTTACGCCGACCTGCGGGACGGCCGCCGCACCGAGGTAGATACCATCAGCGGCAGCGTCATCCGCGCCAGCGAGCGAAACGGCGTGCCCGCGCCGACCCATCGCGCGATGGTTCGGTTGGTGCACGCGATGGAACAGAAACATCAGGCATAAAGCAAAGGAGCTGTCAAGCTTTACCGAATATTTCAAGTGTAAAACGAAGCATTTGCGCTCGAAGGTTTCCAAAGAGGTTTTCGGTTGTTGCTGCCAGTGGCAGAAACAAACAATCGAAAACGAAAGCCCTTTGGTGGGGCGATGGGGCAAAGCCCCATATCCAAAAATGCTTAGACACTCGTTTCTTGAAATGTTCGATTTAAGCTTGACAGCTCCTTTTTCTGTCTGCAAAGGAGACTTTTCCATGTCCATTGCCGCTCAGGTCGCCATTCTCTTTCTGGTCGTGCTCGTCGGCGTTCTCTGCCGCCGCCTCGGTTATTTTACGGATGAAACCATTCGCGGGGTCACGCAGCTGGTTGTCAACGTCACCCTGCCCGTGCTGACCGTCTATAACATGCAGCGCCCGTTTGACATGCATGTGATGATGAACTTCCTGCTGACGCTGCTTCTCTCGCTCGCCGCCATTCTCGCGGCGATTGGGGGCGCGTCCCTCCTCTTCCGTCATCGCCCGCACGACAAGCGCGCGGTTTTGCTGAACATGGCGGGCTTCTCCAACTGCGGCTTCATGGGCTACCCGATCATTTTGGCCATCAATCCGGATTGGATGATCTACGCCGTCGCCTACAACGTCGCCTATCTTCTCGTCTCGTGGACGGTCGGCGTGAGCCTGTTTCAGGGGCGGCAGAACGTCAGCCTCAAGCGCGTTCTGCTCAACCCGAACGTCATCGCCGCGTTTCTCGGCTTTGCGGTTTTCTGCCTGAACATCACGCTGCCCGACATCCTTTCGCAGACGATGTCGCTCATCGGCGGGCTGACGACGCCGCTCTCCATGCTGCTGATCGGCACGCGCATCAGCGGCATTCGACTGAGCGAGCTGCGGGATAAGGATTATCACATCACTGCCGCGCTCCGCCTGATCGTTCTGCCGCTGATGCTCTATATTCTCCTGCTTCCGCTGCATCTGGATCCCGCCGTGTGGAGCACGCTCTATCTGCTCACAGCCATGCCCTGCGGCACGCTGTCCGCCATGCAGGCCGAGCTTTACGGCGGCGACGCGCGCTTTGCCGCCCGCGCCATCGCCTATTCGACGCTGCTTTCCCTCGTCACCGTGCCGATCGTCAGCATGCTGCTGTAACCGCGGCCGCAACAAACAGCGCCCATCCTTTCGGATGGGCGCTGTTTGCCATATACATAAGGAGTTGCAGTACTGGCTGTTTTAGGATGCGGCTTTCTTTTTCTTCATGCTCATGAAGACCGGGCTGACCAGCAGCACGATGCACACGATAATCAGCACGAAGGCAATCGGGTGCAGCGTCGGGTTGAACATCATGAGGATGTTGCCCTTGCTCATCAGGTAGCCGCGGGAGAAGTTCTGCTCGCACATGTTGCCCAGAACCAGACCCAGCACGATGGCCGCGCTGTTGAGGTGGCAGGCGCGAACGACAAGCCCCAGAATACCGGCCAGCACCATGATCTGGACGCTCGTCGCGGACATCTGGTCGCCATAGGTGCCGATGAGCGCGAGCATCATAATGATCGGGCCGAGATAGGAATACGGAATGGCCAGAATCTGCGCGAACACCTTTGCAATCGCCATCGCGACGATAACCATCAGGATGTTCGTGACGATCATGGACATGAAGGTTGCGGAGAGGTAGGTCGGCTGGTTCGTCAGCAGCAGCGGTCCAAGCTGGACGCCCTTGAGCGTCAGCGCGGACATCATGACCGCCGCGGCGTTGCCGCCCGGAATACCGAGGGACAGCAGCGGAACCATCGCGCCGCCGGTCGCGGCGTTGTTCGCCGTTTCGGAAGCCGCAATGCCGTCGATGATGCCGGTGCCGAATTTTTCCGGATGCTTGGAGATCTTCGTCTCCATCGTGTAGCACATGAAGGAAGCGATGGTCGCGCCCGCGCCCGGCAGAATGCCGACGACCGTGCCGACGACGGAGCAGCGGATCATGGTCCACTTGATCGACCAGATTTCCTTGAGGGAAGGCATCTTCGTGTTGACCTTGCCGCCGGAAACGCCGTCCTCCGCGGAGAGGCGCTTCTTCTTCGGGTCGGTCTGCTTGAAGACCTCGGTGACCGCGAACAGACCGATCAGCACCGGAATCATGTCGATACCGGCCAGCAGGTTGCGGCTGCCGAAGGTCAGGCGCTGCACCGCGTACATCTTATCCTGACCGACGCAGGCCATCAGCAGACCCAGCAGGCCGGAGATGATGCAGGTGAGGATGTGGTCGCTGTCCAGGCACGTCAGGATCGACAGACCCATGAACGTCACGGCGAACAGGTCGCTCGGGCCGAACTGGAGCGCGGCCTTCGTCAGCGGCTGAGACAGCAGGAACATCGCGATGGCGGAGAACAGGCCGCCGATGGCGGAGGCCAGCAGCGCCACGCCCAGCGCCTTGCCCGCTTCGCCGCGCTGCGCCATGGGATAGCCGTCAAACGTCGTCGGCGCGGAAGAAGGCACGCCCGGAATCTTGAACAGAATCGCGGTGATCGAGCCGCCCGTGATGGACGAGCAATAGATCGCAACGAGGAAGACGATGGCCGGAATCGGCTCCATCGTGTAGGTGAAGGTCAGGCCGAGAGCAACCGCCATCGTCGCGGAAACGCCCGGCAGCGCGCCGAAGATCGTACCGAGGATGATGGCGACGCAGACCATCAGGAACATGCCCGGATTAAATACTGCGGCTGCGCCGGAGGCCAGAAGTTGTCCCATACTCATAATGCTGTCGCCTCCTTAAAAGATGTTCTTGACCGCAGCCACGACGGATTCGAGCCACAGCGCAAAGTTGCGCAGGAAGCCGATCGTGCCGCGCGGCAGATTGACGCTGAGCATGCCGCTGAAGACGATGTAGAGCACCAGCGTGATGCACACAGACGCAATCAGCAGGCGGACGACGTTCTTTTCGCCCAGCAGCAAACCGTAGAAGAAGAGGACGAACAGCGCGGTCACGATGAAGCCGACGGTCTCCAAGATGAAGGAGGCAGCGACCATGATCACGATGCCCAGGAACAGCTTGCTCTTGAGGAAGCCGGGGATGCTCGCCACAAAAGCGCCCAGCGTGAAATCCGGATTGCCCTTGTTCTTCTTGATGATCTTGATGATGTTTACGATCAGGCAGATCTCAAGCAGAATGATGATCGTCTTCGGCCAAACGTCCGGCTGAAGCGCGTAGGGGTTTCTCGCGACACTCGCGGGAACCGCCGCTTCCAGCACATGGGTGAAGAACGTGAAGCCAAGGAAGATGAAGAGCAGAATGTTGATAATCAGTTCAAACACAGTGCCGCAACTCCTTTGTGATTGAGAAAGAGGGGAAGCGTTTTCCCCTCTTTCCGTGTTGATTTAGGTCAGAATCCGTTCAGAATCGCCCGACGGATTCAGCGGATAGAGGACGATTACTTCAGATCGTCGTAATCCTTCACGAGGGTGCCCTGCTCGACCATGTAGTCGTGCAGATCCTTGTACTCATTGTGGCAGAACTCGGCGGTCTCCTCACCCGGAGCCGGGATCGGGCGCTCGTCATACGCCGCGTTGTGGGTGAATTCCTTCCAGGTGTCGGACTGCTTGGCTTCCTCGATGGCGGCAACCAGCGTGTCGATGGCCTCCTGCGGGGTGCCCTTCTTGGCGAAGATGCCGCGCCACGGACCCATCACGGAGTCGATGCCGTTCTCAACGGAGCACTGCAGGTCGGGGGCGATGGTCATGCGCTTTTCGCACAGCGCCAGAATCGGCACGATGTCACCGGACTCAACCAGACCGGCGATGTCGTCCCAGCCGCAAACGTACAGGTCGCAGTGGCCGCCAACCAGCGCGGAGTTCGCGTCGGAGCCGGAGGAATACGGGATTTCGAGCAGGTCGAGGCCTTCGGTCGCCTGAGCGAGGGACGCGCCGTCAACGCCGGTCGCGGTCAGCATCGCAACGGAAACCTCAAACGGATGATCCTTGATGTAGGCCTGGAGCTCCGCCCAGTTGCTCACACCGAACTTCTCAAGGGAGATCTTGGAAGCGACGATGGCGTTGATGGAGTGAACCAGCACGTCTTCGCACTCGAACTCCGTCTTGAAGTCCATCGAGGTGTTGCCCAGCATGTCCTGAATGTACAGGGACTGGGTGCCGAGCATGAAGGTGTAGCCGTCGGCCGGCTGCTTGTAGGTGTATTCCACGCCGTTCACGCCGGAACCGCCTTCCACGTTCACAACCTCAACCGGCACGCCCAGGATATCCTGAAGCAGCGTGGCCATCGGGCGCAGGGTGGAGTCAGCGCCGCCGCCGACGCCCCACGGGCAGACCAGATCAATCTTGCGCTCGAACTTGAATTCGGCGCTGGCGCAGGCCGCAAGACCCAGCACCATCACGAGAGCGATAGCGAGACATACGAGCTTCTTCATAGGTTTAACCTCCTTTTATTCCTAAGCCGGTTTTTCGTCTCCGGCTCAAGTTTCCTTGATAAAGTTCCCTTGACGGGCAACGCGATGTAAAGCGCTCAACGAGGCAAAACTTCCAAAGGAAGCGCCCCGAAGTTCTTGCGCTTTTGATGGATCCATGATAATATAAAACTGTCCATAATGCAAATACCGTTTTTTCTATGAAATGCATAAGCCTTCGGTTATAACCCTTGATTCTACTCATTTTTTGGGCTGTTTTCGTTTCGCGTCCCATCTTGATTTTCTTTTTTATCACCTTTCACTCTGATCGACCGCGGGGGGATTTTCTTGAATTTTAAGCATATCAACTACGTGCTGACCGTCCTGACCGAGGGCTCTATCACCGCGGCGAGCAAAAAGCTGTTCGTCTCTCAGCCCGCGCTTTCGCAGACGATCAAGCTCATCGAGCAGGATCTGGGCGCGCCCATCTTCGACCGCTCCACCGATCCCATCTCCCTGACGCACGCCGGGCAGCGCTACGTCGAGGCGGCGCAGGCCATTTTGGATATCGACCGCAACCTCCACGCGGAAATCGCCGAAACCAAGAAAGAGGTGCACGGCCGCATGCGCGTGGGCATTTCCAGCCAGCGCGGCATCCAGCTCCTGCCCCTGATTATCCCTGAGTTCATCAAGCGCTACCCCTATGTCAAAATCGAGCTGCTGGAATACGGCAGCGACACCCTCGAGCGGCTCACCGCCGAAGGCCAGTGCGATCTGGGGCTGATTACCACCGCCGTCAAGCCCAACCGCCTCAACTATGTGCTCATCGAAAACGAGCAGGTCGTGCTGATGGCCGCGCGCTCCACCGAGCTGGCGCACCGCTTTGAGGATGGCCAGCCCATCGACATCAAGGACGCGATGGGCGAAAAATTCGTCTGCATGACGGAAAGCCACAGCGTCCGCACCATTCAGGACAGGCTCTTTGAGCGCTGCAATTTCAAGCCCAACGTCATTCTGGAAACCGACAACATGGAGGCCGCCAAGCACGTCGCCGCGCGCGCCAACGCCGTCATGCTCATCCCCCACGTCTACGTCGTCAATTCGATGGAGCTGAAATACCGCGTTCAGTGCCACCCCATCAAGAACAACGATTACGAGCGCCATTTCTTCTTCTGCTACCGCAAGGGCATGTATCTGACCCGCTATATGGAGGATTTCGGCCGCATCGTCTGCGACAAGCTGAATGTGCCGTTCAACATGCCGGGGCACGAGGCGTAAGCGCAGAATCCCGCTCCATTCACCGCGCCGGGCGCGGTTTTTTCTTTTGTTTACGAAAATTTTTCGGAAAAATAAATGGTGTTATTTTTAAGTGAGCGCTTGATTCTCGATAACTTTGTGCTATACTTATTGAGTGGTTTATTCGTTTTTTATGGCGTACCTTTGATGCGCCCGCCGCCGGTGAAAGCTGTCAGCGGACGGAAAAACACTTGGGAGGAATGAAAATGAAAAGGAAGATTCTGGTTTTTCTTCTGGCGCTGTGCCTCGCGGCGGCGCTCGTTCCGGTGACTGCATTTGCCGGGGGGGTATGATTTTGGTGGCGGAACCGGCACAAAGGAAGACCCTTGGCTGATTACCTCGCGCGAAGACCTGATCGATCTGGCAAACCGTCTGAACTCCGATGTCACGGAAACAAACTATAACCACTTCAATGGCTGTTATTTTAAGCAGACCGCCGACATCGACCTGACAGGCGTTAAATGGGAACCAATCGGCTATTCAGGCGGCACATGCTTTTCAGGCAATTACGACGGTGACGGGCACATCATCGCAAACGCATATTCCAAAGGAAAAGCAGACATTGATACAAAAGGTAATTACTCTTCAACCGCAGGAATATTTGGATGGGTTCTCTTTGGTTCTGTTCAAAATCTGCACGTCAAAGCCGCCACATTCGAGGCAACCGGAAAAAACGATTACAGTTTTGTGGGCGGCATTACAGGCGTGTGCTATAGCGCGTCCATCCAAAACTGCTTGGTTACCGATTCCAAATTGGAAAGCAAGCGCAACAACAACAATAACTGCGCCGGAAGCATCGCGGGCTATTCCGCTGGCGGTACATTTGAAAACTGTGCCGCCGAAAGAAACGAAATCAAGAGCATGGCTTACGGCGGCGGTTTTGTGGGTGAAGTAGACGATGACAACGCTGGTATAACCACCCCGTCTGCATTTACAAATTGCTATGCAGCCGATTGCAAGGTGACGGCTACAACTAAGGATCCGCAGGGGACAAGTTTTGCGGGCGGATTTGCCGGTCAAATAACAAATCAGGAGCCGACCGCAAAAAATTGTTTTGTATATCGCGTTACGCTGTCCATTGATGGAACGTCTGCATCAGACAAATCCATCGGCGTTTTTGCAGGGAATCTGTGGGGAAGTGAGTTCATTACCCAAAACTGCTTCTATGGAGAATGTGGAACGACAGAAAAGGCAGAAGGTGCCGAGCAAAAGACGGCAGAAGAATTTGAAAACGGAACCGTTGCAAAGCAGCTGGGCGGCGCATTTGTGCAGCACGGTGGTTTTCCCTCGCTGTCTATCGAACCCGCGGATTACAGCGCGGTTGACGCGGCCATCGCCAAGGCGAAAGCCCTGAACAAGGACGAATACAAGGATTTCTCCGCTGTTGATGCCGCCCTCAGCGCCGTCGTTCGCGGCAAGCCGCTTTCGGAACAGGCCGCAGTTGACGCGATGGCAAAGGCCATTGAAGACGCGATAGCCGCACTGGAGAAAAAGCCTGTTACAATGGCCGTGCAGCTTCCTCAGACGGGCGACGATTCCAACCTCGCCTTGTGGGCGGCGCTTCTGCTCGTCAGCGGCGCGGCCATCTGCACGATGATGGCGGGCAAAAAGAAGAATTACGGAAAATAACAAAATAAACTCTACACAAAAACGCGGGCGCACATGACACGCCCGCGTTTTAATTTGCCCAAGGAGTCCTCCGTCATTCGCGCCCCAGCAGCGCCGCGCCGATGATGCCCGCGTCCGCGCCGAGCTGCGCAAGCTGAATGCTCGGATACGGCAGGGTTTTGAAAAACACCAGCGGCCGCACCGCCTCGCGCACCGCGTCGAGCAGATATTCGCCCGCCATGGATACGCCGCCGCCCAGCACGATCACCTCCGGGTCGAGCACGTTGAACAGGCTCACAATGCCGTGCGCCAGCCCCTTGACGTATTCATCAAACACCTGCTTGGCGGTCTCGTCGCCCGCCTTGGCGCAGTCGATGACGATTTTCGCGTTGATCTTCTCCGCGTCGCCGCCGCAGCGCGCGAGAATCGCGCTCTCCGGGTGCTTCTCCACCGCGCGCTTGGCCTCGCGGATGATGGCCGTCGCGGAAGCATAGCGCTCAAAGCAGCCCTTGTTGCCGCAGGTGCACGGCTCGCCGTCCATCTTGATAATCATGTGGCCGATTTCCGAACCGATGCCGTGCACGCCGGAATACGGCTTGCCGTTGATGACGATGCCGCCGCCCACGCCCGTGCCCAGCGTGATAAACACGCTCGATTTCGTGCCCTTGCTCACGCCCGCGATGGATTCGGCGTAACCCGCCACCGTCGCGTCGTTATCGACGACGACCCGGTTCGGCAGATATTTGCCCATCTCCGCCACAAACGGAACCTCGTGCCAGCCGAGGTTGGTGCAAAACGGGATGATTCCCGTCTTGGGGTCGCATATGCCCGGCACGCCCACGCCGATGGCCGCAATATCCGCCATCGCGACGTTCGCCTGCTTCGCCACATCCTCGCACAGCGCCGCGATATCGCGGATGATCGCCTGATACGGGCGCTCCTTCATCGTCGGGGTCGAGCCCTTGGATAGAATCTCGCCGCGCTCGTTCACAACGCCCGCCTTAATGCCCGTTCCGCCCAAATCCACACCGATGTACAGCATAACGTGTCCTCCTCTTATTCAATTCCCCCGCCGCGCCCCGGCCGGTCAGAGCCGCGCGCGCCCGGAAAGGGATTTATTCCTGATGGGTGTAATGCTTTTTGAGCCTGCGGTCCAGCTCGGCGACCGCATCGTAGCCCTCCGCCTTCAGCCGCCAGTTCCGCGCCGCGATTTCCACCACCATCGCCAGACTCCGGCCGGGGCGCACGGGCAGCTCGATCAGCGGCAGCTCCACGCCCAAAATCTCCATCGTCTTTTCCTTGTTGCCCAGGCGGTCGTAATCCTTGCCCTCCTGCCAAAACTCCAAATGGATCACCAGATCAATACGCGAGCGCCGCACAATCGAGCCGATGCCGAAAATCGCCTTGATATCCACAATGCCTACGCCGCGCAGCTCCATGAAGTCGCGCACCATCTCCGGCGATTCGCCGAACAGCGCGCGCCCCACGCGGGAGATATCCACCACGTCGTCGGCGACGAGCTGATGGCCGTGCTTGATGAGCTCCAGCGCGCACTCGCTCTTGCCCACGCCGCTTTCGCCGGTAATCATCAGCCCCACGCCGAACACATCCAGCAGCACGCCGTGACAGGTCTGCCTCGGGGCGAGCGCCTCGCTCAAATAGGTGATGGCCTTCGCCGAAAAGAGGCTCGTCTCCTCGTCCGATCCGTACACGGGCACGCCATTTTTGCGCGCCTGCCTGAGCAGCTCCGGCGGGCACTTCATCTTTCGGGCGATGATGATGCAGGGGATGTCATACGAAAAATAGCGCTCGAGCCGTTCGCAGCGCACGTCCTCCGGCAGGTTATCCAGATAGGCCATCTCGGTTTTGCCGATGACCTGCGGCCTTTCGAACGCAAAGATGTCGAAATACCCCGCGAATTGCAGGCCGGGTCTGCAAAGGTCGGCCATCCTGATGCAGGGCTGCTTTTCCTTTCCCGCGTGGCTGATGGTTCGCAGCGCCGTGGCGCTGGCGAGCTTTTCGGGCGATATGCTCATCATCCGTTTCCTCCTGTCCGTCTTACGTTCATTATACCCCATCGCGCGCGGAAAGACCAGCTTATTTTTGGCTCGGTCGGCTGCTTGCGCGGGCGATTTTGCGCCGTTTTCCATACAAAAAAGGCTGACGCCCCGCGGCGAATCGACGCCGCCGAGGTCATCAGCCTTTTTCAGTTGTCACAATCCCACGGCTCTGCATCTTCTGAGAATCCGCAGGGCTCTGGCGCTGTGCAAAAGCTCCATCACCGCGCTGATCTTGTCCGCCGCGCTGACCAGCGCCGTTTCCCGGTATCTGGGCAGCGCGATGTTGAGCGGAAACATGTGCTTTTTGATCACGTCGCGCTCGATCTCGTTCAATTCAAACTGCTTCTGCGCGTTGCAAAGCGCTTCCCGCGCGTGGGTGAAGCCGTGCAGCGGCCGCATGCTGGCCGGATCGTTCCAGTTATACATGAAGAAATCGTGCAGCAGCGCGCCGCGCACCATGCTCCTTCTGTCCACGCGCACGCGCCATTTATCCGCCAGCCGCAGCGCGATGTAGCACACCGCCAGACAGTGCTCGTACCGCGAGACCGTGCCGTGCTGCGGAAACGTGCGCAAAGCCTGCATATCCCGGTTTTCCAGCACGTCCCGACCCAGTCGGCACATTTCGCGAATCGTCAAATCGTTCGAGTTCATGTCAAGCGCCAATGGAATCGCCTTCTTTCAAACAAAACGCGCTCAGTCGCCTACAAGCGTCAGCAGGTTGGCCAGCACGCCCGGATGCATCACCAGCGATGCGGAGAGCTTCGCGGCCTGCTGCATCACCTCGTTTTGAATCTGGTCGAGCTGCGCGTCGGTGAGCTGGGTCATGTCGATGGCCTGACCGCCCGCAAACTCGATTTCCTCATAGTCCGCCTGCTCGAGCGTTACGTTCGCGCCGAGCTTGAAGATATCCGTCAGCGTCAGCGAAACGTCGGCCAGCGTGGCGAAAGCGTCGCCGTCGGTCTTCGTGTTCCCCTCGACGGCGGCGATCAGGCTGTATTCGTCCTCGCCGTTGTCGCGGTAGCTCAGGGCGACGCTGCCGGTGAAATGCTCCACGTCCGCGCCGTCGTCATCCGGCTCGACCACGAAATGCGACACGCTGTTCACGCCCAGCCCCATCGCGGTATCGGCCTTGGTGTCCTTCAAATCGAGATAGCCGTTCAGGCTGCTGTCCTTCACGCCGTTCACGTCCAGCCCGCCCTTCGCTTTCACGTCGCCAATGAGCCGCTGATCGTTCAGGAGCTGCAATTCGCCGTGGCTGGTGACGATGGGCTGCTCGTTTTCGTCGTGCTTGACGGAGTAGGTGAACGCGCCCTCATACGGCACAACCTCGGTGAACTGCGGCATTTCCGCGTCGAAGCCCACCGTCTCGCCGAAATCGTCGTAGCTGACGATCATCTTGAGCACGTTGTCCGTGCTGTATTCCCATGCGTTGTTGGTGTATTTGACCAGCTTCTTGAAGAAGTAGGAAACGTCGTTGTAGGTGCACAGCGCGCCGTCGTCCGCAACGGCGTGGGACGGCTGCACGTAATCCACCGCCGGGTCGATCTCCTCGTCCTTGAAGATGCTGTCAATTACCTGCCGCGCCTGATAGCGGGTCACGCCGTTTTCGGCCAGCACGTCGGCGATCGCCTGCTGGAACTTGCCCTGCGTCTCGCAGATCGTCGCGGAGATGTTCCAAAACAGCGTGTTGAACTTGTCCGCGTCGATGGTGCCGACCATGCGCTGCGCCACCGCGTCGCGCGTCTCGGTCGCATCCAGATATGTGTCGTCAAAGACGTACAATTCGCCGGTGTCCATCTGCGTGCCGGAGACCCAGCCGAGCAGATGGCTCAGCATCAGCACGCCCACGTCGGAGGCGGTGATGCGCAGGCGCTCCATCGCCGGGTAATCGTCAAAATCCGGGTCGTCAGCGCTCTTGCCCGGCACACCGGAAAGCAGCCCCTCAAAGTTCGCCGAAGCCAGTGCGCCCTCCGGCAGCGCGAGCACGAGCTTGCCGGTCAGGTTGGTCATCATCTGCACCGAGCCGTCGGCGTATGCCAGCGCGTCCGCGCTGAAAATTGTCAGGCCGTCGGTTTCGATCTCCGCGTGGATGCGCGCCGTGCCGAAATCATCGTAGAACGACATGTGCAGCTCAGTCGCTTCCATCAGCGAAACGACCGCGTCCAGCTTCTTTTCCAGCTTTTTGTCGCTCAGGCTCTTGACGACGTCACCCAGCTCCAGCCGGAAGCCCGCGCTGAGGTTGAGCTGATTGCCCGCCACATAGCTGTCGGAAATCGCGGTCGTCGTCAGCTCGCCCGCCGCATAGTTGCTCTCCGCCAGAGATGCGGCGGGAGACAGCAGCATCGCGGCGCTCAGGCCGAAAGCCGTCACTTTGTTTTTTAAGCTCATAGGTTGCCTCCTTGCTTTTTCTCACAAACCATCCGATATGTTCTTTTTCGTCTGTTCATCCAGTTGCCGGTACAGCCGCCTGCTCAGCGCCCGAACGGCCTCTTCAAGCGTCCACGGCTCCGCGTCGCCATCCGCCTGCGCGCCGTCCGGCGCTTCGCCGCCGATGGTCACGCGCATGCTCGCGCCGCCCTGCAAAAACGTGTTTTCGTTCAGCATCAGCTTTCCGGTCAGCTCGCAGTCAAGCGCGTCCGCCGTCGCTTCTCCGGTCGTCACGCGGATCACGTTTTTTCCCTCCGCGTCGATCCGGTTCAGCCCCTGCATGTTTTTGCCCGGCCGGTTGTCCTTCTGCGTCATGTTGACGGAAACGGTGATCTTCTCGTTCAGCGTTTCCCCGTCCGCCGTCCAGTCGTTTCTCTGGTTCACCTTGAGCATCATATAAACCGAATAGCCCTCCAGCTTGCCGCTGGCCTTGAGCGTCGTGGCGACGCTCGTTTGGCCCTTCCGGTCTTTCTGCTCGATCTTGTCCTGACGCAGCGCGCTGTAAACCAGCTCGACGACGTTTTTGTCGTCCTTTCGGAAGGTCAGTTCAAAGGTGTCCTTCGGCGCTCTGCCGCCCGGCTGGCGCAGATAGCCGCTGACCGTCCACGTTTCGCCCCCGATCGTGAGCGCCCCTTCGACGTTCAGCTTGGTCAGCCGTTCGCCGTCGTCGCTCATCGTCCGCTTCACGTCGAACGCATCGCCCGCCGTCGCGCCGAAGCCGAGAACGTCGCCCGGCTTCAACCCTTTCAGCCACGCTTCCACGGCGGTCAGCGGCACGCGCTCCAAAATCGGCGTGGTTTGCAGCCGCTCGGCCAGCGCGTTCCAATCCGCCTGCGCCTCGTCCGGCACGGAAATCCCGGTTTCAAGGGGATGGCCGTCCACGCTGATCCGCCCGTCCTGCGCGACGTCGGCCTGCATCAGCGTTTCGCCGCCGCGCTCAAGCGTCAGGCCGCCGCGCGCGTCGTCGCCCCAAACGCGCAGCGTCGTACCCTCCAGCATCTTTTTCAGCACGGACAGGTTGCGCGCGTAAAATGCGTTTTCCACCGTCAGCGTCACGTCCGCGCTGACGGTCGGGTTTTCCTTCATCTTTTCGCTCACCCGCACGAGGCCGGGCGAAAAGCAACCGACGCTCGGGCGCTGTTGTGCGCCCGCGCAGGCGGCCGTGAGCGTGAGCAGCAGCGCCAAAAAAGCGAATATTTTGTGTTTCATCTTGTCCTCCTGCGAAGCAGACGATTCAGCGGCCTGTTTTCTTCCCGTCGGACGCAAAAAATTATTCGTCGCGCTCGGCCGGTTCGTCTTCCCAAACGGCGACCTCGGCCAGCGCGGCGCTGTCCAGCGTCATCACGCCCGCGTCCACATCCACCGTTTTCACCACGCGCTTGAGCGCCGGAATCATCAATTCACCGCGCGGCGTATTGAACACATACACGTCGCAGACCGCGTTCGGCTTGAGCACGTCGCGCAGTGTGCCGATGGTTTCGCCCGTCTCATCCACCGCCCGAAGGCCGATCAATTCGCAGACGAAGTTTTCATCCGCGCCGAGCTTGATGGCGTGTCTGCGATCGACGTAGACCTCCGCCCCGCGCAGCGCCTCCGCCGCGTCGCGGTCATTTACGCCCTCAAGCTGCAAAAACGCAAAGCCGTCGTAGCTGCGCCCCTTGAGCACCTTTTTTTCTTCCATCTGCCCGTTCTTTTTCAGAAACACGCTTTCCAGCCGCGCGTAACGGCTCATGTCCTCCGTCATCGCGCGCAGCTTCACCTCGCCGCGAATCCCCTGCGGGCGCACGATTTCGCCGATTTGCAGATATTCCTGCTGCATCCGCTTTTCCTCCTTAAAACACAACATGCCGCGCATCGCTGCGCGGCATGGTATGGTTTTCTTCGGCCTTGCCTTGCAGCGCTTAGAGAATCTCGACAAAAACGGGCTTCTCGCTGCGCGCGGTTGCCGCCTTGACCACGGAACGGATGGATTTGGCGATGCGACCCTGTTTGCCGATCACCTTGCCCATATCATCCGGGCCGACGCTCAGCTCGATGATGACGGATTCGGGGTTGTCCACGGTTTTCACCTGAACCTGCTCCGGGTGATCCACCAGCGTCGAGGCGATGTAGCGAACCAATTCTTCCATTGTCAGGCCTGCCTTTCCGGGCTTCGCCCGATTACGTCGCGATTAGGCGATGGCGCCGCTCTTCTTGAGCAGCGCGCGGACGGTATCGGTCGGCTGAGCGCCGTTCTTGATCCACTGCTGCGCCTTCTCCGCGTCGATCTTCAGCTCAACCGGGTTGGAAACCGGGTTGTAGTAGCCCAGCTCGTCGATGAAGCGGCCATCGCGGGACGCGCGCTCGTCAGCGACGACAACACGGTAAAACGGCTTCTTCTTCATGCCCATTCTCTTCAGACGAATCTTAACCATTGTGGTGTTCCTCCTTAAAACTCATAAAAGGTTGAATAATTTATAACCTCAATCAAATGATTGTCGGCTTCCTTGGGTTCAGCGCATCGGCGGGAAGCGGAAACGCCCCTTCTTGCCGCGCGACTGGTTCATAACCATCTTCATCTGCTTCTTCATCTCTTCGAATTGGCGGATGAGCTGGTTGACGTCCTGCACCGTCGTACCGCTGCCCGCCGCGATTCTGCGGCGGCGGCTGGCGTTGAGGATTTCGGGACGCCTGCGCTCCTTGGGCGTCATGGAGCGGATGATGGCCTCCGGCTTCTTCATGGCGTCGTCCGGAATGTCGATATCGCCGATGGCGCTCATGCCCGGCAGCATCTTGAGGATGCCGGAAAGCGGGCCCATCTTCTTGATCTGCTGCATCTGGCTGAGGAAATCGTCGAGCGTGAAGTCGGCGTTCTTCATCCTTCTGGCCAGATCGCCGGCCTCTTCGGGGTCGATGTCGATGTTCTCCTGCGCCTTCTCGATGAGCGTCATCACGTCGCCCATGCCGAGAATACGGGAGGCCATGCGCTCCGGGTGGAACGCTTCCAGATCGGTCAGCTTTTCGCCCGTGCCCGCAAACTTGATCGGCTTGCCCGTCACCGCGCGCACGGAGAGCGCCGCGCCGCCGCGGGTATCGCCGTCCAGCTTGGTGAGGATCACGCCGGTGATTTCCAGCTTTTCGTTGAACGTGTTGGCGACGTTGACCGCGTCCTGACCGGTCATCGCGTCGATGGTCAGCAGGATTTCGCTCGGATGGACGGCCTCGCAGATTCTGTGAAGCTCCTCCATCAGCGCCTCGTCGATATGCAGGCGGCCGGCGGTATCCAGAATCACCACATCGCGCTGATGCTGACGGGCGTATTCGACCGCCTCCAGCGCGGTCTTGACCGGATCCTGCGTGCCGTGCTCATACACCGGCACGCCGACCTGACCGCCGACGACCTGAAGCTGCTTGATGGCCGCCGGGCGATAGATATCGCAGCCGACCAGCAGCGGACGCTTGCCGTCCTTTTTCAGCCAGTTCGCCAGCTTGGCGGACATCGTCGTTTTGCCCGCGCCCTGCAGGCCGCAGAGCATGAACACCGAAATCGGGGACGAGCTGTATTGCAGCCTCGCGTTCGAGCCGCCCATCAATTCCGTCAGCTCTTCGTTGACGATCTTGACGACCTGCTGCTGGGTGCTCAGGCCGCTTTGGGTTTCCTGCCCGATGCAGCGCTCGGTGGCCTTTTTCACGAAGTCCTTGACAACCTTATAGTTGACGTCGGCCTCCAGCAAGGCCATGCGCACCTCGCGCATCACCAGCTTGACGTCCTCCTCGGTCAGGCTGCCCTTGCCGCGCACCTTGCCGAACGCCTGCTGCAAGCGCTGAGTCAATCCTTCAAAGGCCATCTTACTCCTCCTCTTGTGAAAGCAGCCGCTCCAGAATCTCCTTTGCGCGCTGCGTCTGCCCGCTTTCCAGGGCGGAGAGCCCTTCCTCAAGGCCCTGCGTCATGCTCTGATACCGCTTGAGCAGCCCAAGCTGCCGTTCGTAATCCTCAAGCTGACGCGCCGCGCGGTGAACCGCGTCGTAAACTCCCTGTCTGGAAATGCCTTCTCGGGCAGCGATTTCCGAAAGGGAGAAATCCTCGTTGCAGTATAAGGCGAGCAGCTTCCGCTGCCGCTCGGTGAGCAGCGGCCCGTAAAAATCGAACAGCCAGCCGATTTCAATCCGATCCGCCACAGGCACCTCCCGTGTCAAGCGTCTTTCCTTGACAGCTCGGTTATTGTATCATATTGCCTTCGCCATGTCAAGCCTTTTCGCTTGACGCCGATCCCGAAATTTTTTCCTCCTCCTGCCGCTGCCCGCGGTTGACCACCGCGATACTCACGCAGATCATCGCCAGCGCCGCCGCGTAGCGCAGAAGCGGCGCGTCGCTGTTTCGATCCACCAGCAGCAGCGACAGAATCACGCCGAAAATCGGCTGCAGGAACGTATAGACCGCCACGCGGGAAACCGGATTCACCCGCAGCAGCACCGCCCAAAGCGAATACGCCACCGCCGAGAGCAGCGCCAGATACAGCAGCACGACGTAAGCCATCGGATTATCGGAAACGAGCCGCCCGCCCGCCGCGAAGCCGCCGAGCGCCATCACCGCGCCGCCGAGCATGAACTGCCAGCCGCTCATGACCACCGGGCTGTCAAACTGGCCGAATTTCTTAATCAGCCCCGTGCTGCACGCCGAGGCGACCATCGAAATGATGACGAATCCCTCGCCGATCAGGCGCACCCCGCCGCCAAAGCCGTCCTTCGTCCAGTTGACGACGACCACGCCCGCCACGCCGATCAGCCCGCCGATCCACTTGAGCGCGTTCATCCGCTCCGTGCGGAAGATGAAGCAGGCAATCAAAATCGACGTAAACGCCTGAAGCCCCTGAATGATCGCGCCCTTCGCGCTCGCCGTGTGCGCCACGCCGATGTAAAAGAACACGTATTGAATGATCGTCTGCGCCAGAGAGAGCTTCACCACGTTGCCCCAGCTCGTCCTCTTCGGAAACGCGGGCGACTTCCGCGCGACGCTTTCAAACAGAATCGTCAGAAAGCCCGCCAGAAAGAAGCGGCAGCCGCCGAAGAGAATCTGCGTCGCCGTGTCGCCTGCGGACACGCCGAAATAGCGATAGCCCAGATTGATAAACGGAATCGCGCTGCCCCAGAGCAGGCAGCACAGGCCGGCCAGCAGCATCACCACCAGCGGCTTTGAAAGCGTTTGCTTGTTTTGCATGATTGTTCTCCTTCTGTAAAATGCTGGCTGAACAAGATGATGTTCGCCTAAAAAAAGCGCCCTGTACGTTGACATCGGGTCGCAAAGGTGCTATCATAAAGATACGGCAGAGGGCTTTTGCTTTAGTTAGCCCTGCTTACCCAGACGATCACGATGCCGGTCATGGTCGTCTTTTTTCTTTTGCAGGTCACAAAGCGTTTCCCGCAGCACATAGGCCACGATGCAAGCGCCTGAAATCAACAAGAGAAGATTCGGCATGGCTTTCACCTCCTTCCGGCCGGATTCCGGGGTAGAATGGTGTCAAGCCCTCTGTCGCACTTATCGGTTTTGATCCGACAGAAAAATTAAACCATACATTCTGTATTTCGTCAATATCGAAAGCGCCTTGAAGTTGCCTGCATGTCCTGCAAAATCTCTAATGTGTCAAGATTTCCGCACGCTGTGGCTCGTTATGCATTTTTCTATACATTCATCGTCCATGAAAGAAGCGCCTGTCTTTCCCTTCGGGATAGACGGACGCTTCTTTTGCTTTTACCCCTGATGTCTCTTTCCTTCGCCGCTCGTCATGGCGCGATGCTCGCCCGCGAGCTCCTCGTGCAGCTTTTCGCTGTCCCATGCCGCGTTGGTCGGTGTGAGCATCGCCTTGAGCGCCACGGGCGCGATGCCCATCCGGCGAAACAGGCCGAGGAACGTGTTCATCATCCCCGCCGGAAAATTCGCCATCATCAGCATCTCGTCCTCAAAGCCCGCGCCCGTATACGCCGCCTCGCGCGCGTCCTCCGCGCCGCAGAGCGCCGCAATCGTCTGGGCATATTCCGCCTTTTCCACCGGACGGACGCGGATTTTGAGCCGCATCGCCGCCAGCCGAATCTTCTGCATTTTTTCGCCGGTCAGGTTATAGCAAAGCAAAACAGGCTGTTTCATCGTCTTTTCCCCCATTCGGTCGCCTTGTGTCTGGTTTTGTGCATAGGCGCGCTCATCTGCGGATTTTTCTCACCACGCTGCGCACCATGTCCCTTTCGCTCTCGTCCATCGCGAATCGGTACAGCCCCGCGGCGTAGACCGCCGCATAGGGCACGGCGAACAGCAACACACCCGAATACCCCGTAAACGTGTGCAGCCTGACCGCCGCGACGCCCAGCGCAATGGCCGGGAGCATCGCCGGAACAATGCCGAGAATCCGTTTCCAGAAATAGACCATGTCCAGCCCGATGTGCGTCTGATAATACCAGTTCATAATGAAGCCGTTGCCGACGATCATGGAAATCGCCGTGCCCAGCGCGCAGCCGATCCCGCCGAACTTCATGCCCAGCGGAACGCTGACGATGGCGTTGCCGATGGCCATGCAGAAATAGACCTTCGAGCGAAACTGATGCATGTTTTTCGCGCGCTGGATTTCAATGCCGATGTTCTGAATCAGCGGCACCGTCACCGGGCCGATGAGCAGCAGCGCAACCCAATAGGCCGGGGCGTATTCCGCGCCGCCCCACGCCTGAATAAACGGCATGCCGACGAAGATGAAGCCCGTCAGCACGAGCATCAGCAGCATGAACTGGATGCGCCCGACGCGCGTAAACAGCCGCGTGAGCTGCTCGTCCCCCTCCCCGCGCGCGACGATGCGGTTGATCTGCGGGGTGAACACGCCGGAGATCGACGTGGACAGCGCCATGTAATACTGGTTGATCTGCGCGCCCACGCCGTAAATCGCCGTCGCCGCCGTGCCGCTGATGATGCCCAGCAGCGTCGTATCCACCGTCCAGTTGATCTGGTTGATGATTTCGTTGAGGAAGATGAAGAACGAGAAGCCCGCCATGTCGCGCAGCAGCCCGAAATCGAACCTGCCGAAGGTGATGCGCATGCGGAGCTTTTTGACGCAGTACCAGATGCTCACCGCGTCGCTGATCGCGGTCAGAATCAGCGTGACCAGCACCAGCGCAATGGAGCCGTACCCCATCAGCAGCAGCGGCAGCATCACAATCGGATTGAGCACCGTGCGCAGCATGCCGACCAGCCGCTGGAACAGGAAGCGCTCCTTCGCCGTGATATAGGAAAAGAACACGCTCGCCGGGAACGACGCGGCGATGTTGACAACCAGCAGCGCCATCAGGATCTTGGCGGTATCCAGCTCCTTCGCCGTCAGCTTCGCGGCGAAGATGTTTTTGACGTTGGCGACCAGCACGCCGCCCGTCAGCAGGCACAACAGGCTGATGACGAAGAAGATCGTCATAAACATGCCGTTGATCCGCGCCACGCCGTCCTCGCCGTCCTGCGCCTCTGCGCGGGAATAATAGCGCATGTAGGCGCTGCCCATGCCGAAGGAGAGCAGGCTCAGGTTGGAGACAAAGCCGTTCACCAGCGTATACAGGCCGTATTCGCTCTGCCCCAGCAGCCGCAGCATCACCGGCGTATAGGTGAGCGAAATCAGGGTGGAGAGGATCGTCTGCCCGTAACTGAGCAGCACGCCCGCTTTCTTTTGGTTCATTCAGGATGGTTCCTTTCAGGATAATTTCAAAGGACGCTTTATCGCGCCGCCGTACCCGTAGGGGCGCGCATTGCGCGCCCGCGTTTTGTGCAGAATTTGCTTTTTGCTCAATTATTGTAGCAACATCAAGAAATTCATCTATTCTTTCATTTGCAGAAAGGGCTATTCTCCCCCCTTTCGGGGGGAGAATAGCTTTTTGTCTGCACTATCAGTTTACCTTTTTTCCTCCGCCATTGCAAGCCCCGGTTTTTTTCGGTCTGTCAAAAAAAGCGTGAAACTTCCCGCCGATCGTGCTATAATCTTCTTGTTTTCAAAGAACCCTCTTTGTACACGCCTTTTTGCAGGAGGAGACCATGTTTGATTCTTCCAAACTTGACGCATATCTGACCGGGCTTTGCCAAGCCCGCGATCTTCCCGGCGTGAGCGCCGCGATCATGGGGCCGGACGGCCTTGAATACGCCTTCAATTACGGCTTCCGCGACGGAGCCTTCACCCGCCCGGTGGACAACGACACCCTGTTCGGCGTCGCCTCGATGAGCAAGTCGATGACCGCGCTGTGCGCCTGTATCCTGGCCTGTGAGGGCAGGCTCGACCTGAACGCCCCGGTTTCGGATTTTTTCCCGGAATTTGAGCTGGCCGGTCAGCCGCGCGAGGCGGCGACGGTGCGCACGCTGGCGATGCACACGGCGGGCATCCCCCCGATGGAGCCGCTGGAATGGTCGATTGCCATGAACAGCGAGGGGCGCAGCGAAAGCGACTGGCTGCGCGAGATGAAGCGCACCGCGCCCAACAAGATGGAGACGATCGACCAGATCATCGCGTATATCGCGCACTGCGGCTACAACACGCTCGGCGCGCCGGGCGAGGTGATGAGCTACTCCAACGAGGGCTACGCCATCCTCTCTTACATCGTCGATCAGGCGGCGGGCGTTCCGCTCGAGCAGTTCATGCAGGCGCGCATCTTCGACCCGCTGGGCATGACCCGCACCATTCTGGATAACGGCGTCGAGGCCGCGCGCGCCCTCTCCGGCGGCAACATCACCAGTCTGTTCGAGGTGGAGGACGGCCGGCGCACCTGCGACGACTGCTGGAGCGTCCTGCCGCCGTTCCGCGGCTGCGCGATGGTCAAATCCACCTCGCGCGATATGGCGGCGTATTACCGCATGATCGCCAACATGGGCATGCACAAGGGCAAGCAGGCGATTCCGGCACACGCGGTCGATCTGCTGGTCGGGCGCTATCATCCGCTTTCCCATCTGATGACGATGTGCATGGGGCTGAACAAGCGCGAGTTCGCGGGGCACGTCGTCTGCGAACACGCGGGCGGGCTGCACGGCGTATCGAGCAAGGGCGGTCTTCTGCTGGGCGAGGGCTACGGCTTCGCGGTGCTCTGCAATCAGGGCGACGAGGATATGGACGCGCTGCTCTACGGCATGCTCTGCGCGGTGATGGGGCTTCCGCTCGCCACGAATATGGATTGGTTCACCCCCGCGGGCCGCGATTTCAGCGCGCCGCATATGATCCGCGGGCGCTATATCGGCCACGAGGGTGTGCCGAGCATCCTGTGCATCCACTGCGAGGAGGACGGCAGCCATCTGCGCGGCACGCGCGACGGCGAGGATCTGCGCCTCGTTTACTGCGGCGGCGCGCGCTTCCTCGCCGTCAAGCCGGATGCGCCGGACACGGTCGTCTGCCATCTGGAGTTTTTGATTCGCGCCGGACGCGCGTGGGGCGTTCGCGTCGGCACACGGGTGTTCGAGCGCGATTGACGGCAAAACGCTGCATATTTTTTGTTTCACACGGTCATCCTTCTTTCAAAAGGGAGGGATGACCGTGTTTGTTTTTCTCAAAAACCGTCTGCGTCAGGCGCGGGAATGGCTGCTGGATTACGCCTATTGGGTGACGCTCGGCGCGATGATCGCCGTCATCGTCGGCACGGCGCTGTATACCGACCGTCTCCGTCAGGCGGAAAACGTGCAGGCCGCCGCCCCCGCGCCGGAGGTCGCCTCCCCTTCCCCCGCGTCGACCGCCAGCCCGTCGCCGCTGCCGACGCTCGCGCCCGTCCGCCTTCCGTCCATTGCGGGCGCGGTTCGCCCCGTTTCCGGCGGGCTGCTTCGCGGCTTCTCCGCGCTGCCCGTGCTTTGGCCGTCGCTTGACTGCTGGCAGGCGCATCCCGCCGTCGATTTGGGCGCGGCGAGCGGCGAAACCGCCGTCTGCATGCGCGACGGCGTGGTGCTCTCCTGCGTGCGGGATGATCTCTGGGGCTGGCACGTGGCCGTTCGCCAGACGGACGGCGCGGTCTGCACCTATTCGGGACTGTCCTGCGCGCTCGTGCAGGCCGGTCAAAGCGTCGTGCGCGGCCAGCCGCTGGGCGACGTGATGGCGGCCGTCCCGGCGGAAAGCGAGCTCGGCGCGCACCTGCATCTTTCCCTCTATCGGGACGGCGAGGCAACCGAACCTACGCTGCCCGATTGATTTTTCCAAATTTTACCAATTCATCGAAAAGAACTTTCGAAATACATCGAATGATGGTATACTGAAAACGAGAATAACGGCCTTTGTCTGATTTGGGGTCGAAATTCGCATGAGGGAAACGGAGGAAAAAAACGTGCTTGATTTTCTGAGCCGCGTCAGCGCGTATTGGGCTTCTCTTCCGGGAATGCATCTGCTTGTGTTCACGCTTGTGATTTGGGCGGCCTTTTCGCTGGTTCTGCTGGCCGACGCGCGCAACCAGCTCAACCAGTGGTGCTTCACCGGCGGCATGATGTTCAGCGTCGGCGCGCTCAAGGAATATCTGTATTACGGCCTCGGCCCGTCGCTGATTGCCTCCGGCATATGGACGCAGGCGGGCGCGTCGCTGATGTATTCCGTCCTGAGCGCGGCTTTCTATTTACTGGCCATTCCCTGCGTGATGATGTTCGCATTTTACTTCGCGCAGCTCAACCAAACCCGCTTCTTCCCGCTCCTGCGCGTCGTCGTCTGGCTTCCGGCCATCTGCCTGAGCGTCCGTTTTCCGCCCGATCGGGTGGCGTCGCTCCAGCGCGACCCGGTGTTCTGCCTGAGCATCGCGGGGTACAACGTGCTGTTCGGCCTCATCGCCACGCTGATCCTGCTGCGCGCCCTCTGGATGGAGCGCCACGGCGGGCACAACCGGCAGCGCCGCCTCGTGGCCGTCAGCGTGCTTCTGCCGCTGTGGGTCTGGCTCGTCGCGGCGTTCCCCTATCACGCGCTGGGCATCCCCCATCTGGATAAAATCTGGCAGATCGAGCTGCCGGTCGTCCTGTTTACGCTGTGCTTCCTCCTCTATCATGCGTTTCGCGAGGGCATATGGGGCATGCGTCTCCGGCGCGAAACCTACGATTGGAGCGGGAGCGGCGAGGTGTTGCAGCGCAACACACAGTACGTCGCCCACGCGCTCAAAAACGACCTCAACAAGATCGACTGGTGCGCGGCGCTGCTGGATGAACGGCTCCCCGAAAACCGCGAGCTGCAAATCATCCGAGGCTCGGTCGATCATCTGCGCGCGCTCCTCCAGCGAACGAGGATGCACACCGGCCGCGTGGTTCTCAACCCCGGCGACTGCGACGTCCGCGCGCTGTTCGAGCAGATCATCCGCGAAACGCCGCACACCGACGCGCTGCGCATCGAAATCGACCGCTGCGACGACGCGCCGCTGTACTGCGATCCGTCGCACGTCCGCGAGGCGCTCACCAACCTTGTCGGCAACGCCGTCGAAGCCATGCGCGGCTCCGGCCGGATCACGCTTTCCTATGTCCGCACCGCGCACAAAGCCTCCGTCTCCGTCTGCGACGACGGCCCAGGCATGACCCCGGCAGCGCAGAAGCGCATCTTCGAGCCGTATTACACCACCAAAACCTCCGGCGAAAATTTCGGTCTGGGGCTGTATTACTGCCAAAACGTGATGAACGTACACGAGGGCAGCATCCGCGTCAGCAGCGCGCCCGGGAAGGGCTGCACCTTTACCCTGATTTTTCCGCTGGCCGCACAAGGGAGGCGCAAACCGTGAGCACCATCCGCATCATGCTGGTCGAGGATGACCTCGATTATCGCTATCTGATCGAACAGGCGCTCCGCCGCGAGGCGGATTTCGAGCTTTGCACGAGCTGCACAGACGGAAAAAGCGCGGTGCAAACCGCGCTCATGGAACAACCGGATATTGTATTGATGGATCTGTGTCTCGCCCATTCGCCGATAGACGGCGCGGAGGCTTCCCGGCAGATTCGCCTGCAAACCGACGCGCGCGTCATCATCCTCACCTCGCGCGAGGATTTTGAAACGGTGATCCGCGCCAGCACACATGCCTTCGCCTCGGCCTATCTCTTCAAGAGCAATTTTCCCGTGCTCATCCCGATGATTCGCGAAACCGCGCAGGGTGTCACCTCGCAGGCGCATTTGATCTGCTCCGCGCTGCTCGCGCCGCTGACCGACGCGGAGCGGAGCGTTCTGCGCCACCTTCTGGGCGAAGACGTCCGCCTTCATTCCTCCAGCAAAACCATCTCTAACCAGCAGACGGGGATTCTGCGCAAGCTCGGCCTCCCCGGCAAAAAGGAGCTGACGCATATCTTCAGCGCCTGCGGTCTGGGGAGCGCGGAGACGCAGGCGGATTGACGCCGCTCACCGCTCCCGGTTGATTTCCGGCATTTTCACGCGCCTGCTGAAAAACGGCAGGCCGTTCATCCATGCGCCGAGCAGCAGCGCCAGCAGCCCCCAGCGCAGCAGCGCGCGCCCGGTTTCCAGCACACAGCAGCTCCGGCTGACATAGCGCACCGCCGCCGCGTTCGCGTCGTTCAGCGACCAGAAGCGCTTGGCGATGGAGGAAAGCTCCACCAGCACCTCCGGCACCCACTCCGTGAACACATACAGCGGGTCAATCGAGAATTTCGCCAGCGCGAACGCCGCGCCCGCCAGCGCCGCATAGCCCAGCAGCATCAGCAGCGCGCTTGCGATCATCCCCGCGAGCATATCCCGCGCGTACCGCGTTTTGAGCCGGTCGGCATAGAGGCAGACCCGCCCCCACGCCGTCGCGTTCAGCCGCGCCAGCAGGCTGAGCAGCAGCGCGACCCCAACAAAGAGCACCGCCCAGCGGATCGGCATCGCCGCGCCGAGCGCCAGCTTGTCGTAGTTGTAAAAGCTCCCGCCGGGCTGCCACGTTTTCAGCGTGTTTTCCATCAAAATGGCGCTGCCCGTCGTCTTGTCCGCCGTTTTGGCGATCATCTCCACCGTCTGCATGGCGAGCGCGTTGGCGCTGGCCGACGTGATCGGGATATAGGCGATGTGCTCGTTCGTCTCGCCCAGCCGCCTTTCGGCCTTGATGACCCCCGCGACCTCGTAATCAAGCCCGCTGAGCGTCACGGTTTGGCCGACCGGCTCGTTGCCCGCGAAGAAGGAGAGCGCCATGCGCTCGTCGATCACGACGACGTTCTCCGCGCGCTTCACGTCCGCCTCGCTGATGAGCCGCCCGTCGAGCAGCGTTTCATGCGTCACGTCGAAATAGCCCGAGCCGACCGCGTAAACCGTCGCCTCCGCGCTCTGCGCCTCCGCGGAGAGATTGACCCCCTGCGCCCGCGCGCCGACCGCCCCGGCCGTGATCGAATCCGCGATGGAGGCCATCTGCTTCTGCGCATCTTCGTAGAGCGCGTTCAGCTCGCCGCCCTCCTGCGTCGCCGCCGGCGCGGGCAGGATGTATTCCAGCCGCCCGCCGACGGTCAGCGTCAGCGCGCCGCCGCAGACCGTCAGCACGAGCCCCAGCAGCACCGCGAGCATGCCCCGGCGCTTTTTTTTATTCTCCATAGACCATGACCTCGGAACCGTCGCTGATGGCGCGATCCTCCATATAGGCCACGCGCTGACGGCTCAAATCATCCTGAATGGACACCGTGCTGCCGACCTCGGAGAGCACCTTCACATCCTGCTTTTTCACCTTGAGCACGCGCTGGCCGAGCGCGTTGCTTTCCTCGCTGACGATATAGACGTATCGGCTGTCCCCGCTGCCGCGAACGGCGCTGGCCGGGAGCAGCGTGGTGGAGCTGGACGCGCGATAGCTCGCCGTCATCTCCACCGCGGCGGAGAACAGCGCCGCGCCGCCGCCGAGGTTTGTGATGTCCTTGTCGGTCAGCTTCACGTCGATATAGCGCTTGCCCTCTTCGTTCACGCCGCTGTCCGTCACCTTTTTGGTCAGCGTCTTGTCGCTGTCGCGCTTGACCGTGACCTGCGTGCCCTTGTCGATCTTCTTTTCGATCTTGCTCGTGTCCGCGCGCAGCACCGCGTCGCCGCTTTCGCTGCTGATGACGAGCGCGGCGGTCTTGCCGTCGTAGCTGTCGCCCGCCTTGACGTTGATCTCCACGATATAGCCGTCGTGCGGCGCGGTCACCTGCCGCGCCTGCTGCGCCATCACATCCAGCGCGGTGATCTTCTCCTGCGTCGTGGCCAGCTTTTCGTTGAGCTGGCGGCTCTGGGTGATGTAATTGATGACGTTCTCGCTGATGCCCAGCCGGTTGGCGCTGTTGAATTTCTTCTGCGCCTCGTCCTGCGCGGCCTGCGCCGCATCGACGGCTTTCTGCGCGGCGGCCAGCGTCTCGTCCGTCTCGCCCGACGGCAGGCGGCCGCCCGAAAGCGTCACGCCCGCCAGCTTGGCGGCGACCTCGAGCTGCGTCTGCGCGGTCATGCAGTCTTCCTTGCTTTTCGCCAGCGCGTCGTAGGCCTCCACCCAGATTTCCTCGGTGCGCTTGAGCCGAACGTCGCCGTTTTTGCGCTCCAGCTCCATCAGCTCCTTCTGCGCCGCGTCGTATTCGCCGCGCAGGCTTTCCATCTCCTTGTCGTAGCCGGAAACCTCCGCCTCAAAGAGCACGTCGCCCGCCGCAACCCTGCGCCCCTTCGCCACGCGCACCCGCTTGATGGTCACGCTCTGGTCGGAAGCAAGCGCCAGCTTCACATCCTCCGTCTGTGGGAACGTGAGATTGCCGCTGAGCTTGATTTCCTCCTCCAGCTTGCCCTGCTTGGCGGTCACCAGCTTGACCTTGGCGGTTGAAATGGTTTTGATCGTGCCGGAAAAGAACATGCACAGGGCGACGACCGCCGCCAGCGTGACCAGTCCCTTGATGGCCATTTTTTTCATCGCTTTTGTCTTCCTTTACTTGAGTTCCGTGAGCTGGACACCTTCCAGAATGTCGTTCTGGAAATACAGATAGATCAGCAGCGCGGGCAGGGTATACAGCGCCGCGCCCGCAAATTCCACGCCGGTGCTCTGCTGAGTCAGCTGATTGAAGACCACGGAGAGCGGATAAAGCTCCGTGTGCGTGGTCAAATAGGTCAGCGGCTGCTCGACCAGATTCCAGCAATCCGCAAACGAGAGCGCCACCGCCGCGCCGAGAATCGGCTGGCAGACGGGCAGAACCACGTGGATGAAGCAGCGCAGCGTGCCCGCGCCGTCAATCTGCGCCGCCTCGATCATGTCGCCCGGCAGGCCGACCATGTATTGCCGCAGCAGAAAGATGTAGAACGGCGCGACCGTCATCGGCAGGATGATCGCCCAGATCGTATCCAGCAGCCCCATCGCGCGCAGGGTGATGACGTTCGGTACCATCGTGACCTGAAACGGCAGGAGCATCAGCATGATGACGACGAAGAACAGCGCGTCCCGCCCGCGGAACCTGAAGCGGGAGAGCGCGTAGGCCATCGCCGGAATCAGCAGCGCCTGCCCGAAGAGAATCGCCGCGGTATACATCGCCGAATTGACGAAGTAGCGCAGAATCGTCATGTCCTCAATCAGGATTTTATAATACTGGCTGAGGGAAAACATGTTGGGCGAGAGCTTGATTTCCATCAGGCTCTTCGCGTCGAAGCTGCCGCGCGTCTGCATGAACGCCTTGATTTCGCCGGGCGAAAAGAAGGAATACAGCGCCGTCAGCACCACCGGCAGCAGGATGACGACCGCCGCCGCCGACAGCAGCAGCCGCGCCAGAATGTGCCTGCGCCGGATATGCGCCGGACGAACCGTTTGTTTTTCCATCCGCCTCACCTCAATTCAGCCCGCGCGCGGCTCGCCTTTGCAGGAAGAACAGCGCGCCGAACAGCGCGAACACGATCAGGCCGAAGGAATAGGCCGCCGCCGTCACCAGCTGGTAATTCAGCTTGCCGAACATGTTGTTCATGTAATTTTGCAGGGTGTACACCGAGTAATCCGGGTATGCGCCCGCGATGAAGTACACCTCTTTGAAGATCTTGAACGCATTGATCCACGCCAGCACGAACACCAGAAACGCCGTCGGCGTAATCATCGGCAGCGTAATGCGGAAAGCGCGGGTGAAAAAGCCCGCGCCTTCCAGCTGCGCGTATTCGTAGAGCGGCTGGGGGATGGATTGCAGCGCCGCCAGAAAGATAATCAGGCAGAAGCCCAGATTCTTCCACAGGAACATCAGCACGACCGGCAGGCGCAGCGCGCCGCTGGTCAGCCACATCACCCGCGCCATCCCCATCGCTTCAAGCGCGCGGTTCACCGGGCCGCCGTAATCGAAGATCACCAGCCACACCAGCAGAATCGCGGAGGACGGCGTGAGATACGGCATCAGCACGCTCGAGCGGAAGAATCCGCCGAACGGCTTAATCGCGCTCAGCGCGCTGGCCAGCAGAAAAGAGAACAGCCACAGCAGCGGCGCGCAGATCAGCGACAGCTCCATCGTGTTTTTCAGCCCCAGCAGAAACATGCTGTTCTGCCACAGATCCCGGTAATTCTGCAAGCCGACGAACGTGTTTTTGTAGCTTCCGTCCGTCAGGCTGTAGCCGATGCCGCTGAAAAAGGGCACGATGTAAAAGATCATCAGCATCGCAAGCCCCGGCAGCAGAAACAGCCAGACGGATTTTTTCTTTTCAAACATGCGGGTTTAGTTGCCCTCCAGCTTCTGCATTTGCAGGGTCTTTTCCAGCGCCGCCGCCAGCTGCTGGGCGTTCATCGCGCCGTCGAGATACTGCTGCACCTGCGTCGAGCCCTCATTCGTGTTCCAGATGAGGCTCTGCTGCACGGCCATGTTCTCGCCGAACGCACGGTAGTTCGCAATCTGCTCCGGGGAGATTTCGTATTTGCCGCTCTTCTCAAAATCCTCGCGCCACTGCTTCATGGAATCCAGATTCGCTTGCAGCGATTCGCGGGTTTCCTCGTCCTCGGTCTTGTCCAGCGTCTTCTGCACATCGGCAATCGAGCTGTCTATGTTCCGCAGGTTCTCCTCGTAATAGTCGTTGAGCACCGGCTCGTTCATCTCCGGGCTGAGCATAATCATGTCTTCCTTCCGCTCCAGCGCCCATGCGTCGGCCAGATATTCGGCGGCTTCGTCCCTGTGCTCGGAGAACGGGTTGATGAACGCAAACGTCACGCTCTGGCCGATCAGCGGCTTTTCGCCCTCCACAACGGAGAGCGCGACCGGCTTCGCCTGTTCTTCGTCAGCGCCGACATAGTTGTACACGCTCAGGCTCGTCCAATTGATCAAAGCGTCGCTCCCGTTGTACATCATGTCCTCGGTGTCCTCATAATCCTCGGCCAGACCGAGGTTGTCCCAGTCGATGGCTTCAAACGCCTCGCACAGATCGAGCAGCGCCTGCGTGCCGCGGGTCAGGTTCTCCTCGCTCGCGTCCAGCCAGGTGAAATAATCGGCCAGCATCATGTAGAACACCTGAGAACGGAAATCATCCTTGGCGTAGCCCGGTTCGGCGATCATCACCTCCGGCGTCTCCTCCAGCCGCTTGTTGTTTGAAATATCGGCCAGAATCGTCAGCAGCCCCTTCCACGAGGTCGGCACCTCGTAGCCCAGCTTTTCGGTCAGCAGCTTGGTGTTCAGGCTCATCATATTGGCGTAGCAGGAGAGCGGCAGCGCGTAGATGTGGCCGTCCTTCATCACGTAATCCTTGAGGAAGCCATACATGGCGTTCACCGCGTCGGAAATGGTCTGGCTGCCCTCCAATTCGGCCATAAAGCCGCGGTTCATCAGCGAGGTGAACGCGCTGCTCGTGCTGGGGAGGGTGTAGATATCCACAGAGGAATCGCGGTTCATCATGCTTTGCAGCAGGCTGTCCGTGTCCAGCGTCGTGGAGATGGAGATCATGTATTCCGGGTGCTTGTCGGTAAAGGCGTAATACGCCTTGTTGATCGAATCGACGTAGTCGCCGTTGGCGACGCGCATGCGCTGCGCGGGCAGCTTGTCAAGCGTCACGTCGCGGCCGACCACCGCATCGTAGCTGGCGAGCACGTACAGATCGCCGTAAACCACGCCGTTTCCGTTGGCATACGACAGCGGCATGTCGCCGAATTCCTCCGGCTCGCCGAGGCCGTCCTCGCTGACGTCCACGCGCCAGACGCTGCCGGAGAGCACATAATACATCTTGCCGCGCGCCTCGTCATACGCCAGACCGGAGGGCGTTTCATAGCCGTTCGTCGGGAGCGCGCCCAGCTCGGCCGCTTCCTCGTTTTCAATGTCGTACAGCCAGAGCGTCGTGCTGGGCGTTTCGGTCGTGTAATCGCCGACGGTCATCAGCAGCTTGCCCTCGGTATACGGCGCGATGTTCTGCACGTCGCCATCCACATCGACCGTCAGCGCCTCCACGCTTTCATCCTCGAGGTTGAGCGCCAGCAGCTCCAGCTCCTCGCCGTAGGAGAGCGCGTAGAGCATGCTGCCAAAGGAGCAGGGGTTGCTCAGGTTGCGGGTGTAGGTGTAGCTTTCGTCGCCATACGTCTCGACGATGCAGAGCGCGTCGCCCAGATCAATGATCTCGCCCAGCGACAGCGCGCCGTCATCCGCAATCAGCAGCTCGACGAGCTGGTTGGTCGAATTGCCGTCCTCATCGCTGATGGTCGCCATGCGATAGAGCTTGCCGCCGACGGCATAGAGGTTGCCGTCCAGATAGGCATACTCGCCGTCGTTCAGCTCCAGCGCGCCGGGGGTCTCGCCGTCCCCGGTCAGCACGTTTTGCAGCTTGTCATAGCCTTCCACAGGGGTCAGCTTGCGGCTGGTGTTGTCCCACGTATAGAGCGTATCCCAGCTGGACAGCAGCAGCTTGTCGCCGTAGACGATCATGCTCTGAATGTTGTCGTTGAAGTCGTTCATGCCCTGCACGGCGATGGTCACGTTGCCCTCCGCCAGCGCCGCCGCGCCCAGCATCAGAGCCAGCGCGAGAAGAATCGAAAGTATCTTTTTCATTTTGGCGTCCTTTCTTTGTCTATTTCTTACTCCTTCAGTCAGCCTTCGGCTGACAGCTCCCTCGAAGAGGGAGCCTTGGTGCAGCGCTTCCCCTTTGCCTCCCTCCTTGAGGGAGGTGTTGAGCGAAGCGAAACGGAAGGAGTTCGTTACTCCACATACACGATCACGGTCATGCCGATGCGCACGGTTTCATCCGGCGTGAAATCGACATAGGCGACATACTGCGCGCTTTGGCTCGCCGCGCCGTCGCTCTGCTTTTCGCTCAGATACGAGATGGAGGAAATCGTTCCCTCAAAGCGGCGGCCGCTGTCCGCGTCCCAGTTGAACTCGATTTCGGCCTTGCCGCCGACGGTCACATCCATCAGATCCGCTTCGGAAATGACCATCTTGATCTGCATGGCGTCGTTCGGGTAAATCGTCGCAATCTTCGCGTCCTTCTCGACGCTCGTGCCGTTGCCCGCGTCCACCGTCGCAATCACGCCCGCCGTGTCACTGACCACCTGCTTATCCGGCGCGTAAAGGCCGTCCAGTGTGCCCGTCACGGTTTCAAACAGCAGCTCGCCGCGCTCCACCGTGTCGCCCGCCTTGACGTGCATTTTCAGCACGCTGCCCTCGGCGTTGACGGCGACGGTTTTCGTCCGCCCGACCGTGCCGCGGCCGATGCGGCTGGCGGAGGCATAATCCCCGCTGCGGTAGATATCCACGGTTTCGCCCATGTAAAACTCGCCGCCCGTCACCTCGACGGTGAACTTGTTGTCCTCCTTCTCGTCCAGCCCGGTCACCACGCCGCGCCCCTGATGGCTTCCGTCCTTGGTGCACTTGAGAAACACGCTCTCGCCGATGTGGATGTAGCGGTTCTCGCTGGAATTATAGCCCTTCTCCGTGCTGCACTCGAGCGTATAGCGGTTGATCGGCTCGATATACACCAGCGCGCCGTATTGGGTTTTCACGCCGTCCGCGCTGTCGCCTTCGCGCGCAAACACGCCGCTGACCGTGCCATCCGTGGAAGCGTAGGTCTTGCTGGTCTCCACCGTGGCAATCGGGTCGCCGATCTTCACGCTGTCGCCCACGCGAACGCGCACATCCTCCACCAGACCGCCGTAGGGCGCGGCGATCACCTGCGTCGTCCCCGCCGTCACCTCGCCGGCGAACACGGTTTCCGCCTGCGCCGCGAGGGGCAGGGCGAGCGCCAAGAGAAGCGCGCCGAGGGTTGCTGTTTTCTTCATTTATGTGGCCTCCTTACCGGGCTGATAGCTTTCGTAGGGCTTCTCCATCATGTCCTTTGTGCCGATGAGCACGTTGTAGCGGTACATCGGGCTCTCCGTGCTCTCCTCGAGCAGATAGGTTTCGCCCTCCACCTGCACGCTCAGCGTCGTCTCGCGCAGCGTTTCATCCTGAATGAGCGTGTATTCGAACTTGCGGGTCGAAACGCCGCCGGCCTTGAGCTTGCCGTACTGCGTGCCGCCGGTGAAGCCATCCGTCGGGATGACGGCGATATACTCGCCGGAAGCGAACACCAGATACTCCACGCCGCTGTTGTACAGCAGCTTATAGGTTTCGCCGCCGAAATGCCAGACGTTGGCCTGCGCATCCGTCGCCGCGGTGAGCACGAGCGCGTTGGGCGCGGTCTTCGTCTCGCCCGCCTTCGTCTGCCATGTCGTCAGCTCGGCGGTGAACGGCTTGAGCTGCTCTTCCTCGGTCAGCGACAGGCTCAGCGCCGTGCCGCCGATGGTCAGCTCCGTCTGCGGCTGATCGGAAACATTCAGCTCCAGCGCGTTGTAGTTCGCCTTGGAATAATCCATCGTTTCCTTCACGTGGCGGATGGGCTTTTTGCCCGTTCCCGTGCCGCCTCCCGTGCCGGTGCGCTTCTTCTTGCCGAAGATGAAATCCTCGTCGTTTGAAGAGATGTTGCCCGCAAAGTCGCGCGTCAGAATCCAGCCCGCGTCCACCGTTTCGCCGACCTCGCCATAGAAGGTCATGTTGTCCGTCTCCGGGTCGTTGCAGGAGAGCCACGTTTTGCCGCCGTCGTAGGAGATGCTGTCCAGCCCGCTCAAATCGTCATACGCTTCCACGTAGCAGACCTTTTTGTTCTTGCTGTCACCGCTGAGATACGGCCCGTCCGGCGGGGTGAAATCCAGCATCGTGTCGTATTGATCCGAGAGGGACTGCACGTCGCCCATCTTATCCAGAATGACGAAGCGGACGCTGGAGAGGCCTTCCTCGCTGGGCACATACATGTTGTTGCCGTCGGACAGCAGAATCAGCCGCTCGTCGCAGATAAACACGCCGTAGACGTATTCGGTGCTGTCCTCCGGGATGCCGGAGAGGGTGAACATCGGCGGGGAATTTTTCCAAACGTCGGGTTCATAGTCCTCCGCCGTCACCTCGAGCACCGGCTTGGGCACGGGCGTAGGCGTCGGTTCTTCCGTCGGGGCGGGCGTAGCGCTCGGCTGCGCCGAAGGGGTCTGCGTCTCACCCGTTCCGGGGGTCTGCGTCTCGCCTGTTCCGGGGGCCTGCGTCTCATTCGTTCCGGGGGTCTGCGTCTCATTCGTTCCGGGGGTCTGCGTCTCATTCGTTCCGGGGGATTCGGTCTTGTTCAGTTCGTCCTCGCGCAGCACCTGCACGCTGATGGAGAGGCGGACGTCCTCCATGTCCCCCGTCTCTTCCAGCGTCATCAAATCCTTGGAATCGAGCACCGCCACATATTCGTATTTCTCCATGTTGAAGCTGTCGCTCTCGCCATCCGGCTCGAAGCCCACGCGGCCCAGCAGATTTCGCGAAACGTTGTCCGCCGTCAGCACGTCCCTCGTGCGGATATACACCGTCGCTTCCTCGTCTTCCGCCAGATGATGCTCCAGCCACGAGAGCACATCGCCGAGCGCGCCCGCCGTGTGCTCGCCGTTTTCCAGTTCCGTCCAAGCGTCCCCCTGCGGCTTCCAGTCGTCCGCTTCCGGCTCTTGCTCGCCTTCCTGTACGGGATTCTGCGTTTCAGTCGGCGTGGTTCCGTCCTTCTGCTCGGTTCCGTCCTTCTGTTCGGTTCCGTCCTTCTGCTCGGTTCCGTCCTTCTGCTCGGTTCCGTCCTTCTGTTCGGTTCCGTCCTTCTGTTCGGTTCCGTCCTTCTGCTCGGTTCCGTCTTTCTGTTCGGTTCCGTCCTTCTGCTCGGTTCCGTCCTCCTGCTCGGTTTCGTCTTTCTGTTCGGTTCCGTCCTTCTGCTCGATTCCGTCCTTCTGCTCGGTTCCGTCTTTCTGCTCGGTTCCGTCTTTCTGCTCGGGTTCGTCCTTCTGTTTGGGCTCGTCCTTCTGCTCGGGCTCGTCCTTCTGTTCGGTTTCACCCTTCTGCTCGGGTTCGTCCTTCTGTTCGGTTTCACCCTTCTGCTCGGATTCGTCTTCCATCAATGATTCGGTTTCACCCTCGTCAAGGGTTTGTTCCTCTTCTGTTTCTTCCTCTTCTGTTGGCTCATCTATGATTTCTTCTACGGTTTCTTCCGTTTCTTCCTCCGGCTGGCTGTCGTTTGCCGCGTCGTTCTGCGCGCCCGACTGATCGGCCGCCGGGGTTCCCTCTGTATAGCCCTCAGCCACCGTCAAGCCGGGCAGTATGGCCAGCCATGCCGCCAGCGCCAGCGCTGCTTTTCGGTTCTTGTTCATGCGTTTGCCCTCCTTGGTCGCCTGATGTCCGACATGAATTAGACGACGACGCCTCTCCGTTTGTGGACAGGTTTTAGATGTTATTTGAAACAAAACCACATCTTGAACAGTATATCACATTTTTCCGTGCTTTTGTTTGCGGGTTTCCTTTTATTAGACGAATGAGCGCAGGAAATTCTTTCATCCGGAGGCAAAAAAAATGGGCAGAGCCCGCCTTCCGTTCCGTCAAAGTCTGCAAAACGCCAAAAAAATCCCGCGCCGCATCGTTCGCCCGGATGCAATAGCTCGGGAAGAATCTGTCCATACTGAGGAAAAAAACCGTTCAGCTGGCCATGTTTTCGGAGGATTCCAAAATTTCGCGCGCAACGTCCGCGATTCGCCGGCCGGAATCCATGCTCGTCTTCTGAATCTTGTAATGCGCTTCGGATTCGGTCAAATGGAACACATCCATCAGCTTGCCCTTCGCGCGGTCAATCAGCTTGCGCTCCTCCAGCGTGCGCGAGAGCTTTTCGGCCTTCTCGCGGAGCTGCTGCATGCGTATGCGGCAATGGGCGAGCGTTTTGACGCTCTGCACCAGCGCGTCCGCGCTGATCGGGTTGCGCAGCATGACGACGTTCTCCGCTTCCTCGCCCGCGTAATCCTGCGGCACGATCATCACCACGTCGGCCTCCTCGCCAAGCTGGCGCGCCAACTCCTCCCCGGTCATATCCGGCAGGCGATACGTCGTCAGCAGCATCGCCCCGCCCTGCGCGGCGCGCACTGCCTCCACACCCGTGTGCACAACGCCGCTGGGCATGATCTGCGCGGCGAGCAGCATGCTGCTGAGTTTGGCGGCCACGCCCTGCGGCGCGGCGATGTAAAAACGATCGGAAAATGACGCCCCCATTGTTTCATCCTCCATGTGATTCAAAGTACGGTTTGAGCAGCGCGATTGTCAGCCCGTTGACAGCCTGCGGTTGTTTTTGCGCGGCAAAGTCAGGAAATCCGGTCCTTTTTTTGTCTGTGGGGAAGGCAATTTGTCTATGATCCGATTATACCGTTTCTTTGCGCGGTTTTCAAGATGTTTTTGACCTTTTTCGTTTCAAATCCTGCACTTTCTTCTTATATTAAACTATTTTTACATAAAATGCGAATAAATTTTCATAAATTAAGCAAAATCGCCGTTTTGCTTTTTCGCATAACGGCGATTTTCCCTTTTTTATTTTTCCTGCGCCTTCAGCGCCGCGCCGACAAATTCGCGGAACAGCGGGTGCGGACGGTTCGGGCGGCTTCTCAGCTCCGGATGATACTGCACGCCGACGAACCACGGGTGGTTCGGCAGCTCGATAATCTCCACCAGATCGCGCTCCGGGTTCACGCCGCCGATGCGCATACCGCCCTCGACGAACAAATCGCGATAGGCGTTGTTGAACTCGTAGCGGTGGCGATGGCGCTCGAAGATATTCTCCTCACCGTAAGCGGCGAAGGCGACGGAATCGCGGCTCAGGCAGCAGGGATATTTGCCCAGCCGCATCGTACCGCCCTTCTCGTCGATATGCTGCTGGTCGGGCATCAGGTCGATCACCGGGTACGGCGTGTTGGGGTCAACCTCGCTGGTGTGTGCGCCGGTCAGGCCGAGCACGTGGCGGGCGTATTCCACCACGGCCATCTGCATGCCCAGACAAATGCCCAAAAACGGCACGCCGTGCTCGCGGGCATACTGCACGGCGGCAATCTTGCCCTCAAGCCCGCGCTCGCCGAAGCCGCCCGGCACGAGCACGCCGCCGCAGCCCGCCAGCTTCTCCGCCGCGTTCTCCGGCGTCACGCTCTCGGCCGCCACCCATTCCACGCGCACCTTCGCATGGTGGGCGATGCCGCCGTGGGTCAGCGCCTCGACGATAGAGAGATACGCATCCGGCAGCTCGACATATTTGCCGACAATCGCAATGCGGACGTCCCTTTCCGGGGTCAGCAGCCGCTCGACCATGCCGCGCCATTCGGTCAGGTCGGCCTCCGGCGCGGGGATGCCCAGCAGGCGGCAGACACGCTCGTCCATGCCCTCCTCGTGAATCATCAGCGGCACTTCATAAATGCTGCGCGCGTTGAGATTTTCGAACACGCAGTCCGCCGGAATGTTGCAGAACAGGCCGATCTTCGCGCGCACATCGCGCGTCAGCGCCTTTTCGCTGCGGCAGACGATGATATCCGGCTGAATCCCCAGTCCGGTCAGCTCCTTGACGGAGTGCTGGGTCGGCTTGGTCTTCAATTCTCCCGCCGCGGAGATATACGGCACAAGCGTCACGTGGATATACAGCACGTTTTCGCGGCCAACCTCGTTTTTCAGTTGGCGCGCCGCTTCGAGGAACGGCAGAGATTCGATGTCGCCGACCGTGCCGCCGATCTCGGTGATGACCACATCCGGCGCATCCTCCCGGAGGGAGACCGCCAGCATGCGGCGCTTGATCTCGTCGGTGATATGCGGAATGACCTGAATCGTCGCGCCCAGATATTCGCCCTTGCGCTCGCGGGTGATGACGGTATCATACACGCGGCCGCTGGTGACGTTGGCCGCCTGCGTCAGATTTTCGTCGATGAAGCGCTCGTAATGCCCCAAATCGAGATCCGTCTCCGCGCCGTCGTCGGTGACAAAGACCTCGCCGTGCTGATACGGGTTCATCGTGCCGGGATCGACGTTGATATAGGGATCAAACTTCTGCATGGAAACCCTGAGCCCGCGGCTCTTGAGCAGCCGCCCCAGCGAAGCCGCCGTGATACCCTTGCCCAGCGAGGAGACGACGCCGCCCGTCACAAAAATAAACTTGGTGTGCATCCTATACCTTCCTTCTGTCCGCGCGAACGCGATCATTAAAAAACTACCGACCTATTATAATCACCACGCGCCCGGATTTCAAGAAAAATCTGGGAGAAAAATCGCATTTCCTTCAATTTGTTCTATTTTTTCATTTTATTCGCTCAAAAAATGAAAGAATTTAACATTCACCTCCCGTATAAGTCTCTTGTGCCATGGCCGGTTCTGAAAAAATCCGCCCTGCACGGCGCAAGGCGGATTCGAATTATTTATGATACAGGCTGTTCTTTTCATAGACGGGTTCGCAGGTCAGGCGCATGCCCAGCCGCTTGAATACCCCGTCGTCCACGGAGGAGAGGATGACCGTGGAATGTACCTCGCAGCACTTGAGCTTATCAAGCGCCTGCATGGCCTTCTGCGCGTTCGGGTCGCTGGCCGCGCTGATCGCCAGCGCGACGAGCATCTCATCGGTGTGCAGGCGCGGGTTTCGGCTCTTCATGTAATCGGTTTTGAGCGTCTGGATGGAGGCGATCACGTCCGGGGCGATGAGCTTGATCTCGTCGTCAATGCCCGCAATCGCCTTGAGCGCGTTAAGCACCGCCGCGGAGGCCGCGCCGAACAGTTCGGTCGTGCGCCCCGTGACAATCTGCCCATCCGGCAGCTCGATGGCGAGGGCGGGCTTGCCCGTGCGCTCGGCGACCGCCATCGCGGCGGGCACGACGGCGCGGCGCTCCGGCTCGATATCCAGCGTGCGCATCAGCAGCTCGATCTTGGCCACCTCGTCCTCGGCGTTCTGCCCCTGGCGGACGCGGCAGGCCGCCTGGAAGTAGCGGCGGATGACCTCCTGCCGGGAGGCCTCGCGGCAAACCTCGTCGTCCACGATGGAGAAGCCCGCCATGTTCACGCCCATATCCGTCGGGCTCTTATACGGACATTCGCCGTAGATGCGCTCAAAAATCGTCCGCAGCACCGGGAAAATCTCGATATCGCGGTTGTAATTGACCGTCGTAACGCCGTAAGCTTCCAGATGGAACGGGTCGATCATGTTCACGTCGTTCAGGTCGGCTGTCGCCG